>Ga0079224_100000929_pt1 | contig 31670 bp, 28 predicted proteins | sample Stecom2015_FD_80414 | JGI IMG/M metagenome (GOLD analysis project Ga0079224, IMG submission 80414) | Agricultural soil microbial communities from Utah to study Nitrogen management - Steer compost 2015 | ecosystem: Environmental > Terrestrial > Soil > Agricultural land | place: USA: Utah... | reverse complement strand
CTTTAAATCAATTGTGCTAATTAACTGATTTACTTTATTGTACATTTCTACACTCTGGCTTGTTTTGAATCCAAAAGTAAGCCCAAACTCATCTTCCAACTCATTCAAATAACTGATTTGTCCCACAAAATCATTGAACCTGACAGAAGGAGTTCCGAGCACAGCAGCTTCGGCAGCCATTGTCTGACTATCACCTATATACATGTCGGCATAATAAAGAGCATCGTGAATATGAAGCGGGTTTATGTGTATCCGGTATTTCTCAAACTGAGGTTCCAGTTCACGCTCCGAAGTGATATAAACACTGCCGTGAGGCTCTAATATGTGAATCAACTTTTGGGCAACTTCAGTATTGATTCCTTTTCTGCCCTCATCATGATGAGCTGTGAGTTTTGCAAAACGAAGGATATAAAAAGGTTTTGATGTATCAATGCCTTCTAATTTCGATTTATACGGACTAAAATTATCGGGATGAAGATATGCCAGTTCATGATAACCTTTATACCCAATTTTCTTGTGTTGCCATCGGCCCACACTGCAACAATGCGGAGCCAGAATTTTGGTGGCCAACGGATAGGCCAATTTTACAAACAAAGGAACCACTTCGGCATCGTCCTCATTTACAACAATGCTTTTAATGCCCAGTAATTTTCCTGCATGTGATATTTCGGCCGAAGTACCAATCATCAAATCAGGTTTGAATCTGCGGCAAATACCTACAAACTGAAAATCGCGCTTAAGTAATTTTAATGCAATGGATAGTTTATTATCAGCCCGGCCTTCAGGATTTATATTGAGATAATTCCATCCTGCATTTTGCAATAGATTTTCGAGAATGTCTTTTTTCTTAATCAACACTTTCACCTCATGACCCATTTCAGTGAGTGCTGGTATGGTATTTTTAAAGAGATGAAAATGGGCGGGATGCCCCATGTAGAACAAAAATCGCATACCTTATAAAAGTCCTTTTGCAGCTTTTTTAATTTTATCCTGAAGTGTTTTGCTGATGGGATATACCGGCAATCTAAACTCATTGAGGCATAATTTTTTTTCAGCCATTAAATATTTGATACCGGAAGGGCTTCCCTCTGCAAACAATAATGGAATGATATCAGATAACTGATAATGCAATTTACGTGCTTCAGGAATTTTGTTTTCCAGTGCCAGTTTAACCATTTTGCTGAACTGAGCCGGCCATGCATTTGCAATTACTGAGATTACACCATCAGCACCACAGGCAATCAGAGGAAGAGTAATTCCATCATCTCCTGATATTACCAAAAAATCTTTGGGGCGGTGATTAATAATTTGCATAATCTGCTCCATATTTCCGGAAGCTTCTTTGATGCCTGCAATATTTTTTTCACGGGCAAGTTGCAAGGTGGTTTCTGCTGTCATGTTACTTCCTGTACGTCCGGGAACATTGTATAAAATAACTGGGCATGGAGATGCTTTGGCTACAGCACTGAAATGCTCAATGATTCCTTTTTGGTTGGGCTTATTATAATATGGCGAAACAGACAACACAGCATCCACACCGGATGGTAATTCATGTAGATGTTTAATTACTTCTGCTGTATTGTTACCTCCTACTCCATAAACCACCGGTACACGGTTCTTATTTATTTTCAAAATATATTCAAGAACAGATTTCTTTTCATCACTTGAAAGCGTAACAGATTCACCTGTAGTACCCATCACAACAAGATAGTTTACTCCACCTTTTATTACATGATTTACAATTCTGCTTAAAGCTTCAAAATCTATTTTTCCGCTTTTTAAAAACGGTGTTACCAATGCTACTCCCGTTCCTTTTAAATTCTTCATTCGCTTTTTCCTATATGTTTGAGATAATTATTTACTAAGTCAATAAATTGTGGCAAAGTAACATTGCCATTCACACTGATCATAAAATCGTAAAGACCCTGTGAGCTTTTTTCATAACGACCTATTTTAAAACCTGCCTTTGTAACGGCTGATATATACTTTAACGGAATACTCCTGTCAATGTTCAGGCAAATAAGATAATCGAAATCAATATTAATGAACTTGGATACCATTGGATGTGATGGTTTAAAATGCCAGTTAAGGTTTTTCTGAGTAAAAAAATCCAATCCTAACTTTGAAAACCTCATTGGAGGTAATTCCTTACCATCATAATATCCGAGCGCAAGTACATCTTTTTTAAAATCGTCACGCAGATGTTTTACATACGCTTTTACGGTTTCATAATTCCTTTCAACAGTAGCATCATATAAAATCCCCACCGTACGTGCAGCACTGAATGATATGGTTCGTGCTGTACGCGGATGCTTTTGCAATTCACGATAAAATAAATAATTTCCTGCTTTTTGCTTTAATGATTTCCCTATTTTCATTGAATCATATTTAGAAATTCATCTTCTGAAATAATTTTTATCTTCAATTTATCTGCTTTCTCAAGTTTAGAAGGGCCACAATCATCTCCTGCCAAAAGATAATTAGTTTTTGCACTCACTCCTGAAACATTTTTACCGCCATTGGTTTCAATCAACTCCTTAAGCTCTTCACGGCTGTGTTTTGAAAATACTCCGGTAATCACAAAACTTAAACCTGCCAGTTTGTTGCCTCCTGCCTGTTTCTTGTTTTCTATTTCAAGTTTCAATCCTGTATCAGCAAGTCGTGCAATCATTTTTTTGTTTTTGTTGTCATGCACAAAACTATAAACACTTTGTGCAATTATCTCACCTACCTCAGGAGCCTGTTGCAAATCTTCCAGCGTAGCAAGCTCCAGATTGTGGTAGCTGTTGAAATGACGAGCGATTTTTTTTGCTACAGTATCACCCACAAAACGAATTCCAATTGCAAACAATACGCGTTCAAACGGAACTGCTTTAGACATTTCAATTGCTTCGAGAAGATTATTCACAGATTTCTCTCCCATTCTTTCAAGCTGAAGTAAATTCTCTTTTTGAAGATGGTAAATATCGGCAACATCATGCAACAGTTGGTTGTTCACCAATAAATCTATCGTTTCAGAGCCAAGGCCTTCGATGTTCATCGCTTTGCGCGAAGTAAAATGCACTATTCTTCCTTTAATCTGAGGAGGGCATCCATCTTCGTTAGGACAATAATGTAATGCTTCACCTTCTCTGCGGATGAGTGCAGTATTACATTCAGGGCAATGAGTAATGTATTTCAGTTTGTGAAGTCCTGCAGGTCGTTTTGATAAATCAACTCCCGTTATTTTAGGAATGATTTCTCCTCCTTTCTCAACAAAAACTGTATCACCAACACGCAAATCGAGTTTTTCAATCTGATCGGCATTGTGCAATGAAGCTCGTTTGACAACAGTGCCTGCAAGCAACACGGGTTCCAGATTGGCAACGGGAGTGATGGCGCCTGTACGTCCTACCTGATACACGACAGATTTGAGCAACGTTGCTACCGACTGCGCTTTATATTTATAAGCAATTGCCCAGCGTGGCGACTTGGCAGTGAATCCCAACTCGCGTTGCTGTCCGAAATCGTTTACTTTAATAACTATTCCATCAATGGCAAATTCAAGCTGCTCTCTTTTTTCATCCCACTCGTGAATGTACTTCAGCACTTCGTCAATATTTTTACATACACGATAGTGATCTGAAATTTTAAATCCCCACTCAGCAGCATGCTTCAATGCTTCATTATGGCTGCTGAATTCAAAATTGCCGTACAAGGCATATAGATAACAATCCAGTTTTCTGCGTGCTACAATACTGCTGTCCTGAAGTTTCAGTGTGCCGGCAGCAGAATTTCGTGGATTGGCAAACGGAGTTTCTCCAATATCAATACGCTCAGCATTGATGCGTTCAAATGATTTTTTGTCGAGAATAATTTCTCCGCGTATTTCAAATTCTTCAGGATAATCCTTGCCTTTTAATTTTAAAGGAATGGTGCGTATTGTTTTCACATTGGCAGTTACATTATCACCTCTCACACCATCACCTCTTGTAACTGCTCGCTGCAATATTCCGTCTTTGTAAGTAAGCCCGATTGCTACACCATCAAATTTCAATTCGCATACATACTGATAATTTTCACCTAATGCTTTCTGCACGCGTTCATCAAAATCGCGCAACTCAGACTCAGAGTAGGTATTGCTGAGCGACATCATGGGATAGGTATGTTCTACCGTTTCAAATTCTTTTGTAATCTGTCCGCCTACTCTTTGTGTGGGTGAATCGGGTTGTGCAAACTGAGGGTAAGATTTTTCGAGGCTGATAAGCTCTTCAAGCAATTGATCAAACTCATAATCGCTGATGACCGGCTGTGCCTCTGAGTAATAAAGAAAATTATGATGATTGATTTCTTCCGTAAGCTGATGGATACGTTTTTTTGCCTGCTCAGGAGATAATGTCATCGTAGTTTATACTATTTTATCCGCAAAATTAAAAAAGGAACCGTTACATTTTTAAACTAAATATGAATCACTGTCTTTCGCTGTTGTATATGCTCAAACGACAACCACGCATGATTACAAATAATACTAAACTTAATACCTAACCAATCTCGCCACTGATTCTGATTTACCACTGAACACTTTAACCAGATAAAATCCGGGCGCTACATCAGGCAGTGAAAGTTTAATACTTTTTGCTGTGCCATTAGTTGTATTGAACTGATGTTCTCTAATGATTCTTCCTGTTGCATCCAATAGCATGACACGATCAATTGTCACATCAGATGTAATTTTAATTTCATCATTGAATGGATTGGGATAAACATCTAATGTGTGATGAATTCCTAATTCGGCTGTTGTGAGGTAGCTGCATCCCAGCATAGCTGCAAAGCCATCAGCTCTGCCATAACCCCATTCATTATTTGGGATAGTGCCTGTAACCAAAGAATCAACCATGGCATTTTGTGTAATACAGTTTTTAATGTCCTGCCATGTTGCATTCGGAAAACGTTGCAGTATAAGAGCAGCAATGCCTGCAACAACAGGTGATGCTGTTGAAGTTCCTCCGTCACGTATGTGCATACATCCAAGCGCTTTGTTGGTAATGGGAAGATTGGGCAATACATTGTAAGCACCGGCAGCAATTGACATTCCTCCGCTGGCACAGATTTCAGGTTTCAGGCGACCATCACGTGTGGGGCCATGACTGCTTTGTGGTGCAAGACTTCCGGGAGTATAATTGGTTGTTGAAGTAAAAAGATTGTTTGCACAATCAATATAAGTCATTCTGTTTTTATGTTCTCCAACTGTAATCACCTTGTCGCTGCACGAAAAACTACTCACAATAGTTTGATTCAAATCGGGCGCAACATATTTTACAATATCAGGAAATTGCAAAGGTGTGGGCAATCCTGATGCCGGAGTCATCTGAAAACTCCATAAATCAAAAGCTCCGGGATTGGTTGTAGATAACCTGAAACGATATTGTGTGCTATCGGGAATTATATTAAAAATCATGCTGTACCTTCCATTTGAAAGCGAAGCAAAACGTTGTACGAGTGCAATACGGTTACCGGATGTGCCATACAGTGTATCTGTATTAAGTACTCCAAGATTCTGAGTCACGTTATAATAAGTACCCATCGTTTGCAACTCATATACAGGAGATGTTTTATCGGCACCAATGGCAAATTTCATCTGAGTGAAACTGCTTGCATTGCCCCACATCTCCACATAAATAGCATTGCCATAGAATGGATTATAATTAAACCAGGTAAAAGTGGTGTCGCCACTGAATGTGTGATTGTGAGTGAGATGAAATGGAATCTGACCTGCATTGCCTGCAGCACAAACCAGCGATCGGCCGTTGTGCTGGCTGATAAGATTGGAGATGGCCTGCGCCTGCAAATCTTTTCCATCGTGCGAGCCATAATAATTTCCTGCGCTGATATTGATAACGCAAGGTTTGTTCAGAGCAAGTGCCTTGTTGTAAATGTAATTAACTGCATCGGCTACTGTAGTCAGCCAGTCGTCATCAGGCAAATTCCAGTTGAGGCAAACGGAAATGATATCAGCTTTGGGAGCAACCCCTTTATGTGCATTCACTGCGCTGCCATTGCCTGCACCCATACCGGTGACGTGGGTTCCATGACCATTGCTGTTGTCAACATGTGCGGATGCATTGCCTGCATCAATATCAGCTGAGTTAAATTCTGTTCCATAATTGTACGGAAGTGGAGCCATTCCACCGGTGAGGTTATGATCCCAGATGTATAACACACGTGTTGTACCATTTGGATTCTTAAAGTCAGGATGGGTAAAGTCTATACCCGAATCAATAAAACCCATCACCACCCCTGTTCCGTCATAACCCTGAGGCAATGGTGCTGCTCCATTCTGAACAGGGTTGATATTATTGCGTACCCTCATGGAATCATCCAGCGGAGTTAATTTCATAGAATTATCTTCCAATGCAGTTACTTCCTTCAGGGCAGCAAGTCCGCTTACTGCCGACAGTGGTAAAACTAAAGAAGAAATATCACCTGCAACAAATTTTACAAACCCACCATGCTCAATAGTATAAGCACGAACAGCATTTACATCTCCCTGAACAAACAAAGCCACTCGTTTTTGTGATGCATGTTCGGAGTAAAGTTTCTTCACCAACGAAAAATTTGCTTTTGACAAATCCTGCGCATAAAATTTTAAAGGCAGAACAATAATTAAGCTCAATAACCATTTATGTTTAAGCATATATATAATCTTCAATATATCAGTAAACAATTTTAGTAAAAAAGATTCACTTCTTAAAAAAATATCTTCTTTGTTTTCAACAAAAATCAAATCCTTTATTTAATCATTTCAAACATTATTTAACTTTTAATTTCAACTGAACGGACAGACTCTTTTGATAAGTTTGCACCCTCATTCACATCTGTTTTATGCACAGAAATTTAATCGACATTGTTTTTCTACTGTTATCTGTTACAACTTACGCTCAGGAAAAACCCACTCGATACACTCTAAGCGGTTACGTCAAAGATGCTTCATCAGGCGAAGCACTGATTGGAGCCAATGTTTATCTGAAAGAAACGATGAAAGGAGTTCAGACCAATACCTATGGTTTTTATTCTTTTACGGTAGATGCAGGTGATTCGGTAACACTGATGTCTTCTTTTATCGGGTACAACGATTTTGCAAAACGACTGCTTCCCAATAAGGATTACCGTATCAATATTGATTTGGTAAATAAATATATTGAGACCAAGGAAGTAGTGATAACAGGTAAAAAAGAAGATCAGAATGTAAGTCAGCCACAGATGGGTAAAGTTCAACTCGACATTGAACAGATAAAATCACTGCCTGCATTTATGGGAGAAGTGGATGTATTGAAAACGATTCAACTGTTGCCGGGAGTACAATCGGCAGGCGAAGGCAATACCGGTTTTTATGTGCGTGGCGGAGGTCCTGACCAAAACCTTATTCTGCTTGATGAAGCTGTGGTTTACAATGCGTCTCATCTTTTCGGATTTTTTTCTGTTTTCAATTCAGATGCGATTAATAATGTAACTCTGATTAAAGGAGGCATGCCTGCCAATTATGGTGGTCGGCTTGCTTCCGTACTCGACATATCGCTTAAGGAAGGAAACAATAAAGAGTTTAAAGCCGAAGGTGGTTTGGGGCCGATTGCATCCCGGCTTACCTTGCAGGGGCCGATACAAAAAGATAAATCATCGTTTATTATCTCCGGCAGAAGAACTTTTATTGATTTATTTCAGCGACCTCCTTTTGTTAAGAAAGGCTCTAACGCAGCCAACAATACTTACTTTTTTTATGACCTCAACACTAAAATCAATTACCAGATTTCAGATCGCGACCGTATATTTCTGAGCGGATATTTCGGTAGAGATGTATTTAATTTTAAAAGTGCCGACACCGGTTTTCGTTTTCGTATTCCATGGGGTAATGCCACCACATCGCTGCGATGGAATCACCTGTTCAGTGATAAATTGTTTGTGAACACTTCTCTGATTTATTCTGATTATAAATTTTCTTTCGGAGCCAAACAGGAAAGTATGCAACTGAATATTTTTTCAGGTGTCAGAGATTTTAATGCAAAAACAGATTTCACCTGGTTTCCTGTTATCACACATAATGTAAAATTCGGTATTAACTATATTTATCATCGCTTTACTCCTACCAGTGTAGAAGCACGACAAGACTCTACCGAATTTGATTTGGGTGGTGTGAATCATCAATATGCTCATGAAGGTGCAGTGTATATCAACGATGAATGGACTGTAAGTGATAAATTTTCTGTAAGTCCCGGTCTTCGTTATTCCATGTTTGATTTTGTCGGGCCATTTACACGTTATGTCAAAAACGGAGATTTTGAAACCGTTGACTCCGTCCATTATGGCACCAATGAAAAAGTTGCATTTTATCATGGGCTTGAACCACGCATTTCAGCAAAATATTCCATCACACAAAATGCTTCTTTCAAAGCATCGTTCACTCAGAATTATCAGTATGTACATTTAGCTTCTTTCACTTCGGTAACGCTGCCTACGGATGTATGGGTACCGAGTAACGACCGCGTGAAACCACAGGATGGCAAAATGTATGCTGCCGGATATTTTCAGAATTTCAAAGACAACATGTTTGAGACATCTGTTGAAGTTTATTACAAAACCATGAAGCATCAGATTGAATACCGCGATGGCTCACAACCTGATGATGATGTGAAAAATAACACTGACAATAATTTTGTTTTTGGCAAAGGCTGGAGTTACGGAGCAGAATTTTTTATCAAAAAAGCAAAAGGCAAACTCAATGGTTGGATTGGTTATACCCTGGCCTACACCAACAGAAAATTTCCTGACATTAAAAACGGAAAAACATTTCCTGCAAAATACGACAGGCGGCATGATATATCTGTTGTGCTTACTTACAATATGAATAAGAAATGGACATTCGGTCTTACATGGGTTTATGCAACAGGAAATGCAACTACACTGCCTGTTTCACGATACTTTATGTTTGGACCTCTCGACTTGCAGGGAATTGTTTACAATGGTTTACCCAATATGACCAGCGGACAGATATATGATGTTTATGGTGATCGCAATTCATACCGTATGGCACCATATCATCGTCTGGATATATCAGCAACATATAACAGACCTAAACGAAAACGTTTTGAGTCGAGCTGGAATTTCAGTGTGTATAACGTTTACAACCGAATGAATCCGTATTTTATTTATTTCAACAACGAAGTAGATTCCAAAACCGGAACCTACACCATACAGGCCAAGCAGGTTTCACTATTTCCGGTGATACCATCCATCACTTATAATTTTAAATTTTAAGAACATGAAAAAGAGTTTAATCATGATGCTTATCGGTTGTGTATTACTCACAACTGTTATGTTTTTCAGTTCGTGTGAAAAAGATATTACTGTTGACCTCCCAACTCAGGAGCAGAAATATGTTGTGGAAGGATATATTGAAAACGGTTTGCCTGCCTACGTTTTATTATCCAAAACAGCAGACTATTTTGCTCCGGTAGATTCCGTTTCGCTTAAGAATTACATGGTGAAAGATGCAACTGTAATTATATCGGATGGTACCATTACAGATACGTTAATGATGGCGGATCCAACAATCGGTTACTTTTATTTTTCAACGAATATCATTGGTCAAACAGGAAAAACTTATTCGTTAAAAATTCTTACCTCCGATAATAAAACAATAACTGCCGAAACACACATGCTGCCTGCAGTTCCTCTTGACAGTGTTTGGTTCAAAATTCAGGAGGGAAAAGACAGTCTTGGATTTGTGTGGGCACACCTCACAGACCCTGACACCCTTGGTAATTGTTATCGGTGGTTTGCCAAACGTTTAGGAAAAGACAAATCATTTATCCCTCCTCCGGGTTCGGTATTTGATGATCGTTTTATCAATGGCAAAGAGTTCAACTTTGCATTCAACAGAGGACAGGTGCCAAACAGTAATGCAGAAGATGACAACAATGATGAAGCAGGATTCTTTAAAGCAGGTGACACCATTGAAGTAAAATTCTGTACCATCACCAAGGAGAGTTATAAATTCTGGCGTCAGGCCGAATCACAGTCAACTGGCAGTGGTGGCCCCTTTGGATCTACAGCAGAAATACCAACAAATATCAACGGAGGAATCGGAATTTTTGAAGCTTTCAATCCAACATTCTATACGGTAATTGCAAAGAAACCGGATTAAACATCGGCAGGCAAAAAGGAAAAAAGGGAAACAACATTGCTGTTGTTCCCCTCTAACCTAAAAACAATAAACCCTGCACAAATGTAAATTATTCCATTTATGCCTGCGGAATTGTTAATAACTTTTTACTTTCCCATTTTCTTGGCGTCAGCTATCAGTTTTTCATTCTGTTTTATATAGCTGTTATCTCCACTCTCTTTTGCTTTGGCAAGACTTGCTTCGGCAGATTTTATTGCACCTGAATAATCTTTTAACTTGTACTGAATTTTTGCCTTAGTGTGCAAAACCCAATAAGCATTCGGGTTCTTTTCTGCAGCTTTGTTTATCCATTCCAGCGCTTTGTTCAGGTCTTTACCATTGTCATAGTAATAAGAAGCTGCCTGAAAGTAGGGTTTGTTATCAGACATTTCCTTATCAATATTTTTCATGATTTTGGCATCTATATCCGTTGTTACAGGAATGGATACCTTGGTTTTATCCCAAAGCAAATCAATGGTGCAAGATGTGGGAGTAATATTGTTTACATTAATAGTGAATGTTTCCATTTTATCTGCCATCGCTGCAGGCTTAACCTTTATATTCAAAACCTCATCCTCTTTTTTATAGTCGTCCGTATTTCCGCCCAGAGTAAGGTCTTTGTAGAACATCACCTGCCACTCTGTTTGTGATGGCATGGTGTAAAGTGCATAAGTACCCGCGGGTAATGCATTTCCTGCAATTTTAACATCATCGCCAATGGTGATTTTTGTTGATGCATTGGCACCTGTTCTCCATACTTTGTTATATGGAACCAAATCACCGAATATTACTCTGTCTTTTACCGAAGGACGTGAGTATTCAATTTTAATATCGCCCAAACCGAAAGCCTGAGTTACTGATTGAAACGGACTTGGCTGCGGAGTCTTTAACTGCGCCTGTGACGTGAAGGCTATCCCTGTAGCCAAAACTAATGTTGTGATTTTTTTCATTTCTCTATTTAATTATTTGATTTATTCTCTAACAATATTTTCCTTGCTTGGTTCAGTTATGATGCAAAATTGAATGTCCGGAAATTTAATTATGAGTTTAACTCTGAAAATGTATCTCCGTTTCTGATATCACCTGTGGTATATCCTCTCTTAAACCAATACATTCTTTGCTCTGAAGTTCCATGTGTAAAAGCATCCGGCACCACATAACCCTGTGCTTTTTTTTGTAATTTATCATCACCCACTGCACTTGCAGCACTTAATGCTTCTTCAATATCTCCGTCTTCGAGCACATTTTTCATTTTATTATTACGATTGGCCCAAACTCCTGCATAAAAATCAGCCTGCAACTCAAGAGCCACTGAAAGTTTGTTACCCTGTGTTTCCGATAACTGTTGTTGTTGCTCATGCACTTTATCCGATGTGCCAAGCAAATGCTGAACATGATGTCCTATTTCATGAGCCAATACATAGGCTATTGCAAAATCACCACCTTCGGCACCAAATCTGTTTTTCAGCTCATCAAAAAATGTGAGATCAATATATACTTTCTCATCTGCAGGACAGTAAAACGGCCCTGTGGCAGAACTGGCATTACCACAGCCTGATTGGGTTGCATCTCTGAACAAAACAACCTTTGGCTCTCTGTATTCCATTCCGTTTTCTTTAAAAATCTGATGCCACACATCTTCGTTATCCGCCAATGCCACCGACACATATTTCGCCATTTCATCTTCTTCAGGACTGATGTTTACCGGTTGCTCCTGTCCGGCATTTACCTGCTGCATTTGCTGCAGCAACTGATTGGGATCGCCACCCATGAATAAGTTTATCAGCAGTATGATGATGCCTATGGCACCGCCACCGAGAGCAATTTTCCCTCCTGATAGTCTTCTGCGGTCTTCTACATTACCGCTTTCTCTGCGACCTGTCCATTTCATAATATTGGTATTTTATGTGCAAAATAAACAGATTATTTCATTTCGACCAACATTTTATGTTTGAGAATCCAATACCTTTGACTGAAAGTTGCAATAACAATGAAAAAATTTCTGCTTAGTATCATTCCCGTTATTCTGATTATTGTTAACGGTGCTGCACAAAATAATCTACCTCACAGAATGACTGCAGATGAGCAACTGAAGATGCCTGATTATCTGCAAAGCAGATTCAATTCTTCTGCTGTTGTTCCTCCTTCTTCACCTGTACGCACTATGGCAGAATGGGAAGAACTGCAGGGTTTGTTAATCGGATGGAAACAATTTTCATCCATGCTGACAGAAATTGTTCGTGAAGCAAAAAAGGAGTGTATGGTGTATATCGTTACCAACAACAGAATTTCAGTTTATAATACGCTCAACAATGCAGGCATTGACACTCTTACCAATATTACATTTGTTGATATTCCGTTCAACTCAGTTTGGTCGCGTGATTATGGCCCATGGAGTGCCTACACCAATGATGTTGATTCACTGTTAACGATTGACTGGATTTACAACCGCCCGCGTCCTGATGATGATCAGGTGCCTGTTACCATAGCCGGACTGATTAATACACCACTGTATCAGACTACATCATCGCCTTACGATTTGATTCATACCGGAGGAAATTTTATGTGTGACGGTTTTGGTACGGGATTTTCGAGCAACCTGATTGTAAATGAAAATCCAAATCATACCATTGCTGAGATCGATACCATCATGAAAAAATTTATGGGAATTGACCGCTATATCAAAATGCCGGTACTTCCATACGATGCCATTCATCACATTGACATGCACATGAAATTACTCAATGAGGAAACGCTTCTCATGGGACAATATCCTCAGGGTGTTGCCGATGGTCCGCAGATTGAAGCCAACTTACTTTATGTAACTTCCAATTTCAATTCGGTGTTTGGAACGCCTTATAAAATTATCCGAATTCCAATGCCTGCCGATAATGGTGCTTATCCCAACACAACCGGTGATTATCTTACCTATACCAATTCCTCATTTATAAATAACACAGTAATTGTGCCTACCTACAATATTCCGCAGGACACAACAGCGCTGCGTATTTACAGAGAAGCATTGCCGGGATATACTATAGTAGGCATCAACTCCAATGCAAGTATAGGTTCATTAGGTGCGTTGCATTGCATCACCAAAGATATCGGAACAAATGACCCTTTGTTGATTTCGCATCAGCAACTCAGCGATACTTACGACAGCGTAAATCCCTACACCGTTACTGCTTTTATCAAACACCGCAGCGGCATTCAGAATGCTACCATCTATTATCGTACCGATACGTTGATGCCCTACACTTCTGCACCCATGTTTCCTGTAAGCGGTCAGAACAATTATTTCAGCGGACTGATACCTGCTCAGCCTGCGGGAAGTCATGTTTATTATTACATTCATGCTGAAGCCAACAGTGGCAAGCAACAGGTACGACCAATGCCTGCACCGGCAGCTTATTTTCTGTTTAATGTTTTGGGCACAACAGGAATGAATGAAGTAGCTTCTTCAGTAACGGCAGAGCCTGCATTTCCAAATCCTGCAAGTGCAATTACGTGCATACCACTGCATGTTTCACAGACTCAGCATATCGCCATTACATTATCAGATATAACAGGCAAGCAAGTGAAAAATATTTTTGAAGGCACCATTTATCAGGGGCAGCAGTTTAAGTTTTTTGATGCTTCCGAATTGGCAAAAGGAGCTTACATACTTATCATTCGCAGCGATTCAGATGTACTCACTCAGAAAATAATGGTGAGGTAAATTTTATTTAGTCAATAACTGTTTATTTCTTTCGTATCAGTGTAAGCCCGTCTCTGAATGGCAACATAATACATTCCATACGGCTGTCATTAACTACATGGTCATTGAATGTCATGATTCTTTGAGTATCTAAATCGTCCTTTGCAGGTTTTTCCAGAACCTTTCCGCTCCACAACACATTATCTGCAAGCAAATATCCACCCTTCTCTACCTTGTCGAATACCAGATTGTAATAGTTCAGATAATTTTCTTTATCGGCATCAATAAAAACCAGTTGGAATTTTACATCCAGAGCCGGAATTATTTCAAGTGCATTGCCCATCATCAACTTGATTTTATGCCGGTGTTCCGACTGAGAAAAATTGTTTTGTATGCGGTCTTCCAGTTCAGCATTTTTTTCAATGGTAATTAACCTGCCGTTTGGCGAAAGGCCTTCGGCAAGGCATAAAGCTGAATAGCCGGTGTAAGTTCCGATTTCAAGAATGTGTTCGGGCTGAATCATATTGCTGAGCAAACTCAATAAGCGCCCCTGAAAATGGCCAGACAGCATACGCGGGTTAAGCACCTTGGCAAATGTATCACGGTTTATTTTCTGCAACAATGCTGACTCTTCACTTGTATGATGACGGCAATAGTCCTCAATCCTTTCATCTATAAAATTCATGTGTGGAAATATTTGGTGCAAAATTATCAGATGAACTGTTTCAGAATCAATTCATGAATAAATTCTATCTTTGCGCCCATGTTTAAAAAGGTATTTCGTTTTACGTTCAGTTTGTTGCTGGCACTTTCAGTGTTGGTGTCGGCTACCGAAATTACCATATTCAAGATGGTTTGTCTGGAGAAAAACAAAACTGTTGTTACGCTGGAATCCATTAAAAACTGTTGCCCTACAAAAAACAAAAGTGAGTTCAAAAGAAAATGTTGCGAACTGACCACTGCAACCATTAAAGCCAATCAGCTAACGCATGAAAACAATAAAATTACCGTAACACCATTCAGTTTTTTTCTTCCTGCTTTTCATTCCTTAAAGGTAAGTGATATTGTTCATCCTTTTACCGGTGTTTTTACAGATATTCCACCATTAATAGTCAGTGGTGAATATCTTCTTGTTCTCATTTCCAAATTCACTATTTGATTTTTGAAATTTTGTAATGCACCCTTTCCATGCGGAAGGGAACTTTTTTCTATTCACAAAATTTTAAAAAATATATGATACAAAAAATATTTACAACCATATTGATGATTGGCATATCCACATCGGCAATGTCGCAACTGATGATACGCGGTGTGGTAAAAGACAAACAATCATCCGAAACCCTGCCGGGGGCTGCAGTCATCCTGCAACCGTCAGGTCAGAATGCCATAACTGATATAAATGGCCATTTTGAAATTCAGTATAACGAACCAATGCCCGTAACTATAATTACGTCATTCATCGGTTATCAGACAGACACTTTAAAGATTTCTGATTTACCCGATCAGGCATTAACCATTAAACTTTCAAAGTCTGTTGATTTGAAACAGGTAGATATTAAAAGCCGGAGAGAATCCACTTCCATTTCTACCATTTCTACCATCAACACTACCACCATTACGCAACAGGAATTACTCAAAGCAGCCTGTTGCAATCTGAGTGAAAGTTTTGAAACAAATCCAACGGTAGATGTGAGCTTCAGTGATGCAGTTACCGGAGCAAAACAAATTCACATGCTGGGATTGGATGGGATTTATACGCAAATACAAACTGAAAATCTTCCGTTGATTTATGGTTTGTCATCTGCATACGGTTTAGGTTTTACTCCCGGACCATGGATAGAATCCATTCAAATAAACAAAGGAATAGGCTCGGTAATTAACGGATTTGAATCTATCACAGGTCAGTTGAATATTGAGTTGAAAAAACCACAGTCTGCTGAACGGTTTTTTATTAACGGATATGGCAACAACGAAGGAAGAATGGAGTTGAATCTGCAAACCGCACATAATTTCAAACATCACATCAGTACTGAACTGCTTGCACATGGCAGCATGAACAATCTGAAAATGGATGATGACGGAGACGGATTTTTGAATCAGCCTTTGGCCAAACAAATCAATTTATACAATGCATGGCATGTGGCAGTTCCCGGAAAACTTGAAGCACAATTAAAAATTCACGCGCTGTATGATAACCGAATTGGCGGACAAAAAGATTTCGACTACGACAGAGATTATGGCAAACCAACTTTTTATGGTGTGGGTATAGAAAATAAATTGTTTGAGGTATCCACAAAAACAGGAACCATCAATCCCGGTAAACCATATAAAAGTATTGCACTGCTCACTTCGTCAAGATTGCATCAGATGGATAATTATTACGGATTAAAAACTTACAAAGGCGATCAGCGCAGTTTTTATGCCAATACCATTTATCAGACCATCATACATGATACACGTCAGTACGTCCGTTCAGGATTGAGTTTCAGATACAATCATTACTCTGAAAAATCGAATGACAGCGCCTTTTATACCAATGAAATTATTCCGGGTGCATACACAGAATATTCTTACAACGATTCAAAATCCGTATCTTTTGTTGCAGGGCTAAGAGCAGACCATCACAATAAATTCGGATGGATGATAACTCCGCGTATTCATTTCAAATATAATTTCAATCAGCTTACTTCCATCAGGCTGTCAACAGGGACAGGATGGCGCACGGCACATGTTTATGCAGAAAACACTTCTGTATTTGCATCATCGCGTCAGGTCATTATTGCCGACAATCTGAAACCGGAACGTGCATGGAACAGCGGAGTAAATTTCACGAAGAAGTTTCAACTGTTCGGGCATGATGCTGCACTTAATGCCGATTATTATTATACTACTTTCATGAATCAGGTGATTGTTGACATGGAAGATATTCACAAAATACAGTTTTATAATCTTGACGGACGTTCTTATTCGCATTATGTGCAGGCAGAATTAAACATTGAACCTGTTCAGAATCTTTTACTGCGAATGTCTTACAAATACAATCAGGTAAAAACTACCGTGTCGGATAAACTTGTTGACAAAGCACTCACGCCAAAGGACAAAGCACTGTTCAATGTTGAATATTCCATACACGACAAATCATGGAGTTTTGATGCTACGGCAAAATATACAGGCCTTAGCAGGATTCCCGGTGGTGGCGTTAATGATAACGGATATGTGATTCCTTCTTATTCTAAAAAGTTTATGACCCTGAATGCGCAGGTAACTAAGAATTTTAAAAAGTTTTCGGTGTATGCAGGTTGTGAAAACATTACCAATTACACTCAGAAAAATCCGATTATTGCAGCAGGCGAACCATTCAGTGATAACTTTGATGCATCGCTCATCTGGGGACCGCTCACCGGAAGAATGTTTTACGGAGGATTTCGTTTTACCATTAAATAATTAAAATATGATCAATCGTTTGTTATTCATCTGCATTATGTTGATGCCAATGGCATCCATTGCACAAAAATCAAAAGTAGAAGAAGTTAAAATACATACTTCCGCAGAATGTTCCGAATGTAAAAACCGAATAGAACATGCCTTGTTGTATTCCAAAGGTGTAAAATTTGCCCATCAGGATATAGACACTCAGATACTGACAGTGTCTTACAACACTTCAAAAACATCGTTGGATAAAATTATGCATACCATAACCGAAGCAGGTTATGATGCTGACTCGCTGAAAGCAAACAAGGAAGCTTATGACAAACTTCCTGATTGCTGTAAAAAAGACGGGCATAAGGAATAATTGCAACTGCCGGAAACGGAATTATCTTCAGCATTTTTCAATCACAGAGAATTATTCTGAACGATTCCGTTTTCGGTTTATTCCTCTACTTTTGCATCACTATGAGCAAATCTATTTTAACAGAAATGAAAGGCTCTGTTTTGGTTATCACCTTAAACAGACCTGATAAATTCAACAGTTTTAACAGAGAGATGTCAATGCTGCTTTTGTCAGCATTGAAGAAGGCTAACCAGGATGATAACATACGTGCTGTATTATTGACAGGAAGCGGCAAAGCATTTTGTGCAGGTCAGGATTTGTCGGAAGCAATTGACGAAAACGGACCGGGAATTGAAACCATTGTTCGCGAACATTACAATGCCATCATCACAGCTATCCGCAATTTGCAAAAACCTGTTGTATGTGCAGTAAACGGTGTGGCTGCCGGTGCAGGAGCCAACATTGCTATAGCATGCGACATTGCAATAGCAGCAGCATCAGCAACTTTCATTCAGGCTTTCAGCAAAATCGGATTGATTCCCGACAGTGCAGGAACGTTCTTTTTGCCACGGCTTACAGGATTGCACCGAGCAGGTGCGCTCATGATGACAGGAGATAAAATCAGTGCCAATGAAGCCTGTGAAATGGGAATGATTTATAAAGTTGCTGATGATATTACCTTAGCTGAAAACAGTTTGGCTTTGGCTGAAAGACTTTCAGCAATGCCCACAAAAGCTTTATGGCTTACCAAAAAACTGCTGAATGAAAGTATGAGTAATACATTGAGCGAACAGCTTGAACGCGAACTGCAGGAGCAGGTAAACGCTGCATCCAGTTACGACTATCAGGAAGGAGTTAAAGCATTTTTGGAAAAAAGAAAACCGAAGTTTAAAGGTCAATGAATCAATTAAAAATTTCAGTAGCAGGTGCCGGTGCCATGGGCGCAGGCATTGCGCAGGTGGCCGCCACTTACGGACATCAGGTTACACTTTACGACAGTTTTCAGGCTGCGCTCGACAAAGCAAAGCCAGCTGTCAGGAAAAGTCTCGACAAAGCAGTAGAAAAAAACAAACTCACTGCTGAAAAAGCAGATGCAGTGATGTCGGCAATCCGATTCACTTCCGATCTGAATGATATTTCCGGAAGCGATTTATTTATTGAAGCCATCGTTGAACAAATTGAAGCAAAACAAAATCTGTTTTGCGAAGTTGAAAAATTAGTCAGTGATCAGTGCATTCTTGCCACCAACACTTCTTCATTGCCAGTTATTGCCATCGGAAGCAATTGCAAAAATCAGGAACGCATCATTGGTTTGCATTTTTTCAACCCGCCCGTGCTGATGCAATTAGTGGAAGTGATTCCGACTTTCAACACCAAAGCTGCCATTACCGAAAGCTGCAAAACACTGATGCAAAACTGGGGCAAAGTGCCTGTGATTGCCAAAGACACTCCCGGATTTATTGTAAACCGCATTGCCCGTCCTTATTATGGTGAGGCATTGCGTATTTACGAAGAAAGCATAGCCGGTTTCGAAACCATTGACCATGCAATGAAAAGTGTAGGAGGTTTTAAAATGGGACCTTTTGAGCTGATGGATTTTATCGGCAACGACATTAACTACAAGGTTACTGAAACCGTTTTCGGACAGATGTTTTACGACCCGCGTTACAAACCTTCCATCACCCAAAAGCGATTGTTCGAAGGCAAACTTTACGGCCGGAAAACAGGAAAAGGATATTACAACTACGCAAATCCGTCAGAACCAAAACCGTCAAATGATGAGGCGCTGTTGCAGTCCATCTTCGACCGTATTTTTGCCATGCTGGTGAATGAGGCTGCCGATGCGCTGATGATGCAAATAGCCTCTGCAGAAGATATTGAACTGGCCATGACCAAAGGGGTAAATTATCCTATGGGATTGCTGCAATGGGCAAATACCAAAGGCCCCGAAAAAGTATTGGCCACACTGCAACATTTGTTTGAATGGTATGGCGAAGACCGCTACAGGCCGTCACCCCTGCTGAAAAGGGTTGTTGCAGACAAAACGTTGTTTAAAACACGGTGATAATTTTCGTTTTGCCGCTTTGCAGGCGGTCAGAAGTTTTTATTTTTGCAAACGTTGCGGAAAGGCATTCAGAATGGAAAAAACAGAGTCGAAGAGCAGATTTCAGCAGGCAATTGATACCATCACCAAGGTTGCTGAGGTCACAACCAAATTAGGAATTGTTCACTGTCAGGCAGAGGATAAAGAATTAGACGGAAGACATATAACCGTTGATGGCGGCAAAAAACTTTATTTTGGTTCATGCGGTTATCTGGGAATAGAAAAACATCCGAAAATTATTGAAGCAGCCACAGAAGCATTGCGAACGCATGGTGCACAGTTTGCTTCTTCCAGAGCCTATATTTCTTCAAGCTATTACGAAGAGGCTGAGGCATTGTTCAAACAAATGTATGGCCGACCCGGATTGGTATTGCAATCACTTACACTGGGGCACATCACACAGCTTCCGCTGTTGGTTGGTGACGAAGATGTGGTGATTATGGACATTCAGTCGCATGACAGTATTCAGTCGGCTACGTCCATGCTTAAACTGAGAAATATTAAAGTGGAAGTAATCCTTCACAACAGGATGGATATGCCTGAAGACCGTATAAAATTTCTGAAAAACCGCCACAGAAAAATCTGGTACCTTGCTGACGGAGTTTATTCCATGCATGGCGACTTTGCACCTGTGAAAGAACTGTATGCTCTGGCAGATAAATATGAACAGTTGTATCTATATCTGGACGACATTCACGGCATGAGCTGGACAGGACCTCACGGCACCGGCATGGTGATGAATGAGGCACCATATTATCACCGCAAGCTTTTCCTTTCTACAGGTATGACCAAGGCATTCGGCACTGCAGGCGGGCTTCTCACCTTCCCTGACGATGAATATTTCAAATTAGTGAAAACCTGCGGCAAGGGATTTATTTTTTCAGTTCAGCTTCCTCCTGCCATCATTGCTGCGAATATTGCTTCGTGCAAAATACACCTCAGTGACGAAATCAAAGGACTTCAGGCAAGCTTAAAAAGCAAAATAGATTACTTCAACAACAAAGCCGAATCATTAGGGCTGATGCTGGTGGGCAAAGAACAGTCGCCTGTATTTTTCATTGGAGTGGGAAAACCTGAAGTAGGTTATGAGTTGGTATTGCGTATGCAAAAGGGAGGTTTCTTCTTTAATCTTTCCGTTTTCCCTGCGTTGAGCATTAAACAAACCGGTTTAAGAATAACGCTGACCAACCACAATACCATTGAAGACATTGACAGTTTGCTTGAAACGTTGGCTGAAAATCTTCCTGTAGTACTTAAAAACCATAACACCAACATGGACGAAGTACGCGAGTATTTTGCGGGACATTAATATCCATTCTCATCTGAGTAATATTTCAGGTTAGTTGCAGCCTGCAATTAAAACTCATATCTGTATTAAATAATAGTTGCGGAAATATTAGCGATTTGTAATTTTCAACTGTTGGCATGTAAGCAATGACTGCGAAAAATAAATGCGCAATTTGTTCAGTGTAATGATTACACTTCGGGCTTTGATTAATTAAACAGAAAAATTATTGCTTAACTGGGGAAACAGTTGCGTTGCCAGTATCCGTCCAGACACTGAAAGTTTTCGTCAAAATCGCTTATGTTTAACGGCTTTATGAAATAACCTGCAACGTTGTATTCATAGGCTGTTTTTACATCATCTTCGTCTTCGGAAGTAGTGAGTACGCATACATGAATATCTTTCAGTTCAGGGTCTTCACGCAGTTCTTTCAAAAACTCCAGCCCATTCATCAGGGGCATGTTTATATCCAACAAAATAATATCAGGTCGCTTAATCTTTATATCACTCAACCCACGCAACAACATCAGCGCATCCAAGCCATTGTGTGCACTTTCTATCTGATAAGGAGATTCCAACTTGCCTATAGCGCGTTTGATCACCATGCTGTCCACCTTATCGTCTTCGATGTGTAGTATTGTCAACTGCTTACTCATTCCTGCCCTCTTTTTGTATATTATTTCATGCAAAAATAAAACTTTTATTAGGAATTGACGTAAAAACACACTATGTTTAACACAATTTTTCCACCGTCAGTATATGAATAAACCTGCCATAAAGTGGTTAATCAGAAAGTTGTTTTTAATAGATATTTATCGAGCCATCCCCGATGACGATATTATCTTAAAGCAACGTTTTAATCTTTTCAGAATATTCAACATTGTAGCCGTTTTGGGTATTGGAGCCATCATTTTTCAGGCTATCTATGTTTTCAATATCAACCCTTTGCTGAGCAATGTATTATTTGCTTTAGAAGCCATACTGATCATCAATTACCTCTCACTCAATTTCCATAATAAAAGGAAAATGGCAGTTTGGGTAAGTCTGCTGGCTTGTCTGGCAGCACTTCATTATAACTCTTACTTTGCAGGTGGAGTAAGAAACTCAGGCATGTTTTATCAGATTGCATTTATCCTGATTGCATTTATGCTCTTAGGTTCCAGGTCAGGAAAGTGGTTTGCGCTGCTATGTATTCTTAATACCGTTTATTTTTATTTTATCACTGAATATACTACCTGGGTCAATTACGATTTTATCGGTTATTCGTCTTCTCTGATCAATCAGGATTATCTGCTTACCGGATTAATCAGTCTGATAGTCATCGGAAGCCTCATCAACAATCTGGAGAGTAATAAAAATGTGGTCATTGCTTCCATCACTGAATCACGAAATAAATTAGCCATCATCAACAAGGAGCTGAAGAAACTTTCACTTGTGGCAAGTAAGACAGACAATGCCGTTGTTATTACAGATGCAGATGGAAAAATTGAATGGCTTAACGATGGTTTCACGCGCATGTCGGGATATACATTTAACGAAGCTTACGAAAAGCAACTGCTCCCTTTGATAACAGGAAGCAATACCGACCAAGAAGTTTATCAGAAATTAACTGCAGACCTGCAGGATTTCAAATCGTGCGAGAGCGAAATGCTCAGTTATGGAAAAAACAAAAACACTTTCTGGACCCATCACAGTATCACACCTATTACCGATGACAGCGGCAAGTCGAGAAAATTTATTTTCATTATCCGTGATATCAACGAGCGCAAAAATGCAGAAATCAAAATGGAAGAGTATCTGCATGATCTTGAAAAGACCAATGCCGAGCTTGACAAATTTGCCTACATCGTATCGCACGACCTGAAAGCGCCACTGCGTGCCATTGGCAACCTTTCCGACTGGATTGCTGAAGAAACCGGTGATACATTGCCTGAAAATTCAAGGGAAAATCTGAATATTATACAGGGCAGAGTGAAGCGGATGGAACAGTTGATTAATGCCATTCTCGAATACTCAAAAGCTTCCAAACGCAAAGGTTCTCAGGAGTTGTTTTCGTTTAAAGAAATTATTGACGATGCCATTGACCTGGTAGCTCCTGATGCAAATTCTAAAATTTCAGTTAAAGGAAATTTCCCTGAATATTATGGTGATAAGGTAAAATTCCAGCAGGTGTTTATGAATCTTATCAGCAATGCACTTAAACATAATCCGAAAACGCAGAAAGAAGTAAATATAACCGTGAGCGAGCAGGATAAATTCTGGAAATTCTGTGTGGCTGATAATGGCCCCGGAATAGATGCACGCTATCACGAAAAAATATTTGTCATTTTTCAGACACTTAAAGCAAGGGATGAATTTGAATCAACAGGTATTGGCTTATCCATAGTGAAAAAGATTATTGAAGAAGCCGGTGGTTCCATTACAATTGATTCAAAACCGGGTGAAGGCTCTGTATTTTGTTTCACAGCACCCAAAAACAGTATTGACCCTGCTGTCATCACAGGAAAAAAAACTAAGGAAGAAAGCCTGAATCTGTAAGATTTTTTTGCTTTTGTCCGAAACCTGACGTTGAAACTGTCGTATTATAGTTTAAAACGCAGTGTGATGAACAAGTCTAAAAAAGCAGTCAATAAAAACAGTCTGAAAGATTTTGATTTCGACCAGTATCTGAAGTTGAAAAAAGCCGAACGTGTAAAACTTCTTCAGCAGATGGTTGAGAATCTGGATCCCGAATCGAGAAAAAAATTCTTCAGAGGGTTGTTGCCTTATGTATTGTCGGATGATAACCTTACCAGAGAAGCTTTTAAACACAATTCAGGCAGACAGAATACGAAAAAAAGTAAGGTTTTTGAAATTACCTCCAGAGAGCGCGAAATGATCAGCCAGATTGCCGATTATTTTCACGAGCTTGAGCTGATTGTGGATTTAGACGAATTGTTGTACAATCCATAATCCGAAAATGATAATAAAAAAAAAGACGCTCCGTAAAGCGTCTTTTTTTTGTTCATCAAATATTATTCGCTCTTGGGCTGAGGACGTGGCTGATGCAATGCCGGAGAATTTTCTGTTACCTGCACCAGATTATTTCCTTCAAAAGTTTTTTTCAGGTCTTCAACAAATTTATCGGCATCCTGTTTGTCCATTTCTTTCAGTTTAAAACAAACATCCACTTCACCTTCTCTGCCCCAGTTGATTGTTTCATGCGAGATGGCCACTCCTTTCTCGTCATTTCTGCTGATAAAATCTTTCAGTTTGGCATAAGCCTGACTGTCGGTGCCTGCACCTGTGCTTATAAACGACACAATTACACGGTAAGCATTTTCAGGCAACGTAGTTTTTGCCTCTGTTAATGTTGCACTTGCCGATTTGGTTTCGGCAGTTGTGTTTTTTGATGATTTACATGATCCTGCCATTGCCACAATAAATACTACAGCGAAGCAGTTCATCCGGTTAAGCATATAGTTCATCATATTTGGTTTTTATGTAATTAAAGAAGTAGTCAAAGTTAAGAACTTCTCCGGTAATATTTTTACAAAGTTCGTCAGAAAGCATGGTACGTCCATACTGATGTATATTTTGTCGCAGCCATTGCAGCAAAGGTTTCATGTTACCGTTTTCAATCTGATGCATCAACTCAGGATTTTCTTTACGTGCTGCATGAAAAAACTGTGAGGCATAAAAACTTCCCATCGAATAGGTAGGGAAATAACCAAAACTGCCATGACTCCAGTGCACGTCCTGCAATACTCCTTTATCTGCCGAAGGTACGTCAATGCCCAAATATTCTTTGTATTTGGAGTTCCACACTTCGGGCAAGGTTGAGGCATCGAGTTTTCCTGCTAAAATTTCCTTTTCAATTTCAAAACGAATAAGCACATGCAAATGATAGGTAAGCTCATCGGCATTGGTACGTATGAGTGAAGGTTTTATTCTGTTGATGGCTTTATAAAACTGTTCACCGGAAATATTTCCCAACTGCTCTGTAAACTGCTGCTGCAGATGCGGAAAATTCAGTTTCCAGAATGCACGCGACTTGCCTACATGGTTTTCCCACAACCTCGACTGCGACTCGTGAATGCTCAGGCTGAGGTATTCGCCCGAAGGAAGTCCGTAGTCGTCAGAAGGTAGTCCCTGCTCGTACAGTGCATGTCCGCACTCATGGATGCAGCTGCCAATCATCTCAAACAAATCATATTCGCTGATGCGTGTGGTGATGCGCACATCATCAGCAGAAAAATTGGTAGTAAACGGATGGGTAGAAATATCCTGTCTTCCTGCATCAAAATCGTAATTCAGTTGCCTGAGCACATACAATCCAAAATTCCATTGTTTGTCTTTGTCGTATTGCAGGAATAAAAAACCGTCTTCCGGTTGCTGCTTATTTATCAGCTGCTTTATGTAGGGCACAAGTTTTTTTCTTACTCCGTCAAAAAGTTTATCTACAAAAGCTGTCTTCAGTCCGGTTTCGTAAAGATTGAGATGTGCATCATAAGGATGCGCTTCATATCCCAACACATCTGCTTCTTTTCTTTTCAGGTCAATCAGTTTTTGCAGATGCGGCCTGAACAATGCATAATCATTTTTCTTTTTTGCCTCCTGCCAAGCATTGAATGCAGCTGAGATGCATAAGTTCAGCTCGGTAACAAAAGCAGTAGTGTATTTTTTTTGTTGCGAATAAATACGATACGACTCCAGCACATTGGCACATTCCTTAGGCCCGAGTCCATCTGTTTTACTCCTCAACTCTTCGAGTAACTTTCCATACTTTTTATCGGTTATCAGTTCGTGCGCATAACCTGCCAGCGTGGCCAGTTGCCTCGAGCGGAAGTGTGCCCCTTTGGGTGGCATATTCACTTCCTGATCCCACTGCAATATGGCACTGCTGTAATTTACATCAGCAATTTTTTGCAAATACTCCACATACTGCCCGTACAATTCCGTCATGATTTATTCTTTAATGCATAAAATAGTAAAAACAACCAACCTGCCATAAAACATAATCCTCCGAGAGGTGTGAGAGGTCCAAGCCACTTCCAGATGTTGCCACTGAGCGATGACAGTGCAAGTCCATAGATGGAGCCGCTGAACAACACCGTGCCTGCGATAAAAAATGATGCACTCCGTTTCAGCGATTTGTTTTCATCATTGATTACTGCAATCACCATCACAGCCAGGGTGTGAAAAAACTGATAATACACTCCTGTTTTGAAGGCATCCATCATTTCGGGGCTGAGCATTCCTTTGAGCTGATGCGCACCCAATGCACCTAATGCAACTGCGCAAATGCCGGATACGGCAGAAAATACCATCAGTTGTTTTTTCATGACTCCTTCGCTCCTTTCTCGCCCACAAAGTGATGCTCATCTTCTTTGAACAATACGTTGAAAGTGGTAAGACTTCCGTAAATGCGTGTAAGATACTGCTGCAGATTTATTTTATCTTCTTCCGAAAGTTTGTCGTGTGCGTTGATGCGCTGCTCCATCACACGCAGGCGGTCGCGTGTCATAATGATTTTGTTGAAGAAAACATCCATAGGAATTTCTTTGGGTTTCATGGAAGGATTGCCGGGATAGAGCACCACCTTCCCGCCTGTCCATCGGCCATGCAGCGGAACTGTTTCCTGCAGGTCAGAATATTTTTTGATAATGTCGGTAAACATTTTCTGCACTTCTGAAAAACTTACCACATCGTCTGCAGCGGGTTGTGCATCTATTACCTCTATGTTCTGATAACTTTTGGCCACTTCAATTTTTCCGCGTTCGGTGAAAACGGTGATGTAGGTTTTTGGTTTTACGTTGATGATGACACCCACACCAAATTCGGGGTGACGGATGCGAGAGCCTATTCCAAGTTCGTCCATAAATATTTTATTTTTTGCTGATTATTTAATGCCGATACTATCCAGTTCGTTTACAGAAACAGAGGGCGGCATGATATTGTTTTTTAATTTATACATCACCAGGTCAGCTGTTTTGGCTGCATCTTCCTCAGTGCTGAAACCGCGGTTGCCCATCACGGCAGGAATATTGGGTTGATGAACCATCAGTCTTCCATCCACAAAAATATCGTAGCCAAAACCTCCGGGCAAAGAATCATTGGCAAATGTTTTATACGTAATGTTGTTAAGTGTCTGAGGAGTGTTTTCTTTCTGTGGTTGATTTTTTTTATCACCGGCACAGGCAGCCACACTCAGCAACACTACCAGCAGCAATCTGTTCATGTTGTTTTTTTTCCAAAGCTACGCTTTAGCTGCTAAACCAAAAGACGGCTTATGCTTAGTTGACAGAAAATTTAGTAACGAAAGGTTGTGAATTATCTGCAGAAGCGCTGCACAGATAAATTCCTTTTGCCACAGCATCCATCTGAAATGAATAAGAATTGCCGGCAGGTATGCTATGCTTTGCAACCTTGCTCCCCGACAAACTGTAGAGTGTAATCTCTGCTGCTGAAGCAGACTGATTTTTTACTAATAATGTTTTGGAAGCAGAAAAATATTGAGATGTTATTTGCAACTGAGGTAATGGATTGTTTACTGATGTTACCTGAGATAGTTCCCACAGCTCGGAATAGTGATTTCCAAAGACATCCCATCCGCCACAAACAAATCCTTTGTTATTAATAGTAAAAGCATCTGCGGAAAATCGGGCTGACTGCGGAAAATTTGTTACTTGTGACCATGAATTCAGAGAAGGATCGTAAGCATAATAATCATTGAATATATTTATACTATCTCTACCACCACCAACAATCCCAAGATTATTAATTACCATACTTACACCACCATGTCTGCCAGCCCCTGCATAATCAGCAACCTGTGTCCATAAATTATTAGCAGGAGTAAATGCCCAACAATCTTTAAAATCAGATTGACCTGAAGCACCTCCTGTAAAATATCCTGTACCATTAATTACGAAAGCTGCTATGCTCTGTCGTGGAGCAGCGGGAAGGTCAGGCATTTTAAGCCATGTATTCGATACAGGAAAATATTGATAGATATCTTTTTGCAAAGGGGAAAACCCAAAACCGATAAACCCTGAATTCCCTATGGCTACACCACATGCATCATAACGCTTTGCACCAGCAAAATCTGCTTTAACTGTCCATTGATTGGTAGCAGGATTATATTCGTAAAAATCCTTTAACTGAACTCCGCTGTTAGTCCAACCAGTACCAACATATCCCAAACTTCCAATACTGAATGCAGCCGCACCATAACGACTTGGCCCGGGCATATTGGCTTTTTGTGTCCAGGTATTTGTTGGTTCATCATATTCCCACAAATCATTGAATGTACTAGATAATATTGAATTCATTCCTGTTCCAAAATAACCCTTGCTTCCAATTGAGAATGCCATTGCTTCATGTCTGGGGCTTGCAGGCAAACTTGCTCTTTGCGTCCACACATATTGCTGTGCATGAGCCATTGTTGTTGCAAACAAAAAAAACAGTAATTTTTTCATCGTTGTAAATAGTTTGTTACTTTATGCGAATGTATAAAATACTTTGTCAATACAGAATAGCAGACCAATTACTTTTTATGTGCGTGTTTAAACGCCTGTCAGTTTATCAAGCAGTTCAAACAACTTAGTTTGGCGCTGCTGCGCAGAATAATCTTTACTGATATGCTGTACTGCCTGAGCAGACAATGCTTCCACATCTGCTGCCAGTGCCCGGTTGATGAGGACTTCCAGTTCTTCCGCTCCATATTTTCTGAGAACAAAACCACCACTTCCTGCTATGTCAGGCAATGCATTTACGTCAGACACCACAGGCACACAACCGCTGAGCATGGCTTCGCAAACGGCATTGGGAAAACCTTCGCTCAGCGAAAGCTGCAAGTAATACTGATACGATGCATAAAGTGTTTTGAGTTGCTGCTGCGACTGTGCAGGCAAACAAATAACATTGCCGGGCAATGCAGCCAAATGAACTCCTTTTGCCACGCCTGCAAGGGTAAAAGTGCATTGCGGAAAACGTGCTGCTGCCTGCAGTATCAGGTCAATACCTTTCAGCTGATTGATATTGGATGTGCCAATTCCGGCTGCAACGGTGAGGAATGAATGTGGCTGCCTGTGCACATTAGCAGAAATAAATTCAGAAGCATCAAAACCATTGGGAATAACGGTGTGGGGAGTTGCGAAGTCTGAAACAAAACAGGCAATGCCCTGCTCAGGAAATCCAGAAGGATGATAAGTGTAGGGAGCGCGAATGAGTGAAATATGTTTGGGTGCCAGGTGTGTAGCATTGCGTGCGCTGAAGGCTGTGGCACGGGCAAGAGCAGGTTTGCAGAAATTACCATAACGGATGGAAGGGAAAAAAGCACAGTCGGTACCGGCCAAAAAAATGATGGAAGGTTTGCGAAACAATTTTGAAAAAATAACAGGCAGCACCGAATGCCATGCAGCCAACTGACATACCAGCAACTTTGATGTGAAAATATGCCGACACAGAAACAGCAACTGACTGATAAAACGAAACGGAATTAATATTTTACGGGATGGATTGAACTCAAACGGAATAACGCGGTAACGGGATTGCAGCAGTGTTATATCACGCTCGACAAAGGATGAACGGTTGGGGAAGAAAAAAAGAAGTTTAGGTTGTTCATTCATTTACCTATTACAATAACTCCCGGTGAAAATAATTTAGAAGATGGAAGTCTGAAAAAGCAGAGTTCAAACATCCACTCAATGGAAGAAATTAACGAAAGAATCTTTACTACTAATTTCTTTAGTTTTAAATTCTTAACAGGTCCATCTTTTTCATCCAGATTAACATGCAATCCAAATGCAACTACGTAATCCTGAAATACAATTTCAAATCCATTATCACGATGAGCTTTTACCAGATCATCTTTATCAATGATGTTATGAATGTCATAAATAGGTCGGTTAATTATCTTTTGCAGCCAACCTAACAATCCAGTATTGTTTGGGATGGTGGTAATAATCATGCCTCCCGGTTTCAAATATTTTTTCAATGCACTGATTGCACCTGAAGTATCTTCAAAATGTTCCACCACTCCCATTGACAAAACAATATCAAACTGACCTACAAGTTCACTCGGAGGGTTAAACATATCAGCACAATAAACATCTCCCTTCACTCCATCTCTTTCAAAAATTCTCCTTTCCTGCTCACAACCTACTTCTGAATAATCCAATCCCGATGGAATTAAATTAAAAGCCTTTGCAAAATATGGTAACCATACTGAATTTCCACAACCTACTTCAAGAATTTTTTTGCCCTTAATATCATAATTACTAAGAACCTTTGTAAAAACTCTGTTGTATTCTCTTACAATGTGATTATTCAGTTTTTTCTCTGCGGGATTTAAACTTTCAGGTAAATCTGTATTCTTCCATACTGAAGACCAGTATTCCTCTCCTGCTTTATCTTCCCTATCCAATTCACTCTTCAAATTCATGTGTGCGAAAGTAAATTAAAAAGGTCATACGCCCAACGGAAGAGTGCTCGCACTCATTTTTTGCCTCTGAATGGCTGACAACACACATCGTATTTGAAGTGCGTCTGCGCCCTTTAATGCTACGGGTGAGCGATGCACAGTGATTGCTCTTTTTGTGGTTTTGTAAATTTTTTCAGTGTCATCGCTCGCGCTCACCCCCTGCACCTGAAGGGGTGACTTCGCGCATCGTATTACAAGAGCAGCATCGTTACCTTTTTTCTTCAAATTATAATACCACACTCAAGTACTGTCTTTATCTATTCTGCATTCACGGATAACATAATTTATTTGAGCCATTACTTTATTGATATTTTGAAAAACTTCCGAGTTGTTGAATCTGATGACCCTTATACCAAAGTTTTCAAGCTCACAAGTTCTATCTTGACCATATTCTTTGCTGTTCCTATGAGATTCACCATCCAACTCTATTGCAAGATTTAAAGCATGACAGTAAAAATCTACAATATATATGTCTATAGGATGTTGAGGTTTAAACCGAACTCCCAATTTATTTTTATTTAACTGTTTCCATAAAAGTTTTTCTGCTTCGGTCATATTCTCGCGAAGCCATTTAGCTTTAAAGAATATATCCGGCTTAGCTCCATAAAACATTTTACGTTCCATATTCAAAGATAAGCATTCATTTTGACAGTGTTTCTCGAGTACTGAGGACGAGTCACATCGCTCGCGCTCACCCCCTACCCCTGAAGGGGTGACAACACACATCGTATTTGAAGTGCGTTTGCGCCCTTTAGAGCTACGGGTGAGCGATGCAATGTGATTGCTCTTATTGTGGTTTTGTAAATTTTTTCAGTGTCATCGCTCGCGCTCACCCCCTACCCCTGAAGGGGTGACAACACACATCGTATTTGAAGTGCGTCTGCGCCCTTTAGGGCTACGGGTGAGCGATGCAATGTGATTGCTCTTTTTGTGGTTTTGTAAATTTTTTCAGTGTGACTCGTCCTGAAAAAAGTTTACAGTTTAATTGATTAATCCTGCTATTAGTTTACAGTTCATTTTTAGTCCTTAAATGTGTTTACAAATGTATTTTGTTTCCGATAGTAATTCTTCCATAATCTTTCTGTTTTTATTCTATTTTTTGAATGATGAATACTGTTTGGTGTGAAGTTGCTGATGCTCATATGTGGCCT
>Ga0079224_100000926_pt1 | contig 31711 bp, 27 predicted proteins | sample Stecom2015_FD_80414 | JGI IMG/M metagenome (GOLD analysis project Ga0079224, IMG submission 80414) | Agricultural soil microbial communities from Utah to study Nitrogen management - Steer compost 2015 | ecosystem: Environmental > Terrestrial > Soil > Agricultural land | place: USA: Utah... | reverse complement strand
TATGATTTTTCCGTTTGCAAAACTTTCTAAACCGGTAGAAGTTCCGAGATTAATGTCTTTAATCCCTAATTGCTCTAAGGCTTGTTGTATTCCGAATTGGGTTGAAACAGTTGTCATTTTTATGCTATTTTGTTTAAAAGTTATTTTTTGCGAAGATAAGACTTTTTGAGATAGGCAGAAAGTAAAAGTTTTGTCCAATTTAAGCGAAGTAAAAGAGTTATTTTGTATGATAGTTGCAGGATTAAAATTTAATTTTTTGATTAAGTGTTTTTAGTATCTTGCGAGAATAATTTTTTCAGATGAAATTTTCTTTTTTTCGAATAGGATTGACTTGTATCTGTTGTTTTTTGGTGGGAAGCACTACAGGGTATTCACAAGAAGCAACTAAAGAGAGTACTTCTGAGGCTCTTTATTCTGAAAAACTAACGACAAAGTCAGGGTTTTATAACTTTTTGTGGGGAAAACATTACAGAAACTTATTTTCTATTCCGATAAAAGAAGTTCAAACAAGCCCTCTGAAAGGAGAAAATTATATTCCTCTTGTAGAAGATTATCCGTATTTTCAACATTATGATAAGTTTACGAAATTATATAACAACAATCAATTTAAAGGAACTTACGCTGAGCGATTCATAGCAGATGCTTATACGCTCATTCATCCGTTAGCCTTCCGGATTACTAATCATTTAGCCATTCAGATTGGAGAAAACAGTCAAGAGAAGCAATTGAGATATTTTGACGGAAAATATTTTGTGTCTGATAACGATAAGCGCAATTATCTCTCTACGGAGCAAGTTATTGACCTTTTACACCAAAGCTTTAATTATAAAATACAGGAAGATGCATACGTACGTGCTCGACTATTAGATATGATTACGGGAAATACTCTTGATATAAATCAATCTTACCATTGGACATTATACCAAGAAAAGGAAAATATTTACGCTCCGCTTATAAATGACAGAGGTTTTTCGTTTACTAAAACAGATGGTCTGTTGTTTGGAATTCTGCTCAAATCATTGGGTATTGAGAATATTGATAATTACTATCAAAAAAAACTTAAGGCAGATAAAATCAATTCGCATAACCTGATGTATGATTTAATTCTTTCTAAAGGAATAAAAAAATCGGTATGGATAAAACAAGCGGATTTTATCAAAAAAACATTGACACAAGAAGTGATTGATGAAGCATTTATCCAATTACCCTCTGACTTTCGGAATACTCAGGAAAGTAAAGAACTTAAAGAAGTTCTTATCCGAAGGGTTGAAAATTTGGATGTTTTAGTTGAAGATTATTATGCTTTGCTTCAGGAAATAGCTGTTGTTTGTGGGACATCACAAGATGATACATTTAAAATTGAACAAGACACAACAAAAACATCTTTAATACTTATAAACTCTTTGACCGGAGAAGTTATTTTGAAAAACGAATATGAGGCAGAAAAAACAAAAGAAATTTGGCTCTATGGCTTCGGAGGAATTGATACTTTTTCGATTTCCCAAGCTCATAAAAATGATATAATTATACGAATTATAGATAATGACAATTACGGTAATTTCGAATTAGAAGAAGCCGTTGAAAACATTAAAATTTATGTTCCTGAATCGGCTTTGGTTACCCAAAATGAAATCGGGAAAGCCTCTTTATATAAAACTAACAACTCTAATATTTTAGAATATAATCAGGATAGACCTAAGAAGAATACTTTTGATTTTCAACCGGGAATCTTATTCGATACAGATCAAGCAATTAGGTTAGGAGGAAAATTCACTTATACTCGATATAAATTCAAAACATATCCATTTAGTGCTCGACATGAGTTGAGTTGGAATCATTATTATTCGTTTTTATATTCGGGAACCTTTCCGACTTTGAGCGAAAAAATTACCTATAAGACCGATTTATGGCTTACAACTCCTAATCATTTTCAAAACTTTTTTGGTTTTGGTAACGAAAGTCAGAATTATGAAAGTTCTTTCGGACGAGATTATAATAGGGTTTTGTTGCAGCGAATCGGGTTTAATCAAGGTGTTGAGTTTAAATTTTCGGAAACGCAAAGAACCGTAGTTAGGGCAGGAATAGAAAGTTACGACATTATTGACGAACAAAAATTTACTCGAGACGATATTTTTCAGGAAGGTGAATTAACCGAAAGGAATAATACTTTTTTGAACCTGAAAGGAAGCTATCATTTTTCTCCTCAAGAGCATTACGGTAAGTTTAATTATAGTTTTATTTCTGAAGTTGGGCTTATGGTAAATTTCAGAGATATGAACAGAAATGTTTCTTTTTTGGCAGGAGAGTTTTTGTTCAAACATTATCCTAATATCAATAAAAAATATACTGTTGCTTCCGTTATAAAAGCAAAAGCCCTTTTTAATGAAGTTTATGAGTTTTATCAGGCAGCCACAATGGGAGGAGAAACCGGACTTAGAGGATACAGAAACGAACGTTTTTCCGGGCAACAATATTTTGTGCACAGCACGGATTTCAGAATTGATTTAGGAGAGTTGCCCAATAAAGTAATTCCGGTAAACTATGAAGCATTTTTGGGGTTTGACTATGGAAGAGTATGGTATGAAGGTGAAAATTCTAAAAAATGGCACACTTCATTCGGAGGAGGACTTTCTCTAAGAGTAATCAATAAGTTTGCGGCTAATATTTCTTACTTTACTTCTTCGGAGAGTCCGAGAATTATTCTTTCGTTAGGGTATTTCTTTTAAAAGTAAAATCAGTATGCCTTTTTTTCGCCTTTGATAGCATTGTAAACAGTCATTACAATGATTTTTAAATCCAATAGAAATGACCAATTTTCTAAATAGAAAATATCGTATTTAACTCTGTTGATGATATCAGTATCGGTTTCTACTTCGCCTCTGTACCCGTTAATTTGTGCAAGGCCTGTTATTCCGGGTTTTATGAAGTGACGAACCATAAATTTGTTTACTTTTTGTACGAAACGTTCTGTTTCTGCTACCATATGAGGTCTTGATCCTACTACAGACATATCTCCTTTGAGTACATTCCAAAATTGAGGAAGCTCATCAATACTTGTTTTACGCATAAAAGCTCCTATTTTGGTTACTCTCGGGTCATTTTTGGTTACTTGATGCGTATGGGCTATATCATTCAGTCGCATCGACCGGAATTTATAACAGTAAAATTCCTTGTAATTAAGTCCGTTTCTCTTTTGTTTAAAAAATACACTTCCTTTTGACTCTGAACGGATAATAATTGCTAAAATAGGAGTGAGCCAAGACAAAACTCCGATAATGACAATTAGAGAAAAGACAATGTCAAAAGCACGTTTTACTATTTTGTTGGCTCTTTTGTCTAAAGGTATATTTCGGAGAGATAAAATAGGGATGTAATCGTAGTAGTCGTAAATAAGATTTCTGGCAAGAGGAGTTTTATTATCGGGTAAAAACTTGAGTATTTTCAGGTTGTTGTCTGTAAAATCGATAAGTTCGTTAATATCATCATCATTTAAACTTGCCAGCGAACAATACATCTCGTCAATTCCGTTTTTCAGTACAAAGTCAAAGCAAAGTTGCATTTCTTTTTCCTTGTTTGTTTTCAGGTCAAAAATGCCTTCTAACTTGTATCCGTAATCAGGGTTATCTCTGAAAAAGGCTGCTAATTGAGTTGAAGATTTTCCGTTTCCGAGAATAATTACTTTTCTGTAATTTCCTCCGAACATTACCCGAAATCTTCTTAAAAAGAAGTAAACGGCAAACTTAAAACTACCCACTACGGATAAAGAAAGCGTAACATACCAAACAACTTCCGAAGGTTCTGAAAACTTTGAGAAGAATCCGATATAGGCAAAGTTTAACACCAGGAAAGCCAAATATTGTTTGAAAAGTCGCCCCATAATCCGAACGACTTTTGTATACCGGTAAACTTCATAAAAATCAATATTCCAAGCGATAAAAACCCAAGACAGCGTAATAAAGATATGATACCAGGTAGTATGGAGATGCTCTGAGAGCATAAAATAGGCAAGTACGTTTATCGTAAGCAAATCAAGTGCATACGAAAACGGACGAATATATCCCGAATATCTGCCTGTTTTCTTTTTCAATTTATTTGATGTATTGTTTGAAATCTTTGTGTTCTTCTTTCAAAAGTTCTTCTTTAGGTAGAGATTTAAAGTATTCGTAAGTAATTCTCATTCCTTCTTCACGAGATACTTTCGGTTCCCATCCTAAAATTTCTTTAGCCTTTGTGATATCAGGTCTTCGTTGTAAAGGGTCGTTTATAGGGAGTGGTTTGTAAATTATTTTTTGAGTTGTACCTGTCAGTTTGATGATTTCTTCAGCGAAGTCTTTAATGGTGATTTCGTTCGGATTGCCAATATTTACAGGTAAATGGTAATCACTGTGTAACAAACGGAAAATACCTTCGACTTGATCATCCACATAACAGAAAGAGCGTGTTTGGCTTCCGTCTCCGAAAACGGTCAAATCTTCTCCTCGGAGTGCTTGACCGATAAAAGCAGGAATAACTCTTCCGTCATTTAAGCGCATTCTTGGTCCGTAGGTGTTAAAAATGCGTACAATACGAGTTTCTAATCCGTGAAATGTATGATACGCCATAGTTATAGACTCCTGAAAGCGTTTAGCCTCGTCATATACCCCTCTAGGACCGATGGCGTTTACGTTTCCGTAATATTCTTCAGTTTGAGGATGTACTAGAGGATCTCCATATATTTCGGAAGTAGAAGCAATCAGAATACGAGCGTTTTTAACTCGCGCTAAACCTAAGAGATTGTGTGTTCCTAAAGCACCAACTTTAAGGGTTTGAATAGGGATTCGGAGATAGTCAATAGGAGAAGCCGGCGAGGCAAAATGCAGGATATAATCTAACTTTCCGGGTACATGAACAAATTTTGTAACATCGTGATGGTAAAATTCAAAGTCTTCGTGTTTAAAAAGATGTTCAATATTTCTTAAATCTCCTGTAATTAAGTTATCCATCCCGATAACATAATACCCTTCTTTTATAAATCGGTCACATAAATGAGAGCCTAAAAATCCTGCCGCTCCCGTAATCAAAACTCTTTTTTTCATATAAACTGATATAATACTTTCTTGAAATTAAAAATCCGGCTAAATAATGAAATTTATTTGAGACAAAAAATTATACATATAGCTTTTTATCCTTATCTTTCTAACAGATGCCAAAAATATATAAAGGTTGCGTGGAAGGCCTAAGAATTATGCTCTTTTTGTGAAAAACCCGAGTTGTTGTTTTTTGTCTGAAAATAAAAGGCAGGTAAAAACAACAACAAAAACAAAGGTTGGATTAGAAATTTTCTTACGTAGAACAGAAAAAAATCACTTTCGGTAAATTGAATAATTATAAAAAAAATCAGGATAAGTACAACGAAGAAAGCTATATACAACACTGATGCAACTTTAAGAAACTCTTTGTTTTTAAACATAACATAAATAATTCCTAATGACAGTAACGTGTTGAGAAAGTAACGGAAAAATAAGTTAAGAAATAATCTGAATCCCTCAAATTCAGGGAAAGGAGAATTTTGATAATTTCCTTTAAAATAATTTAAAAAAGGATCGTAAAACCAATTGCTTTCATACATTCGGATAAGTACAAATCCGATGATAAAAGGAATTGTAAAAAGAATTGGTTTAAGCTTTTGCATCACTTTTTTTTGTTATAAAGCCGGAAAATTGTCTGACCCAAACTACCCAAAGTAAAAATACAAAACCGTAAATTACTAAAGGAAATAAAACCCCGTGAAAAAGGTGTGTGTGTTCGGGTTGGGTATATATAAAATAGGCTAAAATTGCTATCCGGAAAATATTTAGTATATGGATTAACACAATTCCCACAACTGAAAATACAAGGGCGGATAAAAATTTTTTGGCAAAAGCAATGACAAAAGCAACAAATAAAATCATTACGCTTATGGCATTACATCCTTCAACGATTTTAGCTACATACCTTTCATTAAAAGTCAGGCGAGTCCATTTCTCGCCTGAAAGTTTTTGAATTTCTGTATCCCATTCCAAAAAATGAGATACTTTATTGACTTGATACGAAACACTTTCCGTAAAAGGATCTAACGGGTATTCGAGGTTTTCGTACTGAGATAAATATAATTTGTACGAAATCGTCAGTATTCCATATGTAACAAAAAATACAAGTAGAAATTTTATAAAAGGACGATATATGATGAAATATTTTTTCATACAGATTTTATACCTTCATGATTTCTGCTTCTTTAATGCTTAGCATTTCATCAACTTTTTTGATATAGGTATCCGTAAGATTCTGAACATCTTGTTCTGCAGATTTAATCATGTCTTCAGAAATTCCGTCCAGTTTTTTGATTTCGTTATTAGCATCTTTTCTGGCATTTCGGATACCGATTTTAGCATCTTCTGCTTCTGCTTTTGCTTGCTTTACAAGTTCTCTACGTCTTTCTTCCGTAAGCACGGGAATATTGATGATAATGGTATCTCCGTTATTCATCGGGTTGAAACCAAGATTAGCATTCATAATTGCTTTTTCGATTGGTTGCAGCATATTTTTTTCCCAAGGAGATACAGTCAGCGTTCTCGCATCAGGAGCATTGATGTTGGCCACTTGTGAAAGAGGAGTCAAAGAACCGTAATACTCTACTCTTACTCCTCCAAGCATAGCAGGTGAAGCTTTTCCGGCTCTGATATTTAAAAAACTCTTATCAAGATGAGCCAAAGAATTTTCCATTGATTCTTTAGCGCTGTCCAATATAAAATCTAATTCTTCCATTTTTATTGGGTATTAGGTATTGGTTTATAGTTGATTCTTTATGTTGGTTTACACAGTTACAGTTGTTCCGATATTTTTTCCTTCACAAACATCAAGCAAAGCGTTTTCTTTATTCATATCGAAAACGATAATCGGGAGTTTATTTTCTTGGCTGAGTGTAAAGGCTGTAGTATCCATCACGTTAAGTCCCTTTTTTAATACTTCATCAAAGGTAATGGTTTCAAATTTAACAGCATCAGAATTTTTTTCAGGATCTGCTGAATATACTCCGTCAACTCGAGTTCCTTTCAGAATCACATCTGCATTTACTTCAATTCCACGGAGTACGGCTGCTGTATCAGTTGTGAAATAAGGGTTTCCGGTTCCGGCTCCGAAAATCACAATTCTTCCTTTTTCTAAATGTCTTACAGCTCTTCTTTTGATATAAGGTTCTGCAATAGCTTCTATTTTTAGAGCTGTCTGCAAACGAGTGAGCATTCCTTTATCCTCCAAAGCCCCCTGGAGAGCCATTCCGTTGATAATAGTAGCTAACATTCCCATATAATCCCCTTGTACTCTATCCATTCCGTTACTGGCTCCGGCTACTCCTCTGAATATATTTCCTCCTCCGATAACAATTGCAATTTCCACTCCTTTGTCATGAACTTTTTTGATTTCATCTGCATATTCGGAAAGTCTTTTCGGGTCAATACCGTATTGACGATCTCCCATAAGGGCTTCTCCACTTAGTTTTAGGAGGATTCTTTTGTATTTCATTTTAGTAGATTTAGTCTGTTGTTTGAAATTTTGCAAATATAATTAATCTGTGTAAAAAGGGAATAAATTATTTTGGAGATAATTTGGTATAGAGTTGCATTTAACATTTGAATCTGCCTATATTTGTACTCCTTATAAAATTATGGAAGAACAATTTATCGTATCGGCCAGAAAATACAGACCACAGACGTTTAAAGATGTTGTGGGACAGCAGGCTATTACGGATACTTTACTCAATGCTATAGAAACCAATCATTTAGCTCAAGCACTTTTGTTTACGGGGCCGAGAGGGGTAGGGAAAACAACTTGTGCGAGGATTTTGGCACGGAAAATCAACCAACCCGATTATGATGATCCAACCGAAGATTTTTCGTTTAATATTTTTGAATTAGATGCCGCTTCAAACAATTCAGTTGATGACATACGTAATTTAATTGATCAGGTTCGTATCCCGCCTCAAACAGGGAAATATAAGGTGTATATCATTGACGAAGTGCACATGCTTTCTCAGGCAGCTTTCAATGCTTTTTTAAAAACACTTGAAGAACCCCCAAGGCATGCCATTTTTATTTTAGCGACAACAGAGAAACATAAAATAATTCCTACTATTCTTTCCAGATGTCAAATCTTTGATTTTAAACGTATTACTATTCAGGATGCAAAAAAGCACTTGGCAGAAGTAGCAAAAAGTCAAGGGATAACAGCGGAGGATGATGCGCTGCATATTATAGCTCAAAAAGCAGACGGAGCTATGCGCGATGCACTTTCTATTTTTGACCGAGTGGTTAGTTTTTCGGGGAAACATTTGACACGCGAAGCTGTTACTCAGAATTTGAATGTGTTGGATTATGAATATTACATCAAAGCAACCGAATTTATTCTGGAAAATAAAATACCTGATTTGTTGTTACTGTTCAATACTATTTTAGCAAAAGGTTTTGATGCACATCATTTTGTTCAAGGTTTGGCTTCACACTTCAGAGATTTGCTGGTGTGTAAAAATCCCGAAACTCTTCAGCTTTTGGAAGTAGGTGAAACTGCTAAAATTCAATATCAACATCAAGCAGCTTTTGCGACTCAGGAGTTTTTGTTAGAAGCTATTCGGATAGCCAACGACTGTGATTTGAAGTATAAATCCAGTCAGAACCAGCGACTTTTAGTAGAACTATGCTTGATGCAACTCGCCTCTATCACTTTTGATGGAGAAAAAAAAAAGTTGACTTCATAATTCCGGCTTTCTACTTTCATTCTTCAGAACAAACAAAATCTTCAGAGAATTCAATTCCTCAAATAGAAGAGGTAGTTGAAAAATTACAAATAAAACCGGAAGTCACTCAGCCTGATGACGCTATTAATGCTCTTTCAATTTCAGGGCTTAAAAAGCTCAAAGAACTAAAAGAAGCTAATGATAAACTTCAATCCGAAAGACAAAGTATTTTTCTGGAAGAACCTTTTACTTATGATGAGTTAATAACTCAATGGAATAAATTTAAAGACCGATTAGAAAAAAAAGGGTATATGATTATTTCTTCGCTTATGGGGATGGGCGAAGTGATTTTAGACGGAACAACTATTAAATATGAGGTTCCGAATGAAAGCTCCAAAAAGGATTTGGAGGGAGAGTTACCGAATCTTCTCGGGTATTTGAGAGGTCATCTAAAAAATCACAATATCAAAATAGAATTATCAGTAAATGAAACCATTCAGGTAAAAAAACTGTTGGACAAAAGAGATATATTTTTGCATATGGCAGAAAAAAATCCGGCGTTAGAATTACTTCGAAAAACTTTTGATTTAAATATTTAAGGTTTTTACTCTCTTAGTGTTGTAAGCCTGTTTAAGACAAACCAAATAAACTTATCTGCTGACTACATCTAAAACCTCAATGAATTTAATTAAATTTGCTTTCCTAAAAACAAATCTTAATAATGTCAAGCATCATACAATTACTCCCTGACCACGTTGCTAACCAAATTGCAGCAGGCGAGGTAGTTCAGAGACCGGCTTCGGTAGTTAAAGAGCTCCTCGAAAATTCTATTGATGCAAAGAGTACGGATATTAAACTTATTGTAAAAGACGGAGGTAAATCACTCATTCAAGTTATTGATAACGGAGTAGGAATGAGTGTAACAGATGCAAGACTTTGTTTTGAACGTCATGCTACTTCAAAAATCAGAACAGCAGAAGATTTGTTTAACCTGCACACCAAAGGATTTCGAGGAGAAGCTTTAGCATCGATTGCAGCTATAGCCCATGTAGAGTTAAAGACCAAGCAAGAGCAAGATGAACTCGGCACGCATCTGATAATTGAAGGAAGTAAAACCATTTCTCAAGAAGCAACAGTAACCCCTAAAGGAACTTCATTTTCAGTAAAAAATTTGTTTTTTAATATTCCTGCCCGAAGAAATTTTTTGAAATCGGATGCGGTTGAGATGCGTCATATTATTGATGAGTTCCAACGAGTAGCATTAGCCCATCCGGAAATCAGCTTTTCGCTTTACTCTAACGGAGGTGAGCTTTTTAACCTGCCTGTTTCTAATTTAAGACAGAGAATTGTAAATGTTTTTGGAGGAAAAACCAATGAGAAATTGGTGCCTGTAAATGAAACGACTGAAATAGTAAATATACAAGGATTTGTCGGAAAACCTGAATTCGGGAAGAAAAACCGAGGAGAGCAGTTTTTCTTTGTCAATGACCGATTTATAAAAAACGGATATTTACATCATGCGGTGATGAGTGCTTATGAAGGTCTTCTGAAAGAAGGAATTCAGCCTTCGTATTTTATTTATCTTGAAGTTCCACCACATACATTGGATATTAATATTCACCCGACCAAAACAGAGGTTAAGTTTGACGATGAACAATCGTTATATGCTATTTTGCGTTCAACCATTAAGCATAGCTTGGGGCAGTTTAGTATAGCTCCTGTTTTGGACTTTGATCGCGATGCTACGCTTGATGTACCCTATCATTTTAAAGATAAAGAAACTAAACCTCCTGTAATTCAGGTTCGTTCGGATTTTAATCCGTTTAAGGAAGAAACTAAATCGTCCTATTCTTATAAAAAAGATAAAACAACAGGTTGGGAAAGCCTGTATGTAGGTATTAAGGAAGAGTCTTTGACTTTTTTGACCGAAATTGAACAGGAACATACAGATTCATTGTTTCAGTCTGAAGATAAGTTGGAAGAAAACCCCATAAAAACATATCAAATTCATAAGAAATATATTGTAAGTCCTATAAAATCAGGAGTTGTAATTATCCATCAACAAAGGGCTCACGAGAGAATCTTGTATGAAGATTTTTTGAAGAATATTACGCTGTCTCAATCTCTTTCTCAAAAGCTGTTATTTCCTTTAGATTTACATTATTCGCAGTATGAAATTGCTTTACTTAAAGAGCTTCGACCAACCTTGGAACAAATAGGATTTGAATTTGATAAAATCGAAAAAGATGAAGTTATTCTTTTAGGGCTTCCTGTTAATATAACCGAAAAAGATGCAAAACAAGTTTTAGAACAACTTATTTTTGACCTGAAAGAAGGAATTCCTGATAATAGTTTTTCTCAAAACGATAGTATTGCCAAGTCAGTTGCTAAAAGTTTAGCTGTAAAAACAGGTACATTACTGACAGAAAAAGAACAAACCAATATTGTTGATGCACTTTTTGCTTGTAAAGAACCGGATGTTTCTCCTTTCGGGCATACAACTTTTATCACTATGAACCTCGAAGAACTTGACAAAAGGTTCTAAAAATTGCAAATACGATGAATAAATTTTTGATTGTCGGATTAGGAAATATTGGTGCAGAATATACCAATACCAGACACAATATAGGGTTTAAGGTGCTGGATTTTTTTGCTAATCAAGAAGATTTAAATTTTGAAACCGTAAAATTAGGAGCATTAGCCACTTGTCGCATTAAAGGAAGACAGGTGTTTTTGCTTAAGCCTAATACGTATATGAATTTGAGCGGGAAAGCAGTTCAATATTGGATGCAGAAAGAGAATATCCCCTTAGAAAATATTTTAATTATTACCGATGATTTGAATCTTCCGTTCGGAACTATTCGTATTAAAGGAAAGGGGAGTGACGGGGGACATAATGGGCTTAAAAATATCAACTTGATTTTAAATACTCAAAATTATGCTCGCTTTCGTTTCGGAATCTCTGATGATTTTAAAAAGGGACAACAAGTGAATTATGTTCTCGGAGAGTGGACAGATGAAGAAAAAACAGTTTTGAAAGAACGATTGGAAAAATCTTCACAAGTTATCAAATCGTTTGTTACGGCAGGTCTTGCGCAAACTATGAATGAATTTAACGGAAAATAAGTTTAAGAATTAGTGGGTTTATAAAAAATGATGTAAGATTGTAGTGACCTACAAAATATTATTTGTTAAACACTTTTTGATTGCCTCTACAACACTTTCAGGGCTAATGGTTCGCATAACATCTTCATAACCGGCTATTATTTTATTTCCATAAACAGAAGTCGGTAGTTTCGGATATTTTTTTAAATCAGGAATAAGAGCGTTTTCAATAGGTTGGCCGAAAGGCATAAATCCTGTAAAAGGATGTGTAGCTCCGAAAAGAATGATGGTTTTTATTCCGTACATTGAGGCAATATGTGCATTTCCACTATCCATTGACAGCATGACATCAAGGTTTGAAATGAGTTTTAATTCATCGGTAAATTTCATTTTGCCCGCTATAACCGTTACGTTCGGGTAAGATTTTTTTAGCAATTCCAATTGTTCAATTTCTGTTTTACCTCCGCCAAATAAAAAGATTTTATTTTCAGAATTTTCGGCTAATTGGTCAATTACGATTTGCATTAAATCTAACGGATAAACTTTGGATTGATATTGGGCAAAAGGAGCAATTCCAATCCAATTTCCTGTTTTTCTGCCTGTAACAGAGGTAATTTCAGCAGATAAAAACTCTCTTTTAGGGAAAGTTGTTTGACTTAAATCAACCTTACAATTTAATTTAAGAAAGACTTCAGCATATCGCTGGTGCATAGATTTCAGAGGTTTGAAAACTTTGTTTTCTTGGCGAGTTAAAGTCTTTTTTTCTTTTCTTCCTTTATCTAAAAAAGCAACTTTTTTACCTGAAATACGGAAAAAATTCCGAACCACAATTGAGCGTAAAACATTGTGCAAATCGGCAACCAGATTAAGATTTAATTTACTCAAATCTTTATATAGCCTGATTAGTCCGAAAAAGCCCTTATGTCTTTGTTTTAAATCAACCGAAAAGAAATCAACTCTTTCGATTCCGTCAAAAAATGGTTTGAAAAAAGGACGAGAAACTATCGTAATCCGAACATCGGGATTTTGAGCAATAACCGTTCTTAAAACAGGAACTGTCATAGCTACATCTCCCATAGCAGATAACCGAATTACTAAAATGTGCCTCACTGGTATTTATTTTAAACCTCACAGATTAACAAATCTGTGAGGTTCTTTTTTATTTAGGTATCCAAAAAATTTAATCTTTTATATTGCTTTTAACCTCTGTAAGTCCACGCTTTCTTAGTAGAGGTTCTATACTCGGTTCTGCTCCTCTGAATCGTTTGTAAAGCTCCATAGCGTCTTCCGTATTTCCTTTTTCAAGAATATTTTTACGGAAAGCTTGAGATTTTTCTTGGTTAAACAATTCGGTAGATTTGAAAGCCTCAAAAGCATCAGTATCCAAAACTCCTGCCCAAATATAGCTGTAATATCCCGCTGCATATCCGCTAGGGCTTGAGAAGATATGCAAGAAATAAGGACTTCTGTATCTTGGAATAATGGCATTCGGAAGTCCGATTTTTTTCATACTTGCATCTTCAAAAGTATCTATATTGATTGTAATAGGTTCGTTTTGAGTGTGATAATCCATATCCAAAAGGGAAGCAGCTAAATACTCAACGGTAGCGAATCCTTGGTCAAAAGTACCTACTTCTTCGATTTTTTTGATTAGCTCATCAGGGATGATTTCTCCTGTTTGATAATGTTTAGCGTAAGATTTTAATACTTCAGGGTCAGAACCCCAGTTTTCTAAAATTTGGGAAGGTAGTTCTACAAAATCTCTTGATACATTTGTTCCGGAAAGACTTTCGTATTTTACGTTTGATAAAAGTCCGTGAAGGGCGTGTCCGAATTCATGGAAATAGGTCAAAGCCTCATCAAACGTTAGTAAAGAAGGAATATCTCCAACCGGTTTAGTAAAGTTACAAACTATAGAAACAACAGGAGCGATACGTTTTCCGTCAACTGTTTTCTGTTCGCTGAATGAAGTCATCCAAGCACCTCCTATTTTAGATGCTCTGGGATGAAAATCCATATACAGAACTCCTACAAAATCTCCGTTAGCTTCTGTTACTTTCCAAAGAGTAACTTCCGGATGATAAACAGGAGCGTCTTTTACTTGTTCGAATTGAAGCCCATAAAGTTTTTTAGTAACATCAAAAACTCCTTTCTGAACATTTTCTAAACTCAAATATGGTTTTACTTCTTGTTCGTCTAAATCATATTTAGCTTTGCGAATTTTTTCAGTGTAATATCTCCAATCATATGGTTCTACTTCTCCGTAAATTCCGTCTGCTTCCATCATTTTTTTAATAGCAGCCTCTTCTTCTTTTGCTTTGGCTAAAGCAGGAACCCAAAGTTTGTTTAACAGTTGGTAAACTCCTTGTGGATTTTTAGCCATAGTTTCTTCCAGAGAATAATCTGCATAAGTCGGGTATCCCATCAAGTTAGCTTTTTCTAAACGGAGATTGGCAATTCGTTTCAGTTTTTCATTATTGTCAAACTCTCCGCCATTTCCTCTGTTTTGATAAGCATTGAAAATCTCTTTACGAAGCTCACGGTTGTCTGCGTATTGTAAAAATGGCATTACCGAGGCATTTTGTAACGTGAACACCCATTTTCCTTCTTTGCCTTTTTCTTTAGCAGTTTCGGCTGCGGCTTGAATAACTGCATCAGGAAGTCCGGCTAAATCTTCTTGTTTTTCGATAACCAATTCGTATTTGTTGTTTTCTGCCAATACATTATTACCGAATTCAAGAGTTAAAAGAGACAGTTCAGCATTTATTTTACGAAGTTTTTCCTTATCATCTTCAGAAAGATTAGCCCCACTTCTTACAAAACTTTTGTAAGTTTCTTCCAAAAGTTTTAATTCTTCTGTACCTAAGTTAAGAGATTCTTTTTTATCCCAAATGGCTTTTACTCTCTGAAAAAGTTTGTCATTGAGGAAAATATTATCCGTATGCTCAGATATTTTAGGTGATAGTGTTTTGGCTATCTCTTGTAGGTTGTCATTGGTATTTGCACTAAGCAAATTGTAGAAAATCCGGGAATTTCTTTCGAACAAACTCCCTGCATTTTCCATAGCTTCGATAGTATTTTCAAAAGTTGGTTCTTCGGTATTGTTTGCAATAGCATCAATTTCTGCCTGATGTTGTTTGATACCCTCCAGAATAGCAGGTTCAAAATGTTCGTCTTTGATTAAGTCAAAAGGTGGGACACCATAAGGAGTGTCAAAAGTTTCTGCTAGAAGTGGATTTTCATTCATAACTACAGGTTTTTCTTCTGCTTCTTTTTTGCAAGATAACATTGTAAGAATTAATGCTCCTATCAAAATAAAGTTTGATTTTTTCATAGTTTGATTTTTTTGACGAATTGAAGGGGTAAAATTATCAAAATTAAAGGGAAAGAAAAAATATTGGTCTTTGTACTTCTCAAGTATTTTAAGATTTTTTGTCGTGAAACAATAGTAAATCACATTGATAAATATTATTTGCCTGCTCTTTTAATTTCCACGTATTGTGTGGATTGTATTTCAACTTTGGCTTGTCTGAATACGTTTTGAATGTTTTTTATCAAATCAGATTTTATAAAGTACATGTTCTCAGGAGAGAAGGTAAAAGCATTGAGTTCATACACCGCATTTGTTTCTTGTAACGAAAGCTGAAAAACATACGGGTAAGGTTTTTCGGATATATCTTTGGTTTTGAGGGCAGCTTGTAAGAGTAATTCTTCTACCAAATTAGGAGAGTATTCATAACGAACTTTAATCTGTGCGGTAATTACAAGTCCTTCGGTTTTTCCTATAGATGAATAATTGATGGTTGCTCCGCTCAATACAGAAGAGTTAGGAATAGAAACATCTTCGTTATTAATGGTTTTTAGTCGTGTAACAAGTGCGTTTTTTTCGATAACGATACCGGTTATATTTCCTGTTTTTATCCAATCTCCCGGTTGAAACGGACGCATATATGTAATTACCAGACCGGCAACAGCATTAGCTACGGCAGATGAAGAACCAATAGAAATCAATATTCCTAAAAATACGGAAATTCCTTTAAATGCAGTACTGTCAGAACCCGGCAGGTGCGGAAAAATAATCACCAAAGTAAACATTAACAATATAAACCGAACAAGCGAATAAGTAGTTTTTGCCCATTCAGGATAAAATCCTTTTATGACTAATGTACCTCTTTCAATTTCTAAGGCAAAAAATCTCATCATTCGTAAAACGTAACGAACAATGAGCAGTATAATAACAATAGTTATAAGTTTAGGAAGATAGTTTATAAACGATACCCAAATCTTGCGAATAGGGTCAGAAACCCACTCTCTAATCATGTCAGACCAAATTTGAGTGGTCGGAAAAACGCTGAAAGCTAAAGGAATGACGGTTAAAAAAAGTATCAGAAAGAAAATTATTTTTATAACTGAAAGTATTTTTGAAAAAAAGAGCATTATGTGGTCTTTTTTTACAAGTTCATAATTTCTGATTTTGATTTCGCTCAGAAACCGATATTTATTAGTAAGTAGAATATTGTTTAATAATCTGAAAATACGATTGATACCCCATATAACAAGAGCAACTAATCCGATAATAACTAACAGTATTGCTACACGGAATAAGTTGTTTTTCAAACTGTTTTGTTGTCGGTGTTTTACAATGACCTCTTTTATAGTTTTAACTTGATTTTGAGCCAATTCTTCGGGAATAGTATCAGCCCATAGTGCATCGGTAGCCGTAACAGCTGTAATAATTTCTTCTTGATATATGATGTTGTAAAAACCATTTACAGAGCTTACTTTGAGCGAGTCAGGAAAGAAAAAAGGTTTTTTGTAGAGTAAATGGAGTTTGTTTTCAATGTTACTAACTCTCGTTTGAGCATCATAAGGCCCTAATGAAGTAAAAACAGAAAACAAAGTGTCTCCGTAAAATACAACAGGAAATCCTTTTATTTTTTGGCGTAGTTGTTCTATTTCGGCTTTTTGTTGAAGCAATATAGAATCCGGTTTGTTTTGATTGGTGGTTAATGTTTGTTCTACAAACATTAGTTTTTTTAGCTCTTCGGTAAGCAAAGCCATCTTGAGGGAGTCTTTTTCTCTTAGAGCTTTGACCATTTTTAATTCCTCTCGGATTTGCCTTATTATCGTACTATCTTTTGAGGATTGACCAAAAATAGTCGTAAAAGAAAAAATACACCAAAAAACAAAGGTGACTTTTAAAAAAAAGGATTTTGTCGGAGGTTGGCTCATATAATATTTTTGCTCTATGATTCTCAAAGGTACAAATTTTAAACAATCGAACAATCGGATAATTTGGGAAATCCATTATATGAGACCGAGGATTTTCTGCCTGCTAATGCAAAAAGTCTGTAGGCTTTACTTCGATTATTATAGTGTTTGGGTGTAATCTTCAAAAAAAGTTGAAAAAACCATAAAAAAGAATTACTTTTGCACCCCAATTCACATGAGATTTTAATACAATGAATATTACTAAACAGCAGACAGATGCTTTAAATGCTACAGTAACTATTAACGTTACTAAAGAAGATTATTCTGACAAAGTACAGAAAACACTTAGCAATTATCGTAAAAACGCAAATATTCCGGGATTCAGAAAAGGACACGTTCCTATGAGCTTGATAGAGAAGCAATACGGAAAAGCTGTGCTTCTTGACGAGGTAAACAAAATCCTACAGGAATCACTAAACAATTATTTGGTTGAAGAAAAGTTAGCTATTCTAGGTAATCCGCTTCCGGTTGTGAAAGAGGATTTTGATTGGGATGCTGATGATTTTTCGTTTGATTTTGAGTTGGGATTAGTTCCGGAGTTTTCGGTAGATTTGAATGCAAAAAAGGTTACCAGATATAAAATTGTTGCAGACGAGAAATTGTTGAATGAGCAAGTAGAGCGAATTCAAAAACAATACGGAAAGTTATACTCAAAAGAAACTTCTGAAGAAGGAGATGAAATAAGAGGAACTTTTGTGAACGAAGCTGAGGGTATTAACTTTGAAACTACTATCAACACTTCTATTTTTAAGAATAAAAAAACTGCAAAAGAGTTTGTAGGTAAAAAAGTTGGTGATGTTGTAAGAGTTTCTACCAAAGGTTTGTTTGCTGACGACCATGATTTGATGAAGTACCTTGGAGTTCCTCATGATAAAGCTCACGGATTAAATATTGACGTTGATTTTAAAATTAGCGAAATCAACGGATATGAGTTAGCGGAAATCAATCAGGAGTTATTGGATAAATTGTTCGGAGAAGGAAAAGTAACTTCTGTTGAAGAATTAAAACAAAAAATTAAAGAAGATGCCGAAAGACAATTTGCTGTCCAGGCAGATCAGATGTTCTTAAATGATGTAACTGACCATCTTATTGAGAATACAAAATTTGATTTACCGGCTGATTTCCTTAAAAAATGGTTACAACAGGCAGGAGAAAATCCGATGAGCGCAGAGCAGGCAGAAGAAGAGTACAATAAGTCTGAAAAAGGGCTTCGCTATCAACTTATTCAAGATAAAATTATCACAGACAATAATCTTCAGGTAACTTTTGAAGAGTTAAAAGCCTTTACTTCTGACCTTATAAAAGCTCAAATGGCTCAATTCGGGCAGATGAATCCATCTGATGCGGATATAGAAAATATTGTAGCTCGAGTTCTTTCAAATCAAGAAGAGGTAAGAAGAGTTTCTGACCAGATTATAAGCAAAAAAATGTTGGATTTATTTGCTGAAAAGTCAGGTGCTAAGACTAAAGAAGTAAGCTATGATGAATTTGTAAAAATTTCTTACGGGGAGTAAGCAAGGAATAAATTTACATAATTTTAGTATATTTGAGTGTCGAATTTATTAAATTTGACACTCTTTTTGTTTAATATTTAAGGCTTTATAGTGAATTATGGATTACGGAAAAGAATTTCGCAAATATGCTACTAAGCATCACAAGATAAACAGTATGTATTACGATAAAATCGTAAGTAAGGCAACTCCTGTGGGGATGACTCCTTACATACTTGAAGAGCGCCAACTTAATGTTTCTCAAATGGACGTTTTTTCTCGGTTGATGATGGACAGAATCATTTTTTTGGGAACAGCCATTGACGACCAAATAGCTAATATAGTACAAGCTCAACTTTTGTTTTTAGAGAGTACTGATGCTTCGAAAGATATACAGATTTATGTAAACTCACCGGGAGGAAGTGTGTATGCCGGTTTGGGAATTTATGATACTATGCAGTACATAAAACCGGACGTAGCTACTATTTGTACAGGAATGGCAGCTTCTATGGCGGCTGTATTGCTTTGTGCCGGAGCTTCCGGTAAACGTTCTGCACTTCCGCATTCGAGAGTGATGATTCATCAACCGCTGGGAGGGGTACAGGGTCAGGCATCAGATATCGAAATTACGGCTCGTGAGATTCTGAAACTAAAAGATGAATTGTATCAAATTATTGCAAAGCACACCGGTCAAAGTTTTGAAAAAGTACAAAATGACAGTGACCGTGATTACTGGATGATTGCACATGAGGCAAAAGAGTATGGAATGGTGGACGAGGTATTAATCCGATAATGTTTTATTATGGCAAAAAGCGAATTGGAATGTTCTTTTTGTGGAAAGAAAAAAGCGAATACAGATATTCTTATAGCAGGTAGGAATGCTCATATCTGCGAAAGTTGTATTGAACAGGCTTATGGAATTATAATGGAAGAACTTGAGAGGACAGGTATATCGTCTAATCAAAGTTCAGATTTGATTATAAAAAAGCCTACGGAGATATGTAAATTTCTTGATCAATATGTAATCGGGCAAGAGCAAACAAAAAAGGTTCTTTCGGTTGCAGTATATAATCATTACAAACGGTTGCTTCAGGCTCCGGATGATGACGGGATTGAAATAGAAAAAAGCAACATTATAATGACAGGACAAACCGGAACAGGTAAAACATTGCTTGCAAAAACTATTGCAAAAATGTTAGATGTTCCGATTGCAATTGTAGATGCTACGGTTTTGACCGAAGCAGGGTATGTTGGTGAAGATGTGGAGAGTATTTTAACCCGATTACTCCAAGCAGCTGATTATAATGTGGAAAAAGCAGAGCGAGGAATTGTATTTATTGATGAGATTGATAAAATCGCCCGAAAAAGCGATAATCCGTCTATAACTCGTGATGTTTCGGGAGAGGGGGTACAACAAGCTCTATTGAAGTTATTGGAGGGGACTATTGTGAATGTTCCTCCAAAAGGCGGAAGAAAACATCCTGACCAGAAGTTTATCGAAATAAACACAGAGAATATTTTGTTTATTGCGGGAGGAGCTTTTGACGGAATTGAGCGTATTATCGGAAAAAGATTAAATTATCAATCCGTAGGATATAAAAACGGCAATCAAAAAGAGGTTGACAGAACCAATTTGTTGCAGTACATAATTCCGAAAGATTTGAAGGATTTTGGACTTATTCCGGAAATAATCGGACGTCTTCCGGTACTTACTTATATGAATCCATTAGACAGAGGTACACTTCGAGCCATTTTAACCGAGCCGAAAAATGCCCTTATAAAACAATATAAAAAGTTGTTCTTAATGGATGGTATTGAACTGACGGTAACTGATGAAGCATTAGATTTTATAGTAGATAAAGCATTGGAGTATAAGCTTGGAGCAAGAGGACTTCGTTCTTTGTGTGAAGCAATTCTTACCGATGCGATGTATGAACTTCCGGGAACAGACCAAAAAGAATTAGTTGTAGATAAATTTTATGCAGAACAAGCATTAGATAAAAATTTATTTAGACTTAAATCTGCCTAAATATATAGATTTTTTAATAAGAGCCAAACTTGACATTATACCGTCAAGTTTGGCTTTTTTATGGTGAAAAAATTAGGAGGAATTGGTTTTTTATAGAAGAGATGACCTAAATAGCCATAGAAAATAATCTTGTTTCAGGTGATTTTCGTTTTAATCGTAAATCAAAAGCCATACAAATGTTCCGGATAAATGGTTTACCGTTTTCTGTTACTAGAATACTGTTAGGATTCAGAATTACCAGTCCGTCATTTTCCATTTCTTTCAGACTTTTTGTAATAAAAGGAATTTCAGAAATATATTTTTCCGAGTCATTCCAAGATGTACTGAAATGGCACATTAGATTCAAAATATGCTTTCTGAGGATTAAATCTTCTTGAGTTAGCAAATGTCCTCGTGTTATGGGAAGTTTGTTTTGTTCTAAAATCTGGTAATATGTTTCAATATTTTTTTCATTTTGTGCAAAGCTATACCAGGTATCACCTATAGAAGAAACCCCTAATCCAACCATTAGCTGAGTTTTAGAAGAAGTATATCCCATAAAATTTCTGTGCATAGCGTTGTTTTTATAAGAAGTGTAAAGCGAATCGGTTTTTAGAGCGAAATGATCCATCCCGATTTCTATATAACCTTTCTCTAAAAGGAGTTGTTTCCCTTTTTCATACATTTCTCTTTTTTGTTCATCTTTTGGGACATCTTCGTCTTTAAAACCTCTTTGTCCGTTTCCTTTTATCCAAGGGACGTGAGCATAGCTGTAAAAAGCCAACCGGTCAGGTTGTAGTGAAATAGTTTTATCGATAGTATTAAAAATATCATTTAAAGTTTGAAACGGAAGCCCAAATACTAAGTCATGACTTACCGAAGTATAACCGATTTCGCGAGACCAATCAGTAACTTGTTTTACTTTTTCAAAAGTTTGGATTCTGTGGATAGCTTTTTGTACCGTAGGGGAGTAATCTTGTACCCCTAAACTTACACGTCTGAAGCCTAAATTATAAAGGGTTTGCAAGTGTTCTCGACTTGTGTTATTGGGATGTCCTTCAAAACTGAACTCGTGTTTTGAAGTGATGTCGGATTTTTCAAAAATCCCGTTGAGTAGTCTTTTTAAGTTTTCGGTAGAGAAAAAAGTAGGAGTCCCTCCGCCTAAATGGATTTCTTTAATTCTTGGTCGGCTTGTAAATTGTTGACAGTATAGACTCCATTCTTTCAGTACGGCATCAATGTAAGGGATTTCAACAGAATGTTGCTTGGTAATCCGTTTATTACAACCGCAAAATGTACACAAGCTTTCGCAAAACGGAAGATGAATATAAAGCGAGATTCCTTCTGTAAAATTACTTTCGGTAAAAGACTGACGTAAAGTTATTAACCACTTTTCGTATGAGAATTTATCTTCTTCCCAATACGGAACGGTAGGGTAGCTGGTATATCGAGGGCAGGGAATGTTATATTTCCGTATAAGATAAGCGTTCATCATACATGCTTTTGCAGCACAAAAGTATGTGAGAAATAAAGCTTAATCTATGATAAAAGTCATATAACAGAAGAAAAAACACAAAAAGGAAACTGTCTGAAAATCCTGTTTTTAGTCAGATTAAGTTACATCAACCTGATTCTGAACATTTCAGATATACGAAAGAGGTTTTTCAGACAACCTTTTTATTATAATTATACTTGCTAATTATTTTTTATTGATTGCCAAGCGGAAACCTTCCCCATGAATGTTGACAATTTCCACATTTTCGTCACGTTTTAGGTATTTACGAAGTTTGGCAATATACACATCCATACTACGAGATGTGAAATAGTTGTCATCTCTCCAAATTTTTGTAAGAGCAAGTTCACGAGACATTAAATCATTTTCGTGAAGAGCAAGCATTTTAAGCAATTCGTTTTCTTTTGGAGACAATTTGATAGGTTCTTCGTCTTTATATCTCAAAAAACGGAGTTTAGAATTTAAATGGAAATCCCCTATCTGAAATTCAAATTTAGTATTGTCAAGCTTGTTTACTTCTTGATTTTTTCTTTGGATGATGGTTCTGATTTTAGCCAAAAGAACTTCTGAATCAAAAGGTTTATTCAAATAGTCATCAGCACCAACTTTGTATCCTTTTAAAACATCTTCTTTCATGGTTTTAGCCGTTAAGAAGATAATAGGAATTTCTTTGTTTTTATCTCTGATTTCTTTGGCTAAAGTGTATCCGTCTTTATAAGGCATCATCACATCCAAAATACACAAATCAAAAATATCTTTTTTAAATTTCTCTAATCCTTCCATCCCGTTTTTGGCAAGAGTTACATCAAAGTCATTCAATGCCAAATAATCTTTAAGTATGGCTCCGAAATTCGGGTCATCCTCTACTAAAAGTATTTTTTTGTTTGTTTCCATAAGTAATAATATTTGTTTGTTAGTTAGTTTGCAAAATTTAATTTATTAGAGGCAGTTTAATTATAAAGGTACTGCCTTTACCTTTTTCACTTTCTACAAAGACTTGACCATTATGGTCTTCAATAATGGTTTTTACATATGACAATCCAAGACCGTGCCCTTTTACGTTATGAATGTCTCCGGTGTGCTCTCTGTAAAACTTTTCAAAAGCTCTTTTTTGAGCTGTTTTACTCATCCCGATTCCTTTATCTTTGATTTTTATTAGAATAAAGTCTTTTATGTTTTCGGTGTAAACATCAATAACAGGGGCTTCGAGAGAATATTTTACGGCATTATCCAAAATGTTTATCAGTACACCGGTCATATACACATCATTGAGTAATACGGTTGTACGTGTTGCTTCATAATGTTTGTTAATGCTTCCTTCTCTGTTTTCTACTATAAGCCGTATATGCTCAATAGCATTGTCAAGCAATACGGTTATATCTTCCGGTTCCTTTTCTATATCTACTTCTTTTTTCTCCAATTTTGAAATACGGAGCACATTTTCAACCTGTGCGTGCATACGTTTATTTTCTTCGCGTATCATTTGCAGATAACGTGCCGCTCTATCTTCATCTTCTCGTACTTTCGGATTCTTCATCGCATCAAGAGCCAGATTTATCGTAGCTATAGGAGTTTTGAATTCGTGAGTCATGTTGTTGATAAAATCGGTTTTGATCTCTGAGATTTTACGCTGTTTGATAGATTGGCTCAAAGCACTTATATAAGCAATAATAATTATAAGTGTAAAAATTAAACTCAACACTGTAATACCTATAATTTCCGAAAACAGATATCTATCCTTTTGAGGAAAACTCACCAACAAGTCTATTTTGTTTTTTGAGTTTTCATAATTATCAAACACAGGAATAGAATAGGTTTGATCTTTGTTGTATCTGAACTTTTCTGATTTGATTTTTGTGGCTAAATCGTTACTGTATACCGCAAACTCGAAAGGAGTGTTAATTCCGTAATTCTTAAATTGCTCGGTCAATAAATTTCTTAGTTCTTCAACCGAAATTCTGTTTTGAATAGGTTGTAAAGAAGCGATGTTTTTTAACGAGATTTCAAACTGTGCTTTTTGTAATAAAGAGAGTTCTCCTTCTTGTTCAATAACTTCATCAGGAGTGTTATCGGCTGAGGAATTAGGAAAATCTTTAAAGTTATTTTGTCTGTAAATTTCAGTCCTGCTTGACGACCTATAAGTTTTTACAGGAATGGAATCCGCGTTTTTGTCAAAGAACGAAAGATCAATATTGTAGTCTTGAGAGGTGATGGTATTGAAGTATAAAATGGCTTCGTTAGTTTTCAGGTTGATTTGTTGATAATTAAAAGCAATCAAATCTCTCTCTGATACTGGACCTCCGACACTGTCTTTCAGTTTGTTATATTGGCTGAGAAAAGCATTCATTTCGTTTTGTTCCAGCCTGTCTGATACATTACCTATTACCTGTTTTACCTGATATTTAAATTGTTCTTGGCTTTGTTCCAGAGAATATTTAACCCAGTAAACCTGAACAGCAATAATGCCAATTAACGATAATGACATCAGCACAACTAATGTGCGAAACAACATTTTATTCATCACGACAAATATAGTAATTTTAAGAAATACGATTTAAATGTATTAACTAAAAATTAACGATTAAAAAATATAGATTATAGTAAATTTAGGAGTAAATGTAGTTTTTTTATTTGTTTTTTTGTAAAATTCATGCTTGTATTATTGATAATAAAATCACTTTTTGAGATTTTATCAGCGTCAGAAAGCTGGTTTTTAATCCGGTCTAAAACTTCTTTTTCAGAAATATTATCTCGCTTCATTACTCGTTGAATGCGTTTTTGTTCGGGAGCAGTAACTAAAATAATTTTGTCAAAATCTTTTTCGGAATTGGTTTCAAAAATGATAGCAACTTCTTTGATGATATATTTGTGGTTTTTGTGACGTTCTAACCAAGCAATAAAATCTTCTTTTACTTTCGGGTGGACAATAGCATTGAGTTGCCGGAGTTTTTCAGGATGGTTAAATACGATAGAGGCAATTTTTTTTCGGTCTAATTTATTGTCCGGAGTGGTTACATTTTCATCAAATATAGATTGTATTTCAGAAACTACTTCGGGATAATCCATTATTTTTCGAGCTTCAGCGTCCGCAATATATACAGGGACTCCCAACTCTTTGAATAAATTCGCAACGGTAGATTTCCCACTTCCTATTCCTCCGGTAAGACCGATTATTTTAGGCATTTTGTGTGCAGAATTGAGATTTTAAACATTTTTAAAAGATTGTTTTTGGTAAAATTACTACTATTTTTGGATAAAAATATTGTAATGTTAAAAAAACTATTGAGCTATATTTTTCCGATTCGTTTGTATCAAGCTACTTCTGAAACCAGTAAAACAATTGAAGTGACTATGTATAACGGAGAGCTTGTTCTTGATTCTGAAAATACAAATTATTCTTATGGAAGTCTTCAAAGAGTTTTGCGTTTCGGGCTAAAACAAATAGGATTTGACACTATTAGAAAAATGCAAAATATTTTAGTTTTGGGGGTTGCAGGAGGGAGTGTGATTAAAACTTTGGTTGATGAAATAGGTTGTCAAGGTAAAATAACCGGTGTGGAAATAGACGAGAATATTATCAAGATTGCCAATACTTATTTTAATTTAGATAAAATTTCTAATCTGGAAATTGTCATTGACAACGCACAGCAATTCGTGAAATCAGAAACTCAAAAGTATGATTTAATTATTGTTGATATTTTTCAAGATAAAGAGATGCCCTCTTTTTTGTTTCAAAAAGAGTTTTCGGATGATTTGGTTACTTTATTGAATGACGAAGGAATGATTTTATTTAACACTATGACAACTGATAAGAAAGAAATAGAACGAAACGAAAAATATAAATTAAATTATCTTCATAAAAAAATCGATATTATTGAGTATTCAGGGCTTGAGGGGAGTAATCACATTTTTATTCTTAAACAAAAAAGCTAAAATATTTAAGTTTTTGTTATTGAAATTAAAAATGTTTTTTTATATTGGCTACTCAAAGAAGACTGCCATATGAAGAAACTTATACTGATTCGGCACGCAAAATCAAGTTGGGATTTACCGGTTTTAGACAAAGAGAGACCTCTATCTCATAGAGGGATAAAAGATGCTTATATAATGTCTGAAAAAATATTAACTTATTTGCCGAATTCGTATGTGTTTTGGTCAAGTACAGCAAAAAGAGCTTCTGAAACAGCTAAAATTTTTGCTCAAAACCTGAAATGTCCTGAAGAATTAATCGTGTTCAAAGATTCCCTTTATACTTTTGAAGAAAAAAAACTTGAAGAAGAAATCAAAAAATGTGATGACCGTTTTGATAATCTGATTGTTTTTGGGCATAATCCTGCCATTACGGATTTTGTAAATGAATATGGCAATGTTTTTTTAGAAAATGTAAAAACATGTGGTTTTGTATCTATTGTATTTGAACAAAAACAATGGGCAAATATCTCTAAAGGAACGGTTCAGAAAGTGATTTTTCCTAAAGACTTCCGATAATAATTTAAGACTTATTTTAGGTTTAAGTAGAATCGAAATAATTAAACGTTTTTTAAACTCCTCGTTACTTTTTATATTAAAGTTATTCCGATATTTGTCTGATTTAAATATTGGAGCCGGTTATGATGCATCTTAATAAAGATAAGAATTACAGATATATAGACAGAGAAAAGAGTTGGTTGGCTTTTAATGCAAGAGTTCTTCAGGAAGCAGCAGATCCGAGAGTACCCCTTTTAGACAGATTTCGTTTCTTAGGAATTTTTTCAAATAATTTAGATGAGTTTTTCAGGGTTCGGTATGCTGCCATCAGACGTTTGCAAAGAGAGGGAAAATCAGGGAAAAAATTACTGGGAGGAATTACTTCTGATGAATTGTTGTATGACATCACGGATATTGTTATAAAACAGCAAGCGGAAAGCTTGAGGATTTTGAGCCGGATTGAGCAAGAACTCAAAGAACACGGAATTTATATTATTCACGAAAACGAAGTAACCGGATCACAAAGATGCTTTCTGAAGGAGTTTTTTCTTCAAAAAGTTTCTCCGGAATTGGTTACTATCATTTTGAACGATTTAGCTGAGTTTCCACTTCTAAAAGACACTTCGGGGTATTTGGCGGTAAAACTGGTAATGAAGCACGATGAAAGAGATATCCGTTATGCAGTAGTTGAAATCCCGTCAACTATCAACCGATTTGTAGAGCTCCCTAAAGAAGGGGATAAACAATATATTATTATGCTTGACGATGTTATCCGATTGAATTTGGATAATATTTTCAGCTTGTTTGATTATAAGAGTGTGTCTGCTCATATGATTAAGTTTACTCGAGATGCGGAGCTTGACATTAGTGGAGATATGACTAAAAGTATGATGGAGAAAGTCTCTACGGGAATACAAGGACGAAAATTAGGAGAACCCGTTAGGTTTGTGTACGATAAAGAAATAGAAAGTGATACGCTTAATTTCTTTCTGGAAAAAATGAATATTGATGTTACCGATAGTTTGATTCCGGGAGGAAAATATCACAACCGAAGAGATTACATGAAATTTCCGGATTTAGGGCGAACCGATTTACTTTATCCGAAAGTTTCACCTCTTCCGGTAAAGGGATTGAGCCTTGAGGGCAGTATTTTAGAGAAAATAGCCGAAAAGGATTATTTGGTTCATGCGCCATATCAGTCGTTTTCGTATATTATTAAATTTTTAAGAGAAGCAGCACTTGATCCGAAAGTAACCACTATTAAGATTACTTTATATCGTTTAGCAAAGAACTCTCAAATTGTCAGTTCTTTAATTAATGCGGTTAAAAACGGGAAAAGAGTAGTAGCTCAAGTGGAATTACAGGCACGTTTTGATGAAGAAAGTAATATCAAATACTCTCGTCAGATGCAAGAAGAAGGAGTAGAAGTTATTTTTGGGATAAAAGGACTGAAAGTTCATGCAAAAACCTGTGTGATAGAACGCCTGGAAGGAGGAAAAACGAGACGTTACGGATTTATTTCTACAGGAAATTTCAACGAAACCACAGCCAAAGTATATACTGATGTAACACTGCTGACCTCTAATCAAAAGATAATGAAGGAGGTCGAAAAAGTATTTGAATTTTTAGACATTAATTATAAGTTATACAATTACAAGCACTTAATTGTATCTCCACATCATACCAGGAAACGTTTTTATAAACTTATTGATAGAGAAATTCTCAATGCTATTGAAGGAAGAGAAGCTTATATTTATCTGAAAATGAATAGTCTTACTGACTTTGATATGATTGATAAATTATATGAAGCGAGTCAGAATGGAGTACAAATTCGTTTGATTATTAGGGGAATTTGCTGTTTGGTTCCGGGAGTGGAAAGGATGAGCGAAAATATAGAAGCAATAAGTATAGTAGATAATTTTTTGGAGCATTCTCGAATTTACATTTTTGCAAACGGCGGAGATCCTGATGTTTTTATTTCTTCTGCCGATTGGATGCTTCGAAATATTGATGAAAGAGTAGAAGTAACTTGCCCGATTTATGATGAAGATATTAAAAAGGAATTAATAGATGTGTTTAATATCGGATGGAAAGCTAACGTGAAAGCTCGTATTCATTCGGAAGAATTGGATAATAAATATGTGTCTAACGAAGGGAAGAAAGAATTTCGATCTCAACAAGAAATGTATAAATATTACCAACGAAAGTTGGAAGAATAAATGTAGTATTACCTCTAAAAGCATCTGTATGAAAAGAGTAATCTTTCTGATAACTGTGATTTTCGTAATTACGAATACAGTATTTGCTCAAACGGAAAATTACCAAACAGCAATTAATAAACTGTTGGAAGATTATAATTCCGATAAATATGAAGCTATTTTCAACAGTTTTTCAGACGAGATGCAACAAGCTCTGCCATTGACAACAACCAAACAGTTTTTAACCAGCCTAAAAATGCAGTTTGGTAATATTAAAAATACAGAGTTTGTAGATTATACGCCGGAAATGTATGCTATATATAAAACAGAGTTTGAAAAAACTGTGTTGGATATAAACATTTCGCTTGACCAACAAAATAGAATAGACGGGTTTCTTATTAAGCCTTATCAGAAGAATGTTGAGGATAATAAAGCCATAAATAATTTAAATAGTTATCCGAAAGGAGTTGCCGAAACTCTTTTTTCTTATTCCAAAGATTTTCCGAACCGTACACAACTTTCGGTGGCTGTTATTCAAGATGGAAAAGTAAATTATTATGGTATTATAAAGGAAAATGATACGATAAAACCAATAATGAATCGGGATAAGGTTTTTGAAATTGGTTCAATCACTAAAGTATTTACCTCAACCGTATTAGCTTCGCTTGTGATAGATAAAAAAATTGAGTTGACAGATGAAATAAATTCTTATTACCCGTTTGTATTTAAAGACAATATAAAATTAAGTTTTGAAAGTTTAGCAAATCATACTTCAGGACTGCCTCGTTTGCCTGAAAATATGGACTTGTCCGATGCAGCTAATCCGTATAAAAATTATGGGAAAAATGAAATAAACGAATACCTCAAAAACTTTTTGACACTTGAAAATCAACAGAAAGAATCGTATTCTAATTTAGGTTCCGGATTATTGGGCTATACACTCGGATTGTCTCAAAAAACCGATTTTCAAAAGTTGTTACAAAAAAGAGTTTTTGATAAGTATAAAATGAATAACTCTTTTGTAACGGCTCAAAACTTAGAATATCGACTTATAAAAGGTCAAGACCCGGAAGGGCAGATTACATCTAATTGGGAGTTTGATGTGTTATTCGGAGCGGGAGGAATATTATCCACCACAGAAGATTTGATAAAATTCGTTCAGGCTCATTTTAATCCTAAAAATAAAGAACTTGAATTAACCAGAAAGCCAACTTTTGAGATTGACGAAAGTACTAAAATTGGTTTAGGGTGGTACATCCTGAAATTATCGGATGATAAAGAAGTTATTTGGCATAACGGAGGGACAGGAGGATATTCTTCATCTATGATTATAGATATTGATAAGAAAAAAGCAGTTGTTGTTTTGTCGAATGTTTCCACTTTTCATCCTAAAAACGGTAACATTGACAAAATATCTTTTCAGTTGATAAATGCTGATTAATCAAAAGAAGCTCCATAGTTAATATACCCAAATTCAAACTATACAAGGTAAAAACTTTTTATATTTATAGCCTAAAGACAAAATAAGAATGATTAGTATTAAAAAGTATGCTGCTATTGATATTGGTTCCAATGCAATGCGTTTGTTGATAGCCAATATTGTAGAGCAAGAAGGAAAACCTACACAATTTAATAAGAGTTCGCTTATTCGTGTGCCGATTCGTTTAGGGCAAGATGCTTTTACGGCTGGTGAAATCTCTGAAGAAAATATAGACAGAATGGTTGATGCTATTACAGCCTATTCACTTTTGATGAAAGTTCATCGGGTAGAAAAATATATAGCTTGTGCTACTTCGGCTATGCGTGAAGCACTCAACGGAAAAGAAATAGTAGAACATATCAAGAAGAAGACAGGAGTAAAAATTCATATTATTGACGGAAAAAAAGAGGCAAAAATAATTGCTTCAACCGATTTACACGATTTGTTAAAAACCTACGAATCTTATCTTTATGTGGATGTAGGAGGAGGAAGTACTGAGTTTACTTTGTTTTCTCAAGGTAAGATGATTACTTCTAAATCATTTAAAGCCGGAACAGTTCGCTTTTTGAACAACCAGGTTACCGATTCCGTATGGCAGGAAATTGAAAAGTGGATTAAGTCTGTTACCCAAGATCATCACAACATTATTATGATTGGTTCGGGGGGAAATATCAATAAGTTGTTTAAAATGTCCGGAAAAACACAAGATAAACCATTGACTTTTTCTTACGTGCAAAGCCAATTTAATATGCTGAGTAAATTGAGTTATGAAGAAAGAATAACCGAGTTAGGACTTAATGCTGACCGTGCGGACGTAATTATTCCGGCTTCTAAGATTTACTTAAACGCAATGAAATGGAGTGGAGCCAAACAGATTTATGTTCCTAAAATAGGGCTTTCGGACGGAATTATTAAGGCTCTCTACTACGGTAATATTTAAAATTGAGAAATTATAAAAAAATAAACTGTCTAAAAAGTTGTGATATTAAGCTTTTTAGACAGTTTTGTTTTATTTACAAAGAATTATTTTTTTGCATTCAATTTAGCAGAAAGCTCCATAGAGATAGCCGAACGTTCCATTTTAAGCTTCCCTGACATTGTTTCAATAATAACACTGTCGTCTGCAAGCTCAGCTATTTTTCCGTGAATTCCGCTTTTGGTAATAATTCTGTCACCTACTTTCAGATTGCTTTCAAATTGTTTTTCTTTTTTTATTCTTTTTTGTTGAGGCAGAATAATTAAGAAATAAAATATTGCAAAAATCAGCAGATAAGGCAAAAACGCCATCATTCCTCCGTCCATTATGATTTATTTTTAAGGTTTTACGTTTGCTTTGATAGTTAAAACTTCTGTACCTGTTTCGGTGTTAGTGGTTAGGGTAACTGTTTTGGTTTGTACTCCTGCACTATTTGCGTTAAACACTACCGGAACTA
>Ga0079224_100000925_pt1 | contig 31724 bp, 26 predicted proteins | sample Stecom2015_FD_80414 | JGI IMG/M metagenome (GOLD analysis project Ga0079224, IMG submission 80414) | Agricultural soil microbial communities from Utah to study Nitrogen management - Steer compost 2015 | ecosystem: Environmental > Terrestrial > Soil > Agricultural land | place: USA: Utah... | reverse complement strand
CTATCCGCCATCCGCCATCCGCTATCCGCTTCTTTCCCCGGCTATCCGCTAACCGCTTCTCAAGTACAATGCGCGGCCCTCATCCCAGGCCTCGCCCGTGCCCACGTCCAAGCTCCGCAACATCGCCATCATCGCGCACGTCGATCATGGCAAGACCACCCTCGTCGATCAGCTCCTGAAGCAGTCCGGCACGCTCGACGTGCGCAAGGCGACCCCCGAGCGCGTCATGGACTCGAACGACCTGGAGCGTGAGCGGGGCATCACGATCCTTGCCAAGAACACGGCGATCCGCTGGGGCGAGCACCGCATCAACATCGTCGATACGCCAGGCCACGCCGATTTCGGCGGCGAGGTCGAGCGCGTCCTTTCCATGGTGGACTGCGTGCTGCTGCTCGTGGACGCGGTCGACGGGCCGATGCCGCAAACCCGCTTCGTGACGCAGAAGGCGTTCGCGCACGGGCTGCGGCCGATCGTGGTCATCAACAAGATCGATCGGGAAGAGGCGCGGCCGGGCTGGGTGCTCGACCAGACATTCGATCTGTTCGACAAGCTGGGCGCGAGCGAGGAGCAGCTCGATTTCCCAGTGGTGTACGCCTCGGCGCTGCGCGGTTTCGCCGGCCTCGATCCAAAGCAGCTGGCGAGCGACATGACGCCGCTCTTCGAGGCGATCGTACGACACTGTCCGCCGCCCGACGTCGATGAGGAGGGCCCGCTGCAGCTCCAGGTCAGCCAACTCGACTATTCGAGCTACGTCGGCGCTATCGGCATCGGGCGCATCAAGCGCGGCCGCATCCGTCGCAACAGCCCGGTCGCAGTCGTAGACCGTGACGGCCGGGTGCGCCAGGAGCGGATCATGCAGGTGCTCGGGTTCCTGGGGCTGGATCGGGTCGAAGTGGAAGAGGCCAAGGCGGGCGACATCATCGCCTTCGCGGGCATCGAGCGCCCTGCGATCTCCGACACGATCTGCGATCCGCAGCAGCCCGAGGCGCTGCCTGCGCTGGTGGTCGACGAGCCGACCATCAACATGACGTTCGAGGTGAACACTTCGCCGTTCTGCGGCCGTGACGGCAAGTACGTCACCAGCCGTCAGATCCGCGAGCGGCTGATGCGCGAAATCATGCATAACGTCGCGTTGCGCGTGGAGGAGACCGACGATCCCGACAAGTTCCGCGTATACGGACGCGGCGAGCTGCACCTGGGCGTGCTGCTCGAGAACATGCGGCGCGAAGGCTACGAGCTCGCGGTCTCGCGTCCACGCGTGGTCGTCAAGGAGATCGATGGGCGCCAGTGCGAGCCTTACGAGACCCTCGCCGTGGATCTGGACGAGAGCTCACAGGGTGCGGTCATGCAGGCGCTCGGCGAGCGCGGCGGGCAGCTCACGGCGATGCATCCCGACGGCAAAGGGCGAGTGCGGCTCGATTACATCATCCCTTCGCGTGGGCTGATCGGGTTCCAGACGTACTTCCGCACGCTGACCTCGGGTATGGGGCTCATGCACCATATCTTCGATCACTTCGGGCCGCTGCTGGACCGCGAGATCGGCGAGCGCACCAACGGCGTGCTGATCTCGAACGCCCAGGGCAAGGCGCTCGCCTACGCGCTGTTCAACCTGCAGGAGCGCGGGCGACTCATGATCGGCCACGGCGACGAAGTGTACGAAGGTCAGATCGTCGGCATCCACAGCCGCGACAACGATCTGGTCGTCAACCCACTGAAAGCCAAGAAGCTCACCAACATTCGTGCAGCCGGCCGGGACGAGAACATCATCCTTTCGCCCCCAGTTCGCTTCACGCTGGAACAGGCGATGGAGTTCATCGCCGACGACGAGCTGGTGGAGGTCACCCCGACCCAGATTCGGCTGCGCAAGCGGGCGTTGAAGGAGCATGAGCGGAAGAGGGAGGGGCGGCAGAGCGAGATTTTGATGGAGTGAAGCGGTCAGCGATCAGCAGTTGGCGGTTAGTCAGAAGGACGCACAGTTCCTCTTAACTAACCGCTAACCGCTAACCGCTAACCGCTAACCGCTTCTCAATCACCGCTAACCGCTCCTCAACCGCCGCCAACCGCCAACGGCTTCCAGCCCGGCGCTTCCGCACCTCCGCTGCAGCAATAGAACATAACCCCAGGTTTCTACAGCAAAACTCTGCGCCGCCCCTTCACATAAACCGGGACTTGTTTCACACCGGCGAATCGTCGCGCGGCCTACGATGCTGAGACATTCGAACGTCCCTTGGGCGCCTCGCGTTGGCGGCCCGGCGGGGACGCCGCTGTTCGTGGGGACGAGAACAAGATCATGCATCGACTGCTGGAGCAGCAGGTCAAGGCGGCGACCCGGCCCGACGGGCAGCTCGACGTCGCACGCTTGCTCGCCGCGGTCGAAGGCGTCTACCGCAAAATCGACGAAGAGCGCCGCGGGGTCGTGCGCTCCATGCAGCTCCTGTCCGACGAAGCCACCGCGCTCACCCGCGAGCTTCGCGAAACCACGGCCAGTCAACTCCAGGCGGTGCTCGATCACGTCAAGGACGCCATTCTGACGGTCGACGGCGCCGGTCATATCGCTACGATCAACGCCACCGGACAACGCATCTTCGGCTTTGTGGAGCCGGAGGTCGTGGGCCGTCCGCTCAGCTTTCTGCTGCCGCAACTCGGAGCCAAAAATTCGCTCGCTGCGGAGCTCGAACAGCTCGCTGCACGCCAGGACGATACGCAGGTCGATCTCTCGCCGCACGAGACGCTCGGGCGCCGGGCGGGCGGCGGGACTTTTCCGGCAGAGATCGCCGTCAGCAAGATGCGCATCAATCGCGACGTCGATTTTGTCGTCTGCCTGCGCGACACAGGCGAGCGCAAATCGGCGGAGGCTGCGCTGCGCGACAGTGAGGCGCGTTACCGCAGGCTGTTCGAGAACGTCATGGAGGGCGTCTACAGCTCGACCTGCCAAGGACGTTTCCTGTCGGTCAACCCGGCGCTGGCGCGTATGGTGGGGCTCGACTCCCCGGACGAGCTGCTGTCGCTGCCTACCGAAGCGATCTACGACGATCCCGCCGAGCGCGCCGCGATCATCGCAGTGCTGGAACGCGACGGCGAGGTGCGCAACGCCGAGTTCAAGCTGCGCCGCGTCGACGGCGTCGTGCTCACGGTGGTGGAGAACGCGCGAGCGGTGCGCGGCCGTTCCGGCGCCGTGGTCGGCTACGAAGGCACGATCTCCGACATCACCGAGCGCAAGCGGGCGGAGACTGCGGTCCTCGAGGAGAAGGAAAAGGCTCAAGTGACGCTGCAGTCGATCGGCGATGCGGTGATCACCACCGGCGCCGACGGGCGGATCGAGTACCTCAATCCCGTGGCCGAGAACCTCACGGGCTCGCAGCTGTGCGAAGCGCGCGGTCGGCCGCTCGCGGAAGTCATGAGAGTCTTCAACGAGGCGACGCGGGAACCGTTGGAGAACCCGGTCGCACGGGCGCTGCGCGAGGGCCGCGTGATAGTGGTCGCGGATCAGGCCGTGCTGGTGAACTGTCGCGGCCAGGAAATCGCGATCCAGCACTCGGCCGCGCCGATCCGCGACCGTTCGGGGGTCGTCATCGGCGCGGTGATGGTGTTTCACGACGTCAGCAAGGAGCGGCGGCTGCGGCGCGCCCTGGCGTACCAGGCCACGCACGACGCGCTCACCGGTCTGATCAACCGTCGCGAGTTCGAGAACCGACTGAATGAAGCGCTGCTCCGCGCCCGTTCCGAGCAGGGTGAATCGCACGTACTGCTGTACGTGGACTTGGATCAGTTCAAGCTGGTGAACGACACCTGCGGGCATCAAGCGGGCGATCAGCTGCTCAAGCGGATCACCGGCCTGCTGCAGACGCGAGTTCGCACCAGCGACACCATCGCGCGTCTCGGCGGGGACGAGTTCGGGATTCTACTGAAGGACTGCACCGCCGAGCGGGCGACGCGCATCGCCGACGATCTGCGTCAGGCCATTCGCGAGTACCGCTTCGAGTGGCGCGACGGCGCCATCAATGTCGGCGCCAGTATCGGCATCGTCGAGATCAACGGCGAGAGCGAGAGCATCGCGAGCGTACTGAGCGCCGCCGACGTCGCCTGCTACGCGGCCAAGGACTCGGGGCGCAACCGTGTGCACATGTATCAGTACGGCGCGGCGCCCGAGCGGCATCGCGAAATGCAGTGGGTGTCGCGGCTCACGCGCGCCTGCGAGGAGAACCGACTCGAACTGTATTACCAGCCTATCGTCCCGATCGGCTCGAACCGTGATCCGCGCGGTCACTATGAGCTGCTGCTGCGCATGCGCAATGAACAGGGCGAGCTGATTGGACCGGCCGAGTTCATTCCGGCGGCGGAACGCTACAATGTGATGCCGATGATCGACCGCTGGGTGGTCAGCCAAGCGCTAGGCGCGCTGGCCCATTACCGCAGCGACGGTGACGCGCGCCATGGCTATACGCTATCGATCAATCTTTCTGGGACCTCGCTCAACGACGATCGCTTCCTCGAGTTCCTCATCAGCGAGCTGCAGACCTATGATCTGAGTCCCGGCGCCGTTTGCTTCGAGATCACTGAAACTGCCGCGATCTCCAATCTGCCGAACGTCGTGCACTTCATGCGCGAGTTCAAGGCGCGCGGCTGCGAGTTCTCGCTAGATGATTTCGGCAGCGGCTTGTCCTCGTTCATGTACCTGAAGAACCTGCCGGTCGACTATCTGAAGATCGACGGGCAGTTCGTGCAGAACATGACCAACGATCACGTCGACCGGAGCATGGTCGAGGCGATCGCGCAGATTGGTCATGCGATGGGGATCAAGACCATCGCCGAGCGCGTCGAGACCGCCGAGGTGCTGGCGTGCCTCGCCGAAATCGGCGTGGAGTATGCGCAGGGTTACTACATCGCCGCGCCGCAGTCGGTGGAGGCGCTCAGCCGGATCACGCGCACGCACCCTGGATTGCGGCTGGTGCATTCGGCTTGACGGGCCCCCGGTGCGGCCCCGGCGGCGTCTCTTTCATCACTGTTCGTCCCGTCCCGCGAAAATCTCGAGCCGACATTCAACTGCTGAGCGAAGACCTTGCTGTGGCGCCATCAACTTGATCTGCGCCGCCGCCGGCGCATGACCATCTATTCATGAGTGATCCGCTCCGCGACGGCCAGAATGGCCATAGCGGCTTTGACCACCGGGCTGTCGACCATCTTGCCTTCAAAGTCGATGGTCGCCTGACCGCGCGCCTGCGCCGCTTCATACGCGGCGACCAGTCGGCGCGCATGATCGATCTCTGCGGCCGTAGGGGCGAACGCCTCATTCGCCAGCTCGACCTGGCGCGGATGAATGCACAGCTTGCCGTCGTAGCCCAGATTGCGGGCGACTGCGGCGTCCCGGCGAAACAGCGCGTCGTCTCGTAGATCGACCACGACCTGATCGAGCGCCGTCACGCGAGCGGCCTTGGCGGCAAGCACCACGCGGCTGCGTGCGTACAGAACCTCGAGGCCGTCGGGCGTGCGCCGTCCACCCATCTCGGTGATGAAATCTTCCGCGCCGAAATACACGGCGGCCACGGCAGGGCTCGCGGCGATCGCCTCGGCGTGCAGCACGCCCCTGATGGATTCGATGCCTGCAATCACCGGCAACGCGGCTGGAAGCGCGGCGATGTCCTCCGCGCGCTCGACCTTCGAAAGCACGATCCCGTCGGCGCCCGATGCGAGTACGGCTTCGAGATCAGCGTCGAAGTCGTCGGCGCCCACCGCGTTGATGCGGACGAACAGATTGCCCGAGCGTTCGCCGCGCGCGGCGCTCACGCTGTTCTTCAAATTGGTTCGCGCCGCCGGGCGCTCGGCCGCCGGCGTGCCGTCCTCGAGATCGAGCACGAACAGATCCGCGTTCAGTCGCGGAAATTTGCGGAACAGATCCGGCCGATTGGCGGGCGCGAACAGCAGCCTTCGTATGAACATGGCCCATCGGGTCTTCAGCACGATTCTGGCGGCCCAAGCATGACACGCCGCCGCGCCGAAGCATATGCCGCGGGCCGACAAGGGTGGAGCAGCACGTCATTGGATGACATGCGGCACGAGCAAATAGCCCAACAGCGCCGCGATGAAGATGGAATACAAGTTCAGGCGCCAGCCGGCGCTCAGCATCTGACGCTGGGGCACGAGTCCTGTGGCGTACGCAATCGAATTCGGCGGCGTCGACACCGGCAGCATGAAGCCGAAGCTCGCCGCAATCGCCATGGGCAACATCAAGTAGCGCGGATCGAATCCGGTGGCGACCGTTACTGCGCCGATCACGGGCAGGAGCGAAGTGATCGTCGCCGTGTTCGACATGAGCTCGCTCGCCCAGACGGTGATCGCCGCCATCACCACGATGACGAGCAGCGCCGGCCATGAGCCGAGGAAGCCCAGTACTGTCCCGATCCACGCCGCGAGCCCGGTGGATTCCATCGCGGCGGCTATCGCGAGGCCGCCGCCATACAGCAGGACGACCCCCCAGGGCAGCTTGGCGCCGAGGCTCCAGTCGGCCAGCTTCGTGCGCGGGCTGGCGAGATTGCCGCTGGGAAGCAGAAATAGCGCCAGCGCGCCGGCCATGGCGACGCCCGTGTCGGTCAGCCCATCGAGGCCGGGCAACGTGTTGAGCCAGCCGCGCAATACCCAGGCTGAGGCGACCAGGATGAAGACGATGATCAGTCGGCGCTCGGCGTTGCTTATCGGTCCGAGCGCCCGCAGCTCGCTCGCCAGCACGCGCCGGGCGGCGTCGTGATCGCCATGGGCGCGCGGCAGCGTGCGCGCCAGCGTCCACCAGGCGAGCGGCGCAAGCAGGAGCATGACCGGCGTCGCAACGGCCATCCAGCCAAGGAACGACACGTGGACGCCCTGGCGTTCGAGAAATGCTATTGCGATGAGATTGGGCGGTGAGCCTACAGGCGTGCCGACGCCGCCGATGGTGGCTGCATAGGCCACGCCGAGCGCCAGGGCGCTGGCGAACTTGGTCTGCAGCTCACCGGCCGGATAGACGCCGCGAGCCACACCCATAGCGATCGGGATCAGCATCAGCGTCGCGGCCGTGTTCGAAATCCACATCGACAGCAGGATCGCGGACAGCATGAAGGCGCCCAGCAGCATTGCAGGCTGAGCGCCGAGCCGAGAAGCCACCAGCAAGGCAAGCCGAGCGTGCAGTCGCCAGCGCTCGAAGCTCAGCGCTATCAGGAATCCGCCGATGAAGAGATAGATGACGGGATCGGAATAAGACAGCGCAGTTTCGCGTATCGGCATGACGCCGAGCAGCGGGAACAGCAGCAGCGGCGTCAGCGCTGTGGCCGGGATGGGGATGGCCTCGCACACCCACCATGTCACCATGAGCACCATCACGGCGAAGGTGCGCCACGCCGGCGCCGTCAGCCCCTCCGGCGGCGGCAGCAGCAGGATGAGACCGGCTGCGAGCAATCCCACCCACAAACCGGTGCGCGCTATGAAATCCGGCTGCCGGCCGCCGGCCGCAGAGTCCTGAGACATGTGCTCGATTCATCCCCATTCGCAAGCGGAAACGACTTGCGACGTGCTCGCGAGTCGCCGGCGTTTTTACCTCACGACTGTGTACGGGCGCCACAACGAACGATTGCGGCGCGGCGAGGCATTCTTTCAAAAGGGCTTGCAGCGTCGCGGCGCTACGACAAAACCAACCCCTTCTTAGGGAATCTCTGACTTACTCTGCTTCTGTGATCTCTAGCCGCTCGAAACGCCTTGCATTGCGGGCATTTCTTTGGGCTGAACCGTCGGGGCAGTAGGTGAATCAGAGCTTCCTTAGGTGGGGTCCATGCGCAGGCGCGCTTTGGCAATCTCGCTCCACATCCATCGTGCACAGGGCGAAGGCCGGCCGGACCGCACAGGAATTGCGCAGTGCGCGCAGACGCCTCCCCATCTCCGCAATGATCGATCGGAGACGGCGGCCCGCTTCCAGGTTTCGTAGCGACCGCGGCAGAGGCGGTCAGCGGCAACTTCAAGAGCACAGCGATCCGAGCACAGCCATGAACGTCGTTAGAGCATTCGAGCAGTACAACCTGCTCAGCGATTTCGTTCCACTTTCTGGAGCCGAGTTGACCGCGCTGGACGCTTATACCGTGTGGTTGGTTCAGCGAGGACTGCTAAACTTTACCGATGTCGATTGGACGGAGCCCCGGCTCAGCAAAGTCGCCAGGGAAGGGGACGGCCGCCAGGGCTGCGCGCGCATTCCCGCGAGGAGCGCACCCAAGAATGAATGAGCGGTAAGCTGCGGCCGTCCAACCCGATGTTCAAGATCGAAGGAACGCCGTGGCTCTCATCCGCTGGAGCTCGTTTCTGTCGGCGCGGCGCTCGATACTGGATTTGACTCGCAGGCGAGCAGACCGTGCATCTGCACAGAGTTGTCGGTTAGCGTCTGCTGAGGCTCAAGCCGTAGCCGCACGTCGGCGTCGCAGTTTCGCCGTGAGCCAATGCTTCGCCGCACCGATCACATGCAGCGCGGCAAGCGCCACGAGAATGTTGAACAGCGTTTCGTGGACTTCCTCCATGGTGTGTTCTCCCGCCAGCACGAATCTCGGCACGTCGAACCAATTGAAGAACCGCAGCGGCTCATCCTCGACGGACGACAACGCCCAGCCGGTGACCGGAAGCGCAAATAGCAGCACGTAGAAAATGAAGTGCACAGCGCGCGCCAGCGCGATCTCGTACGTTCTCATATCGTCAGGCCAAGCGGGCGTGACATTGACGAATCGCCACATCAGGCGCACGACTGCAAGCAGCAGGACAATCAATCCGATGGATTGATGCAGCGTCAGAGCGTCCAAGTTCGATCCAGGAATCGGGCTGGAGTCTTCATCCGCTTCGGAGAGCAACCACTGAGCCAGAATCGCGAGCACGATAATCCAATGGAGCGCCCGGCTGACGAGGCCGTACGTGGATCGTGTGTTGAGCAGGTTCATACGATTGTCCTCTGAGGCGCAGCAGGAAGTTCATAGCCTCCTACGCTCTCGATCCCGCAAGCGTGCCCGTTCGAAGCGCCATGCGTGCGTTGCTCGACGGCCTTGCTCGGTCTGTGAACGTCCAGCCGATGACCCGAACGTACGCTTCGTGGTGATTGCAGCACATCCGAGAAACAGGAACCCGGTTGCGTACTGCCCCGGAGGCCATGCGTTCTCGGTGGGATCGCCCATAGCCGCTGCTTGAATCCGAACGTGTACAGTGAGAGCGAGACCATCCAGACGAGCATCGCGCTCCATATGTCGTGGGAGACGAAGTGTGCGCCGCGAGCTTGCTGTGCGAAACCAAACACCAGACCCACTCCAAGCCCGATGGCCAGGCCCATCCGCGCGGCGCGGCGGCTGCGCTCGCGTAATAGAAAGTACAAGGCCAGCAATGCGTAACCGGAGCTGGCGTGTGCGGCAGGGAAGCAGTGCGCCTGTCGAAGGAAGGCTGGGCGATGCTCGAAGAGGTGGATAAACGGAAATGCACCACCAAACTCCGTGAGGTCGCGCGGACAGTCCACGTTGGTCACGGCCTTCATGAACGCGACCAAGCCGATCGATAGTGTCAAAGACATGATGAAGAACAGTGCAGGACGACGCAGCCGCTGCAACGGCGGTCGCAGCCAGCTGGCGACCCAGATCAGGATGGCGAACGCACCGATCGCACGTATGAGCCAACTGCCGCCTCGGTGCACGAGCTCATTCGTCCACCAACTGCCGGTGCCTATCCACTGCAGGCTACCTTCGTCGTAGAACAATGCGTGTGCGATAGAGAGATCCAGCGAACTGGCGGCGAGCAGCGGGGCAATTGACGCAAAGAGCAACAATGGCGCGCGGAGCTGACGCCAGAAAAAGATACGAGCGGGCATGCGTCAGAATGATTTCCGGGTTTCAATCAAGAATTGGAGTGAATCGATGTCGCTGGTGCGGTTCAAGGGCATCGCCAGATCGATGTGCAGTACATTACCGAGCCCCGAACGTGCGCTGCCCAGGCGAAGTCCGACGCCCACGTCCTCGAGCCAACCGGCTGGGGCGGTGGCATGCTCGTCCTGTCCCCAGGAACGGCCCGCGTCGACGAACAGGGCGGCGCCCACATTGAAAAGCTTGAGGGGTTGCCACGAGCTGTAGAAGCGCTCTTCCAGCGTCAGCAGCGCGTTCGCCTTTCCCGCCTGATAGCGCAGTGGATAGCCGCGCAATCCCGTATCTCCGCCCAGCGTCAGTTGTCGTTCGGGATCGAGATTCGATGTGAGGGAAGCGGTGAGCGAGGCAAAGAATACTCTGCGCTCGGACTGCCGCAGGTAAGAGCGACTGTTCACATCGAGAACGCCGTCGTTCAGCTCACTGCCTTCTATACGGCCCCGCCACCCCAGCGAGTTGATCAAGTAGCGCCCATGGCCAAGGTCCAGTCCATCCTGCAGTGCTCCATCGAGGATCAACGCGTCGCGTGTGGAGCCAAGAGCGGTGGTCGCGAATCCAATCTGCATCCGAGCGCTGCGCCCCAGATAAACATCTTCTGTCCGGCCGATCTGATCGAGATTGCGCGTGCTCAGGTAGTTGTCCTCCAGAATCTCGATGCCGACCCAGGGGTAGGAAAGCGTGCGCGCCTCGGGAATGTCGACCTCAGGCTCATTCTCGCGCGCGGTGAACGTGCGCGCATCGTAGCGGAAGCCACCCAGATAGCGAATGGTCCAGCCGTCACGAAGTCCGGTGGAGACGCCGCCGCCCACACTGAACTGCTTCTCATGCATGTCGAAGCGTTCGATGCGCTTGCCGAGCGAGTAGCGCGACACGGCGCTGTCTTCATCCGACAGGCCAAGATTGGCGCTCCATCGGGCATCGAGTGCATAGAACGGCCGCGTCAGTGCAAGGGCCTGCTCGGAGCCATCGCTCATCGAGGAGTATGCCGTCGTGAAGTTCCACCAACTGCCGAGCAGGTGCGGGTCTGTGTAGGCCAGGCGCCATGCCGTGCGATCCACATCGTTCGAGCGGGCCAGCGAAATCTGCTTGCCCAACCCAAGAAAGTTCGTGTCCTCGAATTTCACTCTGGAGCTGTTCTCGCCGCCTTTGCGGCCAAACGAGATGCCGGGACTGAGTGTCCACACATCGTGGACTCGGACGTGAACGTCGACGGTGTTGTCCTCGTTGTATCGCACCACCGTCACGGTGGCGTCGTTGAAGTATCGCTGCCCCCGCAGCAAGCGCTCGGTTTCCTCGAGGACGCGTCGGTGAAACGGCTCACCGGTACGAAACAGCAGTTGCTGCCGAACCGTGGCGTCATGTGTAGAGATGTGCAGCCCATTGACGACCCGATAAGGGGTCGACAGCGACAGCGTGCTCTCGAATACATCATCGACCTGAATGTCTATACGACCGATGCGTGCGCCACGTTTCTCGAGTTCCACATCGGTCGGCAGGGAGGCGGGGGCGACCGGCTTTGCGATCAAAAATGCGAGCTTTGTGTCTTCGCTTCGCGCCAGGGGCGCGCCGATCAGCGTCGCCGCCATGGCGGCAACGAGTGCAATGCCGGCGAAACAGTTCATCGATCCCCCAACGCGTCGCATCGAAGCTGCGAGTGTTCGCGGCTCCGCGCTGCTCAAGCTGTTAGACGCAACAGGGCGGCCAATTCAATCGTTTGACCGCCCGTCACTCGCTGCCACTGCCTTGGCGGCAGCCGGCAATCAGGTCCAGCTTGGGGTCGTAGACCTGGTTGAGTATCTCGGCAGCGCCGAGCACGGTGTGATAGAAGAAGTCGTGGCTCACCGGTTGGCGAGCGGCATCCCGCAGGCACTCTGGCCGTAGCCCAGTGCGGTTCAAATAGCCATCGGAAGCCCATAGCAGCATGGGGACTTGCTTTTGCACTGCCGGCGCGAACGGGTACGGCATACCGTGCAGGTAAAGCCCGTTCTCGCCTAGGGATTCGCCGTGGTCCGAGACATACAGCAGTAGACTGTCGATGTGCGCATCGGCCGCCTGCAACAGACTGATCTGCCGTGCCAGCACGTGATCCGTATACGCTATCGAGTTGTCGTAGGCGTTGGCGATCTCTTGCTGGCTGCAATGCTGTAACTGGTTGGATCGGCACGCGGGGCGGAACCGTTCCTGAGATGGCGGGTAGCGCTCGAAATACGATGGGCCGTGGCTACCCTTCTGGTGAAACACGATCACCGTGTCGCGATGGATCTTGCGGAGCGTTTCGGGCAGGTTTGCAAGCAGGATTTCGTCGTAACAGCCGGAGGCGGAACACAGCGATGAAGCATGAGTACGGGTGTAGTCGATAGTCGCCACGCGGGCGCAGACTCCTTTGCATCCGGAGTTGTTGTCGCGCCATTGCACCTCGAAACCGGCTTTTACCAGCGAGTCGAGCAGATTGGCGTAGCGTTTCGCTTCGGCTACTTTGAAATCAGATCGGCCGAAGTGCGAGAACAAGCACGGTACGGATAGGGCAGTGGACGTGGCGCAAGCTGACACGTTCGAGAAATAGACGAGACTCGGTATCTGCGCCAGCTCGGGGTTGGTGGAACGCTGGTAACCCCCGAGTTGGAAGTTCGCCGCGCGGGCTGTCTCACCGATAACCAGAAACAAGACGAGCGGCTTTGAGGCAACGGCAGAAGTGTGTTCTATGGCTCCCGCGGCGTCGATCAATGGCTGATTCGGGGCTGCGTCACTTGCAGCTAGCAGCGCCGCCATGCTGACGATCTGTGCCGTCGGATTGAGGGTGTAGCGAACCGGCTTGTGTTCGCGGAGGAACGTGGCGTACTGGGCCGAGTTGGCGATCATGCCGAACATGGCGATTGTCACGGACGCGATGAAGGCGATTCCCCGCTGCGCGAGCTGCTTGCGCCAATGAATGCGCGGTAGCCTGATTCGCCATACCAATGCTGCGGGCAAAATTCCCAGCAGGATGACATGGATCGCTACATCCGCGTTCAGCAGCGAGAGCGCCTCAGTCGCGTCTGTCTGCAACACGTTCCGCATCATGTCCTGGTTCATGATGGCGCCGTAGACCTCGCCAAAGTATCCACCGAGCGCGGCGACAACGAACATCAGGCTCGCGAGGACGCGCATCAGGCGGCGCGTTGGACAGACCAGCAACGGCAGTGCCTGCAAGGACAACCCGAGCACGAACAGTGACACAGTGAACAAAAGAGTGCGAGGATTCAATCGCCACATGGCGTCGAACGTCAAACGCCAGAAGTGCGCGTTGTAGAGCAGCAACCAGAGGAATGAAACGCCGAACGCGAAGGCCACGTCGGAAGAACACGAAAGCCCAGTTGCCCATGCGTTGCGAAAACGCGTGGATAGGGAAAACGAAGTGGACGCGAGGCGCTGAGACGACATCGCCCATTGGACGACGAGTACGGCTCGCATCAATCGGACACCATTTCAGAATCAGCGCGGTTGATTTTCCTGAGTGGTTGCCTCTGCGCGGATCGCGCCTGGATGAGTTCTCCATCATTCCCCGTGCGCCGCAACCGTGCTTGAAAGCTGGGCCCCGACGCCCTCCTTCTTGTTACGATGGCCATGGCGACGCCCAAATTGTCCCAAGCTCATTCGGGACAAAGTTGGGACACTTGCCTGACGTAAATGCCCACAAATGCCTGGAAATAGCGCGGAAATGATGGAGTCGGAGAGCAGCGGAAAAACCGGCGGAAAGCTGGATTTTTCGGCCCTGGAGCGGGCTAGACGCATCTGTGTCGCTCCAATGATGGACTACACGGACCGCCACTGCCGCTACCTGCTGCGTCTGCTGAGCCCCTCGGCGTTCCTCTACACGGAGATGATCACTGCGAGCGCGATCGTGCGCGGCGACGCCGCGCGGCTGCTGGCGTTCGATTCGGCCGAGCATCCTGTGGCGCTGCAACTCGGCGGCGGCGATCCGGCGGAGCTCGCCAAGGCGGCGAGGGCCGGAGAGCGCGCCGGCTATGATGAGATCAATCTGAACTGCGGCTGCCCGAGCGATCGCGTCAAGAGCGGGCGCTTTGGCGCGTGTCTCATGGGGGAGCCTGCATTGGTGGCGCGCTGCGTGCGCGCCATGCGCGATGCGGTGTCCATCCCTGTGACGGTGAAATGCCGCATCGGGATCGAGCCCATGCCGACGGGCGCGACGGACGAGTACACGTTCCTGACCGATTTCATTGGCGAGGTCGCACGCGCCGGTTGCGACGTGTTCATCATTCACGCGCGGCGTGCGGTTCTGAACGGCCTCAATCCGAAAGAGAATCGCGAGATTCCGCCGTTGCGCTATGAGGTCGTGCAGCGTCTGCGCGGCGATTTCCCGGCGCTCACGTTGGTGCTGAACGGCGGCGTGCGCAGCGTCGCGCAAGCGTGCGAGCACCTGAATGCGTTCGATGGCGTCATGATCGGACGCGAGGCGTATCAGAATCCTTATCTGCTCGCGCTGCTGCACCAGGCGCTCCACGATCCTGAATGGTCCCCTGCGCGTGAGAGCGTGGTGCGTGAGTACGCGGCCTATGTGCACGCGCGCCTGTTGGAGGGGCATCGGCTGCGCGGAATGGTCAGGCACATACAAGGCTTGTACGCCGGCCTGCCGAGGGTCCGTTCCTGGCGGCGCTATCTCTCCGAGCAGGCCGGGCGCCCCGCGGCGAACGCCGATTTGTTGCTGGAGTCTCTGCGAATAGTGGCGTAGCGCTGCGCCCTTTGCTGCTGGGAGCTGTCGCCGCCTGGGGACTAGGTACTCGGCAGAGGCGGAAGAACCGTCGCGCCCATTACATGCTTTGCCCTTCCACGTGCAATGGGACGGCGGCGCTGTAATGGCTGACTTGGACGCGCCGGCTGCCCGTCCCCACAATCGCGGGAGGTACGCGCGAGACATCTGGAATGCGCGCCCGCGCGGATATTCGCCGTGTGCATATTTGATGCGCATTGACGACCCACATATAATCTTGACTCGCCCGTATTTCTGGAGCATGCATCATGCCGTCCGCCAACCGCGCCCAGCCGAAAGGCGCCACGAACGTCAGTATTCGCCGCGACCTGTTGGAGGCGGCCCGCGCCGCCAAGATCAATTTGTCCGCCACGCTCGAGCAGGCGTTGGTCGAGAAACTGCGGGACGCGCAGCAGCGCCAGTGGCGAGAGGAGAACCGCGAATCTATCGCGGCCTATAACCAGCAGGTGGAGAAGTACGGAGTCTTTCCCGACGGCGCCCGGAGCTTCTGATGGCGCAGTTCACCGTGTACAAGAACAAGAACCCGCGTAGCAAGGCGACGTATCCTCTGCTGGTAGACGCCCAGGCGGATCTCCTTGAAGATTTGCAGACGCGCGTGATCATTCCGCTGACCAAGACTCCAGCGTTGACGAAAAGGCCCATTGCACGTCTGACGCCGTCCATCGAGGTAGACGGGGAGCAGTATCTGCTGATGACGCCTCAGTTGGCGGGCGTTGCGCGCTCGGAACTTGGGCCTGCGGTCGGCAGCGTCGCGGATCAACGAAGCGCGATCGTTTCAGCGATGGACTTGCTGATTACAGGTGTGTAGGCGCTCTATTCTGCAGCTCACTATGCTCATGGAGGAAAGCCCCGGATGGTCATGGAGAAAGACCCTGGCCTTGCTGGAGGCTGTTACTGCGACGCAGACGTGGTCGCTGTGAGCCGCCCGAAGTCTCCTCGCTTGGAGGCCGCCAGATAGGCGGCGACTGCGTACGCCGCCACCGATTGATCCAGCGCCTTTGCGTCCACCTTGGCGAGGGTGTCGTTCAAAGTATGGTGCACGTCGAAGTAGTGTGTTCCGTCGTGCGTCAAATCCAGCACGGGGACGCCGAGCTCACGCAGCGGGCCGATGTCTGCGCCTCCGGACGCGTCATTGCCGCCGAGCTCGATGGTCATCGGCTGCAACACTTGGTGGATGGCGGCGATCGCCGGAAGCGCCTCGGCGGCGACTTGCGACTGGACGCGCCATACCGGCCCCTGGCCGAAGTCGGCTTCGAGCGCGATGATGTGGCGATCGATTTCCTCCTGCGGGAGCTTGGCGTATTCACGGGCGCCCGACAGGCCGAATTCTTCGTTGGCGAACAGCACGACGCGAATGGTGCGCGCCGGCGCCCGCTCGAGTTTGCTGATGAGTCGCGCCGCCTCCATGACGATCGCAACGCCCGCGGCGTCGTCGAGCGCGCCCGGGCCGACGTCCCACGAATCGAGATGCGCGCCGAGCAGCACGATTTCCTCCGGCCGCTCGCCGCCCGGAATCTCGCCGATCACATTCGCAGACCAGGTCGAGGGCAGCTCGCGCGCAGTGGAGTGCAGCCGCAGCCTGACCGGCTTGCCCGATGCCCCGTGTTGGCCGCTCTGCCGCGCGATCTGCCGGGAGAGGAGGTCCGCATCTGGATTTGAGATCGCGAAGGCCGGGATGCGCGGCGCGTCGATCCGATACACAAGCGCGCCGGTGTGGGCGACGCGCTCATCGGACGTGCCCACCGAGCGGATGACCAGGGCCGCCGCCCCCAAGCCGCCGGCGGCGCTCGGTCCCTGAGTACGGATGCTCACAGCGGCGCCGTATCCGGAGCCATCCCGTGTGCGCTCCATCCGTCGGTTGATGAATACGATCTTGCCGGAAACCTCGGTCGGCGTGAGGGCGCTGAGCGCTTCGAGCGACTCGACCTCGACCACAGGGGCTTCCACGCCCGCTTCGCTGGTTCCTACGCTGCCGCCCAGGGCCACGGCCACCAGCGGCTGCGCTCCGGGACCCACAATCTCGACCCGCGCTTCGCCGCGCACCCAGCGCGGCGCGAGCACGTCCTGGGTGCGCACCTTCGAGAAGCCAAGCTCGCCCAGCCGGTTCAGCGCCCAGCGCACCGCGACGTCGTCGCCCGCCGATCCTGCAAAACGCGGTCCGACCTGGGTTACCAGGGCGCTGACGTGCTCGTAGGCTGCAGTTCCCGCCAGAGCGCGCTCCTGCAAGGCTGCGGCCACGGTGAGATGTTCTTCGGACCAGTCCTGGGCGGCGCTCACCCAGCCTGTGGCCAGGAAGAAGCAGGCGCAGCCCGCGCGCATCGATCTCAGCATCGGAAACTCCTGTTCCAGCGGTAATTCCCGCCGGACGAGGTTATGTAGTGTTGTGTATATAATGCCAACGCGCCCGGCTGGTGGGGCGCGTAGTCCAGGAAGCCCCGCAGCGATGGGAATCGACGCCCGGACATGGGAAAAGACATAGAACTCGCCATTCTGTTCGCCGATGTCGTCGGCAGCACTCGCATCTACGAGGCGATGGGCGACCTGCGCGCCAGGGACATGGTGCTCACCTGTGTGGAGATCATGCGTGCGGCGACCGAGCAGAACCACGGCACGGTGATCAAGACCATCGGCGACGAGATCATGGCGACGTTCCCCACGGCGAACGACGCGCTCAACGCCGCCAGCCGCATGCAGCACGATATTCGCATTCACGCGGAGCTGAAAGTCGACGGCCAGCCCATCGCCATCCGCATCGGCGGCCACTACGGACCGGTGGTGCTGGAGAACCGCGACATCTTCGGCGCGGCCGTACACACCGCCAATCGCATGACCAGCCAGGCCAAGGCGGGTCAGATCATGGTCACGAGCGCCATCGTCGAGCGTCTCGCGCCGGAGTGGCGCTCGGCCGTGCGCCAGATCGACGTGGCGACGCTCAAGGGCAAGACCAGCGAAGATGAGCTCTACGAAGTGCTGTGGCAGAAGGAAGACGCCACCAGCATGCTGCCCGCCATAGCGTTCGGCGGCGGCGCGCGCGAAAAGCACGGCCCGCGTCGCCTGCGGCTGCGTTTCCCGGGCGGCGAGATCGTGCTCGATGAGCACCGCCCGGAAGTCGCGATCGGCCGGGCCGAGGAGAACGACGTGGTGGTCAAGGGCAACCTCATCTCCCGCCTGCACGCGCGCATCGAGCTCAATCGCAGCAAGTTCCTGCTGGTCGACCAGAGCACCAACGGCACGTTCGTAACCACTCGCGACGGCGACGAGGCGTTCGTCCGCCGCGACAGCATGCAGCTCAAGGGCGAGGGAGTGATCGGATTCGGGCGAGCGCCGGATTCGAGTTCGGCGTCAGTCGTGCGGTATAGCTGTGAAGATTGAAGCGGATATAGCGGATAGCGGATAGCGGATAGTTCAGAAATGGCAGCTATCCGCTTCTCAAAAACTCGCACGAGCCTCTGACTATCCGCTATCCGCTTCTTAAGAAACTCGCCCGAGCCTCTGACTATCCGCTATCCGCTTCTAAGAAACTCGCCCGAGCCTCTGACTAACCGCTATCCGCTATCCGCTATCCGCTTCCAAAAAATCTATTCCTGAAGCCGCTTCGCCGCCTGCCGATGCTCCTCGCGCAGCCGCGCCGGCACGCGCTCGCGGAAATCATCGAGATAGGCGCCGATCGCATCGATCTCCTGGCGCCATACGGCGGTGTCCACGGACAGCAGCGTGTCGAGCGCCGCACCGTCGATATCGAGTCCGGTCAAGTCCAGATCTTCCTTGCGCGGCACGTAACCGATGGGGGTGTCGAGGGCGCCCGCGCGGTCATCGCAACGAGCGACGATCCAGCGCAGCACGCGTAGATTCTCGCCGAAGCCCGGCCACAGGAATTTGCCGTTGCTGTCCTGACGGAACCAGTTGACGTGGAAGATCCTGGGCAGCTTCTTTGCGCGCGTGGGAAAGGACAGCCAGTGGTCCCAATAGTCGCCGAAGTTGTAGCCGCAGAACGGCTTCATGGCCATCGGATCGCGGCGCACCACGCCAGTCTGGCCGGTTGCGGCGGCCGTGGTTTCGGAGGCCATACCGGCGCCCACGAGCACGCCGTGCGCCCAATCGCGCGCTTCATAGACCAGCGGCGCGACTTCGCGGCGGCGCCCGCCGAACAGGATCGCGGAGATCGGCACGCCTTCGGGCGCATCGGCCAGCTCGGAATAGATGGGATTCTGCTTCGCCGACACCGTGAAACGTGAGTTGGGATGAGCGGCGGGCCCTGATCCCTTGGTGTACGGACGACCCTGCCAATCGAGCGCGGGTTCGCCGTCCAAACCTTCCCACCAAGGCTGATTGTCCGCGGTCAGGGCGACGTTCGTGAAAATCGTGTCCCGCTGGAGCATCTCGTAGGCGTTGCGGTTGGTCTTGCGGTTGGTGCCCGGCGCCACGCCGAAGTAGCCGGACTCTGGATTGATGGCGCGCAGCTCCCCATCCTTGCCGGGGTGCAGCCAGCAAATGTCGTCACCGAGCGTCCATATCTTCCAGCCGGGCGCCGAGGCCGGCGGCACGAGCATCGCCAGGTTGGTCTTGCCGCAGGCCGAAGGGAACGCCGCTGCGATGTAGTGCGTGCGGCCTTCGGGGCTCTGGACGCCCATGATCAGCATGTGCTCGGCGAGCCAGCCTTCAGCGCGCGCCTGCCAGCTCGCGATGCGCAGCGCATGGCACTTCTTGCCGAGCAGCGCATTGCCGCCGTAGCCCGAGCCGATGCTCTTGATCGAGAGCTCTTCGGGGAAATGCATGATGAAGCGCCGCTCGGGATCCAGATCGCCGATCGAGTGCAGGCCCTTGACGAACTTGTCTTCGCGTTCGATCCGGCGCAGCGCCGCATCGCCCATGCGGGTCATCATGCGCATATTGGCGACCACGTAGGGGCTGTCGGTGATCTCCACGCCGCAGCGCGAGTACGGCGAGTCGAGCGGGCCCATGCAGTACGGGATGATGTACATGGTGCGTCCGCGCATCGAGCCCTCGAACAGCGCATCGAGCTTGTGGTGCGCCTCCGCAGGGTCCATCCAATTGTTGTTGGGGCCTGCGTCTTCGCGGCGGCGGGTGCACACGTAGGTGAGGTGCTCGACGCGGGCGACGTCGGAAGGATTGGAGCGGTGCAGGTAACAATTGGGGTGGGTGGCGGGGTTCAGCTTGATAAGATCGCCGGAGCGCAGCATCACGTCGATGAGGCTGGAGTTTTCGGCGTCCGACCCGCTGCACCAGTGGATGGCGTCTGGCTTGGTCAGTCGCGCGACTTCTGCAACCCAGCTCTCTAACGACGCATTCGACGTGCTCATCTCGACGGTTTCCTCCTCGATCGTGATCCGGTTCGCAACCCCTGCGAGCCGCAGGGACAAACAGGCGCGGGATTATACGCGCGGCGGACTCCAATTGACGGCGCGGGCGTCGGGATGTTCGGACATGGCGGGCGCCCATCCATGAAGGGAACGCGCCCCGCGGGAGAAAGATCGGGGCTCGGTCGCGCCCGAGCCGCCCTATCGCGACGCAAAATGCGGCTCCGCCGGGTGCGGCGTTTTGCTGGCGACGTCTTTCTGGCGGTCGCCTTCGGGCTGTGGGCCGCGCAGGCGACCGCGGATCAGCAGGGGCAAGTCGTCCTGCAGCTGCAGGCGGAGGTCCGCGAGACGCTGCGGACGCCGGAAGGGCGCGAGATCGCCAGGTTCGTCCCGGCCAACGTGCTGTCCCAGGGCGAGGTCGTTTACTACACCGTGCGGATTCGCAATCCTACCTCCGTCTACCTGAAAGACGTCGCCGTCGTGCAGCGCATTCCGGCGAACACCACGTACGTCGCCGGGTCGGCGGCTGCGCCGGCCGCAGACATCGAGTTCTCCATCGACGGCGGGCGGACGTTCCATCCACCTTCCCAGCTCCTGGTGAACGTCGAGGGCCGGCCTGTGTCAGCCGACGTGGCGCACTACACGCACATTCGCTGGCGGTTGCGCAATGCGCTGGCGCCCGGGGCGGTCGCCCTTGCGCGGTTCCGCGCCGTTTTCCAATGACGATGCACGATTACTCGGACATATTCGGCGAGCACGGACCGCTCGCGGCGGCCATCGAAGGCTTCACGACCCGTGCAGAGCAGATCCAGATGGCGCGGGCCGTGGCGGATGCGCTGCGTGGATGCGGACGACTGATCGTCGAGGCCGGCACCGGTACGGGCAAAACCTTCGCCTATCTGGTTCCGGCGCTGCTCTCCGGGCGGCGTGTGATCGTCTCCACTGGCACGCGCGCCCTTCAGGATCAGCTGTTTCATCGGGACCTGCCCACCGTCAGCCGTGCGCTCGGCCGTCCCGTGCGCGTCGCCTTGCTCAAGGGCCGGGCGAACTATCTTTGCCTGCATCGGCTGGACCTCGCCGAGCAGCAGGCCTACGCCCGGGGGCTGCGCCGCGACGTCGCCGCCGCGCTCGGCGTAGTGCGCGACTGGGCCCGCATTACGCGCCGCGGCGACATCGCCGAGCTGGCGCAACTCGGCGAGTCCGACCCTGTCTGGCCCTGGGTGACCTCGACGCGCGACAACTGTCTGGGCGTCGATTGCGCGTTCTTCGATCGATGCTGCCTCGTGCAGGCGCGTCGCGATGCTCAGGCTGCGGACGTGGTGGTCGTCAATCATCACCTGCTGATGGCGGACCTCGTGCTGAAGGAGGAAGGCTTCGGCGACCTGCTGCCCGGCGCCGATGCGATCGTGATCGACGAAGCGCATCAGCTTGCGGAGATCGCCGGGAATTTTCTCGGGTTCACCGTATCGAGCCGCCAGCTTCAGACGCTGGCGCGGGATTTCGCGGCGGAGTTGCTGGCGAGCGGAGTGGCTCAGCAGAGCGCTTCACTTGCGCAGACGATCGAGCAGCGCGCGTTCGATGTGCACGGCGCGCTGCGAGGCATGAAAGAACGTTGCGAACAGCACGAGTGGCCCGCCGGGGTGATCGAAACGCTGGAGCGACTGCAGACTGCTTTGGATTTGTGCGCGGCGGCGCTGGCGGAGCCCGCTCGCGAGCATGCGGGGCTCGCGAGCGTGCGCAGGCGCGCCATGGAGTCGTCCGGGCGCATCGCCGCATTGCTCGCGCAGGACGAAGGAGAGCAGGCGAGCGTGCGCTGGGCGCATGCGACGAGCTCTGGCGTAACGTTTCACTATGCACCGATCGATGTCGCCGGCCAGCTCGGCGCGCTGATCGATGCGCACGCGAGAGCGTGGGTGTTTACGTCCGCCACCCTCGCCGTGGCGGGCGACTTCGATCACTTCATGCATCGCATCGGCGTCAAGGACGCGACGACCTTGCAACTCGGCAGTCCGTTCGATTTTGCGAGCCGCACTCTGCTCTATTTGCCCCAAGGTCTCGATGCGCCTTCCTCCAGCCGGCACACCGCGCAAGTGGTGGAGGCCGCATGGCCTGTGCTGATCGCAAGCGGCGGTCGGGCGTTCTTGCTGTTCACCAGCCATCGGGCGCTGCGCGAAGCGGCCGCGCTGCTGCGCGCCAGGCTGGACGCGCAGCCGTGCTTTCCGCTGTTCGTACAGGGCGATGCGCCGCGCGACGTGCTGCTGTCGCGGTTCCGCGAACACGGGGCCGCCGTGCTGCTCGGCGCGAGCAGCTTCTGGGAAGGCGTCGACGTGAAGGGCGCCGCACTGTGCGTCGTAGTTATCGACAAACTACCGTTCGCCGCGCCGGATGATCCGGTTCTCAAGGCGCGCCTCGCGGCGATCGAGCGCCGCGGCGGAAACTCGTTCTTGGAGGAGCAGGTCCCGCAGGCGGCGATCGCGCTGAAGCAGGGCGTCGGGCGTCTGATGCGCGATCAGGAGGACTTCGGGGTCATCATGCTTTGCGATCAGCGTGTGCGCACGCGCGGCTACGGCCGGGTGTTTCTCGACAGCCTGCCGCGCATGCCGCAGACGCAGCGGGTCGAAGACGTGGTTGCGTTCCTGCAAGGCATGCTGTCGGCCGCTGGCGAGGATGTCTCGTGCAGGGGCGCATCGCGTCCTGCACATGATTCCTTGACGCATGAAGACTGGGCGCAAGACTCTGGGCAAGTGAAGACCTTGGGCAAATGAAGACTCTCGGCAAATGAAGACTTTGGGCAAATGAAGATCCTGGCGATCGATACGGCGACCGAGCGCTGCTCCGTGGCGCTGTCAGATGATGGAATCATCGAGGAGAGGGCGACCGATACGCAGCGCGGCCATGCGGAGTTGATCTTGCCGATGATCGCCGCCGTGCTCGAGGCGGGCGGACTCGGCTTGCGCGATCTCGACGCCGTCGCCTACGGCCGTGGGCCCGGCGCGTTCACCGGCGTGCGGATCGCAGTCGGCGTGGTTCAGGGGCTGGCGTACGGCGCCCGGCTGCCAACCGTGGGTGTTTCCGACTTGGCGGCGCTCGCTCAGCAGGCGACGCGGTTGGGAGAGGAGGCGCTGGTGTGCATGGACGCGCGTATGGGGGAGGTCTATTGGGCGCGCTTCGTCATGGACCCGAACGGCGGCTTCGTTCGCCCCTTGAGCGAGGAGCGAGTCGGTCCGCCAGCCTCCGTGAGCGCCGGCGGCGCGTCAGTATTCATCGGAGCGTGGTTCAAGGCGCACCCGCAACTCGCGGCGCTGCGGCCAGCTCGCCTGCACGATGAGATGCTGCCGCGCGCGCGGGAGATTGCGCTGCTCGCGCAGCCCGAGGTGCGCGCAGGGCGCGGCCAGCCCGCCGATCGCGCGACGCCCGTCTACTTGCGCGACAAGGTCGTAGGCAAGTGAGCTGCGCCCCAGGGAAGCTCTGCTTCGCTGATTGCCTACAATGGCGCTTGAACCGTCGGCGGTCGGCGGCCAGTGAGAGCTTCTGACCGGCCCCTTCAGCCGACCGTAATGATGCACTGCTGTAATGTGACGCAGGGTCGACGCTGAGCGCGCCGGGCGCAGGTTCGGCGCGCACCTCGCATTGCAATTGCCTGATCATGACCGGGCGCATGACCGCAAAGCAGATCCTGATAGTGGAAGACGAGCGGCCGATACGCGAGATGATCGCCTTCGGGTTGCGACGCGCCGGATTCGAGGTGCGCGAGGCGGAGGACGCAGCGGCGGCCCGGATCGCGATCGCCGATCGGCGGCCCGATCTGGCGCTGGTCGACTGGATGCTCCCCGATACCAGCGGCCTGGAGCTCACGCGCGCGCTCAAGCGTCACAAGGCTACGCAGGACGTGCCAGTCATCATGTTGACTGCACGCGCCGAGGAGCAGGACAAAGTCGCCGGCCTGGACGGCGGGGCGGACGACTACGTGACCAAGCCGTTCTCGCAGCGAGAGCTCCTGGCGCGCATCAAGGCGGTTCTGCGCCGGACTTCGGGCGTGCGCGACTCGGAGCTGATCGACGCCGAGGGACTGGTGCTCGACGCAGCCGCCCATCGCGTGACCGTTGGCGGGCGCACCGTGTCGCTCGGGCCTACGGAATATCGATTGCTGTCGTTCTTCATGACGCACGCCGAGCGGGTGTACAGTCGCGCGCAGCTACTTGATCGAGTCTGGGGCGGCAACGTTTATGTCGAAGAACGCACGGTGGACGTGCACATCCGTCGTTTGCGCAAGGCGCTCGAGGCGTTCAACTACGATCGGTTCATTCAGACAGTGCGCGGCTCGGGATATCGGTTCTCTACGCGTGCGGAGTGAGTTTTGAACGCGTTCGGCGCATTGTCGCCGGCGCTATGGCGCTCCCTCATCTGGCTGGCGGCGCTGCTGCTGGCGGCGCTGCTGGTCGGATTCATCGTCGGACACGTCGCCGCGGCGCTGGCGATCGTGCTGGGCGTCTACCTTGCACAGCAGCTGTGGCGTCTGATGCGCGTAGAGCATTGGCTTCGGCGCCGCAGCGTCGACTCGCCCCCCGACTTGTCCGGCGCGTGGGGCGAGATCGTTGCAATCGTAAGCCGCATCCACCGTCGTAAGCAGCACCACAAGGCGCAGGTCACGACGCTGCTGCGCGAGTTCCGCCGCCTGACCAGCGCCATGCCCGAAGGCGCCGTGCTGCTCGGTCCGGAGCACGAAATCCTCTGGTTCAATCCGCACGCCGCCGCCTGGCTTGGGTTGCGGCGCAAGCGCGATTTCGGCATGCGTGTGGAGAACCTGGTGCGCCAACCGGCGTTCGTGGAGTATCTGCGCAGCGGTCGGCCCGAGGGCGGCGTGGTGGTGCAGGACGCCGGCGATTCGACGCGCTGGCTCTCGTTCCATCTGGTGCGCGCCGGCGAGCGCCAGTTGCTGATCGTGCGCGACGTGAGCGGTGAGCATCATCTGCAGGAAATGCACAAGGACTTCGTAGCGAACGCCTCGCACGAGTTGCGCTCGCCGCTCACCGTGATCACCGGCTATCTCGATGCGCTCAGCGAAGATCAGAATCTCGACCCGGCGTGGAGCGGCCCGGTGCAGGAGATGCGGCGCCAGGCCGAGCGTATGCGCACCATCATCGACGATCTGCTGGAGCTCTCCAAGCTCGAATCCGTTGAGCGCTCACAGGGAGAGCGGCCGGTGGACGTCGGTGAGATACTTTCGACGCTGCGCAAGGAAGTGCTGTCGATGGAGCAGCGTCCGAGCGTAGTGCGGCTGAACATCGAGAGCGACGCTCTGTTGCTCGGCGTGGAATCGGAGCTGCATTCGATCGCGTCCAATCTGGTTTCGAATGCGGTGAAGTACACGCCGCCGAGCGGCGAAATCGAGCTCACCTGGCGGGTCGACGACGAAGGCGCCTACCTCAGCGTGCGCGACACTGGCGTCGGGATCGCGCCCGAGCACATTCCGCGCCTCACCGAGCGCTTCTATCGCGTCGATCCGGGTCGCGCGCGCAGTCTGGGCGGGTCGGGTCTCGGCCTCGCCATCGTCAAACATGCGCTGCAACGGCACGATGCGGAGCTCAGGATACAGAGCAAAGAAGGAGCGGGGAGCACGTTCACCTGCGTCTTCCCCGTCGAGCGGGTCGTCGCAGGCGACGCAGGACAATTCCTCAGCCGGCGTCTGCTGTAGTGCGGCGCAGCCGTCGCTCGCGCACGCCCGCTCCCTTGCCCTCGCTACAGCCCCAGGTTATACAGCAGCATCCGCGCGGACGATTTCAGCATGGAAAAATCTGATCTTTCGCATCACATTCTCAGCCGCTACAACGACGACCTCGAGCGAGTCCGCACCAACGTGCTGCAGATGGGAGGCCTCGTCGAGGAGCAGCTCAAGCAGGCGGTGGCCGCCCTCGTGCAGGGCGACAGCCGCCTCGGCGAGCAGGTCGCGCTCGGCGATGTGAAGGTCAACGCGATGGAAGTCGCCATAGACGACGACTGCAGTCGCATCCTGGCGACGCGCAGCCCGGCGGCCTCCGACCTGCGCCTGATCGTCGCGATCATCAAGACCATCACCGATCTCGAGCGTATCGGCGATGAAGCGGAGAAGATCGGCTACATCGGCTCGCGGCTTGCCGCCGAGGAGCGCCCGGCCGACCGCTACCGGGAGATCAAGCACCTCGGGCGCCTGGTCGGAGAGATCCTGCACGAGGCGCTCGACGCCTTCGCCCGGCTCGATCCCAATGCGGCGGTCGCCGTCGCCAAGAAGGACCGGCTGGTGGACGAGGAATACGAGGCGCTGCAGCGTCAGTGCATCACTTTCATGATGGAGGATCCCCGCACCATTCGCCGCGCTCTGGACGTGCTGTGGGTGGCGCGGGCGCTGGAGCGCATCGGGGATCACGCCAAGAACGTGTGCGAGTACGTCGTCTATATGGTGCACGGCAAGGACATCAGACATCTCTCGATGGACGAAGTGGAGCAGCACCTGCGAGCGCGCGGCCGCCGCGGCGAAAGCGACCCGGACTGACCGGCAGGCGTTCGTGTTGAACCGTCGACTGGGCTACGGGCTCGGATTTCTCGCCTGCGTGGGCCTGATGGCCTATGCGCTGTATGCGCAGTATGGCCTGGGTTTGGATCCATGCCCGTTGTGCATATTCCAGCGCGTGGCCGTGATTGCGACCGGCGTGCTGTTCCTGCTGGCGGCGCTGCACAACCCGGCGACGCTGGGCGCGCGGATCTACGGCGGCCTCATCGCCGCGACCGCACTGGGCGGCGTCGCGATCGCCGCTCGTCACGTGTGGATACAGGCTCAGCCGCCGGGTACGGTGGCGGCGTGCGGCGCCGATCTGGATTACCTGCTCGAAATCATGCCGTTGACCGAGGTCATCAACCGGGTGCTGACCGGCTCGGGTGAGTGCGGCAAGATCGATTGGACGTTCCTTGGCTTGTCGATGCCGTGGTGGGTGCTGATTTCGCTGGCGGCGTTGGGGATCTGGGGGGCGGCGGTGAGTTGGTGGCGGAGAGGAAAAGCGGTTAGCCGTTAGCGGTTGGTCAGAGCAGCGGCGCTACGCCGCAAGCAACGGCAGTCGCCTCTGACTAACCGCCAACCGCTAACCGCTTCTTATTACCCTCCCGCCAGCAACAACTCCATCACCCTCTCATACATCCCCGACAGCGCCTCGATGTCGGCCACTCGTACGTTCTCGTTCACTTTGTGAATGGTGGCGTTGATCACGCCGAGCTCCACGACCTGCGCGCCGCTAGGCGCGATGAATCGGCCGTCGGAGGTGCCCCCGGTGGTCGACAGCTCGGGCGCGCGCCCGGTTTTCTCCTGCACGGCGCGTATCACCGCTTCGGAGAGGCGGCCGGGAGGCGTGAAGAACGGCAGTCCGGAGACGTACCACTCGAGTGTGTAGTTGACCTTGTGACGGTCGAGGACGCCTATGACCGTTTGCTGGAGCTTCTCGACCGTCTGCTCGGTGGAGAAGCGGATGTTGAAGCGCACCTTGAGCTCGCCAGGAATCACGTTGGGCGCCCCAGCGCCCGCGCTGATGTTGGAGATCTGAAAACTGGTGGGCTGGAAATACTCGTTGCCCTTGTCCCATACGCGCGTGGCCAGCTCTGCGAGCGCCGGCGCTGCGGCGTGCACCGGGTTTTCCGCAAGGTGCGGGTAGGCCACGTGGCCCTGTACGCCGTGCACTGTCAGCTTCCCCGACAGCGAGCCGCGCCGGCCGATCTTGATCGTGTCGCCGAGCGCCGCTGAGCTCGACGGTTCGCCGACCACGCACCAGTCGATCTTTTCACCGCGCGCTTGCAGCACTTCCATCACGCGGCGCGTGCCGTCGATGGACGGTCCTTCCTCATCGCTCGTCAACAGAAAGGCGAGCGTTCCCTCGTGTCGAGGATGGGCGGCGACGAAGCGCTCGGCGGCGGTGACCATCGCTGCGAGTCCGCTTTTCATGTCGGCGGCGCCGCGCCCGTAGAGCACGCCGTCCTTGATGACGGGCTCGAATGGGTCGGTGCGCCATTCCTCGCGCGGACCGGTCGGCACGACGTCCGTATGTCCCGCGAAGCACAGCAGCGGACCGGCCTCGCCGTGCAGGGCCCACAGGTTCTCCACCGGCCCGAAGGGCAAATGCTCGACCCGAAAGCCGCACGCCCCGAGCCGCTCAGCGATGATCTGCAGGCAGCCCTGGTCCTCGGGACTGACGGACGGGCGGCGGATGAGCGCCTCGGTGAGGGCCAGCGAATCGGCGGCGGTCGCGGCGTCAGAGGTGGACAAGGCGCAGGGGCTCCCTTCGAACGTGCGGGGGTGGCGGTATGTGAGCGGGCGCGGTCTTATAGCGAAGCCGCCGTGCAGCGGCAAGCGCCGCCCGCACTGGGTAAAGGCTGAACAAGCGCCTTCCGATGAGATCTACGGCTCCGCAAGTCCTTGTCCGTCTGAATCGCCTCCGGTCATCTTACGACCACTTCCATCCGGTTCGCACATCAGCTCCTGTAAACCCGATCAGCGCTTCCTTGGAAAATTGACGTACATGATGAGGTTCTGCGGCGGGCGCTTTGCTTCCCGGCGCTTGCGCCTTGGCGCTTTGTAACATGGCTGTCATGAAGCTCGGCCACACTGCGGCCGTGCGTAGCGGCCCGGCGCCAAGTAACGGGCGTCGCGCTACAGCCCGGTCGAGACGCGTCCGTGCGTGTACGGCGCGAGGCCAGCGCGGGTCGACTGACGCCTGCTCGGCCACTAAAGTGCGCACCGCGCGGGCGCGGACCTCGCCAATGAAGGCCGCTCCGCCGAACTCGATACGCCAGAGGCGCCGACAACGTTGAGCTCCATTCCTTCCGTCGCCGTAACGTCAGCGGGCGCACTGCGCTACCGCAAGATGCGCGATCGCGTGATCGAGTCCCTGCTGCTCGTCTCGGGACTGGTCGCCGTGTTCACCACGCTGGCCATCGTCGCGGTTCTGCTGATCGAGTCGAGTGCGTTCTTCGAACATGTCTCGCTGCGCGAGTTCCTCACTGGCACGATGTGGACCCCGCTGTTCGCAGATGCTCGCTATGGCATTCTGCCGCTGGTGGCGGGCACGCTCACGACCACGATCGTAGCGTTGCTGGTCGCAGTGCCGCTCGGCACGACGATTGCGATCTACCTGAGCGAGTTCGCGCCGCATCGCATCCGCGAGACGGTCAAGCCGATTCTCGAATTGCTCGGAGCCGTGCCGACAGTCGTGTACGGTTACTTCGCGCTCACCATGGTTACGCCGGCGTTGCAGTGGCTGATGCCGGAGCTTCCAGGGTTCAACATGCTGAGCGCTGGACTGGTGATCGGACTGATGATCGTGCCCTACGTCAGCTCAGTCAGCGAGGACGCCATGCGCGCCGTACCGCGCTACATGCGCGAAGGCTCGTATGCGATGGGCGCGACGCGCTTGCAGACAGCCTTGCGCGTGGTCGTGCCCGGCGCATTCTCCGGTCTCGCCGCGGCGTTCATCCTCGGCATCTCGCGTGCGGTAGGCGAGACGATGGTGGTGGCGATCGCGGCCGGCATGCAGCCGAACTTTACATTCGATCCGCGCGAGCCGGCGGCCACGATCACTGCGTACATCGTGCAGGTGAGCCTCGGCGACCTGCCTCACGGCAGCATCGGCTACCAGAGCATCTTCGCCGCCGGCCTGGTGCTGCTGTTCATGACGCTGGTTTTCAACGTGATCGGCTTCTCGCTGACGCGCCGCTTCCGCGAGGCTTACTGATGAACAACGGCGTTACAGCCTACTCCGACCCGGCGGCCGCGCGGCGCGGCTTACCGCGGCGCAAGCTGCTCGATCAGCTGTTCGTGCTGGTCGGACTCATCGTCATGCTGGTGTGCCTGTTGGTGCTCGCGGTGCTGTTCATCGACCTGGTGATCGAAGGCGCGCCGCGGCTCGGCTGGGATTTCTTCACCAACTTCGCCTCGAGGCGTCCGGAGCGCGCCGGCATTCTCGCCGCATGGGTCGGCACGACGCTCATCATGATCGTCACCGCGGTCTGCGCCGTGCCGGTCGGCGTGGGAGCGGCGATCTATCTCGAGGAATACGCGCCGAAGAACTGGTTCACGGCGATCATCGAGATCAACGTGACCAACCTGGCGGGCGTGCCGTCGATCGTCTATGGACTGCTCGCCCTCGGCCTGTTCGTCTATCAATTCGATCTCGGTCAAAGCATCGCGGCGGCCGGGCTGACGCTCGCGCTGCTGATCCTGCCGATCGTGATCGTCGCCACGCGCGAAGCCATCCGGTCGGTGCCCAGATCGATACGCGAGGCCGCGTACGGTCTCGGCGCGACGCGCTGGGAGGTGACCAAGGATCACGTGCTGCCGTACTCGACCGGCGGCATCCTCACCGGCATGATTCTCGGACTGTCGCGCGCCATCGGCGAGACGGCGCCGATCATCACCATCGGGGCGCTGAGTTTCATCGCCTTTCTGCCGGAATCGCCGTTCCAGTCCGAATTTCCATTCATCTCCTTCGGTTGGCTCGATGATCCGTTCACCGCAATGCCGATCCAGATGTTCAACTGGGTGTCGCGTCCCGACCCGGCGTTCCAAGCCAATGCCGCGGCGGCTGGCGCGATCCTGCTCGGCATGACGCTGCTGATGAACGGCGTGGCGATCTGGATCCGTTATCGCTTCCGCAAGAAGATCAACTGGTAAGGAATCTTCATGGAACCGACCCGCATGACCGCGTCCGCCCAGCAGGCTTCCGCAGAAGGCGCGACCGCGACAGTTCGCGGCGAGCCGGCCCGCGCGCCGCGCTTCTCGATCAACACCGACGATACGCGCAAGGCGCGCGCTCTGAATGTCAAGGCCGCCGTGGAGGATCTGAACTTCTATTACGGCGAGCATAAGGCGCTCAAGAATCTCACCATCCCGATCGCCGACAAGCAGGTAACCGCGCTCATCGGTCCTTCCGGCTGCGGCAAAAGCACCTTCCTGCGCTGTTTCAACCGCATGCACGATCTGCAGCCGGATACGCGCTACGAGGGCAGCATCATGCTGCGTCCGGACAACCTCAATCTGGTGGGCCCGGGCGTGGATCCGATAGAAGTGCGCATGCGTATCGGCATGGTGTTCCAGAAGCCAAATCCGTTTCCCAAGTCGGTGTTCGAGAACGTCGCGTACGGACTGCGTCTACGCGGCGTGCGCAATCGCGCGACGCTGGCAGAGGAAGTAGAGAAGGCCCTGCGCGGCGCGGCGTTGTGGGACGAAGTCAAGGATCGTCTGCAGGATTCGGCGCTGGCGCTGTCCGGCGGACAAATGCAGCGCCTATGCATCGCGCGGGCGCTCGCGACCACGCCTGAGATTTTGCTGTTCGATGAGCCCACTTCAGCGCTCGATCCGATCGCCACCGCCAAGATCGAGGAGCTCATCTCGATGCTGCGCGATCAGGTGACCGTGCTCATCGTGACGCACAACATGCAGCAGGCGGCGCGAGTGTCGGATTACACCGCTTTCATGTACCTGGGCGAGCTCATCGAGTTCGACGAAGCGGCCAAGATATTCACGAACCCGAGCAAGAAGGCCACGGAAGACTACATCACCGGACGCTATGGCTGAACGCACGATGCGCCCGGCGCGGAGAGAAGCGGTTAGCGGTTAGCGGCAATGGCGCTTAGTTAAGCGCATAGCAGATGGCCATGGGTTCGTATCTGTCGGTGAGCTTCAGCCCGAGGCACTTTCAGCCACGGATAGGGTTTCGGACGTCT
>Ga0079224_100000923_pt1 | contig 31736 bp, 29 predicted proteins | sample Stecom2015_FD_80414 | JGI IMG/M metagenome (GOLD analysis project Ga0079224, IMG submission 80414) | Agricultural soil microbial communities from Utah to study Nitrogen management - Steer compost 2015 | ecosystem: Environmental > Terrestrial > Soil > Agricultural land | place: USA: Utah... | reverse complement strand
GTCCGGCCAGGCCGAGCCCCAATATTCCACCCATTGCATGGAATAGAGACCCTCGGGACGGTCGGCCTCGGCATAGCAGAGGTTGCCGTAATAATGGGCCAGGGTCATGGCTATGGATTCCTCGGAAGTCGTATAATCCCATGTCCGAAGGAGGTCAATGGCTTCCTTCAGTTCCGATCTCGGATTCGAATCATAGGCCCTCACCAGCCCGGGGATCAGGGCCTCAAATGCCGGCAAGTGGGGATCATGGGCCAATTCGATCAGGCCGTCCAGGGTATGGCCGCTACTCCCCTTTAATAGGGAAATGGCGTGCAGGGCCCTGAAATTCTCTTGGTCCCGGGACATATACTTTGGATAGTCCCCTCTTTTTGGACTCTGGTCCAAAGCCGCCGAATAGGGGGTGGAGTTACAGTTTTGAATCCATCCATTGGAGGGGTTCAATACCAGGATGTTCTCGTCCACGCTATGGAGTCCCTGCCAATCCGTTCGTGGGTCACTTCCATCCACGGGCAGGGCATAATCCAAAAGGCTGTCCCTTTTGGGGACAAAGTTCCCATGGAAATAGGCGATATTGCCATCGGCATCCGCATAGACTGTATTGTTGGATGAATTGGTCCGAAGGTCCATCATGGCCCGAAAACCGGCATATTCACGCTGTTTGGTCCGGATAAATGACTGTTCCAGGGCCTTGGCCGGTTCCCACATCATGGCCGTGGCGGTCCATTGCCCGTCAACGATCTGGGTGATCGGTCCGTGGTGGGTCCTGTAGATCGGAAAGCGTTTCTGGACCAGGCCCTCCCCCTCCAGGTAACCGAGGATCACCTGCAGGGAATCCACAGGGAGTAGGTCTTCCCCATATTGATAGTATAACCGGTCCTCTTTTTTGACCATGCGCTCCTTGAATTCGTCCATCACATCGGTATAGGTGGAGGTATGCATCCAGCCCGTCCTCTCGTTGAAGCCCTGGTAGATAAAGAACTGTCCCCAGGTGACCGCCCCATAGGCGTTCAGGCCCTCTTCACTGACCATATGGACCTCGCCCCTGAAAAAGAAGGAAGTATGGGGATTGATCAAAAGCAGGGGATTCCCCGATCGGGTCAATGCCCCGGAAATGGCTATCCCATTGGATCCCTTGGGTTCGGCCATCTCTTGTTCAATTTCCATTTCAAGGAGTTCTCCTTCTGGGACCTCCATCCCACTTTCATAGAATTCCTCGATGCCCCGGACCGATACCCGTTCAATATCACCGCCAATGGAGCCCTCACTGAAATACATGGGCATCCAGGGCTCAAATCGTTCCAATAACCTGGGTTTCACCTCGGGATGGGTATACAGATAATAATTGATGCCATCGGCAAAAGCATCGCAGAGTTTCTTAAGCCATGGGGGACTGTTTGCGTATTGGGCCCGGGCCTCTTCCTCGGTCATAAAGAGTTGGGCCCTCAGATCACTGTAAAGGGCCTCTTCCCCTTCGACTTCGGCCAAGCGCCCTGTGGCCCAGATATAGTTCTGTTCCACGCGGTTGAAATCATCCTCACATTGGGCATAGAGCAGGCCAAAGACCGCATCGGCATCCGTTTTGCCATAGATATGCGGTACCCCGAAATCGTCCCGGATGATGGTAATTTCCTTCGCCTGGGCCTCCCAAGCCTCGATTTCTGACAAGCGTTTTTCGGTACATGAAAGAAGCAATAGACAAAGGAAAGCGACATACTTGATCATGTTGGGGTCGATTTGGTTCTAGCCCATAAATTTATGGATTCTCGTTCGAAACCATAAATAAAAGGACCATATCCGTTCAGATTGTCCATTTCCACAAGGAAAGTAAAGCAAATATCAGGAGTCAATCAGCTTTGTGTCCCATGGAAAGAACCCATGCTTCAACCCACTGTCCCGAAATTTTTGCATACTTTATTGTATAAATAGGCCGTTCCCGGTTTCTTATGGGTCCCGTGTGCAAATCCTCCAGGATTATATGTCCACAGCCCAATGCCTACCAACTACCACTCGCCCCACCGCCCCCGGAACTGCCCCCACCTCCTGAAAAACTGCTGGAACTGCCACCGGAGGATGAGGAACCGGAACCAAAGGAATGGGATCCGGAAGATGAAAAGGTCTTGGCCATATAAGAGGGATCCGTTTTGAGCCAGGATAATTTCAGCTCCCTGTCCCCCTTGACCATTATCTTGATAAGGGCCAAAAGGAGCGTCAAAACAATAAAGCCACCCAAGAAATAAAGGGTCCAGTTGGGCCGGGGACCCCAGGCCATAAGGGTGGATTCCAGACCAAAGATCATCACGGCGAACAACAGGGGGACCCCTATAAAAACGAGTCCGAACCCAATCATTAGAAGAGAAACAAGGCCCATGGGCAAAGCGGGCAGGACCCCCAACTTTCCCGTCAGGGCCCCCCGGAGGAGTTCCACCAAACGGGATTGGCCCTGATAGAGGACAAATCCTCCTACCCCAATGAAAGCGGAGAGCATCAAACCCAATATGATATAGGCCCACCAAGGCAACTTGGTCTCCTGTTCGATTGTCTGCTTAAAGGCGTCCAAGGCCCCCGGATCGTTCAGATATTCGATGAGTTGGTCCGTGGCCCCGTCAATACCGGCAAAGTACTGCTCCTCTTTGAATCTTGGCAACATGGTGTTGCGGATAATACGGGAAGCCACCGCATCGGTGATCTGGTCCTCCAGGCCATAGCCTACCTCGATACGGACCTGTCGGTCGGCCTTGGAGAATAGGATCAAGATCCCATTGTCCCTCCCTTGCTGTCCCAATTTATTTTCGTTGAACACCCCCAGGGCATATTCCTCAATGCTCCGATTTCCTAAGGATCCGATACTGAGCACCACCAACTGATGGGTGGTCGCTGTCTGAAAATCAGTCAGCTTTGCCCTAAGCCCCTGGATTTGATCCAGGTTGAATATCCCGGCCCCATCCGTAACGATCTCGGTCAGGACAGGGTAGGGTTCCTGGGCCTGGGAAATTAAGGGTAGCAACAGTAAGAACGGGAAGAACAGAATCTTTTTCATGGGTTGGGTCGGTTATTGACCCCAAAGATAGGATAATGTCTGTTTTACCTAATTAAATGTCCGATTGCACCAAACTGCCCATATCGATGACAAAACGGTATTTCACATCCCCATTGAGCAAGCGTTCATAGGCTTGGTTGAGTTGTTGTATCGGAATCAGTTCGATATCGGAGACAATGTTGTGCCGCCCACAGAAATCCAGCATTTCCTGGGTTTCCGCGATACCCCCTATACTAGATCCCCCAAGGCTCTTGCGCCCTGATACCAGGGAAAAGGCCGCTATGGGCAGGGGCTTCTCGGGGAGTCCCACCAATACCAGGGTGCCGTCCAACTTCAAGAGTTGCAGATAGGCATTGATATCGTGCTGGGCGGAAACGCAATCCAGGATAAAGTCCAAAGTGCCCCTCTGGGCCCCCATCGCCTCCCGGTCCGGGGACAGGACCACATGGTCCGCCCCCAGGCGACGGGCATCCGGGACCTTGGCCGGGGAGGTGGTGATCACCGTGACCTCCGCTCCCAGGGCCTTGGCCAACTTGACCCCCATATGTCCCAGGCCACCGATCCCAACAATGCCGACCTTGGTCCCTGGCCCCACATTCCAGTGTTTCAAGGGGGACCAAGTGGTGATTCCCGCACAGAGCAGGGGGGCTGCGGCCGCTGGATCTAGGTTTTGTGGGACCGACAGCACAAAGCGCTGGTCCACCACGATATGCGCTGAATAGCCGCCCAGGGTGTGGGCCCCCAGGTGTTTGTCTTTGGAGTTATAGGTATAAATGGGATACTTTTCACAGAACTGTTCCAATCCCTCCTTGCAGGGACCACAGCTTTGGCAACTGTCCACCATACAACCCACGGCCACAAGGTCCCCGATCTTGAACATGGGGACCCCGTCCCCCAGAGCGCTCACCCGTCCCACGATCTCATGGCCCGGTACACAGGGGTAGCGGGTGCCCGGCCATTCATTGCGTGCCGTGTGCAGGTCCGAATGGCAGATGCCGCAGAACAGGATATCGATCCCCACATCCCCCACTCCGGGTTCCCGGCGTTGGATGTCCATGGATTCCAAGGGTTTTTCGGCGGCCCATGTCCCATAGGCCTTGGTCTGGATCGTTCCCATCTGAAAGATTTATTTCCCAGCGAACACAACGGTATCCTTGGGCACTACAAGTTACAAAATGGATGCGGGACGGCCGCTAAAAAAATGGTCGGGGGCCTCAATCCTCGGCCGGGGCCAGGGCCACCTCCAGGCCATCAAGATCCTCGGTGATATGGATCTGGCAGCCCAAACGGCTGTTATCCTTAACAAAGAAGGCCTCGGAGAGCATGGCCTCCTCATCATCCGACTTTTCGGGAAGCGGATGCTGGGAGACCACATAACATTGACAGGAGGCACACATGGCCATCCCCCCACATATCCCCAGGGTCCCCTCAGGGGCCAGCTCATAGGACCGGACCACCTCCATCAGGTTCATGTTCATGTCCGTTGGGGCATCCACTTGGTGGGTGACCCCTTCCCGGTCGGTAATTTTGATCTTTATGTCACTCATACAATCGGTGTGCGGACCGGTCCATGGACAGGGTCCCGGTCTTGTTCGTTAATGGTCAATCAATGGATTTTACAACAGCCTTGGAGGCTTCCTTCCGGCTGCCGTCGAAGCCTGTCACCCCCCCCACGGTGGTATATTTCATCACATATTTTTTATCGGGATGGATCCGTTGATAGGCACTTTGGCACATCAGGGTGGCCTCGTGGAACCCGCAAAGGATCAATTTCAGCTTCCCGGGATAGGTGTTCACATCCCCTATGGCATAAATGCCCGGGACATTGGTCTGATAGTCCAGGGCATTGTCCACCAGGATGGCGTTCTTTTCAATCGTAAGGCCCCAATCGGCAATGGGGCCCAATTTCGGTGAAAGCCCGAACAGTGGGATAAAATGGTCCACTGCCAAGTCACGGGTCTCCCCATTTTCTGCATGGGCCAGGGTCAGGCCCTCCAATTTCCCTTCCCCGTGAAGGGCGATCACCTCCGCAGGGCTGATCAAGCGGAGTTTCCCCTGATTTTTGAGCTGCTGTACCTTTTCCACGGAATCCAGAGCACCCCGGAACTCGTTCCTTCGGTGTACCAAGGTCAACTCCGCAGCCACATCCGATAGAAAGATGGACCAGTCCAGGGCGGAATCCCCGCCGCCGGCGATCAGCACTTTTTTGTCCCGATAGACCTCAGGATCCTTGATCATATAGGCCACCCCATGGTCCTCATAGCGGGCCAGGTTTTCCAAGAGCGGTCTTCTGGGCTCAAAACTGCCCAGTCCACCGGCGATGGCGACCACCGGGGCCCGGTGCTGGGTCCCTTTGTTGGTGGTGACCACAAAACTGCCATCCTCCAAGGTCTCGATGGTCTCTGCCCTTTCCCCCAGGGTAAATCCCGGTTGGAAGGGCCGAATCTGTTCCATCAGATTGTCCACAAGCTCCCCGGCAAGTATCTCAGGATAGCCAGGGATGTCATAAATGGGTTTTTTGGGATAGATCTCGGAGCACTGCCCCCCGACTTGGGGCAGGGCATCGATAAGATGGCATTTGAGCTGTAAAAGGCCTGCCTCAAAAACTGCAAAAAGACCCGTGGGCCCAGCGCCGATTATCAGTATATCTGTCTTGATCATGTACTATGGATTTTCCGGCCAAGTCCTATTGGGGCGGCCCAAGAAGGCAAAAGGCTTTTGGATCAGACCACATTGATGACCTGTTGGATCTGGGGGGCGTATTTCTTGATGGTCATCTCCACCCCGCTCTTCAGGGTCATCTGGTTGACGCTGCACCCTATGCAGTTCCCCTCCAATTTGACTTTTACGGAATTGTCGTTGTCAATGGAGATCAAAGTGATATCGCCCCCATCGCTCTGGAGAAAGGGCCGGATCTCATCCAGGGCCTTTTCCACGTTGCTCTTTATTTCTTCTGTTGTCATGCTCATTTCTTTTTAACGGCGGCACAACCGGCCATTGTGGTAATCTTGATCGCCTCGGTGGGCGGCAGGTCGGTATTTCGTGCCACAAGCTCCTGTACCACATTGCGGGTCAGTTCCTCGAAGGCCTCCTCGGTGGGGGTGGCGGTCTGTAGGGCCGCCGGTCTTCCTACGTCCCCTGCCTCCCTGATCCCCTGCACCAGGGGAATCTCACCCAAAAAGGGCACATCCAGGTCCTGGGCGAGGTTTTTGGCCCCATCCTTTCCAAAGATATGATATTTATGGTCAGGAAGTTCGGGCGGACTGAAGTAGGCCATATTTTCCACGATTCCCAAGACCGGCACATTGATCGCCGCTTGCTGGAACATGGCCACCCCTTTGCGGGCATCGGCCAAGGCGATTTCCTGGGGGGTGCTCACCACCACGGCCCCGGTCACGGGCAGGGCCTGCATGATACTCAAATGGATGTCCCCGGTCCCGGGGGGCAGGTCCAACAAGAGAAAGTCAAGTTCGCCCCAATGGGCATCGAATATCATCTGGTTCAAGGCCTTGGAGGCCATGGGTCCCCGCCAGATCACCGCCTGGTTGGGCTGGGTGAAGAAGCCAATGGAAAGCATTTTAACCCCATAGTTCTCCACGGGTTTCATCTTGGCCTTGCCATCCACCTTGATGGACAAGGGCTTTTCCTGGGCCACATCAAACATGATGGGCATGGAGGGCCCATAGATATCGGCATCCAACAGTCCCACCTTGAAGCCCATTTTTGCAAGGGTCACCGCCAGGTTCGCCGTGATAGTGGATTTTCCGACCCCGCCCTTACCGGAGGCCACGGCCACGATGTTCTGTATCCCCGGGACCGGTTTTCCCTTGATCGGGTTCACCTTGGGCGTGGAAGGGGCATCCACTTTCATATTGATCTTTATCTTCGCCTTTTCATATACTTCCCGATGGATGATCTTCAAGATCTCCACCTCTGTTTTTTTTCGGGCCTGCAGGCTGGGGTTTTTGATGGTGATGTCCACCTCGACCTCATCCCCAAAGACCTGTACATTGGTCACCGCCCCGCTTTCGATCAGGTTCTGCCCCTCCCCGGGCGCCGATATTTTTTCCAAGGCCTTGAGAATGTCCGCTTTTATCAACTTCATGCTTCAATTTTTATAGGGAGTCGTCCCTGTGTATTCCACATTACAAAGATAGGGCCTAGTATTTAGAATGTAAAGCTGCATCCTTGAATTACAACAAGCTGGACCCCACAAATCAAAAATTCGGATTATTTTATCCTTTTTAATGAAAAAATCAACAATGCCCAGCTACCTGCCCTATATATTTGATGAAAAAAATGAAGCGGGGACCAAGGGCCCATGAACCTGGGAAAGGAAGTTTTTGCGTGCATGGCCCTCCTTTGGTTTTCCTGGGCCCGATCCCCGCCCTTGATCAAAGGGCCGTGGAGGGATCCCAAAAATGTTTTTCAAAATCGATGATCTGGTTGTCCTTGACAACGATCCCCTCGTTTTCCAGCAACTGTTGCATCAGGTTGCTGCCCTGGAAATGATGTTTCCCGGTCAGGATCCCATGACGGTTGACCACGCGGTGGGCGGGCACATTACTGTCCGAGGAATGGTTCATGGCCCAACCCACCATCCGAGCCGAGCGGGCGGTCCCCAGATATCTTGCGATGGCCCCATAGGAGGTCACCCGCCCATAGGGGATTTCCCGGGCCACCTCAAGGACTTTTTCAAAGAAGTTCTTATCCTCCATCTCAATGGTAAAAGATACGGATCAGGGTAATGGTGAGCAACAACAGCATCAGGGCGCTGAGGATGTAATTGGAGTTCTTGGAAAAATGGTTGGTCTTGGCCTCCAATTTGTCAAAGTAGAAGGTATAGAGATAGAGAACGGAAAAGGTTCCTGCCCCGGCCGCCACCACAAATGTGGTGATGTCCTGGGCCTCGAACTTGATCCAGCCCGCCTCGTTCCACATGGCGTTGAGCCCACTATAATAGGGGAGGGTCAACAGGTTCAGTGCGGCCAACAACAATCCTTTGAGGAAACTGTTCTTTTTGCTCAGGTTCACTTTCTTATGGGGTATTTTCTTCTTCCTTTTGGCCACGATAAAGAAATAAATGGCAAAAAAGGCGAAGACCGCCAGGGCCACTTTGAGCAGGATATCGATAATCTCGGGGTTGTTGTACAGGAATTTGGAGATAAAGACGGCGATATAAGCCTGTACCATGATCATGGTGGAGACTCCCAGACTGAAGATGATCCCGTTGGCCTTTCCCTTCTCCACAGAGATCTTGGCGGCGTTCACATTGAGCAAACCCGGGGGCACAGTAGCCATGAACGCTGCCGAAAAGGTAGCAAAGAATAGAATGAGTATATGGGTCATCGGTCGGTCTGTCCTAAACTGAACTGTACATAGGTGATCGCTTTTCCTCTCTCAAGATACTGTTTTTCGTAGAAAGTCTGTATTCCCAATACTTCTTCCGGGCTGCCCGTATTGGTATACACATCGTGGTTCGCATATAACACCTTGTGTCCCAGGCTCTGCAAAAGACCCAAGGTATAACCGTGCATAAATTCGCTGTCCGTCTTTAAATGCACGATGCCCCCTGGCCTGAGGATTCTGTGGTACTTATCCAAAAAATCGGGATTTGTCAAGCGGTGTTTCATCCGTTTGAACTTGATCTGTGGGTCGGGAAAGGTGATCCAGATCTCTTCCACCTCCCCGGGACCGAAGAGCATGTCCACCAGGTCGATCTGGCTGCGTAAAAAGGCTACATTGGACATACCCAGTTCCAGGGCCGTCTTGGCCCCCCGCCAAAAACGGGCCCCTTTGATATCCACCCCGATATAGTTTTTGTCCGGGTTCCTTTGGGCCAGGCCCAGGGCATACTCCCCTTTTCCACATCCCAATTCCAGGACAATGGGCCGATCGTTCCCAAAGAAGGAGGCCCAGTTCCCACGGTACCTGAACCCTTGCACCACCTCTTCCCTTGTGGGCTGTACCACATTGGCAAAAGACTCGTTTTCAGTAAACCGTTTGAGTTTGTTCTTGCTTCCCACCTTCTGGATCGATCAATTATTTAATGATTTGGCAAAACTAAGGAAATCCAAAATCATTCCATATGATGTTGCTTTGCAAATATGTCCACTTCGAAACGAATCTTGGTGGCACCCTTGAACTGGGGCCTTGGGCATGCCACCCGCTGCATCCCCATCATACGGACCCTTTTGGAACAGGGGCACAGCCCCTATTTGGCCTCCGACGGCATGGCCCTGGTGCTGTTGCAGAAGGAATTTCCCGGTCTGCCCTGCTTTGAACTCCCTTCGTATAAGATCAGCTATGCGGAAAAGGCCCGGAATTTCAAGATCAAGATGATCTGGGACTCCCCCAGGGTCCTCAAGGCCATGGCCAAGGAAAAAAAGAAGGTGAAGGAATTGGTAAAGCTCCATGCCCTGGACGGGATCATCTCGGACAATCGCCTGGGGGTCCGCCATAAAAAGATCCCTTGTGTTTTTATCACCCACCAATTGAACGTCCTTTCGGGCAATACGACCTGGATGAGTTCCAAGGCCCATCAAAGGATCATCAAAAAGTTTGCTGCCTGCTGGGTACCGGATGTGGCGGACAAGCCCAACCTCAGCGGGAAACTCGGACACCTGAAGAACCCCAAGATGAACATTGCCTACATCGGCCCCTTGAGCCGCCTGGAAAAAATGGAACTTCCCATCCTCTACGACCTGATGGTGTTGATCTCAGGCCCCGAGCCACAACGCGGCCTCTTGGAAAAGAAACTCCTCAAGGAACTCCAGGGGTTCGAAGGGAACGTCCTGTTGGTGGCTGGAAAAATCGAAAGGGAGCAGACCCAGGAAAAGATCGTCCTGCCCAAAGGAAAATTGCTTCGCTATAACTATATGACGGGGGCGCAGTTGCAACCGGCCCTGAACCAGAGCGCCAAGATCTTATGCCGCTCGGGCTATACCACGGTCATGGATCTGGCCAAACTGGAGAAAAAAGCCTTTTTCATCCCCACCCCCGGACAGTACGAACAGGAATATCTGGCCAAACGCCTGGAAAAACAGGGACTCGTCCCCTATTGCGCCCAAGAGGATTTCACCTTGGACCAACTCAAAAGAGTGGAAGGGTTCCAGGGCTTGGCCCAATTTGCGGGCGACGTGGACTATGCCTCCCTTTTTGCGCTCTTTTCCAAGGTGAACGAAAACTCGGACCCCACATCCACCTCACTCTCCACATAGATCTTTTCCCCGTGGGCCTCAATGATGTGCTTCACGATGGAAAGTCCCAGACCGGAGCCCCCCTCGGCCCGGCTCCCGCTCTGGTCCACCCGGTAAAAGCGTTCAAAGAGCCTTGGGATATGTTGTTTGGGAATGCCCGTCCCGTTGTCGGTGACCCGAACGATGACCTTGTTCTTGATCAGGTTCTCCACACTGACCTCCGTGGTCCCGTTGACCTGCCCATATTTGATGGAATTCACCAATAGGTTCGAGATTCCCTGTTGGATCTTTTCCCGGTCCGCATTGACAAGGATGGGTTTGTCATACTCCATATCAAAGGTCAGGGAAATGTGTTTTTTGGCGGCGTTCATCTCCAGGAGCTCAAAGGTGGTTTCGATCAGTTCGATGATATCGAAATCCTCCCGGCTGAGCTTGACGTCCCCTACCTCGAGTTTGGTGATCAGGTCCAGGTCCTTTACAATATAGATCAATCGGTCCACCCCCTTACTGGCCCTTTGCAGGTATTTCTGGCGGAGCTTCTTGTCATCCATGGCCCCGTCCAAAAGGGTGAGGATATAGCCCTGTACCGTGAACAGGGGGGTCTTGAGCTCGTGGGACACATTGCCCAAAAAGTCCCTTCTGTACTCCTCGCGGATCTTCAGGGTATCGATCTCGATTTTCTTTCCCTCGGCAAACCTTTCGATTTCCTGGGTAAGGGTCATCATGTCCGTGGTCACCGGTCTGGAAAAGGAAGTGGACTCCAAGAGGGAAACATCATCATAGATCTTTTTGATACGCCGGTAGATGAAGCGTTCCACCCGGGTCTGTATGATCACAAAACAAAGGAAGAAACAGAGGGGTGGGAACAAGAGCGCGGCCACCCAGTCCACCCTGTCCCCCAAAAAAAGAAAAATGGCAAAAAGAACGGAAACACAAAGGCTTATCAATAGGGAGGACCTAAAGGCAAACTTATATGACTTCCGGAGTTTTATGGCCATTAAAGAACAAACTTATAGCCGACTCCCTTGACGGTCTTAAAGTGATCGTCGCCTATTTTCTCGCGTAGTTTGCGGATGTGCACGTCGATGGTCCGCCCCCCGACGACCACTTCATTGCCCCATACCCTGTCCAGGATCACTTCCCGTTTGAACACCTTGTTGGGCTTGGAGGTCAACAGGGACAAGAGTTCAAATTCCTTTCGGGGCAGCACAATCTCCACCCCGTCGTTTATGATTTTGTATTCTTCCCTGTTGATCACGATATTGCCCACCTTGACAATATCCTCCACTTCCTTCCTGTCCTCCTTGATCCTTCTCAGAAGGGCCTTCACCTTACTGACCAGGACCTTGGGCTTGATCGGTTTGGTGATATAGTCATCGGCACCGGCGTCAAAACCTGCCACTTGGGAATAGTCCTCCCCGCGGGCTGTCAAAAAGGTGATGATCGTGTCTTCCAGGCCCGGGGTATTGCGGATCTGCTCCACGGCCTCGATCCCATCCATTTCCGGCATCATCACGTCCATGATGATCAGGTGGGGCGTTTTCTTTTTGGCCTTGGCCACCCCTTCCACGCCATTTTTGGCCGTATAGACCTCGTAGCCCTCCGCTGAAAGGTTGTAGCTGACAATTTCAAGGATATCGGGCTCATCATCAACCAATAATATCTTAATGTCCTTTGTTTTCATGGAGTGGATTTTCAGGGTTTACCGGCCAAATGTAAAGATAATACTATAACCCCTTAAATGCTTAACATTCATTTAATCCCCTAACATTTAAGTAACAATAAGCCAAAAAACAATTAACCTACAGCTAACATCGCATTTACAGCACAGCTCTTTATTTGCAGTGTTGAACAAAAGGCCATCGAAACATGGCCCATTAAACGAAAAACAAAAACCATGAAAAAATTTCTTTTTTCTCTTTTAGCCCTTTCGGCATTTATCGTGAGCTCCTGTAGCAGCGATGACAATGGTCCCGGTGATCCGGACCCAGTAGACCCAACGGGTGAGGAGATCACAGTATCCGGCATCCTGACCGAAAATGAGACCTGGGAAGCCAAGAACATCTACATCTTGGATGGAAAAGTGGTCGTCGGTGACGGCGTGACCCTTACCATTGAAGCCGGTACCATCATCAAGGGTGCCGAAGGACAAGAAACCCTTGCCTCTGCCCTGGTCGTTGACCAAGGGGGTAAACTGATGGCAGAGGGAACGCCTACCAAGCCCATTATTTTCACCTCTGAGTTGGACGATATCGAACAAGGACAGACCCAAGGGTCCAACTTGACCACTACCTCCACAGGACTTTGGGGCGGGGTGATCGTACTTGGAAAAGCGCCCATCTCCGTCGAAGGAGATCTTGGGACCGCCCATATTGAAGGAATTCCCGCGGATGAATCCTATGGCCAATACGGTGGCACTGATGTCGCTGACAATTCCGGTGTCCTTAAATATATCTCCATCCGACATGGTGGGGTGACCATTGGTGAGGACAACGAGATCAACGGGCTTACCCTTGGGGGTGTCGGTAACGGGACCGTTATCGACCATATCGAGGTCATCGCCAACCAAGACGATGGTATCGAATGGTTCGGTGGATCTGTCAACGTGACCAATGCGTTGGTATGGGCTGCAGGGGATGACGCTTTCGATGCCGATCAAGCTTGGTCAGGTACCCTTACCAACGGGGTTGTCATCATGGGCGACGAGTCTGGATCCGCCCTGGAATTGGACGGACCCGAAGGAAGTGCCGCCTCCGAGAATGGTTTCACCATGGAGAACATCACCTTGATAGGCAACGGCTCCAACAGTCTATATGCTGACCTTAGGGACGGACTTATTGCCAATCTGAACAATGTATACGCATATGGATTCGGTGCGGATGCCGCTGTCAAAATTGCAGGGGCCGATTCAGCCGCTGAACTTGCCGCCGATCGGATCAGCTTTTCCGATTGGGAAATCAACCTTCCCGAAGGCATGGTCATCGCCGATATATTCACGGGTGATTTTACTGCCGGGGATGAAATCAAGTTTCTGAACAATGCCACTGCCGTGGGATCGAACAGTGAGGGCGTCGGTGCCAATATGGATGTTTTCAACTGGACCGTGGCCGCTGCCGAGGATGCCATTCCTGCTGTGCCCCTGGGAGCGATCATCAACAAAACGGGTGTTCTTAACGCTGATGAAACCTGGTCAGCCGAGAACATCTACATTCTTGATGGAAAAGTGGTCGTCGGTGACGGCGTGACCCTTACCATTGAAGCCGGAACCATCATCAAAGGTGCCGAAGGACAGGAAACCCTTGCCTCTGCCCTGGTCGTTGACCAAGGGGGTAAACTGATGGCAGAGGGAACGGCTGAGAAGCCCATCATTTTCACCTCCGTCTTGGACGATATCGAACAAGGACAGACCCAAGGGTCCAACTTGACCACTACTTCCACAGGACTTTGGGGCGGGGTGATCGTACTTGGAAAAGCGCCCATCTCCGTCGAAGGAGATCTTGGGACCGCCCATATTGAGGGAATTCCCGCGGATGAATCCTATGGCCAATACGGTGGCGCTGATGTCGCTGACAATTCCGGTGTCATTACATATATCTCCATCCGACACGGTGGGGTGACCATCGGAGAGGATAACGAGATCAACGGACTTACCCTTGGTGGTGTCGGTAACGGGACCGTTATCGAGAACATTGAGGTCGTTGCCAACCAGGACGATGGTATCGAATGGTTCGGGGGATCTGTCAACGTGACCAATGCGTTGGTATGGGCTGCAGGGGATGACGCTTTTGATGCCGACCAAGCCTGGTCCGGGATCCTTTCCAATGGAATTGTGATCATGACCGCTGAATCCGGAACCGGCCTTGAGTTGGACGGACCCGAAGGAAGTGCCGCCTCCGAGAATGGTTTCACCATGGAGAACATCACCTTGATCGGCAATGGTTCCACCAGTTTGATCGCCGACCTCAGGGATGGCCTAATCGCCAATTTGGACAATGTATTGGCCCATGGTTTCTCGGCTGCTTCCTCTGTGAAGATCGCGGGGGCCGATTCCGCGGCAGAATTGGCAGCTGACCGGATCGCCTTTACCAATTGGGAGATCGTCCTTGCCGAAGGGGCCTCAAAAGAAAGCACTTTCTCAGGTGACTATACCCCCGGCGACGAAGTTAAATTCTTGGACAACCTGGTAAATCCCGCCAATGTCGAGGCTGCCACAGTTGGCGCCGATTCAACGGTTTTCGGATGGACCTTTGCCGCCTCTGGTGAAGCTTTCTAATTCGATTCCAACATAATACAGATCAAAATGTCCAAAGGTTCAAATTGAGCCTTTGGACAATTTTGTTACCTATATAGAGTGCCATAAAATTTAAAAAAATGCTAAAAAAAATTCTTTTATTGTTGGCCTTGGCCATGGTCCACTTCGGCTATGCACAGACCGGGACCATCAAGGGCAAACTCATCGATGGTGAATTCAATGACGTATTGCCGTTTGCCAATATCCTTATCAAGGGGACCACTATCGGGACAACTTCTGATTTTGACGGAATGTATACCCTGGAAGTGGAACCAGGCACCTATACCCTTTCCTTTTCTTTTTTGGGCTATACCTCCCAGGAAGTGACCGAAGTGATGGTCGAGTCCGGAAAAACCTTGGAATTGAACGTTTCCCTACAACCTGCCTCCGCCCAATTGGATGAAGTGGTGCTGACCACCACGGTCCGCAAGAACACCGAGGCCTCAGTGCTCAACCTACAGAAAAATTCCGTCACCCTGATGGACGGACTGTCCCTGGAAGCCATTAAAACGGCAGGGGCCAGTGATATTGCCGGGGCCATCAAACGGGTTCCCGGGGTTTCCGTGCAAGAAGGAAAATATGTCTATGTAAGGGGCTTGGGGGACCGTTATACCAAATCCATTCTCAATGGCATGGACATCCCTGGACTGGATCCCGATAAAAATACTGTACAGATGGATATTTTTCCCACGAACATTCTGGAAAACATCATCGTAATGAAATCCGCTTCGGCGGAGCTGCCCGCGGATTTTACCGGTGGGGTGGTCGATATTGTGACCAAAGACTTCCCAACCCAAAAACAAATGTCCATATCCGCGTCGGTGGGCTATACCCCGGGAATGCACTTTCAGGACAACTATTTGAGCTATGATGGGGGAGGGACAGACTTCCTCGGTTTTGATGACGGATCCAGGGAATTGCCATTTTCCCCCGACCTTACGATCCCGAACCCTTCCAACGCCCAGGAAAACGGCTCTTTGGAAGGTTTCACCCGGGCCTTTGACAAGACCTTGGCGGCCGAGCGGACGAATTCCAAACCGGACTTTGGACTGGGCTTCAGCTATGGGAACCAATTCCATGTGGGCGACAACACTTTGGGGTTCATTGCCTCCTTGGATTATAAAAATTCGACCACCTTCTACCAGGGTTTTGAAAACGGTATCTATCAGAAGCACCCGGACAGGGATAATTATCAACTTCGCTTTGACAGAAGGCAAATGGGCGATCTGGGCACCAACAATGTATTGGGGTCCGCATTGGCCGGCCTTTCCTATAAGACCGGGAGATCGAAATACCGTCTGAACCTATTACATATCCAAAATGGGGAGTCCAAAGCCTCCCTATATGACCAAAGAACGGAGATTTCCAATTTTATCGATGTGGTAAAGAACAACCTGGAATACTCCCAACGCTCGGTGTCCAACCTGTTGCTCTCCGGAAGGCATACCTCCGAGGATGCTTCCTTTGTCACGGATTGGAGCCTTTCCCCGACCTTGTCCAGTGTAAAGGACAAGGATGTCAGATTGACCACCTTCATCGTGGATCCCACCAACCCGGGGCAGTATTCCATCAGTTCCGATGCCGGTTTCCCCAATAGGCTTTGGAGGGACCTTGAGGAGGTGAATGCCGTGGGAAAAATAGATTTCACCAAGAACTATGAACTTTTTGGAAACAGGTCCATTCTGAAATTCGGCGGCCTTTACAGCTATAAACAACGGGAATATGGCATCCACAACTACAACATTGCCTTTTTTGATTTCCCAACGGTCAGTTTAGGCGGTGACCCCAATGCCATCCTGGCCGATGGGAACATCTGGACCGTTGACAACAATTCCGGGGCCTATGTTCGTGGAAATTTCCAACCGGCCAACAGTTTTGATTCCGATCAGAACACCATCGCCGGATACCTTTCCAATGAATTTAAGTTCGCGGATAGGTTCAGGGCCATCTTGGGCCTTAGGGTTGAGAATTTCACCACCCGTTTCACGGGACAGAACAATTCCGGCTCCCAGGTCTATGAGGACGAAAAGACCATCGATGAACTGGACTTTTTTCCCTCGGGGAATTTGATATATCAATTCAAGGAGAACACAAACTTCAGGCTATCCTATTCGAAGACCACGGCCAGGCCCAGTTTCAAGGAACTTTCCGTGGTACAGATCTCCGATCTATTGACCGGGGTGATATTTTTGGGGAATCTGGACCTAGATCCGACCTATATCGACAACTTTGATTTCCGGTTTGAGATTTTCGGCGATGCCGCACAGATGTTCGCCATCAGCAGCTTTTACAAGAAATTCAAGGATCCCATAGAGATCGTGGCCTATAATATAACGGCACCCAACCAGTTCACCCCACGAAATGCCCCTTCCGCCGAGGTCTTTGGCCTTGAACTGGAAGCCAGGAAGAACTTTGGGTTCATTTCCCAGGGATTGGCGGATCTGAGTCTCAACCTGAACCTTTCCATCATTGATTCCCAAATTGAGATGGACAAGGGACCCAACCAGGAATATGAGGCCAGACAGATCTTTGCCAGGGAAGGGGAAACCATTTCGGATACCAGGGAACTACAAGGTCAGTCCCCCTACCTGATCAATGCAGGTCTGAACTATAACAATAGGGAAGCCGGGATCGAGACAGGACTTTTCTACAATGTACAGGGCGAGACCTTGGAAGTCGTGGGGTTTGGTCAGAACTCCGATGTCTATACCGAACCTTTCAACAGTCTGAATTTTAATTTTTCCAAGACCCTGGGCGCTGAAAAACGTTCCAAAATAAGCTTGGGCGCCAACAACATCCTGGATGATGACCGGGAGAGCCTGTACCACGCCTTCAGAGGGGACAAACAACGGTTTTCCTTCAGGGAGCCCGGAATGTCTTTCTCCTTGGGATACAGCTATACTTTTTAGACCCATCCACATCATGTATAAAAAGCCCTGCATTGCAGGGCTTTTTTTTACCATTTGTCGAAAAGCAATCCATTATTCATCAAACACTTATACAAGCAGCGGACATTTTTTTTATATTTGCGACACAGCCTTTGCAATCAACACTTTATGAAGCACTTATACTTCCTATTCTTCCTTATGGTCTGTGCTGTTGGATTTTCCCAGGAAATTCCCGCGGGAAGTGCTGATATTGAAGGGTTCAAGCTTTATCCCAATCCGGTCACCCAGGGCAAGGTCTTTATCGAGACCAGGGAAAATGCCCCCAAGAAGATATTGGTCTTCGACGTCCTTGGGACACAGGTCTTGGAGACCACCCTTTTGGGCAAGGAACTCAACCTGTTGGCCCTGGACAAGGGCATGTACATCCTACGGGTTTTCGAGAACAACAAAGTGGCCACCAGAAAACTCATTGTCAAATAGTTTCATTTTATTTTGGTCGGTCAAACCCTTCATAACCACAACACTCCCGCTTTGACCTACACATTTTTTGCTTTCACAACAATTAATGGTCCTTTTTTGGGTCGATGCCTACATTTACGTAGTACATATGCCCAAATAGACCTTTATGAAACAATTCTACCTACTGCTTCTTATTGCCTTCCCTTTAATTGTCTCCGGCCAGGACCTGATCAGTGTGAACACCGAACCGGTCCAAGAACTCCAAGGGTTCAAAATGTACCCGAACCCGGCTTATGGTGATGAAGTGTATATCACCACCGCCTCCAACGGCAGCAAACAGATCAACGTATATGACATATTCGGGGAAGTGGTCCTGCACGCCAGGATCACCACCAACACCCTGGACATTTCCCGCTTGGTCCCTGGCGTCTATGTACTACAGGTGAGCGAGGACAAAAAGACCATGACCCGTAAACTGGTCGTGAAATAGAGCAAAGACCAATGCACCCTAACCTACTTTTAAAGGTCCCTGCCCCCACAGGGACCTTTTGATTTTCCCCTACCTTTGTCCCTCCATGGACAGCAAGCGCATCAATGAGATCTTTTCCCTGGCGGACCGGGCGGAATTCGAGGCAATGGCCTTGGATGTCTTCCGCTATCAATATACCCATAACGCGGTCTACGGGGAATATTGCCGACATTTGGGAACATCCCCCGACCGGGTAACAAAACTCTTGGACATCCCCTTTTTGCCCCTGGAATTCTTCAAGACCCATCGGGTAGTCTCCACCCAAGGGAACGTACAGACTGTCTTTGAGAGTTCGGGGACCACAAAAAGGCAAACCAGCAAGCACTTTGTCCACGATCTAGAGATCTATAGGCAGAGCTTTCTAAAGGGTTTCACGGGGTTTTATGGGCCTCTGGAGGATTATTGTATCCTGGCCCTGTTGCCCTCCTACCTGGAGCGCAGAGGTTCCTCCCTGATCTTGATGGTGGATGAAATGATCAAGGCCTCGGGTCATCCCCATAGCGGCTTCTATCTACACGATCTTGAAGCCCTGCACCAAAGGCTGGGGGAACTCGAACACAAAGGGGAGAAAATTCTATTGATCGGGGTATCCTTCGCCCTTTTGGACCTTGCCGAACAATACCCCATGGCCTTGGGGCATACCCTGATCATGGAAACTGGGGGCATGAAGGGGAGAAGGAAGGAAATGATCCGTCAGGAGCTCCACCTGCAGTTGAAAACGGCCTTTGGGGTTCCCGAGATCCACTCCGAATATGGGATGACCGAACTCCTGTCCCAGGCGTATTCCAAGGGGGAGGGTTTATTCCACTGCCCGCCCTGGATGGGGGTTTTGACCCGGGACACCGAAGATCCCTTGGCCATACAGCCCTTTGGAAGGACCGGGGGGATCAATGTCATCGACCTGGCCAATGTCCATTCCTGCAGTTTTCTGGCCACCCAGGACCTGGGAAAACTGTACCCCGATGGAAGTTTTGAGGTACTCGGCCGCTTTGACCATTCGGATATTCGGGGCTGCAACCTCATGGTCCTATAGCCTATTCCACCACCAATACGTAATAGTTTTTCTTACCCCGTTGCAAGAGTACAAAGCGGTCGTTGATCAGGTCATTCTCCCCTATTATACGGTCGGCCCCCACCTTCTCCCTGTTCACCGAGATGGAATTCTGTCTAAGCTCCCGGATGGCCTCCCCGTTGGAGCCCAAAAAGTTGGTCTTGGCCGCCAAGGCCCCCACCATGTCCAGCCCGCCTTGGATCTCCACTCTGGGGACCACCGCTTGGGGCACCCCTTCAAAGACATCCAAAAAGGTCTTTGCATCCAGGGCCATGAGGTCCTGGGAGGTGGATTTCCCAAAGAGGATCTCACTGGCCTTGAGGGCCTTGTCCAGCTCCTCTTTGGAGTGGACCATACGGGTGATCTCCTGGGCCAAACGGTGTTGCAACGTCCTTAAATGGGGACTTTCCCTGTGGGCGTCTACCAAGGCCAAGATCTCCTCCTGCTCCAGGAAAGTGAAAATCTTTATATACTTTTCGGCATCCCCGTCCGAGGTGTTCAACCAATATTGGTAAAACCTATAGGGAGAGGTACGATCGGCATCCAACCATATATTGCCGCCTTCGGTCTTTCCGAATTTGGTCCCATCGGCCTTGGTGATCAGGGGACAGGTCAGGGCATAACCCTTGCCCCCACCGATCCGACGGATCAGTTCGGTTCCGGTGGTGATGTTCCCCCATTGATCGCTGCCCCCCATCTGCAGGCTGCAGCCATAGGTCCTGAAAAGGTGCAGAAAGTCATAGCCCTGCACCAATTGGTAGGTGAACTCGGTAAAGGACATGCCCTCCTTGGCATCGGAGGACAACCGTTTCTTGACCGAATCTTTGGCCATCATATAATTGACCGTGATATGTTTCCCGACATCCCGGATAAAATCCAAGAAGCCGAAATCCTTCATCCAGTCGTAATTGTTCACCAACTCGGCCGCCTGTTCCCCGTCCCCTTCAAAGTCCAGGAAACGGGCCAATTGGGCCTGGATCGCCGCTTGGTTGCGGGCCAAGGTCGCCTCGTCCAACAGGTTGCGTTCGGTGGATTTGCCAGAAGGGTCGCCGATCATCCCGGTGGCACCGCCGATCAGGGCATAGGGCTTATGGCCGGCCAATTGGAAGTGTTTGAGCATCATCACCCCCACCAAATGGCCGATATGCAGGGAATCCGCTGTTGGGTCAATACCCACATAGGCCGATCGTACACCTTCCTTAAGATGTTCCTCGGTCCCCGGCATCACATCGTGCAACATGCCCCGCCATTTGAGTTCCTCAACAAAATTCTTCACCATTCCAGTAGATTTTGGATAGGGTGCAAAGATAAAGGGAACTTCCCTTTTAAAGGAATAAATCCCGGACAATTGGGTACTTTTGCCCCATGATTCTGTTAACTGGAGGCACCGGATTGATCGGGTCCCACCTCCTCTTCCATTTGATCGGAAGGGGGGAGCGGGTCCGGGCCCTATATAAAAGGAAGGAATCCCTGGAAAAGGTTTCCACGGTCTTCGGTTATTATTCGGACCGGCCCGATCAACTGATGGCCCAAGTGGAGTGGGTCCATGGCGATATCACCGATATCTGTTCCTTGGAAGAAGCCTTTGAGGGCATCCAAAAAGTTTTCCATACCGCGGGCCTGGTCTCCTTCGATCCCAAGGACAGGAAACGTCTTGAGCAGATCAATGTACAGGGGACCGCCCATGTGGTCAACCTGTGTTTGAAGCACCGGGTGAAAAAACTCTGCCACCTGAGTTCGATCTCCGCCATTGGCCCCAGTAAAAAAGGAAAAATGGCCACCGAAGAAAATCCCTGGGAACAAGGCCAGGTATCGGTCTATGGCCAAAGTAAAATGGACGGGGAACTGGAGGTCTGGAGAGGCTCCCAGGAAGGCCTTGAAATGGTCATCCTCAATCCGGGGGTGGTACTGGGCCCGGGCCATTGGAACAAAGGCAGTGGTTCAATATTCGGCCTAGTGGCCCGGGAAAACAACCATTACATCCCGGGAGGGACCGGCTTTGTGGGGGTGAACGATCTGGTGGGGGCCGCCTTGGCCGCCATGGACTCCGACATCAGCTGTGAACGCTTCATCGTGGTGGACCAAAACCTTTCCTATGGGGAACTGATGGAAAAATTGGCCGGGGCCCTGGGCGTAAGGTCGCCTTCCAAGAAACTCCCTTTTTTTGTTATGGAATGCCTCTGGCGCCTGGACGCCTTGGCCTGTAGTTTGTCCGGCAGGCCAAGAAGACTCCCCCGGGCCCTGGTCAAGGGCCTCTACCAACAGGAAATCTATAGCAGTGAAAAGATTGAAAAAAGACTCGGGATAGTCTTGGATGGCCTGGATGAGGAAATCCGGTCCAGCTGTACCATGTTCAGGAATCTGGTCCCAGGAGATTGACGGTATCCCCCGCTTTGGACCGGTCTATGGAATCCTGGCGTTTTTCGGTGGCCTCACGAATGCTGTCGTTGCGTTTCTCAGCGGCCTGTTCCAAAGCTTTCGTCCGGGCGTCCAACCGGGCATCCACCTGGGTGAACAGGGCCTGGTACTCCATGGGCCGGGAGGCATAGTATAGATCGCTCTGTACAAATTGCAGGCTGTCGATATCGTAACGGGCATAGAGAAACTCCATGACCTCCACGCCGGTCTCCTCCATGCGGGCTCCCAAGGTGGATCTAGTCGCGTTGAGCAGGGAGAGATCGTGCAGGATATCGACCATTTTTTCCTTGGGAATCAGGTTCTTCGGCTTTTCCACAAGCTCTTGCGCACAGCCCAGGAACAACAATATCCCAAAAAAAATCCCTAAATTTTTCATCAGTTCCGATTAAAGCTAAGGCGTCTGGCCCTTTTCTCCCCGGCAAAGGCCCCTTGGTCATAGGCCAGGTGTCCATTGACAAAGGTACGGACCACTTCGCTGCCAAAGGTATGCCCTTCAAAGGGGGACCAACCACATTTATAAAGAATATTTGATTTTTCCACCGGCCTTTCGACCTGTCGCCTTACCTCCACCAGGTCCGCATAATACCCTTCCCGGACAAATCCCCGACGGTCAATGTCAAAGAGAAGGGCCGGGTTGTGACACATCTTCTCCACCAAGTCGCCCATGGATAGGGCCCCTTGGCTTTCCTTCTCCAACATGGCCAAGAGTGCATGCTGTACCAAGGGTCCTCCCGAGGGGGCCCTGGTATAGGGGTTGTCCTTTTCCTCCAGGGTATGGGGGGCATGGTCCGTGGCCACCACATCGATCCGGCCATCCAAAAGGGCTGCCCAGAGTGCCGACCGATCTGAAGGGGATTTGACGGAGGGGTTCCACTTGATCAGGCTCCCTTTTTCGGCATAGTCCCGATCACTGAACCATAGGTGATGGACACAGACCTCGGCGGTTATCTTTTTTTGACCCAGGGGAACGGCATTGCTGAAAAGCTCCGTCTCCATAGCAGTGGAAAGGTGGAACACATGCAGGCGGGCCCCTGTCTTTTGGGCCAGGGCCACTGCCTTGGAAGAGGATAGCCAACAGGCCTGGGCAGAGCGGATCTGCGGATGCATTTCCATGGGGATGTCCTCCCCATAGATCTGCGTGTACCGATCCAGGTTGGCCCGGATCGTACCCTCGTCCTCACAATGGGCGGAAATGACCATCTCCGTGGCGCGGAAGATTTTTTCCAGAACTTCTTGGTCGTCCACCAACATATTGCCGGTGGAAGACCCCAGGAACAACTTTACCCCCGAACATGCATTTTTATCCAAGCGCTTGAGCTCCTCCAGATTGTCATTGGTGCCCCCAAAAAGGAAGGAATAGTTGACAAAGGAGGTTTGTTGGGCCCGGCCAAACTTTTCCTCCAGCCTTTCCAGGGTGGTGGTCTGTGGATCGGTGTTGGGCTGCTCCATATAGGAGGTGATCCCCCCGGCCAGGGCCGCCCGGCTCTCCGAGGCAATATCCCCCTTGTGGGTCAGCCCGGGTTCCCTGAAATGCACCTGGTCATCGATCAGGCCCGGCAATAGTAGATTGCCCCCCATGTCGATTGTTCGGGCATTCGCATCGCTGATGTCCCGGTCGATCCTGGCAATGAATTCCCCATCCAGGAGGATGTCCGTTTCCTGCGTCTGGTGTTCATTGACCAGTTTTGCATGTTTCAGGAGCGTCCTTGCCATGATCAAAAGTCTTTTTTATGGAAAATACTGCGCCATTTCATGGCCAGGACCCCGAAGATTGCCTCCCGGATGATCGCGGAGTCCATCTTGGACTTTCCCTGTACCCGATCGGTGAAGATGATCGAGACTTCTTCGATCTTGAAGCCCTTGAGATAGGCCCTGAACTTCATTTCGATCTGGAAGGCGTACCCAATGAAGCGTACCCGGTCCAGATCGATGCTTTCCAGGACCTTACGCCGGTAACATACGAATCCCGCCGTGGGATCGTGTACCTTCATCCCAGTGATGATCTTTACGTAGAAGGATGCCCCATAGGAAAGGAGTATCCTGGCCAAGGGCCAGTTGACCACGTTCACCCCCTTTTTGTAACGGGACCCCACCGCCACGTCCGCCCCATTCACACAGGCACGGTGCAAACGGGAAAGGTCCGCCGGCCGGTGGGAGAAATCGGCGTCCATTTCGAATATATACTCATAGCCCTTGTCCAAGGCCCATTTAAACCCATGGATATAGGCTGTGCCCAGACCGGATTTTTCCTTGCGGACCTCCAGGAAAACCTGCCCGGGAAACTCCCCCTGCACACCCCTGACGGCATCCGCCGTGCCGTCCGGGGAATTGTCGTCCACCACCAGTACGTGGAACTCCTTTTTGAGTTGGAGCACCGTTTTGACAATGGCCTCGATGTTCTCGATTTCATTGAAGGTCGGTATGATGACCAGGCCGTCTGCCATTCACTTGGGTTTTGATCGTCAAAAATACATATTTCTTACGTCTCTTTGCATGAAGCCGGATGTATCCCCTTCCCACGATCGGGCAATATTTGTACCTTTGGCCCATCTAAAATCCAATTGATGGCTCAAAGGTTCCCAAGACTTTTTATTGTTCTGTTGGCCATTGTTTTTGCATTGAACCTTGTACAGGCCTCCATTACAGAGCTGATCTACGATGAGGCCTACTACTGGTACTATGCCCAGGAACTGGCCTGGGGCTATTTTGACCACCCTCCCATGGTGGCCTTTCTCATTGCCATGGGCAGTTGGTTTTTCCAAGGGGAGCTGGGCGTGCGCTTTATGTCCACCCTGCTCTCGGTAGGGACCTATGTGCTGTTGTGGCTGCTGGTGGACAATCCGAGAAAAAGGGAATACGTGCTCCATTTTTTCCTTTTGGTCTTCTCCTTCACCCTTTTGAATGCCTACGGCTTTTTGACCTTGCCCGATACCCCCTTGCTTTTTTTTACCGCCCTTTTCCTTTGGCTCTACAAACGTTTTTTACAGCGACCCGCCCTGGGTACAAGCCTGCTGCTGGGGGTGGTGATGGCCTGTTTGATGTACAGTAAGTACCATGCGGTATTGGTGATCTTGTTTGTGATCCTCTCGAATTTGAGGCTCCTTCGGGACAAAAAGGCCTGGCTGGCGGTAATCGTGGCCCTGATCTGTTATCTCCCCCATTTAATCTGGCTGCAACAAAATGATTTTGCCCCCTTGAACTTCCATCTGTCCGAACGGCCCAACCAGGCGTATTCCTTCGAGAAGTTCACCCTGGGCTATTTCCTGAACCTTGTAGCCATCATCGGCCTGCTCTTCTATTGGGTCTATGCATCCCTGTTTAAGTTCAGGGCCAAGGATCTTTTTTCAAAGGCCCTGCTGTATTTGGTCTACGGGGTGATCCTGTTCTTTTTCATCTCCAGTTTCAGCCGTAGGGTGCAGGCACAGTGGGCCATCGTCATCTCCATTCCCCTTATCGTGATCGCCTTCGGGCATCTGTTGGAAAATGCCAAGGCCCGCAAATGGATGTACCGGGCCGGATGGATCTCCCTGATCCTGATGATCTACGCCAGGGCATGGTTGGTCCACTATCCCCTTTTCCCTATGATCTATGAGACCCATGGCAATAAGGCCTGGGCGAACGCGCTGCACACCGAGGCCGGGGACGTCCCCGTGGTCTTTGAGAACAGCTACCGCCTGGCCCCCAAGTATGAATTTTATTCCGGGGTCCCAGCCATGTCCCTGAACAATTATATGTACCGGAAGAACCAGTATTCCATCGATGGTTCCGAGGAGAAGTTCCGTGGCAAACGGGTGGCCTATGTGACATCCTACCGTGAAAGCGGGGACTTTAGTTACACCAATCTGGGCGGTACCGTCCATTATGGGGTGTTTATCGACAATTTCCAGTCCTATCGTAGGTTGGAATGCCTAGTGGAAAAGCCGGAGACGGGGATCCTGCACCGCTTGAAGGTGTACAATCCCTATCCCTTTGAAATTGCCTTGGGGGACCTAAAATATACCATTTCCTATTCCAATGCCTACAAACAGGTCAAGGAGACACTCCCCTTGAAACTCACCATGGCACCTGGGCAGTCCCAATTTTTGCAGCCCAGGGACACAGCCTATTATACCTTTGACCTTCCCCTGCCCAGCCAGGTGGGGAAATCGGTGTATTTCAGGATCGGCATCTCGGAACACGGCCTTCCCCCCGGCTTGAACGGAACCCCTTTAAAGATCCACGAATGAACCCTTTGGAAAGGACCCTTGTCGATCAGGACTGGATCAGTGTAGTCCTGTTTTTGAGCCTGCTGGTCCTGACCCTGGGCAAGTTCCTGTATCACAACAGATTCCTGAATTTCCTGGTCTTGCCCTTCAATGACAGATACTTGCTGTTCCACAGTAAAAAGGGGCCATGGACGGGATGGTTCCAGATTCTTTTGAGCCTGTTCCAATTGCTGAACCTCTCCCTCTTTGTCTTCTTGTCCCTAAAGGCCTTCGGGGCCCTGCCCGAGGCGCCCCCCCGGGGGAGCTTTTTTTTCATTCTGGGTTCCCTGGCCCTGTTCCTGATTGCCAAGGCCGCCCTACAGGCCTTTACAGGCTATGTTTTCAATGCCCAGGATATGATAAAGAACCTAATATTCAGCAAGCTCTCCTATTTGAACCATAGTGGTCTCATCCTCTTTTTGGCCAACCTTTGCCTGACCTATATCCTGGTGGATTCCAAGACCTTGATTTACATCACAATCATTCTTTTTGTGATCATAAACGGCCTAGGCGCCATCAAGCTGTTGAAGCACCATCAAAAAGCTATGTTTCCCTATTTTATGTATTTTATTTTGTACCTTTGCGCTCTCGAAATCGCACCCTTGGTGTTAATTGGAAGCTATCTAAAAGGTTGATAATCTATGAAAGTAAAAACAATTTTGGTTTCCCAACCAGAGCCGAAAGTCGAAAACTCCCCTTACTCGCGTCTGATTGAAAAAGAAAAGATCAAGGTGGATTTCAGACCTTTCATCCATGTTGTGGGGGTGGATGCCAAAAATGTCAGACAACAGAAAATCGATCTCAACAACTTTACGGCCATCATTCTGACCAGCAGAAATTCCGTGGACCATTTCTTTAGGATCGCCGATGAAATGCGGTTCAAGGTACCGGACACCATGAAATATTTCTGCCAGTCCGAGGCCGTGGCCTACTATCTTCAAAAGTATGTGATCTACAGAAAAAGGAAAATCTATGTGGGCAAAAGGAATTTCCCCGAACTGATTCCCCTAATCAAAAAATACAAGGATGAAAAGTACCTACTTCCCTCCTCGGACGTTTTAAAGCCCGGGGTTCCGGAGACCCTGGATAGTTTGGGTGTGGATTGGAAAAGGGGTATCTTTTACAAGACCGTCATCAGCGACCTCTCCGATCTCAGGGACGTCTATTATGACATCTTGGTGTTCTTCAGCCCTTCAGGAATCGAATCCCTATTGAAGAACTTCCCGAATTTTGAACAGAAAAAGACCCGGATCGCCGTTTTCGGCAACAGCACCGTGGAGGCAGCAACCCATGCCGGGTTGAGGATCGACATCCAAGCCCCGACCCCGGAGAATCCTTCCATGACCATGGCCCTTCAAAAATACATTACCTCGGTGAACAAATAGGAAACGTCCCTTTTATGGGATCGACCCACAAACAAAAAAGCCCGGCATGACCGGGCTTTTTGAATTAGAAGGCATAGCGCTGTGGGCCGCCTCGCCTAATCTCCTCCGAGGCATAAGTCTCGAATTTCTTGAAGTTTTCCCGAAAGGCGTTGGTCAGCTTAAAGGCCGTGGTATAATAGGCCTGGTCATCGTTCCAGGTTGTCCTCGGGCTCAGTACATCGGTGGGCACCCCGGGACAGGTTCTGGGCTGTGCCACCCCGAAGACCGAATGGATATGGTATTTATCGTAACTGTAAAAACCCAATTCCCCCTTGAGGGCCGCATTGATCATGGCCCGGGTATATTTCAGTTTCATTCGGGTCCCCACGCCATAGGGGCCCCCGGTCCATCCCGTATTTATCAACCAGACATCCACCCCGGCCTCCTTCATTTTCTGGCTCAGCATTTCAGCATACTGGGCTGGGTGAAGTGGCATGAATGGGGCCCCAAAACAGGCGGAGAAGGAGGGCTGTGGCTCCACTACCCCCGCCTCGGTTCCCGCGACCTTGGCGGTATAGCCGGATATAAAGTGATAGGCGGCCTGTGGGGGCGTCAACTTGGAAATGGGGGGCAGGACCCCAAAGGCATCCGCTGTGAGGAAAAATATGTTCTTGACATCTTTCCCAATGGAGGGAAACTGGATATTGGCAATATGATCAAGGGGATAGCTCACCCGGGTGTTCTGGGTGATGGAGGTATCCGAAAAATCCACCTCCCCATTGCGGTCCATGATCACGTTCTCCAGGATGGCTCCCTTTTTAATGGCTCCATAGATCTCCGGTTCGTTCTCCTGGCAGAGGTCGATGACCTTTGCATAGCATCCCCCTTCAAAATTGAAGATGGTGTTCTCCGGGCTCCATCCATGTTCGTCGTCCCCGATCAATTTTCTCAAGGGATCCGTCGACAGGGTCGTCTTCCCGGTCCCGGAAAGCCCGAAGAAAAGGGCCGTGTCCCCGGCCTCCCCAACATTGGCGGAACAGTGCATGGGCAGGGTGTCATGCTCCACGGGCAGGATGAAGTTCAAGGCGGAAAAGATGCCTTTCTTGATTTCCCCGGTATATCCGGTGCCCCCGATCAGGGCTATCTTCCGGCCAAAGTCCAGGATCGCAAAATTGTGCTGTCGGGTACCATCCCGCGAAGGATCGGCCATAAAGCCCGGTGCGTTCACCAAGGTCCATTGTGGCATAAAATTTTCCAGTTCCTCGGCCGTGGGCCTAAGGAACATATTTTGGGCAAAAAGATTGGACCAGGGGTATTCGGTTATGACCCTTATGTTCAATCGGTATTTGGGGTCGGCACAGGCATAGGAGTCGCATACATAGAGCTGTTTTTCGTTCAGGTAGGCGATCACCCGCTCGTAGAGCCTGTTGAACTTTTCTGGTTCAAAGGGGAGGTTGATGTCCCCCCACCAGACCTTGCCCTGGGTAATGGCGTCCTTGACGATAAAGCGGTCCTTGGGGGAACGCCCCGTGAACTCCCCTGTATTGACCGCCAAGGCCCCGGAAGAGGCCTCCCGGCCCATCCCCTTTTCCAAAGTGATCTGGTGCAGTTCGTCCCTTGAAAGTTGATAATGAAAATTGTCGTGTGTGATTCCGTAGGGCTGTAACGAAATCGTTTTCGATGTTGAAGCAGAATCCCTCATCAGTTTGTTTTTAGTTGGTGCAAAGCTAGAAAATATTATAGTTCAGATCTTCAAAACAGGGGTCAATTGAGTACTTTCCCTGTCAAAAGGCCAGCCCCCGTATACAACCAGGCTCCGATCAACAAAAGGCCCCCGAGAGGGGTCAAAAACCCGATCTTGCCAAAATCCAGGGAGGATAGACTGTTCAGGGACAACAGGTAGATGGAAAAACAGAACAGGACCACCCCGAAGACAACCAAGAAAAAGACCCGCTTTCTCACGGTCTGTCCCAGGCCTGGTAAAATACCCAGAAAAAGCAGGAAAAGGGCATGGTACATCTGATAGCGGACCCCTGTCTCAAAGGTTTCCACGGCCCCTGCATCCACTATTTTGCCCAAGCCGTGGGCCCCAAAGGCCCCTAGGCCGATTCCCAGGGCGCCCATAAGGATTCCCGTTAGAACTATTGTTCTGTTCATAACTTTTTTTATCTATTTTATTAGGAATATAACAATTTGATACCTTAGTAATCGTTTTTAACAAAAGTAAGCAAAACCTATGGTCCGCACTATCTTGGTCATCGGGGCTGGTAAGTCCACCTCTTATCTTCTGGATTATCTTCTAAAAAAATCACAGGGGGAAAACCTCCATGTAAGGATCGGGGACCTGCATCCCGAAAACGTTCCCGTTCCTTTTTCGACCCATGCCAACTGCAGTGTATTCCCTTTGGACATCAGTGATCCGGAGCAGCGGGGAAGGGCGATTTCACAGGCCTCGATTGTGATTTCCATGCTACCTGCCAGCATGCACATCCAAGTGGCAAGGGATTGCCTCGAATACAAAAAACATTTGGTGACCGCCTCCTATATAAGCAAGGAACTCGAGGCCTTGGACCAAGAGGTACAGGACAGCGGCCTGGTCTTTATGAACGAGATCGGCCTGGACCCCGGTATCGACCATATGAGCGCCATGGAGGTATTGGACCGCATCCGGGAACAGGGCGGCAAAATGCTGCTCTTCGAATCCTTCTGTGGCGGTCTGGTCGCCCCCCAGGACGATTCCAACCTCTGGAACTATAAATTCACCTGGAACCCCAGGAACGTGGTGTTGGCCGGGCAGGGCGGGGCCGCCAAGTTCATCCAGGAGGGCACCTACAAATACATCCCTTACCACAAACTCTTCCGCAGGACGGAGTTCATGGACATTGAAGGGTATGGCACCTTTGAGGCCTATGCCAACCGGGACTCCCTCAAATATCGGGAGGCCTACGGCCTACAGGACGTTTTGACCCTCTACCGCGGGACCATGCGAAGGGTCGGCTTTTCAAAGGCCTGGCAAATGTTTGTCATCCTGGGCATGACCGATGACAGCTATACCTTGGAGAATTCCAAGGGGATGTCCCATAGGGAATTCGTGAACCTGTTCCTACCCTATTCCCCCACGGATTCGGTGGAACTCAAGCTGCGGCATTACCTGAAGATCGATCAGGACGATAACATGTGGGGAAAACTTCTGGAACTCGATCTTTTCGATCCCAATAAAAGGATTCCCCTGGAACGGGCCAGCCCTGCCCAGATCCTACAATACATTTTGGAACGAAAATGGACCTTGCAGGAACATGAAAAGGACATGATCGTGATGTACCATAAATTCGGCTATGAACTCCATGGCAAAAAATACCAGTTGGACACCAATATGGTTGTCTTGGGGGAGAATCGTGCCTATACGGCCATGGCAAAGACCGTGGGCCTTCCCGTGGCCATGGCCGCGATCCAGATCCTGAACGGAAAGATCACCACCCCCGGGGTGCAGATCCCCCTTAAGAAGGAAATCTACGCCCCCATCCTGGCGGAGCTCAAAAACTATGGCATCCATTTCAAGGAATATGAAATGCCCTATACCGGTTACAATCCCAATTCCAACCATTGAGATTCCTTGATTTTGAATATCTTTAGTAACAATTTCAAATCATTCCGGTGAAAAACAATGACAGTTCGGTCAAAATAGATGGTATTGACAAGAAAATATTAAGGTATTTGATGGAGGATGCCCGTAGACCCATCCTGGAGATAGCCCGGAACATCGGGATATCCGGGGCAGCCATCCACCAACGCCTACGAAAATTGGAAAGCTCCGGCCTGCTCCTGGGCTCCAAGTTCATCATCAACCCCCGGGTGCTTGGTTATACCACCATGGCCTATATCGGGATCTTCCTGGACAAGGCCATGTCGAACCCTAGGGCGGTGAAGGAACTGGAAAAGATCCCCGAGGTATTGGAATGCCATTATACCACCGGAAACTGGTCCATTCTGATCAAGGTGCTTTGCCGGGACAACGAACACCTGATGCAGGTGCTCAACAAAAACATACAGCAAATCGAAGGGGTATCCCGCACGGAAACCTTCATTTCCCTGAACCAACAGATCGACCGGCAGATTAAGATTTGATATTTTGATTAAATCTAAATAAACATTACATTTGGCCCCATGAATGTAATATACAAATCCTCTTATTACACCATATACCAGGGCTGTACCCATCGTTGCTTCTATGTAGACTTTGGGCAGAAGACCGTTCG
>Ga0079224_100000922_pt1 | contig 31750 bp, 22 predicted proteins | sample Stecom2015_FD_80414 | JGI IMG/M metagenome (GOLD analysis project Ga0079224, IMG submission 80414) | Agricultural soil microbial communities from Utah to study Nitrogen management - Steer compost 2015 | ecosystem: Environmental > Terrestrial > Soil > Agricultural land | place: USA: Utah... | reverse complement strand
GGGTTGAGCGGCGTCCAGACCGGTCCCGGCGCGACGGCGTTCACGCGGATCCCGCGGTCGGCGAGATTCTCGGCGAGGGACTTCGTGAAGGTGTGGATCCCGCCTTTCGTCATGGAATAGTCGAGCAGGTCCTTCTGGCCGTAGAGTCCGGTCACCGAGCCGGTGTTGATGATCGAGCTGCCCGGCGCCAGATGGGGGAGCGCGGCCCTCGTCATGTAGAAGTAGCCGTATAGATTGGTCTTCAGCGTCTGGTCGAAGTGTTCGTCCGAGATCTCTTCCGGGCTCCGGGCGTGCGACTGGAACGCGGCGTTGTTGACGAGGATGTCGAGCTTGCCGAACGTCTCGACCGTCTGCTCGACCGCGTCGCGGCAGAACTCCGGGTCGGCGACATCGCCCGGGATCAGGATCGCCCGCCGGCCCTCGCCCTCGACGGCACGCTTCGTCTCCTCCGCGTCCTCGTGCTCGTTCAGGTACACGATCGCGACGTCCGCGCCCTCGCGGGCGAAGAGGACGGCGACGGCGCGGCCGATCCCCGAGTCGCCGCCGGTGATGATCGCGACCATGTCCTTGAGCTTTTCCGAGCCCTTGTACCCGGGCGCCGTGTACCGGGGCCGGGGATCGAGCGCCGACTCGAGCCCGGGCTTGTCGAGGTGCTGTGCGGGGATCGGCGGCTCGGGGTACGTGCGCGCCCCGGCCTGGACCGCGCCCTCGGCGCCCTCGCGCTCCGGGCGCCGTTGCTCATCGAGACGGTCGATGTGGTCCTGGATCCGGCGCTGCAGCGCGGCGGTCCGCTCGGCCTGCTCCCTGAACCACTTCCGACGTTCCTCGGGCTGGACGCTCATGCAACCTCCTGACGGACGCTTCGACCCGGGCCGCGCACGTCGAGCAGGCGCAAAAAGAGGGCCGCGTCGAGGCGACGCGGCCCTCCCGCCGTTCCGGATCCGGCCGGCTCAGGACCCGCCCGCCAGCATCGCTTCCCGCTTCGCCTTGAACTCGGTCCCGTCCTTCCAGACCGGCCAGGCATCCGCCGTCGCGACGCGGTAACCCACACGGAAGAGGAGCTGGGCGTCCTCGACCATCCCGGCGAAGTCCCAGTCGGGCTTCACCTCGTCCGACGGCTTGTGGTAGTCGTTCGCGGTGTACTCCGCGCGCTTCTGCTCGCCATAACCCTCGGGCTTGCCGATGAAGCGCGTGCCGGCATCGACGTAGAGCGCCGGGACGCCCTGTTTCGCGAATTCGAAGTGGTCGGACCGATAGAAGAAGCCCTTCTCCGGCTCGGGGTCCGGGACGAGGTGGCGGCCCTGCGCGCGGGCCTCGACCTCGAGCACGTCCTCGAGCGTCGAGTTGCCGTAGCCGACGACCACGACGTCCTCGGTCCGGCCCCACTGGTTCATGACGTCCAGGTTGATGTTCGCGAGCGTCTTCTCGAGCGGATAGAGCGGGTTCGTCGCGTAGTACTTCGCGCCGAGCAGGCCCTGCTCCTCCGCGGTCACGGCCAGGAAGAGGATCGAGCGGTCCGGAGGCGTCGGGAGCGCGGCGAACGCGCGCGCAACCTCGATCAGCGCCGCCGTGCCGGACGCGTTGTCGGCCGCGCCGTTGTAGATCTGATCGCCGTCGAGCGACTCGTCCTTACCGAGGTGGTCCCAGTGCGCCGTGTAGATGACGTACTCGTCCCGCCTCGCCGGGTCGCTCCCCTCGAGCTTCGCGATCACGTTGCGCGAGGCGACCTCGCGGATCGTGTTCCGGGCGCGGAACGTGGCCGTCCCGTTCAACGAGACGGGCCGGAAATCCGGCTTCGCGGCCGCGGCCTTGAGCGCGTCGAAGTCCTGGCCCGCCGCGGCGAAGAGCTCCTTCGCCTTGTCGACCGTGATCCAGGCCTCGATCGCGACGCGGCCCATGTTCCCGTCCGCCTGCTTCACGTCGAAGTTCTCACGGCCCCAGCTCCCGGTCACGACCTCCCACGGATAGCCGGCCGGGCCGGTCTCGTGCACGATGATCGCGGCCGCCGCGCCCTTCTCCGTCGCGATCTCGTACTTGTACGTCCAGCGGCCGTAGTACGTCATCGCCTCGCCCTTGAACATCGACGCATCGAGCCGCGACGGGTCCGCAGGGTCCGGGACGGCCGGGTCGTTGACCAGCATGACGATCGTCTTGCCGGTCACGTCGACGTCCTTGTAGTCGTCCCACCCGTACTCGGGCGCGACGACGCCGTAGCCGACGAAGACGAGTTCCGAGCCCTCGACGGCGACCTCCGGGGTGACCCGCCGCGTCACGCCGACGAAGTCTTGGGGGAACGAGAGCGGGATCGTGCGGCCGCCGACGGAGAACGAGCCCGTGGTGCGCGTCGTGATCCCGACGAGGGGGACCTCCTGCGTCCACGAGCCGTCCGGGTTGCCGGGCTGCAGGCCGAGTCCCTGGAACCGGTCGATCAGATAGTTGACCGTCAGCTCCTCGCCACGCGAACCCGGGGCACGCCCCTCGAATTCATCCGACGCGAGCGTCGAGATCGCCGCGTGCAGATTCTCCGCCGTGATCGCCTCGGCCGCGACCGCGACCTCGGCCGGGAGTCCGCCCTCACCGCTCGGCTGACCCGTGCCGCATGCGGCGGCAAGGGCGACGAACGCCACGGGAACGGCCGGCCGGAGCCGCCGGATGTCGAACGGAATGTACATGCGTCCTCCGTCGAAGGAAGATGAGTGGGCCCACGAAGATGTTAGAACAAAAGGCTTTGCGGGGCAAGCGACGCGGCGTCGCGCCCGTCATCGGCGGCTGGAAAGTCGCCGGCAAGACGGTGTATGATTGGGCCGGACGGCGAGTGCATGCAAGGCCGGTGGTCCGGCGTCACTCGCCGGGACGCGTGGTTCCGCCGCGCGCCGGGTCATGCTGTCGGGGCAGTACCGGTACGACGCCGACACGGTGCGGTTCCGCCGCGCGCCGGGCCGTGCTACCTTTCGGGGCGACCGCGGCGGCGGCCGGGGCCGCTGCCGACACGAAGGAGGTTGTCGATGCTTGGGACGGGGACGCGTACACTCGAGTTCACGCCGGAGGAGCGGCTCCGCTATGCGCGGCATCTGATCATGCCCGAGGTCGGGCCGGAGGGGCAGCGGCGACTGAAGGAGGCGAGCGTCCTCCTGATCGGTGCCGGCGGGCTCGGCTCGCCGCTCGGGCTCTACCTCGCCGCGGCGGGCGTCGGCCGGATCGGGCTCGTCGATTTCGACGTCGTCGACACGACGAACCTGCACCGCCAGATCCTCTACGGCGATGAGGACGTCGGGCGGCCGAAGCTCGACGCCGCGCTGGACCGGCTCCGGAGCGTGAATCCGCACATCGAGCTGGTCACGCACCCGGTCCGGCTGACGAGCGAGAACGCGCTCGAGATCTTCGAGCCGTACGACATCATCGTGGACGGGTCGGACAACTTCCCGACCCGGTACCTGACCAACGATGCGTGCGTGCTCCTCGGCAAGCCGAACGTCTACGGTTCGATCTTCCGGTTCGAAGGCCAGGCCTCGGTCTTCGGAATGCCCGGGGGCCCGTGCTACCGGTGCCTGTTCCGCGAGCCGCCGCCGCCGGGGCTGGTCCCGAGCTGCGCCGAGGCCGGCGTGCTCGGCGTGCTCCCGGGGATCATCGGGTCGCTCCAGGCGCTCGAGACGCTAAAGCTGATCCTCGGCCAGGGCGAGCCGCTCAACGGCCGGCTCCTCCTCTTCGACGCGCTCGCGCTGCGCTGGCGCGAGCTCCGGATCCGCAGGAACCCCGAATGCCCGGTGTGTGGCGACGAGCCCACGATCGACGCACTGATCGACTACGAAGAGTTCTGCGGTCTGAAGGCTCCGGCCGCGGAGCCCGAGGCCGCGCCGGACGCCGTGCCCGAAATCACGCCGACCGAGCTGCGGGCCCGCCTCGAGCGAGGCGAGCCGATCGTCCTCCTGGACGTGCGCGAGCCGGCCGAGTGGGAGATCGCGAACCTCGAGGCGTACGGCGCGCGGCTGATCCCGATGGGCCAGGTCGCGGAGCGGATCGATGAGCTCGATCCCGGGTCCGAGATCGTGGTCCAGTGCCGGACCGGCGGGCGCAGCATGCGCGTTGCGCGTCAGCTCCAGGCCGCGGGCTTCCGGCGGGTCCTGAACCTGAAGGGCGGGATCCACGCCTGGTCCGACGAGATCGATCCATCGATCCCGAAGTACTAGCCGCGTTTCCCAGGTACGGGCGACGGTCCCCGAGGACGCGCCGCCGCTCCCGGGCGCGGGCCTCGAAGCCCGAACGCGTGCCCGGGGCGGTGGCACGGCAGGTGCGCGCGTAGGGCCACCACGAGTGCGTGACGCCCCGACTGCGGACGGCCCCGGGCCCGGCGGGGACGACCGTGGCGGGCCCGCGTACCGAGAGGATCGAGGCCCATGCCCCTGCCGACCGACGAAACGAACCGCGCGGACCCGCGCACGAGCTACCTTCGCGTGTTTCGTTGGATCGTCGTGGCCTCCGTCGCGGTCTCGGGGCTCCTGCCTCTCCTCGCGCTGATCGGGTGGGCGACCCGAGCCGATGTCCTCCGATCGTTCCTCCCGGACCTGGACGCGGTCATGCTCCCGTCGACCGCTGTCGGCCTCCTGCTCGGGGCCGCGGCGCTCGCGTCGATCGCGTTCGGGCGCGGCGCGAGCCGCGCCCGGCGCGCGGCGAAGCTCCTCGCGCTTGCGGCCTCGGTCATTGCGTTCGCGATCACCCTCGAATACGGCCTCGGCGTCGACCTCGGGGTCGACCGAGTCATCTTCCCCACCGTGGTGCAGGCCGCCGAGGCCGGGCTCCCCGGCCGGCCGTCCGCCATGACGGGGCTGGCGCTGCTCTTCGCCGGGCTATCGCTCTTCCGGCTCGCCGACCGGAGCGGCCCCGCGCAACGCGACGCTCAGATCCTCGCCCTGGTCAGCGGGTTCATAGCCCTCGCGGCGTTGATCGGCTTCCTCTACGGTTCGAGACGCTTCATCGAGTTCCTCGGCGGCGGCCGGCTCCCGCTCGCACTCAACACCTCGCTCTCGCTCCTGGCCCTCTCGGTCGGGGTCCTGGCGTCGACGCCCCGGGGCGGGATCATGGCGGTCATCACGGCCGATGACGTGGGCGGCAGGGTCGCGCGCCGGCTCCTGCCCGTGGCGATCGTGGTCCCGATCGCGCTCGAATGGCTCCGGCTCCAGGGCCAGCGCAACGCCCTCTACTCCCCGGCGTTCGGGCTCTCGCTCGGGGTCAGTGCGATTATCCTCGTCCTGACGGCGGTGATCTGGCGCAGTGCGCACACCCTCTCGCGGGTCGATCGCAAGCGCACGGTGGCCGAGCGCGAACGGGCCCGTCTCTTCGCCGAGGAGCGTCGGATCCGCGAGATCGCCGAGCACAGGGCCCGGCAGGAGGAGGCGCTGCGCCGCGCGGCCGAGGCGGTCGCCGCGACGTACACCGTCGAGGGCGTGATCCACGAGATCGCGTGGAGCGCACTCGAGGCGACGGGCGCGGACGTCGCCTTCGTAGAGCAGATCGACCCGGAACGGGGCGAGCTCGAGATCGTCGCCGCGACCGGGGAAGGCGCGCCCGCGACCGGCGAGCGCGTGCCGTTCGTGGGCTCGGTCGCCGAGGAGGTCATCGAACGCGGCGAGCCGGAGCTGATTCGGCGGCTCGAGACGACGTCGTCCGCGCCGCTCCTCGAGATCGCACGGGTCTTCCCCGGGAGTTCGGCACTCGTCGTGCCACTGACTGCCGCGGCCGAGGCGATCGGCGTGCTGATCCTGGTCCGGCACCCCGAGAACGCGACGTTCTTCCCCGACGAGATCGCGCGCGCCCGTACCTTTGCCGATCTCGCCTCCCTCGCGTTCAGGAAGATCCGCCTCCTCGCCGATTCGGAGAAGCGGCGTCAAACGCTGGAGGAGATGACCGAGAGCCGGGCCCGCTTCGTACGCGGATTCAGCCATGACCTCAAGAACCCGCTCGGCGCGGCCGACGGCTACGCCGAGCTCCTCGAGGCCGGGATCTTCGGGCCGCTCACGCCCCGTCAGCAGGACGGCGTCCACCGGATCCGGACCGCGCTCCGCTCCGCCCTCGACCTGATCGAAGACCTGGTCGACCTCGCGCGCAGCGAGGCCGGCCAGCTCCCGATCGAGCGGACCGCGGTCGACGTACGGAACGCGACCGGGGAGATCACGGAAGAGCACCGCGCCCGGGCCGACGCGAAGGGGCAAACGCTGACCGTCGAGCTGCCCGAAGCGCTCCCGGTCATCTCGAGCGACCCGAGCCGGATCCACCAGATCCTCGGGAACCTGCTCTCGAACGCGGTCAAGTTCACGCCGCCGGGCGGCCACATCACGGTCAGCGCGGCGACGTGCCCGATCGGTCCGGATCGGAAACCCGGACGCTGGCTATGCCTGACCGTGCGCGACACCGGGCCAGGGATACCCAAGGATCAGCAACATCTCCTCTTCCAGGAGTTCAGCCGCCTCGCCTCGAGGGACCAGGGCGGGATCGGGCTGGGACTTGCGATCAGCCGCCGGATGGCACGGCTCCTGGGCGGCGACCTGACCGTCGAGAGCGAGCCCGGACGCGGGAGCGCGTTCACCCTCTGGCTCCTGGTCACGGCCGAGGTTCCGGACCGGGCGGGCGAGGCCGCCGAGGAACGGGAACGGCAGGACGCCGAGCGGACGGCCCGAAGGCGCGCGGCCGATGGCGGCCGGACGAACGACGACGGCGCCGCGAACGCCGCCGCTGCGATCGAGGAGGCGCCGGGCTCCGACCCGAGCATCACCGATAACGTCCACACCCTGCTGCGGGACGTCGAGCGCTTCCGGAACGTGGCCGAGCGCTCGTCGAGCTGCGCGGTCATCGTCCTCGACCGCGACGGGCGGGTCGTCCTCTGGAACCAGGGCGCCGAAGACATCACCGGCTATCCGGACACGGAGGCGAGGGACCGGGACATCGCCTTCGTCTACGCCAGGGACGAGGCCGTGCGCGGCGTACCCGAGGCCGATCTGGCGGACGCGTCCGAGGAGCAGGGCGAGGTCCGATTCGAGCGGCTCTGGGTCCGGTCGTCCGGCGAGAAGTTCCGGGCCGGGATCACGCTGGCGAGGCTGAGGGACGACAAGGGCGAATGGACCGGCTACATCCTGACCGCCACGGACCTGACGGCGCGGAAGCGTGCCCAAGCCGCGCTGCAGGATGTCGAAAGCCAGTTCCGGCTCGTGGCCCGGGCCACCCAGGACGTGATCTGGAGCTGGGACCTGACGACGGGCGAGATGACGTGGGGCGACGGGATCTGCCGGATCCTGCGCTACCAGCCCGACCAGGTCGGCCGGGGCGCGGACTGGTGGATCGAACAGATCCACCCCGCGGACCGGGACCGGGTGAAGAGCAGCAGCCTGGATGCGATCAAGGGGGGCGGCAGCTCGTGGACGGAGGAGTACCGCTTCCGGCGCGCCGATGGGAGCTACGCGACGGTCCTCGACCGCGGGTACATCGATCGTGATGACACCGGCCGACCGGTACGGATGATCGGATCGATGGTCGACATCACGGCTCGGCGCCGCGCGGAAGAGGAGCGCGAACGGCTGATGGCCCAGCTCGACGCGGAGCGTGCGCGCCTGGACACGGTCCTCCGTTACATCCCGGTCGGCGTCGCGGTCGCCGAGGCGCCGTCCGGCCGGATCGTGCTCACGAACCCGGCGCTCGAACAGATCCTCCGGCACCCGCCGCTCCCGACGCCCGACGCCGAGGCGTACGCGCAGTGGCAAGCCTATCACCCGGACGGCCGCCCCTACCGGCCCGAGGAATGGCCGCTTGTCCGCGCGGTGCTGCACGGCGAGCAGGTCCGCGGCGAGGAACTGCGCTACAACCGCGGCGATGGGACGACGACGTGGCTCCGGATCGACGCGGCGCCGATCCGCGACCCCACGGGCCGGATCATCGGCGCCGTCTCCGCGGTCATCGACATCGCGGCCGAGAAGCTGGACAAGGAGAAACAGCGCTTCCTCTCCGAGGCGACCGCGGTCCTGACCTCCTCGCTGGACGCGGAGACGATGCTCCACGACCTGGCCGAGCGGGTCGTGGCGAGGTGGGCCGACTACTTCATCGTGGACCTCCTGGACGAGACAACCGGCCAGTACCGGCGCGTCGTCGCGTTGCGCAGCGATCCGGGCAAGCCGCCGTCGGTCGTCCGCTACCCGGAACCGCTCGAGCCGGGCGACGTGGCGATCCTGCGGGAGGCAATGGACTCCAGGCGCGCCGTGCTGATCGAAGAGATGACGGACGAGTGGCTGGAAGAGATCTCGGCGGGCAGGGACGACCTCGCGATCCTGCGCGATGTGCGCCCGAGGTCCGCGATGTACGTCCCGCTCCTCGCACGGGGCCGGGTCCTCGGCGTCGCGCTCTTCGCGCGGACCTCGCCCGACGACCGCTTCACGGAGGATGACCTCGAGCTGGCCACGGAGCTCGTGCACCGGACCGCGTTCGCGGTCGACAACGCCCGCCTCTTCGAGGCCGTCGTCGACGCGAGCCAGGCCAAGTCCGATTTCCTCGCAGTCATGAGCCACGAGCTGCGGACGCCGCTCAACGCGATCATTGGATACGCGGACCTTCTGCTCATGGGCGTGCCCGAGACGCTGCCGGAGGGTGATGAGAAGGGCGTCCGCCGCATCCTCGCCAGCGCGCACCACCTGCGCGAGCTGATCGAGGAGATCCTCAGCTTCTCCCGCACGGAGGCCGGCCAGGAGAAGGTCCTCGCCGAACGGGTCGACCTCGCCCCGCTCGTCCGCGACATCGCGGGCGCGATCGAACCGATCGCGCGGGAGAAGGGGCTCGACGTCACGATCGATGTGCCGGAGTCGCCGACGATCGTCCACACCGATCCGGACAAGCTGCGCCAGATCCTGCGCAACATCCTCTCGAACGCGGTCAAGTTCACCGAGCGAGGCGAGATCCGGCTCAAGGCGGAGGTCGCCGGCGACGAGATCGTCATCCGCGTGCAGGACACGGGGATCGGAATCGAGCCCGAGTTCCGGGAGCGGATCTTCGAGCCGTTCTGGCAGGTCGAACGGGGCGCGACCCGGCGCGTGGCGGGGACAGGGCTCGGGCTCAGCGTGAGCCAGCGACTCGCCCACATGATCGGCGGCGACATCGACGTCGAGAGTCAGCCCGGGCAGGGGAGCACCTTCACCATCCGCGTCCCGGCCCGGCTGCAGGACCGGTCCACGGCCTGAACCCTGCGCGCGCCCGGGCTCAGGCGGCCCGGGCGCCGTCGAGGAGGTGGAGCAGCTCGTCGCGCTCGAGGACCTCCCGGTCCAGCAGGTGACGGGCGACGCGTTCCAGGGCCTCCCGCTCGCGTTCCAGGATCGCGCTCGCCCGCGCGTCGGCCTCCGCGATGATCGCCTGGACCTCGAGCTCGATCTCGCGAGCCGTCGCCTCGCTGGTGCCGAGCGCGGCCTCCGCGCCGGGGACCGCGAGGAACCGGGACTCGCGCCGCGCGTACGCGACCGGACCCAGCGCTCTGGACATCCCGAACTCGGTGACCATCCGTTGGGCGAGCTGGGTCGCGCGTTCGAGATCGTTGCTCGCGCCGGTCGAGACCTGTCCGAAGACGAGGCGCTCCGCCGCCCGCCCACCGAGGAGCACCGCGAGACGGCCCCGGAGCTCGTCCTCCTGCAGCAGGAGCCGTTCTTCGGGGATCTGCTGCATGAAGCCGAGCGCGCCGATGCTGCGCGGCACGATCGAGACCTTCTTGACCGGCTCGGCCAACTCGATCCGCTCGGCGACGATCGCGTGGCCGGCCTCGTGGTACGCCACGATCCGGCGCTCCTTCTCGTGGATCAGGCGCCCCTTCTTCTCGAGCCCGGCGATGACGCGGTCGACGGCCTCGTCGATCTCGGCCATCGTCACGGCGCCGAGCCCGCGGCGCGCGGCCAGCAGCGCGGCCTCGTTCAACAGGTTGGCCAGGTCCGCGCCGACGAAGCCGGGCGTGCGCTGCGCGACCTCGTCGAGGTCGACGCCAGGCGCGAGCTTGATCCCGCGTGCGTGGACCCGCAGGATCGCCTCGCGGCCCGCACGGTCCGGTCGGTCGACCACGACCTGGCGGTCGAACCGGCCCGGGCGGAGGAGCGCCGGGTCCAGGATCTCCGGACGGTTCGTCGCGGCCATGACGACGACGACGCTGTTCGAATCGAACCCGTCCATCTCGACCAGGAGCTGGTTCAGCGTCTGCTCGCGTTCGTCGTTCGCCGCGACGCCGCCGTGGCCGCGGCTCTTGCCGGCCGCGTCCAGCTCGTCGATGAAGACGATGCACGGCGCCTTCGACTTCGCGCGCTCGAAGAGCTTCCGGACCCGGGACGCGCCGACGCCGACGAAGACCTCGACGAACTCCGAGCCGCTGATCGAGAAGAACGGGACGCCCGCCTCGCCCGCGACCGCACGGGCGAGGAGCGTCTTGCCCGTGCCCGGCGGGCCGACCAGGAGCACGCCCTTCGGGATCCGCGCACCGAGCTTTGCGAACCGGGCCGGATTCTTCAGGAACTCGACGACCTCGACCAGCTCTTCCTTCGCCTCGTCCACGCCGGCGACGCTGCGAAAATCGACCTCGAGCCTGCCCTTCGCCGCGTCCTTGACCTTCATGTCGCCCGCGCCCGACGCGTTCCGCGCGGCACGCTTCTGCAGCCTGAGCAGGATGAAGATGAAGAGGACCGCGACCAGGAGGACCGGGAGCGCGATCCACGGGCTCGCGGTGTTCGAGCCCATCCCGTCGTAGACGACGCCGTGCCGGTCGAGGAGCGGGACCAACCCATCGTCGTTCGGCAGCGGCGACGCACGCCAGACGCCCGGCGCGCCCGCGGCCTGGGCAGACTCCGTCGGGACCGCCTCGACCGTGTACGGCGAGACCCTGACCTCCGCGACCTCGCCGGCCTCGATCCTCGCCTTCAGCTCGCTGTAGGCGATCTCCTCACGATCGGGTCCGCACGCCGTCACGCCGAGGAGCGCGACGGCCAACGCGCCGAGGAAGAGCCGGCCCCGCCGCGCCGTCGCTCCGGCCCGACCCCCGTCCTCTCCTGCGGCCCCGGCCTCGTCAGAGGACCGCTTCCTGAATCCATCGGTGATGCACATACGGCGACCTCGCCACCCACGGCCGATTCGACCGCGCGTCCCCGGCCGCACCGCCGGGCGGCATTCGCAAATTCATGGTACAACGAAAGATGCCAGGACCGAGTACCCCGGGCCCTCAGGATGGTGCCGAGGCGTCGGCATCGACCCGCCGGCACGAGCCGGCGGGGCCGGCCGGCGCCAGGGGCCGTGACCCGCGCCCCCCGCGCCTGCAGGAGCGCGTGACGCCCCTGCGGCCGCGCGCGGCGACTCGTCCCGGGTCGCCCGCACCGGCGGGGCGCGCACCGCGACGTACCCGACCATCACGCCATCCCGCGGGCTTCCCCGCGCCGCCGGGGGCGCGGTCGTGCCCTACGCCAGAACCTGGCTCGAATCGCGTGTTGTAGGACGGTGGTACGAGGGTTGCACCGGACTCCGGGGCCGCTGAACGGGTACCAACCCGCCCGTGACACCGCCGTAGGTACGGGCCAAGATCTGGAAGGGAACCTTGAAGATCGCCCTGGTCTCCACGCCGTTCCTCACCGTCCCGCCCCGGAGCTATGGCGGGACCGAACTCGTCGTCTACGAACTCGCCGAAGGGCTCCGGTCGCGGGGCCACGACGTCACGCTCTTCGCGACGGGCGATTCCGAGACGAGCGTCACGCTCCGCGCCCTCTATCCTGCTGCGCAGTGGCCGCCCGACACGCTGACCGACCTGAACCACGTCTCGTGGGCGATCGGCGAGGTTGCCAGGGGCGATTTCGACATCGTCCACGCGCACTCCGCCGTCGCCCTCGCCATGACTCGCGTGCTCGTTTGGCCCCCTCTCGTCTACACGCTCCACCACGTGCGGGACGAGACGCTCTCGGCCTTCTACCGGCACTTCCCCGACGCGCACTACATCGCGATCTCCGCCGACCAGATGCGGCGCGAGATCCCGCTCCCGCACTGCCGGGTCATCCACCACGGCCTGGACCCGAACCGGTTCGAGTGGACGCGCCGCCCCGCGGAGTACGTCTGCTTCGTCGGTCGGTTCGCTCCAGTCAAGGGCGTGAACACCGCGATCGACGTGGCGGAGGCGGCGGGGCTCCCGATCCGCGTCGCCGGAGAGGTTCACCCCGTCGACGAAGCGTTCGCCGAGAGGGAGGTGTACCCCCGGCTGAAACGGTCCCACGTGACCTACCTGGGATGCATCGGGCCGTCGATCAAGGTCCCGCTCCTGCGGGACGCCCGGGCGACGCTCATTCCGATCACGTGGAACGAGCCGTTCGGCCTGATCATGATCGAGGCCATGCTGTCGGGGTGCCCCGTCGTCGCGTTCCCACGGGGCAGCGTGCCCGAGCTGGTCGAGCCCGGCGTGACGGGGTTCATCGTCGACTCCCCCGAGGAGATGGCGGCGCTGATCCGCCCGGGCGGCCCCCTCGACGACTTCGACAGGGAACGCTGCCGCGCGAGGGCCGTCGAGCGCTTCAGCCGGGAGCGCATGGTCCGCGACCACGAGCGTCTCTTCGAAGAGATCATCGGGAAGCGCGCACGGCCGGCGATCCGGATCACGGGCAGGCCCAGGCCGGCCACCATGAGGCCGGCGGGAGCCTAGGCGCCGGGGCTGGAGGGGGGCGACGGGGCTCGTCGACACCGGCGCATTCGGCGATCCCCGGGCACGAACCGGGTCGTCGGGCTCTGCCACCGAGTCGTCCGCGACGTCCCTGCCGTGGTGAGACCGCGCTACGGCCTCGCCTCGAATCGGGCGACGCGCTCGCCGTCGGCGTCGTAGAGCTCGAGCCGTCGCCCGGTCACCCTCCAGCTCCGGACCCTCTCCAACGCCGCGAAGTAGGCCTGCTCCACTTCCATCCCCGTGGCACAGGCCATCCGGGTACTGACCAGCGGGCCGAGCTCGAGCCTGCCCCCGTCCCGCCTGTAGTTGCCGCCGAAACGGTTGCACCCGCCGGAGCCGTATGCACGGCGCTCGTTCGCATCGAGGAAGAGGGTGGGCGCGCGTTCGTCGTCCTGGACCGGGATCGGCCCGGCTTCGAGCGCGACCAGCGTCCAGGTGGTACCCTCGAGCGGTACCCCGACGGTGTCGCCAACGCCACGGCTCCCGGGCGCGGTATCGCCGCCGCGCTCCTCGGGCGCGGTGTCGCCGCCGCGACCCGCGCCGGTCCGCGTGTCACACGACTCGCCCGGTGAGGCCGCGATGAAACGGTCGGGCACGAGGTGCGGCAGGAGCGCGTCGCCCTCCATCCCGGGTCGCAGCGCGATCCTGCCCTCGATCGTGACGAGCACGTCCTCGCCCGGCTCCCGACGGACCGCAAGGTAGCCGCGTTCGAGCGCGACGTTGTCCGCCTCCTGCGCCACCGGCAGGCGGAGTCCGGTGCGGCACTCGGTGAAGAGCGCGGCATCGGCCATGTACCGGTACAGCCCGCGCATCGTGAGACGGGGCTCGATCCGCTCGAAGCGTTCCGTTCGCCGGAGCGTGTAATCCAGACCGGATGCGATCTCGCGCCCTGTGGCGTCGAGGAGACGCAGGGCATCGCGATCGACGATCCGGAGCAGCGTCGGCCTCTCGCCCTCCCCGCTCAGCTCGAGGATCGCAGAATCCCCTCTGAGGCTCCAGCGGCCGATGTCATCGTGGACGACGTCCCGCTCCTCGTAGGTCATGCGCGAGAAGAAGGTCTGGTCGGGGAAGAGATTGAGCCGGTAGAGGATCCCGGGGCAGTCGGCGCACGGGATCCGCCCCGCGAAGCTGGCCGGGAGCGGATCGAGTCGCGCCCGATCCTGCACCGGGATCGCATCGGCGCCGGCCGGCGCCACCGACCGGCCCGGGCCGGTGCACCCGCCCAGGATATCGGCGAGCAGCAATACGGCGAGCAGATTGCCTATCCTCATGACGACTTCGACTCCAGTGCAGGGTCGCGCGCGTCCTACCCCTTCTCGATCCGTGCCACCGTCACGGACGGTACATCCACCGGCAGGATCGGCCGGGGTCGACCTGGGCCGTCTCCTCGACGCCCCCGCTCGCGTGAGCGCGCTCGGCACGGCCGCCGGATGCGACGGGCCCGACCTCCATTGCGCGCACGGATGCCGGCTCACCACATTCATCTCGCCGCTCACGCCCCACGCGCGGAAGGGTACGACTGCACCGTTCGCTCCTGGGCGTCGCCCCACGCCGCGCGAGCGCACTCGTGGTGGGGTACGGCGGCCCGGTCGAGCACCGGATGCGGTTCCCGCTCGAGGTCGTCGACGCGGTCCGCGCCGCCGGATCCGCGCACGTACCGATGCCGGCCCGGATCCCGGTCGTCGCCTGGGCGGCCGGCGGCATCTCGTCGTATGCCGACATGAACAGGGGCCTCGCCGCAGGACGTGCCGCCCCCTGCCTCATGGCACGGGCGCGCCTCGGGATCCTCAATGGACCCGGCACGCGACGCACACGATGGGGTACCGCTTGGAGCGGCCACCGCAGCATGGGGCGCTGGAGCGTTGCAACCCGTGCTCCACTCGCTGGGCAGGACGACCGGGCGGACCGAAGGCGTGGGTCGCAGAGGATGATCCCGGGCCCCGCGTCGGACTCCGGGCCGGGTGCTGCGTCGGTCACGTCCACGTGCGGTCCGTCCGGGGAGTCGTGTCGGCCAATGCTCACGCGCCCCGCGGCCGGGGAGCCGCGTCGGCCAACGCCCACGTGCCGCCCCTCGGGGAGCCGTGCCGGCCGACGTCCACGTGCGCCCCGCCCGTCGGACCGCGTGGAAGACGACCTGGAACCCCGATTCGAACGATGCGAACGACGCCCTTGACCTACGGCAGCTATCTCCGACTCGACGAACTCCTCGAGCTCCAGACGCCCGTCTCCGACGGGCCGGAGCACGACGAGATGCTCTTCATCGTCATCCACCAGGTCTACGAGCTCTGGTTCAAGCAGATCCTCCACGAACTCGGCCATCTGCAGGCGCTCCTCGGCGCGAACGATACACCCCGGGCGCAGCACACGTTCAAGAGGATCCTGACGATCCTCAAAGTCCTCGTCGCCCAGATCGACGTGCTGGAGACGATGACACCGCTCGAGTTCCTCTCCTTCCGAGACCGGCTCGAGTCCAGGAGCGGGTTCCAGTCGTTCCAGTTCCGAGCCTTCGAATTCGCGCTCGGCCACAAGCGCCGGAGCGCGGTCGAACACTACCCCGAGGGCGCGCCTGGACGCGAACTGCTGGAGGAGTACTACCGCCGGCCGACGCTTTGGGACTCGTTCCTCCGCTACCTGCACCAGAACGGGTACCCGGTCCCGGCGGTGCAGCTCGAGAGGGACGTGACCCGGCCGGTCGAAGAATCGCCCGAGGTCCAGACGATCCTGATCGACATCTATCGGAACGACCCCGTCCTCAGCACCGTATGCGAGCGGATGGTCGACCTCGACGAAGGCGTACAGGAGTGGCGCTATCGCCACGTCAAGATGGTCGAGCGGACGATCGGCACCCGGCGCGGGACCGGCGGGTCCGAAGGCGCGAGCTACCTGAAGTCGACGCTCTTCCGGCCCGTGTTCCCGGATCTGTGGGCGATCCGGACCGAGCTGTGATGACGGGCCCGCCGTCGCCCGCTTCCGGCACCGGTCCGGGGTCGGGCCCCGAAGAAGGCGCACCCCCTGATCGAGTGTGGACACGATGATCCGACCGGAACAGCTCTACGCGAGCCCGAACGCCCTGGCGCCCCACTACCGGCGCTTCGATGTCGCGAACCGGCTCCTCCTGACCGGCCACTCGCACCAGGCCTGGCCGGACCGGGCCTTCGAGGGACAGTCCCGCGCCTGGATCGACGCGGCGAAATACGTCGACGAGAAGTGGGAACTCGCCTTCGGCCGCGCCGAACGGGTGCGACGGGGCTACGCCCGGCTCCTCGGCGACCAGGACGGCGAGATTGCGCTCGCCGCGAACACTCACGACCTCGTCGTCCGATTCATCTCCGCGCTCCCGCTCCGGGAACGGCCCCGCCTCGTCACGACCGACGGCGAGTACCACTCGCTCCGCCGCCAGCTCGATCGCCTCGCCGAAGAGGGAATCGAGGTCGTCAAGGTCGCGGCCGCGCCCGCGGACGCCGTGGCCGAACGACTCGCCGGCGCCGTCGACGACCGGACCGCAGCCGCCTTCGTCTCGTCCGTCTTCTACCTGGACGCGCGCATCGTACGCGGGCTCGGACACGTCATGGAAGCGTGCCGCCGGCACGGCGCCGAACTCCTCGTCGACGCATACCACCACCTCAACGTCGTCCCCTTCTCCATCCGCGACGAGGGGCTCGAAGATGCCTACATCGTGGGCGGCGGCTACAAGTACTGCCAGCTGGGCGAGGGGAACGGGTTCATACGGATCCCGCCGGCGTGTACGCTCCGCCCCGTCGTGACCGGCTGGTTCAGCGAATTCGGCACCATGGCCGATCCACCGCGAGGCGGCGTCCCCTACGGCACGGGCGCGGACCGCTTCGCCGGCGCGACCTACGACCCGACCAGCCATTACCGCGCCGCCGAGGTCTTCGACTTCTTCGAAGAACTCCGCCTCACCCCCGAACTCCTCCGCGAAGTCAGCCAACACCAGGTCCGGCTCCTCGCACGGGCCTTCGACAATCTGGACCTCGATCCCCGGCTGATCGACCGGGACCGCGACGTCGACCTGAGCGAGATCGGCGGGTTCCTCGCGCTCCGGTCGCCCCAGGCCGGCCATATCCGGAAGCGACTCCTCGAGCGTGGCGTGCTGACCGACTCCCGCGGCGAGTACCTGCGCCTCGGACCTGCGCCGTACCTCTCGGACACACAGCTCACGGATGCGGTCGGCATCCTCGGAGAGTGCGTACGCGACCTACCCACGCGGACCCCACACGGACCATGTTCTAATGTCTAATGTTGTCGCGTCTTGCCATGTGAATGCTCGATCGGAGCAGATACCTTCCGCGGCATGGGTCGCCGCGCTCGCCCTCATCTGCCGGGGGCCACGTTCCACCTGACCGCGAGGCTGCACGGGCGCGAAGCGCTCTTTACGCCTGAGGTACGAACCGCTCTCGTCACGATTCTCCGCGAGCAGGTCGTCTTCAGCGATGTGGAGCTCTTCGCGTACGTCGTCATGCCGAACCACCTGCACCTGGTCGTTCGTCAGGGGCGGGAGCGGTTGTCGCGGTTCATGCAACCACTACTGCGACGGGTCGCGCTTCTGGTCCAGCGGGCGTGGGGGCGTGAGGGGCATGTCTTCGAGCGCCGGTACCGGGACCGGCCGTGCTCAGATCCGGACCATATCCGCAATGCCATCGTCTACACACACCTTAACCCTGTCCGAGCCGGTCTCTGTGCCGAGCCGGGCGAGTATGCGTGGAGCTCGCATGGAGCGTGGATCGGAGGTGAGAATGCGGCCGACGGACGGACGCACCCGGTCTCGCTCGAACGGGCAGCGCAGTTGTTCGCGAGCGGCCCCGCGAGAACGCCCAGTGAGCTCGCCGAGGACTACCTAGCCTTTCTCCAGTGGCGTCAGGCAATCGACGAGGCCGAGGGAAATGACGAGGTATCAGACACCCTGCCGCCGAGGCCACTGCTCGAGTACACGGATCCGAAATGGGCCGTCCACGTCACGCCTTTGGGCGCAGACTCGGCAGGTGATACGCTCGGCGACGGCGGAGCCCCATACGATTCGACGAAACCAGGCCCGCTCGACGCAATGGGTCGGTCATATGCGCGGAACACGCCGGCGTCGCACCCGGACCTGAGCGCCATTGCACAGGCAGTCATCAGAGCGACCGCACCGGGCCTCGACCCCGCTTGGGTCCGATCGCGGTGGGGCGGGCCGGATTACGTGAGGGCCCGTCACGACATCATCCGGCGAGCAGCCGCAGCTGGTTACCGACGTGCGCAAATCGCCAGCTACCTCCGCATCTCAACCAAGACCGTTTCCGCCGTCCTCGCCGCCGAGCGCAGGCGACTCCTCATGCTTCTCAAGCAACCCTCCGCGAGCAGTCCCACCACGCCCGGCCGCTCCGATTGTGGCCCCAACAGCATCCCATGATTCGCTCGGCCAGTAAGCTGGCCCGATGTAGCAACAATAGACAATAGAACATGGTCCGGGAGCGCGGAGGTATCGGCACGAACCATGCACCGGCCGCGGGACCTATCCGCCGCGGCACCGGTGTCCATCGCGCGGCAGGGTGATCGTATCACAGGAAGCTATACAAGAGGCGAGGCGCTACGGCCATGCGGGCGTAGCGCCTCGTTGAGTTTGTATCGAGTCCATTCCGTCGGGTTCCCAACACTCGGTGGTCGAAACTCGGTCGAGACAGGAGCCAGCCGTGCGCATCCTGATGTTGAGCTATGAGTTCCCGCCACTGGGCGGGGGTGGTGCGGGCGTGGTGCGGGGTCTTTCGACTCAGCTGGTCCGCGAGGGTCACGAGGTCGACGTCGTCACGATGCGTGCGCGGGGTCTTCCGCGCCGGGAGGAAGTCGACGGCGTGGTGGTCCATCGCGTTCCGAGCGTGCGGCTGCATCGGACGTACTGCACGATGCCCGAGCAGGCGACGTATCTCGTTTCGGCGCTCCCTCACGTGCTCCGCCTGGCCAGGGCCCGTCGGTACGACGTGAACCACACGCATTTCATCTTTCCGGACGGCCTTCTCGCGCTGACCCTCCGCCATCTGGTGGGTCTGCCGTATCTCATCACGGCCCACGGCTCCGATGTTCCGGGCTACAACCCTCATCGGTTCGTGAGAGCGCACCGGTACCTCTCGCCGGTCTGGCAGAGGGTCGTCAGGGGCGCGGAACGGATCGTGTGTCCGAGCGAGATGCTGCGTTCGCTCGTGCGTCGGGCGCTGCCGGACGCCCGCTCTCACGTCATCCCGAACGGGATCACGAGCGACGATTATCGGCCCGGCATCGCGAAGGAAGCACGGATCCTGGTCGTCACGCGGATGTTCGAACGCAAAGGGGTCCAATACTTGCTCCGAGCACTCGCCGGCCTCGACCTGGGTCACGAAGTCCACATCGTCGGAGACGGTCCATACCTCCCGGTGTTGAAGGACCTGGCCGCCGAGCTCCGTCTCGATGTCCGGTTCTGGGGGTGGCTGGATCGCGGGTCCCCGGAGCTGACGCGACTGTACGAGACCTCGCGGATCTACGTCTTTCCGTCGGAGGCGGAGAACTTCCCGCTGGTCCTTCTCGAGGCGATGAGCGCTGGCGCTGCGATCGTCACGACTCGCGGGACCGGGTGCGCGGAGGTCGTCGGCGATGCCGCGGTGCTCGTCGAGCCCCGTGACGTCGGCTCGCTCCGGGCGGCGCTCGTCTGGCTGGCTGGCGACGCCGATCTCTGTCAGCGACTCGGCGCGGCGGCGAGGGCGAGGCTGGGAGAACGGTTCACGTGGCCGGCGATCGCGCGTCATCACCTTGAACTCTATGCGCTGGTGGGTCGAGCGTCACCTGTGTCCACGGATTCGCCCTCTCACACTCGAAGGGGGGTGCATCGGTGACAATCCAGGCGCCTCGGCGGGCTCTCTGGATCAGCGACTACTTTCCGCGGCCCCACGACATGACGGCCGGCACCTGGGCGCTCGAGAGCGTCGTCGCGCTCCAAGCGGCCGGCCTGCCCGTCGTCGTCGTCGCGCCCACCCCGTGGATCCCGCGCCAGCTCGCCGTGACCGCGACGCTCCGGGAGTGGTCGAGGGTACCCGCCCAGCTCGAGATCAAAGGTGTACCCGTGTTCTACCCTCGACTCCCGCACTACCCGCGTCGCTGGGTGATCGAGCACTTCTACAATCCCGTGCCGTTCCTCGAGAGCTCGTTCCTCTGGCCGTGGATCCGCGGTGCCGTGGATCGCGTCATGCGCACGCACCCGTTCGACCTCGTGCATACGAACTTCCTCTTCCCGAGCGGATACCTCGGGCTGGAACTGAAGCACCGCTACGGCACGCCGCTCATCGTGCACGAACGAAGCGTCCAGCGCCTCGCCGCCGCTCGGGCGCACCCGGCGCGGCGAGAGATGTACCGGCGCATCCTGCGCGGCGCCGACGTCGTCATCACGGAGAACTGGACGATGGCCGGCGAGCTGCGTGAGATGGAGCCGGCGATCGCGGAGCTTCGCGTCTTCATGCAGCCGGGTGCCTATCCGGACAGCCGCGCCGCGCTCGCGCAACCGCGCCCCGCGGCATATCAGGGCCGACGGATCGTCCTCTCCGTGGGCACGCTCTCCGAGCGGAAGGGCCACGAGTACCTGATCCGCGCGGTCGCGGAGCTCCGATCCGAGTTCCCCGACCTGGTCTGCCGCATCATCGGCGAGGGGCCGGAACGTCCGCGTCTGCAGGCGCTCATCCTCGATCTGGCTCTCCAGGACTGCGTCGAGTTGTGCGGCCGCGCTCCGCATGTCGAGGTTCTCGGCGCCATGTCGTGGTGCGACATCTTCGCGCTCCCCTCGTGGGGCGAGGCGGGCGGCACGGTCTACGGCGAGGCGATGCAGTTCGGGAAGCCGATCATCGCCTGCATCGGCGAGGGCATCACCGAGCACGTGCGCGACGGTGTGCACGGCCTCCTGGTCCCACCCCGGGATGTCACCGCGCTGGCGAGTGTCTTGCGCCAGCTCCTCTCGGCGCCCGAGGCGCGGGAGCGGATGGGCGCGGCAGCGCGTGCGCTCGCCGTCGCCCGGCTGAGCTATTCGAAGCTCGCGGGCGAGCTGATCGCGCTCTACACGTCGCTCTCGCGCCGCGCGGCGCGGTCACAGCCGGATCTCGTCGCCGCCGGGCGCGCCGATTCCGGGCCCGTCGCTCCCGGCCCCGTCGATCCGGCGTCGCCGGACGCGGAGCGGGAACCGAACGCCGGGGAGCCTTAGTGGTGGCCCTCCCTGCTGTCCGCCTGAAACGGTGGCAGGCCAGGGCGCTGCGCTGGCTGGCGACCGCTGCGCTCGTCGCCTGCATCTTCTGGTTCGTGCCCCTGGGCGAGGTCGTCCAATCGTTGCGCGGCGTCCGGCTCGGCTATGTCTGGGCCGGCATCGCGGTCTCCGTCGCGGCGCACTATCTCCAGGCGTTTCAGACGTGGCTCCTGCTCAGTCGGATCGGTATGCCGATCCGGACTTCGGAGATCTTCGCGATCAACATGACGACCCGGTTCTACGGCCAGTTCCTGCCGAGCGAGCTCATGGCGGGTGCGGTGAAGCTGCACCGGCTCGCGGGTCCGACGAAACAGTGGGGCGAAGTCGTCGCGGCGCTCACCTTCTTCCGGCTCGCGAACATGTTGGCGCTCGTCCTCCTCGGCCTCTGCTTCTGGGCGATCGAGCGGCCGTCCGGCGCCGGGTGGTGGGTCGGCATCGTCATGTTCGCGCTCGCCGCCGCGATCCTCGTGTTGCACGTGATCCTCTCGAGCCGGAGGACCAGCGCCGTCCTCCAGCGGCTCGTCCCCTCGCGCGGGTTCTCGTGGCTGCGCGGCAAGGTCGTCGACAGGGTCCGGGGCGTGATCCGCACCATGGTCGAAAGCTACCGCGTCTTCGGCGAGGTGTTCGTCGCGATCGGCACGCTCGCCGTCGCGCGACACCTCATCGGAATGGTGAGCTTCGGCCTGCTCGCGCTCTCGGTCGATGTGCGGCTCTCGTACCTGACGATCGGCTGGTTACGGGTCGTCATGCACGTGATCATGATGCTCCCGATTTCGCTCGCGGGGATCGGGGTCCGCGAAGGCAGCCTCGTCGTGCTCCTCCAGGAGTACGCGGTCCCTCCGGGCCAGGCCGTGGCGCTGGGCCTCGTCCTGTTCGCGAACACGGCGCTGGTCACGAACGCGCTCGGCGGCGCGCTCGAGCTCAAGAACGTCCTGAGCGGAGGCCGCCGCGCCGGCGCGCCACAACGGAGTCCGGAATGAGCAGGAGCGGGCGCGGCCGCGGCCCGGACGCCGCGGTGACCTCAGGCCTCTCCATCGCGATCGGCTCTGGCGACGGTTCGGTTCCAACCCCGGGCCGGCTGCTCGGCCAGGGTACCCGGAGCGAGGTCTTCGCGCTCGTGGACGGCCGGGTCCTGAAGCTCCTCCTCCCGGATTACGCCTCGCTCGCGGACGTCGAGGCCGGGATCCTCAGCGAACTCGCCGCAGCCGGCGTCCACGCTCCTCGGGTGGATACGATCGTCGAGCTCGACGGCCGCCCCGGCCTGATCTTCGGGAACCTGAGGCCGGGGAGGACGCTGAGCCGTGAGGTGCGAGCCCGGCCGTGGCGGATCGTCGCAGCGGCGCGCGAGCTGGCCGCGCTCCATGCCGCGGTCCACCTCCATACGGCGCCCGGCCTCCCCTCGCAGCGCGAGAGGATCGAAGCCCAGATCCGCCATGCTGCCGTCGTGCCGTCCGAGGTCCGGCACACCGCGCTCACGGTCCTGGACACATTGCCGGATGGCGATGCCGTTTGTCACGACGACGTGCACATGCTGAACGTGATCGTCTACCCGGGCGGCGGCATGCTCATCGACTGGGCCCTCGCGACCCGCGGCAATCCGTCGGCGGATGTGGCGACGGCGCTGCTCCAGCTCCGTTTCGGCGAGGTGCCGGGCCGGGGCGTGGCCGCGGCCGCGCTCGAGGTGGGGCGCCGCGTCTTCTGCCGCGCGTACCTGGGCCGCTATCTCCAGCTCCGGCCCGAGGCCGCTGCCGAGATCCAGAGGTGGGCGCTCCCCGCAGCGGTCGCCCTCGCCGGCCGGCGAGAAGGCAGGATGCAACGGCAGCTCATCCGGCGGATCGAAGCGCTTCTCCGTGCGCGACAGGCGCTGGAGCGGAGGAGAAAGCTGCCGTGAGGACGGTAGAGCTGTACACGGGCGCGTGGTACGGCGACCGCCGCCTCTCCCTCGCGTTCCCGCCGGGCTGGGACGTCCGGGTGATGGGCGAGAGCCCCGGTCCGCCGCTCGGTCCATCGGAGCTCCAGGCCCGGCTCCTCGCCCCGATCGCCGGGCCTCGCCTCTCCGAGCTGGCGCGTGGCCGCTCGTCCGCGGTGATCGTGATCGACGACATCTCCCGGCCTACGCCGACGGCGGAGCTGATCCCGCTCGTCCTGGCCGAGCTCGCGGCGGGCGGGGTCCCGGCGTCGCGGGTGAAGATCGTGATCGCGGCCGGTGGGCACGAACCCGCGTCGGAGTCCGACAATCTGAAGAAAGTCGGAGCCGAAGCCACGTCGACGATCGGCTACGAGGTGCACGACCCGGAAGGCGACCTGGTCCACGCGGGCGTCTCGCCCTCCGGGATCCCGCTCTACCTGAACCGGACCGTCATGGCCGCCGACCTCAGGGTCGGGATCGGCGGGATCTGGCCGCATGAGGGCGCGGGCTTCTCCGGCGGCTCGAAGATCCTGGTCCCCGGCGTCGCGGGGTCCCGGACCGCGCGCTACCTGCACGACTTCCTGCGCGGCGCGAGGCGGCGAGGCGACGGCGTCGAGAACGAGTTCCGTCGTGAGCTGGACACCATCACCGGGATGCTCGGGCTCGACTTCATCGTGAACGTGGTCCTCGACCACGGCCGGCGGATCGTCGATCTCTTCGCCGGTGACCGGATCCTCGCGCATCGGGCCGGAGTCCAGGCCGCGTCGCGCCTCTTCGCGGCGCCGCCGGTCCCGCGCGACGCTCAGGTCGTCGTCGCGAACACCTACCCGTTCGACACGAACCTGTACTTCACGAGCTGGGGGCTCTGGCCGATCCTCTCCGCGCCGCCCGGTGCGACGAAGGTCGTGATCGCCGATGGATCGCAGGGGCCCGGCTCGCACCGTCTCAAGCCGACCCAGCTCTCTCTCGCCGGCCGGGCGTGGGTCCGGCTCCGGACGCTCCGGCCCCGGCACGCCTGGAAGCAGGCCCGTCACCTGGCGGCCGGATTCAGGCGGAACCGGAGCCGCCGGACGCTGGAGTTCCTCGTCCTCTGCCCGAACCTCTCGGCCGACGGTGTGGCCGCCCGGTTCCCGGCCGCGACCCCTTTCCGGAGCTGGGACGAGCTCTTGGACCGTCTGACCGTGCTGCACGGCGAAGGCCCCGTCAGGGTCGTCGTCTATCCGTGCGCGCCCTTTCAGATCCCGATGGAGGAGAGTGGGCCGGTATGAGGATCTGTCTGATCAGCGTCGAGATCTTCGCGTGGGGCAAGTACGGCGGCTTCGGGCGCGCGACGCGGACGATCGGGCGCGAGCTCGTCCAACGAGGGCACGAGGTCTACGCCGTCGTCCCGCGCCGTCCGGGTCAGGCCGCCGTCGAGGAGCTCGACGGGATGACGGTCCTGTCCTTCCCGCCAGGCCGCTCCGGCGCGGCGACCCGGCTGCTCGCCGAGGCCGACGCCGACATCTATCACTCGTGTGAGCCGTCGCACGCGACGCACCAGGCGGTCCGGGCACGACCCGACCGGGTGCACATCGTGACGTGCCGCGACCCTCGCGACCGGACCGACTGGCTGACCGAGTTCGCGCTCCCGTCCCGGAGCCGGCTCCGCGTCGTCGCCAATTACCTGTACGAGAACAGCCCGCTCGTGCGACGCGGCGTGCAGCGCGCGGATGCGGTCTACGCCGCGGCGCCCTGCCTCGTGCCCAAGGCGCAGGCGATCTACCGGCTGCGAACGCCGCCGCGGTTCCTGCCGACGCCGGTCGAGATCCCGGCCCGGGTCGAGAAGGCGGCCCACCCGACGGTCTGCTTCGTGGGCCGGCTCGACCGCAGGAAACGGCCGGAGATCTTCTTCGATCTCGCCGAACGCTTCCCGGATGTCCACTTCATCGCGGTCGGCGCGTCGAACGACGCGCACCGGGACCGGTACCTCCGGGAGCGGTACGGCTCGCTGCCGAACCTCGAGATGCGAGGGTTCGTCGACCAGTTCCGGACCGATGAGCTGGAGCGGATCCTCAAGCGGAGCTGGATCCTCGTCAACACGTCTGCGCGGGAAGGGCTGCCGAACTCGATGCTCGAGGCCGCGGCGCACCGGTGCGCGATCCTGAGCGCCGTCGACCCGGACGGCTTCGCCTCGAAGTTCGGGTGGCACGTCCGGAACGACGACTTCGAATCCGGGCTCCGGTACCTGCTCGAGGATGATCGCTGGCGCGAGCGCGGGCTCGACGCGTGGCGCCACGTCGCCGCGACGTTCGAGACGGCGCGTGCAGTCGAGAAGCACATCGAGGCGTACTGCGAGGCGCTCGACGCCCGGAGCAGGCGCTGAGGGAGCGGGTGCGGACGCACCGGGGCGGACCAGGGTCACCGAACGCGGTCGTACGCGGCCACGGGCCGCACCCGTGCGGGTCCGGGAGGCGCCACGAGGGGGCGACCGTCGAGCCCGTCGACGCCGCTGCACCCGCGCGCACGCGCCCGGGAGGCACAGATGGAAGAGACGCTGCGCGGACGGGTGTACCTCGGCCTGCAGGCGCTGCGCGGCCGGCCGCTCGGCCGCTGGATCCGCAGGCTCCGGGAGTGGGAACGGCTCGACGCCGCCGAGTTCGAGCGCCGGCACGAGGATCGTCTGCGCCTGACCCTGGCGCACGCTGCGGCGTGCGTCCCGCTCTACAGGACGGAACCGTGGCGGAGCGTGCTCTCGGGCGGGAGCGATCGGCTGGAACGGTGGCCCATCCTCGAGCGGGAGGTGCTACGCGAACGGTTCGATGCGTTGCGGGCAAGGCCGGCGCCACGCCGCCAGGTCGTGCGGCAGACATCGGGCTCGACCGGCGCACCGATCCGGGTCGCGCTGACGCCTGAGGCCGAGGCGTGGGGCTGGGCGCACCGCTACCGCGGGCTGGGCTGGCACGGGATACCGGTCGGCGCACGGGCGCTCCGGCTCTCGCACGACCGTCACCCGCTCCGGGACCGGGTCCTGGGCCAGGTGAGCCTGCCGGAGCTGGACGGCGAGGCCGCGCTCGAGACGGCGGCCCGGATCCTCCGCGCCAGGCCATCGGAACGGCCGCGACTCGTCGCGGGCCCGCCGTCGACGCTCTTCCGCCTGGCGCGCTACCTCCGCGAGACCGGGGCGACGGCGCCCCTCGTCCCGTTCGCCCGATCCGGAGGGGAGCAGCTCTTCGGCTTCCAGAGGTCGGAGATCCAAGATCGGCTCGCGGAACGCGTGATCGATTCCTACGGCTCGACGGAGGCTGGCGCGCTCGCCGGCGAGTGCCCGGCCGGATCGCTCCACGTCTACGCGGAGCACGTGCACCTCGAGATCGTGCAGGGCGACACGCCGGTCGCGCCGGGCGAGTTCGGCGACATCGTCGCGACACCGCTCGGCAACCTGGCGATGCCCCTCATCCGGTACCGGGTCGGGGATCGCGGCCGGCTTTCCCCGGAACCGTGCCGGTGCGGCCTGCCTCACCCCGTCCTCCTCGACCTCCAGGCCCGGCTCGGCGACACGATCGTCGCCGCGGACGGGAGCGTGCACCACGCATCCGTATTGGTCGAAGCGCTCGAACCCTTCTTCGCCGCGCCCATCTCGGCCGGCGTGCGGCAGCTCCGCTTCGATCCGATCGACCGGTTGACCTGGGAGGTACGGATCGAGGCGCCCCGCCTGCTCCGGGCCGGCGATGACGGCATCCGGGCGCTCGCCGCGCTCGAACGACGGCTCGCGGAGATCGTGCGCCGAACGTTCGGCGCGCCGTGCCGCGTCGAGGCGAGCCTCGTCGAGGCGATACCGAGGGAGCGGGGAAAGTTCCGGTACTACCGCGTCGTAGGTCAGCGGCGGGCCGCCGTCCCGTAGAGGATGTCCAGGATCAGCTCGGGCACCGTCCCCGGGTGGCGACGGTTGTGGTACCGCCAGTCGTAATCCCTGTCCCACGCCGCCGAGTTGTAGAGCACGAACGCGCCGCGCGGAACCCGCCCGCGCAGGGCGCCGCACCGCGTCGGCGGCGGCTGGTGCCCCGGCGGACGACCCGGATACCAGACCCGGCACTGACCCGGCGGCGGGTAGTGGCCCGGCGGCACACCCTTCAGCTTCCGCGGGCCACGGACCCTGGCGCCCTTGCCGACGCCGTGCCCGGCCGAGCGAGCGCCGTGCGGGCCGACGACGACCACATCGCCGTACGGGCGCGGGCCGCCCCGATCGCCGACCACGACCTTACGGCTGCACCCCGTGCCCGCCACGATCGCCGCGGCCAGCAGCGCGCACAACGTGCTCCAACGCATACGCACCCCTCCGATCCATCGGCTCATCAGGAAGGACGACGAAGGTTTTCGGAGCGTCACAATCCAGCACGGATCACGAGGAGGTCACGGCCGCCTGCAGCGCCGCCAGCCGCTCGCGCCAGAAGGAACGCATCCGCTCCACGTCGTCCGGGGCGCCGAGCTTCCGGTGGTCGATGCTGACCTGGCTCTTCGCGTCGCCCTTCGCGTAGAAGAGAACGTCGACGTGCGTCCCGTCGCTCCAGGTGATGCGCATCGACTTCGAGGGCGTCGCCTTCCGGACCGTGATCGGCGCGTCCGGCAGCCACTCCGCTCTCCTCGCCTCATCGGCCCAGGCGCGGTACAGGTCGTCCAGCGGGACCGCGATCGTCTTGCTCGCGCTGACGCGGTACCCGTCCGCGGTCTGGTTCGCCGCGCGCAGCCCCCGGGCACGCTCATACTCGACCGCGATCATCTGCTGCCACCACCCGCTGAGACCGGGCGTCTCCGCGAGGAGTGCGACGATCTCCTTGTGCGACATCGTCCGGGCGCCGGCCGCATCCAGGGCCGAGAACCACTCGGCCCGCCCCTTGCCCGTCGCGTCCCGGACGGCCGCATCGCTGATCCCAGGCACCGGAGTCGACGCGGACGAACCATCTCGTGGCGCGCGTGAGGATCCCCCGCCCGACGTCGCGTTCCTCGCCGTCGCCGCCTCGGCCCCACCCGCTTCCCGGCCCAGCGCGAAGGCATGCTTGAGGAGCGCGCGGATCGCGGGCGACTCGAGCCGTTCCCGGTCCGAAATCTTCACGTGTCGACCCTTCGCGCTCGTCCCCTCGAGGAGCCCTTCAGGGTCCGGGAGCGAAGCGCCCCGGGCAAAGACCAGGTTGATCCGCGACTTGAGCGGCCCGATACCGCAGACCAGGTCGGCCATCCCGGGCCCGGTCCCGAAGCCGATCATCTTCCACCCCGGCCACACCTTGACCGTCGCCTCCGGGAACTCCTCCAGGATGAGTTCGCGCGCGCGGAGCGCGAGGTCGCGCACCTCGGGCGCGCTCTGCTCCAGGAACTCCTCGATCGTGATGTTCGCCATGCCTCCTCCCCCATTGCGTGATCGGCTCCGGCTCCCGCGAAAGCCCCCTCGGATCGGCGCGGCGCCTCGTGCGGGCCCGGCCTGGTGCCCGAGTCAGGGACAAGCTACATCAAGGACCGGCAAACCGCGATGAGGGTGCGGCCGAGGAGAGCGGGCCGGCGCACCGCGCGGTAGACCGGCGCGAAGGGGCGTCGCATTCGAGCGGTACTGCGGGAGCATCACGGGGACCGCCGGGGCGCCCGGACGGCACGGTCAGAGTCTGCAGAAGCCGCTCAGACGCGTTGGATGGGGTGACGCGGAACCCGATGGCGGGCGCGCTCCGGGACCTCGGCCCGGCGACCCCGGCCAGCCCGTGATCCCCACCCGCCCACGTAAACCCGACTCCAGGGGGACGACATGCCCGAGGGAACCGAGATGCTCAACCGAATGAGGCGCTCACTGGTCGTCGTGACGGCTGTCGTACTCGGGGCGTGTGCGGCCGGGCCGCAGGCGGACGACGACGCACTGCGCCGGGAGTTCGAAGAGACGCTGAATCGACACATCGAGGCGATCCGGACACGAGACCTCGCCGGGATCGAAGCGACGATCACCAGCGGCCCCGAGCTGGTCCTGATCTTCCCGAACGGTCACCGCACCACGACCCGGGACGACTACATGGACTTCCACCGGAACTGGTTCGCCAGCGATTCCTGGACGATGCAGATCGAGGTCGTGGGCGCGTTCGTGGGTCGGGACTACGCGACGGCGATGGCCCGTACCGTCTACGAGGATCTCGCCAACGGCGAACCCGTGCAGAGCCGGAGCTGGCTGACGCTGACGTTCCGCAGGGAGGGCGACCGCTGGGCGCTCTACCACGACCAGAACACGCGCATACCCTGACGGCGCCGGCTGGATTTCGGTTCCGCATGGTCGGCGGCGAGCGAGGCCCGCTCCTCAGCGGAGAGCTTCGTGGATCGCGGGCGTGAGGCGCACGAGGAAGTCGTGCACCGGCTCGAGGGCCAGGCCGAGGAGCATCCACAGCGGAGCGTAGTCGAAGCGGATGTAGCCGTGCAGGTGCCAGCGCGCCCGCGACGCGTAGTCCCACGGACACCGCCCCGTCGCGCGCTCCAGCGTCCACCCCGCCGCGTACTCGACGGCCAGGAACCCGGCGCCGTACACCGCCGCCCGCAGCAGCGACGGGTACGCCCGAACCAGCTCGTGGACCGGCTCGTACAGCGGGGCGATCAGCCCGTAGATCGGAAACATCCACAGGTACGTCGTCCCCTCGAGCCACCACCGCCGGTCCGGCTCGCGCAGGCGCGTGAGCGCCGTGAAGATGATCTCGACGCACCACCCGAGGATGCCGTAGGCGACGAAGCGCAGGAGCATAGCTCCCCGAACCCGATCGACGACCGCCGGTGCCGAACCCCGGTGCACGCGATCCGGGGATGCACGGAAAGGGCCGGCGAGGGCGCGCCGGGTGGGGCGCCGAACCCGAACACCGGCCTGAACGCCGCCCCTCGTTGATGCGGGGCCGCGGTGACCGTATACTCGGGCCGGTCGATGCCGCGACCCCGTGAGTGAGGGCACTCCCCTCCGGAAGCCAATGACGACGCCACCCGCCGTGGATGTGACATTTCGGATCCGGCCGTACCGGGCGCCGCTGTGGCTGCGCGGGCCCCATGCCCAGACCATTGCGGGCAAGTTCCTGCGCCCCGGCCCCGGGATCGCGCTGCGTCGGGAGCGGCTCGAACTCCCCGATGGAGACTTCCTCGACCTCGACTTCGCGGAGGCCGGCGACCACGACGCGCCGGTCGTCCTCGTGCTGCACGGGTTGGAAGGCTCCGCGCGCCGGCGCTACATGCTCGTGACGTACCGCGAGCTGCTGGCGCGGGGGCTGCGTCCGGTCGGGTTGAACTTCCGCGCCTGCAGCGGCGAGCCGAACCGGCTCCCTCGCCTCTACCACTCCGGCGACACGGGGGACGTGCGCCACGTCGTCGAACACCTGGCCGACCGGTTCCCGGACGTGCCGATGGGCGCCATCGGCTTCTCCCTGGGCGGGAACGTCCTGCTCAAGTACCTGGGGGAGGCGGGGGAGGACGCGGGCCGGCGGCTCCGCGCCGCCGTTGCCATCTCGGTCCCGTTCGACCTCACCGCCGGCGCCGCGACCCTCGAGCGGGGACTCATGGGCCGCATCTACACGGTGTACTTCCTGCGCAACCTCCGCAGGAAGGTTCGGGCCAAGGCCCGGCTCCTCGACGGGCACATAGACGTTCAGGCGACGCTCCGCGCCCGCACCCTCCGCGCCTTCGACGACGCGGCGACGGCGCCGCTCCACGGCTTCGCCGATTCCGCCGACTACTACCGCCGTTCGAGCAGCGCCGCCTACCTCGAACGGATCCGCATCGCCACGCTCCTGCTCCAGGCCGAGGACGACCCGTTCCTCCCACCGGACGCGATCCCGCGCGACGCGATCGCACGCAACCCCCACCTCGTCGCGGGGTTCACCGAGCGGGGCGGACACGTCGGCTTCCTCACCCGGGATGGCGGGCCTGGAGGCCGTCGGCTCCGCTTCTGGGCCGAGGAAGAGGCCGCCCGGTTCCTCGCCGCACACCTGCCGCCTGCACACCGCACACGCCCCGTGCCGGGGCGGCCCGAATCGAGCCGTACCGGCACGGGGCGGTGAGAACGATCTTCGCCGCGTGGAGCGACCGACAGCGGGCGCCGCCCCACGCGCGGAGAGGTCAGGCTACCGCGTCGCGATCCGCCCGGCGAGCCGCGGGTTCAGCGCGTTGAAGAGGAGCGGCCACGTCGCCACGGTCTGGGCGCGGTAGTTCGGCTGGAACCCGAAGAGGACGACCGAGCCCGAGCCGACCGGGACCTCGACGAGCGCCGGCTTGCCGGCCAGCCGCTCGGCCCCGAGCGTCCACCCCGAGAGCGTCGGGTCGCCGGTGCCGTAGCGTGCGACGACCGTCGCCGCGGGGTCCGCGACGTCGAACGCGCGGCTCGAACGCCAGTACCAGGCGGCGGCCGACTCATCCATCCCGCGGGCCAGGGCATGGCCGCGGTCGAGGTCGACGCGCAGAATCGAGCCAGGGATGTAGAAGTCCTGGTTCGGGAGCCCGGCCACGGCGTTCGAGACGCCGAGCCCGAAGATCTCGATCGCGAAGTCCGTGGCCTGCTCGATCGCGACGAGACGCCCGCCCTCGCGGACGAAGGCGCGGAGCGCCTCGATGCCTTCCTCGCCGATCCCGCCCGTGTACTCCGGCGGGAGCGAGCCCGGCGGATGCCCCTCCACGATGGCGCGCGCGGCCTGCGACTGGAAGACGAGGACGTCGTAGCTCCGGCGCAGCCCGCCCTGCCGGATCCGCTCGTCCATGACGGTGTCGTAGACGAGGCCGTACTGGTCGAAGAGCCAGCGCGTCCAGCCGGCCTCCATCGTCTCGCGCCACCCCTTGTAGAGCCCGATCCGCGGCGCCTGCCGGCCGCGGAGCTCCGCCGGGAGCGTGAACCGGAAATCGACCTGCCGCGGGATCGGCGCCGAGAGCG
>Ga0079224_100000920_pt1 | contig 31769 bp, 35 predicted proteins | sample Stecom2015_FD_80414 | JGI IMG/M metagenome (GOLD analysis project Ga0079224, IMG submission 80414) | Agricultural soil microbial communities from Utah to study Nitrogen management - Steer compost 2015 | ecosystem: Environmental > Terrestrial > Soil > Agricultural land | place: USA: Utah... | reverse complement strand
TTGAAACTATTGAAAAAGAAGATCTCGTCTTTATTGATTTCTACGCCGCTTGGTGTGGCTCTTGTCGAATTGCTGCTCCAATGTTTAAGCGTATCGCAGAAGAAGAGGGAGTTAAAATCTTTAAAATCGATGTAGAGAAAAATCCAAAAATTAAAGAGATGGTTGAACTCCCAGGACTTCCTGCAGTAGGATGCTTTAAGAATGGTGAACCTCAAGACCTCGTGAATGTTACAAAAGAAGAAGTGTTCAGAGAATTTGTTCAAAAGATGAAGGCTTAATAATGGATATTAAATCAATTAAAGATCTTGCTCAGAAATATACAGTTGATGAGTTGAATGGTTTTGCTGACGAGTTTGAAAGTACAGGTGTTGCACCTGTTAAAACACAAGAAGATGCTGGCGAACAAATGAGCGATTATCTTCAAGCAGCTGTCCTTCGTTCATATATGGACCAAGGAATGAGCTTAGTGGATGCGACACGCGAATTCTCAAAGAGAGTGCGTGGAGTTCTCTCGTGAGTGAAGTTCACATTCGTCCAGGACTTCTATTTGATATTGAAGCTATTGCGGACTTTCAAATTAAAATGGCCCTTGAGACAGAAAACTTTGCACTCGATCCAGAGATCGTTGCAAAGGGAGTCTCTGCAGTTTTTGATGATCCTAGTAAGGGTAAGTACTGGGTTGCGGAAGTTGATGGGAAGCTCGCAGGATGTCTTCTCACTGTTAATGAATGGAGTGATTGGAGAAACGGTACAGTCCTCTGGATCCATTCCGTTTACGTGATTCCTGAATTTAGAAAGTCCGGTGTGTTTAGGACCCTCTACTCACATTTGAAAACGATGGTTAACGAATCTCCTGACTTGAGAGGTTTAAGGTTGTATGTTGATAAAACAAATACCACTGCTCAAAAAGTGTATGAATCTTTGGGGATGAATGGAGAACATTATCATCTGTTTGAATGGTTAAAATAAAAACCTAGCTGAAGATGGAACGTTGAATTTTTTGGTGGGGTATGGGAGAACTTAAAAAGTGGTTTAGCTTAGTAAGTTCGATGAAGGGTGTAGATTTTTTGAGGAGTCCTCATCTTCAGCTTCTTACCTTTACTAAAGCACGTTTGATGCCAAACTTAACTGACCGAAATCATATCGTAGTGTTCTTGAAACTGGAGCTATTTTGTCACCTAAGTTTCATTATGCGCCCATAAAAAAAGCCCAAGATGACTTGGGCTTTTTTAAATTTTAACCGTTGCAGGAAGAGAACAGTGAGCTGGTAGGACGGGGCGATGTGTTGAGAAGGTTTGGCTGGTTAGGCCAAGCCTCCGGGGAAAAAATTGTGTTATTTATGGAGTTCATTCTCCCTGCAGGCATCTATAAAGCAATGGAGATGCCAACAATTGGGAATACATAACTGTTTAATTTCCCATAGTTACTCGATAAGTCAAAATAAATTTAGCAGTAGTCAATTTGCCCCAAATCTTAAGATTGCTGGGACAAAAATGTTAGTTAACCCATTTTGCCCAAGCCTCTATTGGTATTATTGAGAACTTAATATTTTGCGCAAGTGTAAGAAAATGTAAGACTCTGGTATTTTGATCTTAAGGTTGGTCGGTTATATCCCTGCAATATTCTTTAAGAAAAATCTTAAAGAATTCTTTAGTTTCGTTCGTTAAGTTAATTAATGAAGAATGTCATGTTTTTGCTTCTCTTAATTTTTACTCCAGATCAAGTCAATGCAGACGAGTTAGCAGGATATGTTGAATGTAATGATTCAACTCCTTCTCCGATGTGTTTGAACTTGAGCAGATTGGTTAATGAAATTGATGATAAATCTAACGCTCACCAGAATTATATAGATATGAGAAATCTTATCCATAGACCCCATGACGGTTCTTGGGGAAATGCTCATTGTAAATTGATGCAAAAAATTGATTGTGATGATCATTTCGGTTTCACCCCTATAACAGATTTCGCTCGCGAAGCTTTCGGAGTTTCTTTTTTCAATAGCACCAGTATGAGGCCCTCGATTGAACAGAATCAAAGTGTTCTTCGAACGATGGACGAAGAAACGAAATGTTTGTGTATTGAATCTACTCTTGCAGTAAAGCTCGAAGAAAATGGGGGGGATCTTGAGGTCATTGTTGATGCAAGAATAAAGGACATTCAAGAAAATGTCTTAAAATCGTTTGGCAAAAAAGTCATAAATGACTATGCCCATATTTATGAAGATGGAATGTTTTTCCTTAATCATACTAACGTTATCAATCCACAAAAAACTGATGCACTTCTTTGTAGAGGAGCTTCTCATCTTACACAAAAAATAGGTGAGAAGTGTCCTAATAAAAAGAAAGCCCAAATTGATAAACGACTAGAGCTCATCTTTTCAGAAATGGATTTTAATGGTGCGAAAACAATAGAAGAAAAACTTCAATACGTAGACTATAATACCATCCATCGGAAAGCGAAGGATTCTAAAGGTAACGAGGTTACTTATCTACGAAGTGAATATGATAAAACAAGATATGGATTAAAGCAGACTCAGGAGTTTAAAGTCCTAGATCGAATGCTTACTAATCTATTCTCCTCTAATGAATTCCAAGATGAGAGATCATACGGGCCTGGTTTTGAAGTTATATCTACAAAAATCAGTGAACTCTTATTTAAAGATTTCGATGGGACAATTACTAAAATCTTTAATAATCAAGTCCCCCAAAAATTTCTAGATGAGTGGAAGACTGTAAGAAGCATGCCGAATGCTAAACAAGAATTTGAAGATCGATTTACACGTTACCTCCTTAAAGTAGCTCCTTCGCATCCAGGACTATCTACGATCCTTTTAGACTCAGATATGTTTTCTAAATTCAAGAGTCACTCTCAAACAAAAAAGATAAGTAGCGTTTTCTCGGAATTAGAGAATAACTTTTCAGAAATGGAAAAGTACATGGAAGCCAGATGCCAAAAAATGGCAGACGATTTTGCTGATGTAGTTTGCCTTGAAGAAGAAGATATTTTGAATTCACTAAGTAAAGATTCTTTAAAAAGTTTTTCACAGAGCGAAGATGGCGACATCCTTGGGATTAATGATGTAGTGATGTGTCGTGGTGGCCAATATTCAAACATGAGCTTCCAAGGATTAAATAAAGATGGAAGTAAGATCGTAAACTCAGACTTGTTCATGTTTCTTAATGATAAAAATAATTCTGCAGATCCATACTCTTCCTTTGCTCATGATCTAGCAAACAATGAAAAGAAAAGGGAATTAATTAGTTATGCCGCTCTAGCCTCTAACAGTAATACCCCGCGAAGATCAAGTTATGATCCTCTAAAAAATCATTTCGACAAGTTTAAAAAAGATAAGCTCATCGACTCAAATGGTGCAATTGCTGAAGTAAACATAACATATGATAGAGGAGTAGTGAGAGATAGTTCCGTGGATCGATCGATTGCTTCAATTCCTTCTATCGCTCAAGCTTCTGTTACTGCATCAACTACAGCGCAGGTACTACCACGTTTTAGCTCTACTGTTGGACAAGCTGACTTAAATAATAAAGTTGATACGAAAGAACTTTCGGACATGTTTTCTAGTCGAGAAGATAAAGATGAAATTAACTCTCACTTATCAAAACTCCACTCTAAGGAACTTAAGGAATTACAGGATTTCAGAAGAAATGTTCTAAGTGAAAAAGAAGAAGCATTGAAAATGCAATTGGATGAAGAGAAGAAGAATTTAGAAAAACTTAAAGCAACGATTGATAATTTAACTTCGAGTAAGAATGAAATAAAAGAAAATGTACCAGCCAAAAAAGGTAATAATAAAGTTGTTGAAACAAATACATCTCCTAGTTCTAGAGTTGTAAATCACGAAGTTAGAGATATTCCTTCTGTTAATCGAGTTGCTGCTTCAAATGAAAATAGAGCTCACTTTGCTCCTTCTGCCGGAACAGGAGCAGCTAGTATCTCCTCAGGAGGACTGTCACAGAGTGCTGCCAGTAGTCGTTCAACATCAAATGCAGGAACCTCTAAAGCAGGAGTTGCAAATAATAATGAAGCTGCTACCGCTAACAGGAGAGGACTGGTAGTGCAAGAAAGCTCAGCTATTATTAGTAATAATCAGGAAATCACTAAAAACATTGTTGAGTATCTGAAAACTGTTGATAGTGAAACTTTTCTCAGATTTACAAAAGAAGGCGTCGTTTATAAATATAAAACGGTTGAGAACGGTGTCCTCGTCGATAAAGAAGTTCATGTCTCGGTCAATGATGTGGATCCACAAGCATTGGCAGAAATCGTAAAAGTCTCAGAAATGAAGCTTGATGAAGTTCAACGAAAATATTCTTATGAGTCTTTGAAAATAATAATTTCGGAAGAAGCTTTGAAGTTATTGTAGTGGGAGCTAGAAAGCTCCCACCAAAGAAAAGAAAATAAAACTACCAATTAAAACTAGAAAAGACTTTGAGATCCACAAATCTTCATTCGTAATCATTTGCTCACCTTTGGTTGTTGTGAAATTCTTCACAAACTTATTGCAGGAGATATTGGTCCATAAGGGTTAGGTCGGAATCAAGCGTAATGAGTAGGTCCAGAAAATCCCAAGTCATCTCTTGGGCCAAGCGATCGTCAACATGGTAGCGATTAACTATCTCATTTTGAATTTTATGAAATAGTTCAGTTTCATAAAGTTTAGAAAAAAGGCGTGAAGATGCCCCCATAAGTCCTCCTTGACTATGTCCTGGTAGTGCAAAAAAAATAATACTTTTTGGGTTTAGTAGGTTCTTATTAAACCTACAAGAAGTCCTCGAATCTCACACTCCTTATCCCTTACAATGATAGGACTCATTGTTGAGTTAGCAGGATGGAGTTCGATTTGTTTCGCTTTCTTAAAGAATTTTTTAAGAGTCGTTTCATTATCAATCACAGCAACAACAATCTGTCCGTTACTTGCTTGTGTTTGATGCTTAATAACTGCAATATCCCCATTGAGAATACCTTCTTCAATCATGGACTCACCTTTAACTTTAAGGGCGTAGTATTGTCCTTTCCCTAGCATATGGGTTGGGACGCTGATGTAATCAGGGTTTTCAATGGCTTCAATAGGAATACCAGCGGCGATGTCTCCGAGAAGTGGAATTTCCTCAGTATTCTGTTGAACGTTAGCAGGCATGAGACCTCGGACTGAGTGAGAGTCGTTGATGAGGTAGCCACCATTTGTTAGATACTTGATATAATCTTGCACTGACCCTAAAGACTTGAACCCAAAGTGCATTTGAATCTCTTTCTGAGTAGGAGAGATACTGTGTTCTCTAACGTACTCAGTAATATAGTCTAATACTTCTTTTTGTTTCTTCGTTAAGGCCATGAAAAACTCCGTATTGTTTCCGTAGTTTTAATTTAGCCGTATTATTTCCGTAGATCAAGTGTTTTTTTATCAAAACGGGTGATATAGGTACATTTTTGGCAAAGTTCCTCGACAAGCTCTCTTTTCTGAAAGCCTTTAATCATTTTCTGGGCCCTCTCTCCTTCGAGAATTTCCTGAAATGATTTTTCAAAAATATTTCCTAAATTGATGACGGCTTCTTTATCTAGACAGCAAGGGACTACCGAGCCATCAGCATGAATTCCAATTTGTTGTGAGAGGCCATGACAGAAGCCTTTGTTTGCTCTGTGAGGGTCTTCCATAGAGGGCCAGCGAAAACGGGTATCAAAATGAAAATAGATTCGACCAGTGATGTTCTTACTTTTTTTGAACCCCACATCAACTCTTTCATTAATAGGGATAGAAAAGAAGTTGCAAACCTCATCAATAATATCTTTGTTCTCAAGTTGAATGAGGGTAGGGTCAGGAAGATTCCAGAGTCGGTAATTGATATACAGTTCAGGCTTTGCTTCAAGTGCTTGTTTGGAAAATTCCAGAATGTCGAAGAGGTATCCACTAAAATCTCTATCAGGAAAATTATCTTTGAAGCTGTGAAGAGAAAAGTTTATTTGGCGAAGGGATTTTGATCCATAAAAAGTTTCAAATCCGTACTTGTTTAGAAGAGTTCCATTCGTGGTAAGGTGTATTTGAGCACCATGCTTATCACAAATTTCTAAAATGTTTTTAAACTCTGGATGAGAAAGAGGCTCCCCCATAAGATGAAGACATATCTGTTCGGAGTATGGAAGAACTTGAATGAGAATGGACTCGAAAGTTTTTGCATCTAGAACTTTCTTAGGGCGCTCAACCTCAGGACAGAAACTACACTGAAGATTACAAATATTAGAGATTTCAATATAGCTTCTAAAAAAACGCATGATTAATCTAAGGCCTTGTACTCAATAGAAATAATTTCAAAAACTATTTCACCTTGAGGAGTTCGTATAACAACTTCATCACCTTCTTCTTTTGTAAGAAGGGCAGAGCCGATGGGTGACTTCCAGGAGAGGTATCCTTTAGATGTATCTACTTCATCAATACCCACAATGGAATAGCTTTTTTCATTTCCTTCTTCGTCACTTACAGTGACAGTGGCCCCAAATTGAACTTTATTAGATTTAGTTTGTAAGGGATCAATAATGACGGCTTCATTTATTCGGCTATTGAGGAAGCGCAGCCTGCGATCAATCTCTCTTAATCTTTTTCTTCCATAGAGATAGTCAGCGTTTTCTGAACGATCTCCATTACTGGCCGCCCATTGAATAAGTTTAGTAATTTCCGGGCGCTCAACTTTTAGGAGTTGATTTAACTCATCAACGAGTCTTTGGTGGCCATTGGGAGTAATATAATTCGTTTTCTTAATCATGATCCATTTCTTTGAGACTTTCTGTAATAATAGCCGCTAAATCTTCCGGACACTTGGGATCTTTAACCAGCTCTTGAGCAAGTGAAGTGGGAAAATACGAAGTCTTGCCATGAAGGAAATCATCAAGGGCCAAGATAAAATTATCAAGCAAGGTAAAGCTTGTTTGCTCCTGCTCGATGAGACAGGCCTGAAGTAACGGAGAAGCGATGGCCATTGCTTTATTTTCTTCGAATTGAAGAATCCGTTTTTTTTCCCAAAAATAATAAAGTAGTCCTAATCCTGCTAAGACAGCGAGTTCAATAAACAAAGTTTGATAATCCATATGTTCTCCTTTCTCGAGTATAACCTCTTAATATCTGGACGAAAATAACTTAAAAAAAGCCTTATAAATGGAGGTGAAAAACCGATAAGAATAGTAAGAGGATAAGGGGGGTAAGTTATGATTTTTGCAACAACACTAAGAGATCTCCTGAAGAAAACACCTCTGACGGAAGATTTCTTCTATGACTTAGATCCTTTTCAACTTAATTACATTGAGATGTGTTTTAAAAGGTCGCTGGACGAGCAAATAGGGCTTATGACGGAAGTAGAGTTTGGAAACTACCAACTCTTCATGTTTTACAAAAGTCAAAATGAGGAAAGCTTTTATCCTGAGTTGAAAAAAGCTTCATAATATTGAGTCAATCATACTGGAAAAAGCAAGCTGAGCTACCTCCTCAATCTGACGTCATTATCGTTGGAGGAGGTTTCATAGGCTTGAGTGTTGCTTACTGGTTAATGAAAACCAAGCCTTTGTTGAAAATTACGATTCTTGATTCACAGGCCTTGGGAGAAGGGGCCAGTGGAAGAAATGCTGGATTTTTAACAAAGGGGAGTTTGTCCTTTTATGAACACCTCTCTTTAAGCTGGGGAAAAAGTGCCGCAGAAGATATTTATGATTTCGCTCAAGAATCTATTAACTTAGTTTTGAGCGAACTTAAATTTGAAGACTTTCTTTCAACTTCTTCTTTTACACTTTATCCATCTATCAAAGAATTCAATTTCAAAGGGTTCAGTAGAGTCAGGGCCATATTACCTCAAATCAAAGATTGTTTTGAAGTTCGAGGAGAGGTTTCGATAAATCCTATGAGACTTCTTAAAGAGTTGGAAGCGAGAGTTAGAGAGAAGGGAGTGGCCATATTTCGAGGAGTCGAATGTTTTCAACTCATTGGTAAAACAGTTCACACTAACTTTGGAAATATCTCTGGAGAACAGATAGTCCTTGCTCTCAATGGACACATAAATACTTTGGTTCCCGGATTAGTTGCCCCTCAGCGAGCACAGATGCTTTGCGTAGAACTCGAAAGAGATGTTCTTCTTCCTGGTCTTATGTATGCCCCAGATGATCGGGTATATTTCAAGTCCATTGGTGAGAGAAAATTAGTGATTGGAGGTAAGAGGCTCGTTGAGCCTATTGCTGAGAACACAGCAATCTTAGGTATTAATCTCAATATTCAAACGGCCCTCGAGAATTATGTTATATCGAATATTGGAAGTATTAAAACTGTTCATGCCAGATGGTCGGGGATTATGGGATTTAGCTCTGATGAGCTACCAATCATTGAAAAGAAAGAAAATTACTACCTGATAGCAGGCTTTAGTGGACATGGAATGGGATTTGGATTCAATGCTTCACGAAATTTATCCGATATGATGATTGAAGGTAAATCATCTTTTTTTCAATCGATAAGGAACAACTCATTGCAGAGTGAATAAACCTTTATTATTATCTGAAAAAAAGAAATCGGAGAAAAAGTGAAATACTTTTCAATCTTATTGCTCTTTGTAAGCTTAGGGGCCAGTGCTCAATTACTAAAAGAAAAAATTCTCATAGGCCGAGTTGAGTGGATCTCTTTACCAGAACTTGAAATCAAACATAAATCTAGAATTGATACCGGGGCCAAAACGAGCTCTCTTCATGCTGTTGGTATCGAAGAAGTTCAGCAGGGCGGAGCTCTTTTTGTCAAATTTCAAAGTGTGGACTTTGAAGGAAAGCCTAAAGAGTTCATTCGTAAAGTAGAAAGCATGCAACGAGTAGTTAATCCTGGCGGAGGAACGACTAAGCGATATGTTATTAGATAAAAAGTGAAGTTAGGTTCCATTGAAAAAGATATTTCTATCAACTTAAATGATCGCACCAAGATGGAATACAAATTTTTAGTCGGCCGTAATCTCCTCCTAGGGCGCTTTGTTGTTGATGTTGCTCGCTCACATGTGCTCGGTGATTAATTTATGAGAACTAAAATTATTATTTTTACTTTATGTCTGTTGTTGTTTCCGCTGGGATTACTCTTTTATAAAGTAAATTACCTGAATCTCTCAATTCTTCCTCAGAAAGTTGACGACTCTTGGCACTTTCACCTAACGATCAAACCACGCAATAAAGATACTGCTAAATTTCCTCTACCGAAGGCCTATCACGGTCTAAAAATTACTGATGAAAAAATTGTTTCTGACAATTCAGAAATCATTGTTGAAAATCAATCCGACAGTCATTTAGCAAGTTGGAAAAATCTTGGAGAGGTGAAAACAGGCATACTCTATTCTGCCAAGATTGATATCGATCCAGTTGTCTATAAAACGTTTCATAAGGATTACACGCAAGTTTATCCAAGAACCTATCAGAAATATCTAAAAGTAGGGGAGCTTTCTCCTGAAGAACTCGATGCCATACAAAGTCTTGAAAGAGCTATTTTGGAAGGCGATGAAGATAAAACATCTGCTATTCGAAAAATATTCTACTACATTGATGAGGAGATAAGAAGAAACTTTGGAGTGACGAAAATTCACGAGTCTCTTTTTACAGGAAATGGATCTCCTTTAGTTAAGGCCAAAATTTTTAATGTCATGGCCCGTCGTCAAAAAGTTCCTTCACGAATTGTTGTTGGAATTAGAATGCCAACTCCACAAGAGGAGGCAAGAAAGCAAAAGATCCGCTTCACCTATGCCAATGAAGTTTTCTTGAACAATAAATGGATTCCGATTGATACCAATAGAAGTTACTTTGGGGTGCGTCCAGATAACTTCTTAGTTATTCATCGAAACTATGATGAAGTAGGGAAGTATTTATCGAAGAAAAATGCTTCTTATAATATTCAAATTCAGCGTGCGAAGATGAATAGATTTAACAAAGAAGTCTATCGAGATGAAGTTGTTAAGTCTGACTCATTGGTTGCAAGATTAAGTCTTTATCGACTGCCTCTCCCTCTTCAGCAAATGTTTTCTACTATTCTTCTTATTCCATTAGGAACCCTTGTTCTTGCATTTGCTAGAAACCTGATTGGTATTCCTACACTAGGGATTTTTACACCTATTATTTTGACTCTCTTTTTTAAAGAAACTTCTTTCGGTTTCGGACTCTTCTTTTTTAGTGTTATCGTGGGAGTGGGAATACTTGAAAGATATGTGTTGGATAAATTCTACTTGTTGGCCGTTCCGCGATTATCTATCATATTGACCTTCGTTATTCTCTTCATGATTGGTTACACCTTAGTCAGCGTTGATGGAGGGTTTTTCTCGCAGAAACATTTGGCTTTTTTCCCTATTGTCATTGTGGCAACCAATATTGAAAGACTCTCAATCATGCTAGCGGAAGATGGACTTATCAATACTTCCAAGACTTTAGTTGGAACACTCGTGATTGCAGTTCTCGGCTATCTTTTATTCTCTATCCCAAGCTTAGAGATATTAATGTTTACTAATCCAGAACTCCTTTTCACTGTGATTGGTCTCCTTATTCTTATTGGTAAGTATAAAGGATATCGCCTTTCAGAGTTTCTGAGATTTAGAGATCTTGTGAGACAGAAGAAAGTACTGGAAGGTGAGAAGTGATTTTTTCAGAACTTAATCGTCTAGGTATTCTTGGTATTAACAATAGAGTTGGACGATATATTCTTCGTCACAATAAAAGAAAACTCTACCCCTATGTGGATAACAAAGTGTTAACTGCAAAATTAGCTGAGGACTGGAGAATTCCTACACCTGTTAACCATTTGGTTATCAAGAACTACGGGACACTTAAGTTTCTGGGAGAGAAAATCCAAGACCTCGATTCTTTTGTCATTAAGCCTGCGAAGGGATCTCAAGGAAATGGAATTATTGTTATCAAAGAAGTTATTCGAACTGAAGTAAATGGAAAGAAGAAGATTGTTTGCAGACGTTCTAACGATAAACTGATGGAACTTGATGAGGTTAAACATCACATCTCAGGAATCCTTTCGGGTCTCTACTCATTAGGTGGGCAGAGTGATGAAGCCATCATTCAATCACGAATTGAGAAGCATCCTATCTTTGATGATTATTCATTTGGAGGAATTCCAGATATTCGAGTTATTGTTTTCCAGGGGTATCCGGTAATGAGTATGGTGAGACTTCCAACAAGATCTAGTGATGGAAGGGCCAACTTACATCAAGGAGCAATTGGGGCAGGCATTACTCTTTCTACAGGTCTGATTAATCACGCTGTTATTGGTAAAAAACTTGTGACTCATCATCCTGATACAGAGAATGAGATTAGAAACCTCGTTCTCCCTCACTGGCGAGACGTCTTAGATCTCGCGGCTAAATGTTACGATATGGTGGGGCTTGGTTACTTAGGGGCCGATATTGTTCTAACTCCCAATGATGGACCTGTATTACTCGAACTTAATGCTCGTCCAGGACTAGGAATTCAAATTGCTAATCTCTCAGGTCTTGTTCCAAGACTTGAGCTCATTTCTGCGAATGTTAACGTTGAACATGATTATAAAGCGCGAGTTGATTTCTCAATGAAGCATTTTTAGAATGTTTTGATGATGTTAAAAAAATCTTCTGCGTTCTGACTCAAAAGAAGTGCTCGACGTTGATGTGCGGTGGCAGGAGTATCAAGCATAAAACGTGCCATGGACTTTGACTGCTTCATCAATCCTTTAGGTGTTACACCTGTCTCTTCCAACATTTTTTTGTACTCATTAAAGAAGTATTTAATTTTCTCTGGTCGCTCAGTTTCTTTTTCAAAGTAATGTTGATTTTTATAATCCTGGGCCATCCAGGGAGATTTCAAGGCTCCACGGGCCACCATAACGGCATGGCATCCTGTTTCTTCAAACATTCTGTTGATGTCGTTTGTTTCCCAAATATCTCCATTCCCAACAATAGGAACTTCAGAAATTTCAACAGCACGCTTTATGTACTTCCAGTTGGCCGGTTCTTTATAAAGTTGATCTCTTGTTCTGCCATGAACGGTAATAAGCTCAACTCCCTCTTCATTAAGCATGTGGATACACTCTTCAAAGTTTTTATCATCAGAGTAACCGACACGAATCTTGGCGCTAAAACGTCCATTGAAGTTTTTTCGAATACCTCTAATAAGAGGGCGCAAAGGAGTGAGATCTTTTAAAAGCGATGAACCTCCTCCATGACCACAGACTCTAGCAGCAGGGCAACCGAGATTAAGATCTAACCAAGGAATTTCAAGACGGTTAAGATCTTGAACGAGTTCTTCAGTAAAGGCAGTATAGGCCGTGAGAATTTGATACATCGTCTTGGATTGAACTTCAGGATATTGAAATAGCTCTTTTCCAAAATGTTTGATGAGATGTTTAGTTGGATATCTTCCAGCACCAGGAGCACGTAAAAAATCGCAAGCAAGATAATCCCACTCTGGATAAAGTCTTAGAATAAGTTTTCTAAAACTCTCGTCAGTGATGCCCTCAAGTGGAGCAAAGAAAATAGACCCTTTTTTTACAGGGGTAAGGAGATCTCTTGCATTCATAAAAGTGTGATAACAATTTTTCTAGGGCCACCCTGATTTCTAAATTCACAGAGGTAGATCCCTTGCCATGTTCCGAGGCTCAATTTGCCCTGAAAAATAGGAATTGTCACACTAGAACCTGCGATTATGGATTTTATATGCGCTGGCATATCATCTGGGCCTTCCAGAGTGTGCTCATAATAGGGCATATTTTCTGGGGCGAGCTTATCAAAGGCCAAGTTCAGGTCATGGCGAACACTTGGATCAGCATTCTCATTGATACTTAAAGCTGCAGAAGTATGTTGGATAAAAATATGTACAACACCTGTATGGCTATTTTTAAGTAGGCCTTGAATTTCATCGGTTATAAGATGAAAGCCCTTAGGATATGCCTTGAGAGTATGATGAATCTGAACACTCATAAAAAAAGAGGGCCTTATTCAGGCCCTTTATCTGGTTCAATTTGAGATTGCATGTAATTTTGAAGACCGATAGAGCGAATAAGATCGCGCTGAGTTTCTAGCCAATCAATGTGGTTCTCTTCAGATTTTAGAATGGATAAGAAAAGATCGCGAGTAGCGTAATCACCTTCTTCTTCACAAAGCTTAATAAACCCTTTTAGGTTTTGAACAGCTTCATATTCAACTTCTAAGTCTGCTGCAATAACTTCCGGAACATCCTGGCCCACTCTGATCTTATTGAGCCTTTGAAGATTTGGAAGCCCTTCTAAGAAGAGAATTCTTTTGATGACCTGATCGGCGTGTTTCATTTCGTCGATAGAAGCCTCGTATTCAAGCTTACCAATTTTTTCTAATCCCCAGTTTTGGAGCATACGAGCGTGAAGAAAATATTGGTTGATAGCAGTTAACTCTTGAGTAAGTACTGTATTAAGTGCGTCGATAATATTGGAAGAACCTTTCATATTTACCCCTGTGATAAAATTTTAATAAAGACATGATAGGGGAGAGAGAAGAAAGAAGCAAAAGAGTTCAAACAACCTAAGAATTGTTTGAAGTATCCTTCATTTCTATAGGTGACCTTGTTGCTTGTTCTAGTAGGGTATTGACGGCATCCTCAACGCATGTGCCGCAGTCACTTCCAACACCTAAAGACTTTAAAATCTCTTTGGGATTAGATGATTTCCGCGAATTGACCGCGTCTTGGATTTGCTTATCAGTGATGCCTTTACAGATACAAATATACATAGTGTTTCCTAAACTAGGTCTAGTATACATATGTTCGGCTAGTCTAACAAGAGTTTTGGTGAATTATCTGTTGTTTGGCTGATGATACGGAAAATTAAGGGGTTATCTTTCTTTGAGAAACCTTAAAAGTTTCAAGATTCCCAGCGTCGAGACGGACCACTTAAGCTTTTCTTCCCACACAAGGGTCTCTAGTTCATTAGGTGTGAACTCCTTGATGGCCAAAATAATGTCTTCTCCATCAGGATTGGGTAGCTTGTCTTTAACTAGGTTTTCGGCAACAAAGAAATATTGGGATGAATTAATTGTCCCGCTAGAGTTGATGGTAAGGAGAGGGGTGAGTTTTTCTGCTCGATAGCCAACCTCTTCTTGCATTTCTCTTTGAGCATTTTCAAGGGGAGTTCCCAGATCAGGTTCAAGAATTCCAGAAACTGGTTTAAGACGGATATTGGGAGTTTCATGAGGTCTAACTTCTTCGATCAGAACAATCTTGCCTTCATCGGTGATAGGGAAAACAATCACACCATCAGGAACAAAGCATCTCTCCCAAATGGCATTATTCATTTCTTCTTCTGTTACTCGAATTATCTGTCCCTTATAAACTTCTTTTTGCATTAAATGTCTCCAGAATGCTTGCTACTTTTTTACCAATGAGCTGATTAATTTCATGTTTCGTCTCTGGAATGGCTTCCCAATGAGACCAAGGAGCAAGATGTTTTACCTTATCAAAGTTGTTCAAAGATGACTCCATAGAAACAATATCATCTTCTTTTCCATGAAGGCCAACAAGAGGGAAATGCATCTTTTCTTGAATCAATGTATCCCGAAATTCGCAGCCAAGCCCGATGACAAGTTCTGTGTTGGGATGGTCTAGCCCGACCAGTGGTGCAAGGTATCCACCTTGAGAAAAGCCAATGATGGTTAAAGGAAGAGATGAAGGGTTATATAGTTTAAGGAGTTCGGCTAACCAACTGCGCGCCATATCTTGCTTGAGAAAATATTGGCCTGTGCTGGAGTCATAAAAGTACCAACTAAAGCCGTAGCTCACTCCCAATTCTGATCTTCTTGGAAGAGGGAAAGGAGCATTGGGGGCTAGAATCAAGGCATCATCTGGAAGATAAGGGGAGAGTTTTCTGAAAATTCTTTTCCCTCTTTCCGACAAGCCATGGAGAAGTAATATAACTTTCTTTGGATTTTCAGGAGAGTGCAGGCTCATTTCAAACTGAGCGAGTGCTCTAACCTCAACTTTAGTGGTGGTTTCTTGTAAAAAGTTCACAATATGCACTCCTTTCAACATTTGAGCCTTAAGATCTCCTAAAATAGCTTCAATGGAAGCAGGAGTCAGTTATGAATTTCAAAAAGTTTAAGATCATTAATTCAAATGCTAGTTCAGTAGATCAAGAGGAAGTCGATATCCTATTTAATTTGGATCATATTATCTCTATTAAACCCATTAGAATTTCAACTCCTGATCAGATCATTAACGGATTTTGGATTCGAACCACTAATGGGAAAAAATACCGCGCCTCTGAAATTCCTAAAGAGTTACTTGACTTGATTGGGTCAGAATACCAAGGGAAAGTGAACTTAGGCGCAATGGATGAGCAACCTTTTGCTCAATAAACTCTCAATTTAAATTCACCTCAGGCGATAAGTTAAATAACCCTGAGGTGATTATGTTCAATTTTATCACACGTTTTTTCCAGCCTACTACGAACCCTCAACGTGAATTTCGCCAACATTTTACAACATACTTTTTCTCTCAACCCGAGCATGCTTGGTTTGATGACGAAATAAAAAAACATTTTGAAACACTCATCGCTCATCTTCCTACTGGAGTGCTTAAGCACTTGATGACAGAGCAACCTTTGCAATTCATCCAATCCAAGGACTTTAATCTCGGAATGGAGATGACAAGCTACATTGTTATTTTTCCGGAGTTTGAAAAACTCATCAGGTCGAACAGCAAAGCAGCAGTAGCCTTCTTAGCACAAGAGGTCGCTCTTCTTTTATTGGAGAGTCACGAACCTCACCTCGATGAACTTACTCGCGAACTAGAAGCAGATAAATTTGTCTCTGATCTAGGATTCACTTTTGAGCTTGAAGAACTTCTCTTGATGCTTGATGAGTCGGTAGAAAAGAGAGTGAGGCTTTGTTATTTATCGAGTCATCATTTTTCGAATTGATGTCTTTTCTTATAAAAAATAAGCTTAAATTTAGTACACTTGATTAAGTGCGTGACCTCATACTTAACTCTCAAACTTGAAGGGAGTTACCTATGAGAAAACTATTGTGTCTGATTATTCTAATGACTCTTAGCTCATCTGCATTTTCTGCAAGATATGGAGCAGCGGGATGTGGTCTTGGTTCTGTAGTTTTTGAAAATGATCAGACTTGGTGGAAGCAAGTTCTTGCTTCAACCACCAACGGAACTTCCGGAACCCAAACATTCGGTATTACTTTTGGTACATCAAATTGTGATGCTCCAACTCCTTTGAAGGTCTCCCAAGCACAGGCCTACGTAGAGGCGAATAAAGTCGCATTGGCCAATGATATCGCCCGAGGTAGTGGAGAATCAATTGTAGGGCTTTCGAAAGTGTATGGCTGCGCTGATTCTTCAGCGTTTGGAAGAGACCTCAAATCTAACTATGAAAATATTTTTAATGTGCAAGGGCTGGAAGCTTCATTGATTACGCAAAATATTAATGTTGTCGCAACAGAGTCCTGTGGAGTGAAAATTTAAAAACAAAAATGGTCTGGTATTAAATATTTTAAACAAGTTGATCCAGATTTCATAACCAGTTATCATTTTTAAATTAACTAACCTAATCGGAGATAAAAATGAAAAAGCTATTCATCGTTCTTGCTGTTGCACTTATGTCGACATCATCTTTCGCTGCTAAATATGGCGCTGCTGGATGTGGTCTTGGATCAATGGTTTTTGAAGGTGATCAGACTTGGTGGAAGCAAGTACTTGCTGGTACAACTAACGGTACAGGTTTCCAATCAGTAGCAATCACAATCGGAACTTCTAACTGTGATGCTCCAACTCCATTCAAAGTAACATCTGCTCATGCCTACGTTGAAGCTAACAAAGTTGCTCTTGCTAACGATATCGCTCGTGGTGATGGAGAAACAATTGTAGGTCTTTCTAAAGTTTATGGGTGTGAGAATGCTCAGAATTTCGGAAAAGATCTTAAGGCCAACTATTCTTCAATCTTCACACAAGATGCAACAACTCTTGAAGTTACGAATAATATCTCTAACGTAGCTGCAAGCTCTTGCAACACTAGAATCTAATTTTTATAATGGGACCTGCACATCATAAGCAGGTCCCATGTTACAACTATTAATCGCTGTTCTTTCATTTTCTGTTTTAGCATCCTCTGATGTCGAAAAACTCTCTCAAAGTCAGAAATGGCATAATCTTCTTCATTATAAGAAAACTTTGTTTGGAAGCCTTGAGTCTCAAGCGGATGGTATGGATTTTTTTCTTCATCCAGAGGGTAAAACTAATCCACGGGCAGAATTAGAGGAACTTATTAATCAAATTTCTCAGAAAAGATATCCCAAAGACGGAGATGCTGCTTGTAAATTTCCGCTACGTTCAAAATGGGTTAACAAAGAATTAGGTTACCCATATAAAATTGATTATTCGGGGTGCAAAACTTACTTTGAGTTCTTCCAGAAAGTCGCCGCCAGAAGGGCCAGCATTGTTTTCTCGTCTTACTACTTAGGAAATCCGAATTCAGCCTTTGGGCATACTCTTCTTCGTTTAAGCCGCTATCAGGATACTTCAGAGACGGAGATGCTTGATTACGGGATCAACTTTGCAGCCGAAGCTCGTGAAGTGAATCCTTTTCTTTATGCTGTAAAAGGTCTTTTTGGAGGCTTTGAAGGAAGGTTTGCGGCAATCCCTTATTATTATAAAATTAGAGAGTATGCTAATTATGAGTTTAGAGACTTATGGTCATATGAACTTGATCTAACATTTGCAGAGGTACTAGAAGCAGTTGACCATATCTGGGAGTTAGGTCACACATATTTTGACTATTATTACTTCCACGAGAACTGCTCCTATCACTTGTTGAGCGTACTCGATGTTGTGCGACCAGGTCTAAATCTAACTTCTCACTATAATGTTTATACTATTCCCGCAGACACAATTAGGATCCTAGATCAACACGGACTAATAACAAGTAGTAAGCGCCGAGAGTCTACTTATTCCATGCTGCAAAGATTGTCGGAGGGGCTAAGTCATGAGGAACTGAAAATCGCTAAGCTCATTGCCAATGATCCTGCTAAAAATTTAAAGCGCTTGAAATATGACTCTAAAAAGAATGCTTCAATTCTCGATGTGAGTATCGAAGCATTTGATTACTTTAATGCAGAAAAAATTCTGGTTGATGATAAAGAAACAAAGAATAAGAAAGAGCCATTACTGATTGCTCGAGCACGCAATAAAGAAATTTCAAATATCAAAGAGCCGCCATTGTTTTTAAGAGACTCACCGGCAAAAAGTCATGCTCCTACGAGACATCAGTTTTTTGGTGGGCACCAAAATAAACTAGGTGGTTTTTTAGGATATGAATGGCGTGCGGCCCTTCACGATCTTCTTGATCCTCCAGCAGGGTCTTTAAAGAGTGCTCAGCTTGAGATGTTCAAAGGATCTTTTCTTTATCAAGAACTAGAAGGTAAGTCGAAGGTCGCATTTGATCGTTTTTCTTTTCTCACATTAAAGAATTATCCTGGTCAGAACTTTTGGTCTACGCCTGTTTCTTGGGAAGTAGAGGTTGGGGCTAAAAATAGATTTAGAAGAGCATGTTTTGATTGCCCTGAAGTTAGTATTAACGGTTCTATGGGAAGCTCGGTAGTTCTTGATAGTGAAAGAGTTCTGATGTCTTTCCTGATTAATGCTGAAGGGAATGCTCAGAATTATTACCAAGATGGTTATCGTCTAGGAATAGGCCCTAAAATCGTCATGAGATATCTTTTTGATGAGAAGTGGGGTGTGAGTCTATCTAGCTACTATCACTTTAATACTTATCGCTTTTCAGAAGTAGGTAGAGATGGGTTGGCCTTCTCAGAGTTTGAAGGTCGGTATCATTTGAACACTTCAGTTTCTCTTGGTGGTAAATTTAATCATCAAATGTTAGATAAAGAGTCTAATAACCGTTTCCAACTTTCAATGATGGTTTATTATTAATGAGAAGATCTGACTTTATATCTTTAAAAGATGAAGTACCTGAGACCATTATCGAATTGGCCTATGCTGGTACTCATAACTTTGTAGGACATCGTCTTCCTGGATATGAGAAGGAACTCGCTCTTTTTCCAAAGATACTTCTCCCTCATTTTGAAAACGCCTCCACTCTTGCCTTTAAGAGAGGATTCCGGCTTAAAATCTTTGATGCCTATCGGCCCCAGAAAGCAGTTGATTTTTTTATTGAGTGGTCTCAACAGCAAGAAGATCGAGAGGATTTAAAGCAACTTTACTATCCGAAGTTTTCTCGCAGTGAACTCTTCAATGAGGGCTATCTTGCGGCGAGGTCAAGTCATTCTCGTGGGACGGCCATTGATCTGACAATTGTTGAAGCAAGTTCATTAAACGATTTAGATATGGGAGGGCATTTTGATCTATTTGATGAAACTTCTCATACTCATTCTGAATTGATCTCTCTCGCTCAAAAATCGGCACGAGAAGAATTAGGATCCATTATGAGAGAGGCCGGATTTATTAACTACTCAAAAGAGTGGTGGCATTTCTCCATCCGGCCTGCACCTTGGGATCAGTATCTGAACTTCGATATCGCATGAATGTCTTCGATTTGTTTCATTGAATTTCTCCAATAACGATAGAGTAATAGGGGAGAGATGGTAATGAGACAAATTCTTAAAATGAGCTGCATAATGACTCCTTTCCCTAAATAATATTCTTAAGTGGACATTTATTGTGTGAAGAACTACCAATGATTTGGTCAAGAACATGTAAAGATATGCCAGTCCGGCGAAGCGTTCTGGAATCACAAAATACTAACAACTCCTATCAAACGTAAAAGAAACTAAAGATGGTTGCTTTTGCCTAGTACATCGCTTTTTTTGGTCATAAATCAAATTCGCTTATACTAAAACTAGAGTTTATTGCTTGAGGACTAATGTATGAACACAGCGAAGAAATTAAACCAACCTCCCTCCTACCTAAGTTTTGATCAGGTAAATGGGAAACATCCCTTGCAATCAAAGGTTTCTGATGTTCAGGTGTCTTACCAGGCACGCCGTAGGAAAGGTGGAAAAGTTCGTTTCTTTAACTTTGACCTCGCTAAAGAAATGGGCCTCATCGAAGATGACCATTTATGTGAACTCAATGCAGAACTAGAGAAGAAGATTTTAGATACCTTTTCTTTAGTCATTATTAATGAATGGGATATTGAAAATAATAAGAAGTTCCCGAAATCTGAAATCCTACCTAATTCATACATGGCCACACGCTACCTGCAACTTCAGCATCCTGACAAGCTTGGAAGGACATCAGGTGATGGTAGAACTATTTGGAATGGGACAGTAGAGCATAAAGGAATTACTTGGGACATTTCAAGTTGTGGGACGGGTGGGACTCGACTTTCTCCTGCTTGCAATATCAATAAAAAATATTATCAGACAGGAGATCCATCTATTTCCTATGGTTGCGGATACGCTGAAGTAGGTGAGGGAATGGAGACTCTGATCTTTTCTGAAGTGCTCCATCAGAATCGATTCAAAACTGAGAGGCTCCTTGCCATTGTAGAGTTTGAAAAAGGTCTCTCCATTAATGTCCGTGCTTATTCAAATCTTCTGAGACCAAGTCACTTCTTTGCTCCACTTAAGCAAGGAAAATTTGAAACACTAAAAAAACTTGCTGATTACCATATTGATCGAGAAATAAAAAATAAGAGATGGCCTTATAAAAAAACGGCCTATGATGCTGAAAGGTATTATCAGTTAGCCGAACAGGTTACCTTAAATTTTTCAGAGATGGTGGCCCGATTTGAGGATGAGTATATTTTTTGTTGGTTAGATTGGGATGGGGATAATATTTTGATGGATGGTGGAATCATTGATTACGGTTCTATCCGACAATTCGGTCTTTTTCATTCAGAGTATCGTTTTGATGATGTCGAAAGATTTTCGACAACAATTCTAGAACAAAAACAAAAAGCAAAATATATTGCACAGTGTTTTATTCAAATAGCCGACTTCCTTGCTAGTGGTAAAAAGAAGTCTTTGCAAAAATTCAAAGATCATAGATTAATGAAACTTTTTGAAAAGAACTTTGAATATCACAAAAACTTAAATCTCATTAAAAAAATTGGTTTTGATGAGTCTACTCAAATTGAGTTGATTCAAAATCATATTAAAAAAGTTGAAAGCTTTAGAAGAGTGTTCAGCTACTTTGAACGTGCTAAATCAAAGAAAGGATTTTACAAGGTAGCGGATGGTATTACCCAGGATGCAATCTTTTGTATGAGAGATATCCTAAGAGAGTTTCCACAACTTTACTTAGCGAGAAGAACGATTCTTGAACCTAAAGAGTTTCTTGAAGTCATCAAGTCTTCTTATGCTAAAAGAGCCGATTTAAAGTTAACTCCCATTCGCATTCGTCAGATTAAAAAATTCCAAGAACAGTATCTTGATTTGGTAAATATAGTTTGTAAAAAGAAGAAAATGAATATTGAAAATCTTTTACTCGAAGTTGTGATGCGTTCTTCGGTAATTAATAAGTATGATCGAGTAACAGGAAATTCCATATCTTTTGTCGTGGATAAAATAGCAAGTACGAAACCTAAGCTAACGGCTGAAGAAATCTTTGAAGTCTCTCAGAACTTTAAATACTATCAAACGCTTGATCCAGATCAAGTCGTAGAGAAGAATATTGTAAACTTCAGGCAAAAGAATTTATTAACTCGATTGACAGGCATAGTGAGGGAAAATCGAGAGAGTTTATGAAGCTAGTTCTCTATAGTGGAGGGGATGGTAAGGACAATTACCATTTGGATCTTAATTTTATTAAACTTTTAAATAATAAGAATCCAGTTATAACCTTCTTTCCTTCATCATCATATCTTTCTGAAGTGGAGTTCAGAGAGTTCGTCCGCCATTATTCTCAGTTTGGGATAAAGCGATTTATCCATTTCCCTGTTGATGTAAACTTTGACAAGGTTTTGTTAGAAGAAGTTCTCAAAAGTGATGCGATTCATTTAGGAGGAGGGAATACGTTCTACTTCTTAAAGCATTTACGAAAGGCGAAGCTTCTTACTCCCTTAAAAAAGTTTGTAGAACAAGGAAATGTTTTAACGGGACTTTCGGCCGGGGCCATCATGATGACTCAAGATATTTTTATGGCGAACTATCCAGAGTTTGACCGAGATGAAAATAGTGTCCATCTAAAAAACTTAAAATCTATTGGTCTTCTCGATTTTCAATTCTTTCCCCATTATCGAAACTCTACTCGTTATGAGAAAGCGTTTCTTAAACTTTCAAAAGAGGACCCACGTCCAATTATTGCCTGCCCGGATGGTTCAGGAGTCGTCATTGAGAATGAAAGTACGAAGTTTGTGGGGAAAACGTTTATTTTTACTCAAGGTAAAAAACTAATCATCAATCCATGAGTTCTAATTCAACTAGAAGAGGAATATGGTCAGAGAGCTTCTTCCACTGAGGGCCACTTAAGGCTTCGGCCATTATGGTTTTGAACCCTTTAACAAAGATACGATCTAGGGAAAGTACAGGGAAAACAGAAGGAAACGTTTTAGGAAACTTTCCATGTAAATCCTTAAAACATTCTTTAGCTTCTAATTCTTTTTCGATAAGGGGAGTTACTTTTTTATTCCAGTCATTAAAATCCCCTACCAAAACCCATGGAGTATTTTCACTAAACTTCATGTGGTGGATGAGGATTTGAGTTTGCTGGTCTCTTCCTCTTTGGGTGAGGTCTAAATGGGTATTAGCAAGAATAACTTCTTTTCCAGAGATGGGGTCTTGAATTCTTGCCTTCAAAAGACCACGGTGTTCGAGACGGTTAGTCGAGATCTTATAGTTTTCCCAATCAATGATAGGGTATTTTGAGAGGATAGCATTACCATGATGTCCCTCTGGATAAATAGCATTTTTCCCATAAGCAAAGTGAGTCCAAACAGAGTCGGCCAGGTATTCAAACTGAATGGCAGTTTCCCAATCAGGAATTTTGTTTTTTTGGTGATCTCCAAGAACTTCTTGTAAGAAGATAACATCAGGATCCAGCTCTTTCATGGCCTTCTTAATTCCATCTAAAATAAACTGGGTGTTAGTGAGTGAGAACCCCTTGTGAATGTTATAGGAGAGAACTCTTAATTTCATAAGCTAAAACCAATATTTAAAAGTAAATAGGATTCTTCCAAGTAGTTTATCATACCAAGGTCTTTGATCTAATATTTCTTGTGTGATGCGATTCTCCTCTAATAAGGAATCTCTAAATTGATTCAGAATGAGTTCTCTATTACTTTCTTGAGTAATAATAAGATCGGCTTCTAAATCATGAATAAAGCTTCTGTGATTGAGGTTTGAAGAACCAATGGTTATCCAATCATCAATAATAAAATTTTTAGCATGAAGAACAGTGTTTGTGTAATGATAGATTTTAACGCCCTTCTTCAAGAGATAACTATAATAGAAATATTGTAATGTTTGGAAAAAGGGTACATCACTCTTGTCTGAAATCAGTATCGTGACATCAACACCCTTTTGTGCAGCTCGTGCAAGAAGCTTTATGAGCCTTCTCTTTGGAATAAAATAAGGTGTCGTAAGCCAAATGCGTTTTTGTGATTTTTTTATTCGACGAACAAAGTCGTTAAAAAAATAGTTACGCATCAAAAGATTCTGGTTGAGTCTCAAAGGAAACTGTTTCCATTGGAATAAGCTTTTCTTCTTTTTTAAGAATTTTCGATAGCGGTAATAGTCTCGCAGTTTCCAGTTTTTTTTGAAGTTCAGAGTACCAAAGGAAACACTCTCTCCACTTACTCTGACACCCATATCTTTCCATGCAAGTTCATAATGATAACTCGTATGAGTTGCTGAGATATTAAAGCTTCCTGTATAAAGAATACTTTCATCAATAATAAAAATCTTACGGTGATTTCTTTTATTAATCCGCAGGGCCCGTTTGTTAGTGATCAAGAATTTCTTGGACCAGTTTAGTTTTCCGTAAAGCGGATGATAAAATGGAAGAGGGTTATAGACCTTGATTCTGATACCGGACTCATAAAATCTTTTTAAGAAACTGGTGCTGAGTTCATGGCTTCCTATTCCATCAATAATGATCTGGATATGGACTCCACGCTCACGGGCCTTAATAAGGGCATCCTGAATTTTTAATCCTAAGGTGTCCTCCGAGAACATATAAACTTCGATTGTTATGGATTTCTGAGCTTCTTGAATATCTTGGAGCAGACTCTGAAAATAGAGATCTCCTTCAAAAAAAATTTCTTCCGTGCTCCAAAATCTTTCCATATTCAAGTTATCGGGTGTTTTGAATAGCAAATAAAGTTGATCATTTCAGTTTTAATTCATCTTTTTTTGAGAGTTTACGAAAAGTATAAAAAGAGAATTAAAAGACATGGCATTAACGAAAGAATCATTTATTAATTTAATCAAAGCTGCAGCCGTTTCTAAGGTAAGTGACATCCATCTGAGGCAAGATGAGAAGCCATGCTTTCGTATTCGAGGGGACCTCGTCCCTGTTAAAATGGATGCATTAACAGAGGAAGACATAGCACTGATCTGTAGTGTGATGATTAAGGATGAAGAGATTATTGCCAACCTACATAAGCTCAAAGAACACGATGGTTCATTCTCTGTCCCAAAACTTTGCCGAGTTCGCTATAACTTTCTCCGCTATCAAGGAAAAATGGGACTCATTCTTCGTCTCATATCGGAAAAGATCCCCACTACTGAGGAACTTAATCTACCACCTGTTATCAATAAAATCGCTAGCGCCAATGCGGGCCTCGTACTCGTAACAGGGGCCACTGGCTCAGGAAAGAGTTCCACTCTTGCGGCCATGATTAATTATATTAATCGCACTTCTGCCGTTCATATTCTAACCTTAGAAGACCCGGTTGAATTTGTTCACCAGCCTATAAAGGCCAGGATTACTCAAAGAGAAATAGGTGAGGACACAGAAGACTTTAACTCTGCTCTTCGTTCGGCCTTAAGGCAAGATCCTGATATTATTCTCATTGGAGAGATGAGAGATGCGGAAACGATATCTATTGCACTTAAAGCAGCTGAAACGGGGCATCTTGTTTTCGGAACAATTCATACAACAGATGCACTAAGTACTATTGGAAGATTAATCGCTATGTTCCCTCCAGATGAACAAGCAGTAGTGAGAACTCGTATTGCTGATAACTTGCACGCAACTATATCTCAAAGACTACTCAAGACCGCTGATGGTTCTGGGCGAGTTGCAGCTCAAGAAATCATGATTAACAACCCTGGTATTCACGAAGCGATTATGGATCCAGTGAGAACAGCAGAGATCTATACTTATATTCGTAAAGGTAAAAATGGTTCAGGAGCTCAAAGTTTCGACCAGCATATCACCCGTCTCTATAAACAGGGACTCATAGATAAAGACGAAGCCATGAACAATGCCACTAAGCCTGAAGATTTTGAAAGAAATCTCATGTTTGGTGATGATGACGATGATGAATAGTTGATTGAACTTTATCGAATTGTTATGATCTCCACTCGGGGAGAACTATGAATTTATACTTTAAGAACTTCTATTTTAGATGGATCAAAAATCTATTTGTTCTTTTTATTATATCAGCGCTTGTGATGACTCTTGCCAGAGTAGGGTTCTCTCTGGTTTTTGGTGATCATAACGATTTAATAAATAACATGAGTGCTGTTAGATCAGCTTTTTTCCTAGGCTTTCGTTATGATCTGATGCCACTTGCCTATATTAATGCTATTCCATTTTTAATACTGAACCTTTGTTATTTCATCCCACGGATAGGGTATCAATGGATTCGAAAGTTCATCATTGTTTTCTTAACCTTTTTTTATTTTATTCTTGCATGGCTTTATGTCTGCGATTATGGTTTTTACTCTTTCTTCCAAGACCATTTAAATATTTTATTTTTCGGACTGTTTGAAGACGATACCGTCGCACTTATTATATCTATCTGGAAAAATTACAACGTTATCCTTTGGGCGATACTACTTCTCCTTGCTCACTATGCTTCTTATCGATTGATAAAATTGATGTTTTCTCCTTTTGAATTTGATTTGAAGATTAGAAAGTTTGATTGGAGAATGCCTGTTATCTTTTTCGGAGGATTAGTCTTTCTCGCTTTCTGCGCCCGAGGAAACTTTACGCGACTTCCTCTCTCAATCGAAGATGCTCATATTTCTAAAGTTGATTTCATTAATAAAATCTCTATTAATGGACCTTTAAGTCTTAATAGGGCCCTCAAAATAAGAAAGACCTTTGGGAAAGGGAATTACGATTATTTGACGAGTCTAGGATTCAATTCCTGGGAGCAAGCTTACGAAAAAGCTTTTGGCAAGAAACCTCAAGGTGAGTTCATGGATTCTTTAATTCATACCACGGAGGTTAATAAGAAAATAGAAGACATCAAACCACACGTTATCTTGCTGGTCATGGAGAGCTTTGGTAGCTACTGGAATGATAAGAATTCTGAATCCTTTAATTTATTAGGTGAACTGAAAACTCACTTTGATCAAGATATCCTTTTTAAAAATTTTCTTCCTGCAGAGAATGGAACCATTGGAAGTATCGTTTCTATAACTACTTCACAAGTGGTGAGACCAGGTGCTCGCTTTTTAAGTGAGTCTGAGTTTATGAAAACCTACTTGAGGTCATCTGGTCATATTGCTTATAAAGAGCAGGGGTATGAAACACACTTTGTTTACGGTGGTAAGCTAGGATGGAGAGACCTCGGTAAGTTTCTTACGGCCCAAAAGTATGATCACCTTTGGGGAGCCGATGAAATTAAAGAGGCGATCCCTGAACTAAATAATTTGCTGGGAGAAAATCTCGGAAATGAGTGGGGGATTTTTGATGAGTATCTCTATACTTTCTTAGAGGAAAAACTCAAAACTGCTGATCGACCACAACTTTTTGTTGTCTTAACAACATCTAATCACCCTCCATTTGAAGTGCCTAAAACTTACCAAGCACTTCCACTAGAGATGAATAGCGAGATGCTAAGTAAAATTACTGCCGGTCGAGATCTGGCCTACCTACGATTCAGAGGTCTTCAGTATTCAAATCATAAAGCAGGAGAGTTTATTACTCGTATCAAGAAATCAGCTCTTGGTAACAAGTCTATTATTAGCATTACAGGAGATCATTCGTACTGGATCGCTAAAGGTGTCGGCTCTGATGAAGAGTTCAAAAGGTACGCCGTACCTTTTTATATTTATGCGCCGGATGCATTGAGACCTGCTCAGTATAATAAGAATAATTTTGGTTCCCATGAAGATATTTTTCCGACGCTCTATCATATAAGCTTATCCGGTCAGAAGTATTTCAAACTTGGAGAAAACCTATTTACGGAAGAGGGATTCGCAGTCAATAACTCTGGACTCGTGGCCAACCGTAAGGGAGCCTATCACCACAAGAAATTCTGGAAGTGGAAAAGTCTTAAAAATCAGATCTTAGAAGAATCAGAAGAAGAAATTCCAGGATTGGTTCCACACCATTCTGGAGTTATCAGTATCACTGATCTTTATCTGAAGGAAGAAAAGAAGCGTAAGCACTCTGACGAAGAAAGTGGTCAGCTAGAGTAACAGCGGCCATGGCCTCGACGACTGGAATGACTCTTGGAAGGATACAAGGGTCATGACGTCCTTCCTTGGCCTTATCACCAATAGTTGATGGAGCCTTGAAAGCTAGATCCATAGTAATCTCTTCGCCGTTTGAAATTCCGCCTTCCATTCCACCAAAGTGTTTTGAATCAGAACTAACTTCGCTACCTTTCATTTGAGTCATAGCAAAGCCCGACCCGAGACTAAAACCCACGCATGCAGGGATTGAGAGCATGGCCTTGGCAAGATCTGCTTTCAATTTATCAAAGACTGGTTCTCCTAGTCCTGCTGGTACACCAGTAATGGAGAGTCTTACAATTCCACCGGCCGATTCTCCTTGAGTTTTGCAATCATTTAAAAACGCGATGACTTGGTTAGTGAGAGTTTCATCAGGGATATTGATTTCTCCACGAGCTGTACCGTGAGGAACATCTTTTTCTAATTTATAGGGACCAACTTGCGAAATATAAGCATAAAAGCTCATGCTCGTTAGAAATTTTTTAGCAAAATATCCACCGATCACTCGAGCAAGAGTCTCTCGACCTGAAGCACGGCCGCCGCCACGATGATCACGGATTCCGTATTTGATCATAGTAGTTCTATCAGCGTGACCTGGGCGATAGGAATCTTTTAGTTTATCGTAATCCCCTGAGCGTTGATTGGTATTTTCCACCATAACACAGATAGGTGTTCCTAGTGTTTTACCTTCAAAGACTCCAGAGAGAATTCTAGGACGGTCATCTTCACGACGATTTGTGTGAACCGCATGTTGTCCAGGAGCGCGACGAAGAAGTTCTGTATGAAGTTCATCAATATTAACTTCAATGTTTGCAGGCATTCCATCAATAACAACTCCTAAGGCCTCTCCATGAGATTCCCCAAAAGTCGTAATGCGGTAGAGTGTTCCAAAGCTAGAGCCAGCCATTTTTTACCTTCTCTAAAAATTCATCACAGAATTTATCTAGAGCATTCTCTGGAAGAGTTTTAAGTTCTTCGGCAGAAATATAAATATCACTTGAAAGGCCACAAGGATTTAGTAGTGCCAGGGCACTTTTCATTTGAGGATCTTGATAAAGATTGAGGGCCATTCCATGAAAGGTTGTGAGTTTTTCAATAGCAATACCCATGGATGCTATCTTCTTATCATTCTTCCACCAAAGTCCTAGGAGTTTATTCTCATGACCGAGATCTTCAATTCCCCATGAATTTAGTACTTCCATGGAAAATTCAAAAATCTCATCAGTCATTTTAGAAAGACTTAAACTTTTTGGATTAAGACGAGTGATAGGATAAAAAATAAATTGCCCAGGATGATGGAATGTTAGACCTCCGCCACGCTCAATTTGATGGAGTGGGAAAGGAAGGTGAGGATAATTTTCTGGTTTAAAGTCTACCAGTTTTAATTCTTCACCTTTACGAGGTTTTTGAAGACCTCGACCATTGGTTAAAACATGAGGGTGAGAGGTACAGATAAAAACACGAAGACCTGGATGCTCATGGACTAGCTCAACACATCTTCGTTGAAATTTATGTGCAAGAGAATACTCCCAGTTCCACTTTCGAACGATGAGAGTCTTTTCATTAACCCAAGAGAGGTTTGATTCAATTAAATCAAAATCACTTAAAGCTAATTCAATATTCATTATTTTTTCTCTACCGACTCAACGTAATCAAGGAAGTCTCCTGCCTTGTAGGAAGAGCGAACGAGAGGTCCAGAAGCTACAAATTTAAAACCAAGTTTTAAACTCATACGTTTTAACTCTTCGAACTCTTCAGGAGTATAATATTTTTCAACATTTAAATGACGTTTACTTGGTTGAAGGTATTGACCGAAAGTGATGATATCAACATCATGGGCCCGAATGTCTTCGAGGGCTTCTTGAATCTCCTGCCATGTTTCACCAAGCCCCACCATGAGAGAAGTTTTCGTTTGAATATGGGGATAATTTTCTTTGTAAAATTTTAAACACCCTAGTGTTTTCTCATAACTCGCTCGAGGATCTCTAACAGGATGAGTAAGACGCTTCACGGTTTCAACGTTCTGGGCAATCACATAAGGGTTAGCATCTGCGAGGACTCTCATACGTTCTTCGTCTCCACCAAAGTCAGGAATAAGAACTTCTACTTTGGTATCAGGATGATCAGCATGAACTCTTTTGATGACTGAAGCAAAATGATTAGCACCGTGATCAGGAAGATCATCACGATCAACGGAGGTGATCACAATATAACGAAGATTCATCATCGCCACCATTTCAGAGGTGTTAGCGATTTCGTCTTTGTTGATAAAACCTTTTGGGTTTCCTGTTTTCACATTACAGAATTTACAAGCGCGAGTACAAGTGTCTCCAAGGATCATCACTGTCGCAGTTCTCGCACTCCAACACTCAGAAAGGTTAGGGCATCGGGCCTCTTCGCAAACAGTAGCAAGACCTTTAGTGCGCATGTTATCCCGAATCTCTTTATAGTCTTCCCCTTGAGGGAGATTGACTTTAAGCCATTCAGGTTTTCTCTGGTAATTTTCTTTCTTAAAATATTCGTGGGCCATGGCGTTTTCTTATCATAAGTGGGAGGCAAAGCATAGCCCTTGTTCCCTTTTACATAGCTCTTAAATAGTTGGAATTCTTAATGTGGAAGGAGAAAACAGAGTTCCCATAATATGTTTGCCTTGAACCTTTTCTGAGGAAGCTCAACTTGAGGAGAAAATTCCATATAAAGAGTTTTATCTGCCCATTTAGTCTTTAGAAACTGCATGCGGCCTCGAATGTGGAGAGATTCAATTTTTACATCAATTCCCTGTTCACTCACCACAAAAGCATTGGCCGGAATGACAAGAATCTGAGGAGATTCATCTCTAGTATCACCGAAGAGCCCCCAAGGTGTTTGCCACTTTCCTTCAACAGGGGAAACGCTAATGAAGTTCTCATAGCCTAAAAATTTAGCTGCAAAAAGAGAAAGAGGTTCTTTAATGATTTGAGAAGGAGAGCCTACTTGTTCGAGCTTTCCAAAATTTAAAAGTCCGATGCGATCTGAGAAAAGTGTCGCTTCTTCTAGGTCGTGAGTGACCCAGAGGACTGATATTTTCTGACGGCGAATATACTCGAAAAGGGCATTCAAAATATCTTTTCGCGTATGAGGATCAAGATGAGTAAAGGGTTCATCTAACAGAAGAAGAGTCGGACTATTAATGAGCTCACTAGCAAGCATAACTTTTTGGCGCTGACCCGCTGAAAGTTCACTTAAATTCTGTCTGAGTTGAAAGGTGAATTCAAAAATATCAGCAAAGTCACGGGCAAGCTGAAGCTTTTTATCTTCATCAATATCAAGAGTATTAGAAGCAATTAAAAACTTTTGAACGTTTTGATCACTTACTTCTCTTTGTTCAAATAAACGAAGCTCTCCTTCAATTGTAACAGTCCCTGAATCTGCTTGAGTTGTCCCTGAAATAATATTGATCAGAGTGGTTTTTCCTGAACCATTGGGACCCATGAGAGCAAAAACTTCTCCTGACTTTATTTCAAAAGAAATACGGTGAAGACCAGCAATGGCCCTTTGATCAAAGAGTTTATTAACGTCACAAATTTTAATCATGCGGCTTTTTTAACAATTAAAAGAAGTCCTGTAAAAAGAAGAATAACTCCCAACGTGCGCTGTAAGCTTATGGGTTGAACATTAACTCCAAACCAACCGTAGTGATCGAGAATGAGAGACATAAGAAGTTGCCCTGTTACAAAGGAAGCCATCAGAGTTGTGGCCCCAAGCTTGGGAATGAGCATGATACTTGAACCTACAAATAGGGCTCCAAAAAGTCCCCCAACAAAATGGTAAGGGCTCGCTAGGGTGAGTCTTTTAAGGTCCTGAATGAAATTTCCCTGGAAAAGACAGATGACTGTTAGGGCCAGTGTCCCCATGCAAAAAGAAATAAACGCACCTAGAAAAGGGTTTTTGAGAATACGAGTCAACTCAGCATTAATTGAGGCCTGAATAGGCATTAATGAGCCGATGATGACGGCAAGAACGAGAAGAATGTAGACCATATCGACCTCAGAAGTAATTTATGTTTCAATAGTATCAGAAAACCACAAGGGTAAGCTCATGACTTTAACTCAGCTCAATTATATCCTGGCCGTCGACCGCTGTCGAAACTTTGCGCAAGCTGCAAGAGAATGTTTT
>Ga0079224_100000919_pt1 | contig 31777 bp, 23 predicted proteins | sample Stecom2015_FD_80414 | JGI IMG/M metagenome (GOLD analysis project Ga0079224, IMG submission 80414) | Agricultural soil microbial communities from Utah to study Nitrogen management - Steer compost 2015 | ecosystem: Environmental > Terrestrial > Soil > Agricultural land | place: USA: Utah... | reverse complement strand
TGGGTTATATGCCGGCTCATAAGCAGCAGCAGATCGCGCGCGAAACGCTTGATATTTTCGCCCCGCTGGCGAACCGCCTGGGTATCTGGCAGTTCAAATGGGAACTGGAAGACCTGAGCTTCCGCTATCTCAATCCCGAAGAGTACAAAAAGATCGCATCCAAAATCGCCGAACGTCGCGCGGATCGTGAAAGCTATATGGAGAAGATCACGTCGGTTCTGCGCGCCGAACTGGACAAATATGGGCTGGAACATGCGACGATTACCGCCCGGCCCAAACATATCTACAGCATCTATAACAAGATGCAGCGCAAAAAGCTCCCGTTCGATCAGATTTTTGATGTGCGGGCGGTGCGCGTGATCGTCAACACCAAGCCGGATTGTTATCTGGTGCTGGGGATTGTGCATAACCTGTGGCGACCCATCCCCGGCGAGTTTGACGACTACATCGCCAGTCCAAAGGATAACTTCTACCAGAGCCTGCACACGGCGGTGCTGGATAACGAAGGCAAAACGGTAGAGGTGCAGATTCGCACGTGGGATATGCACGAACACGCCGAGTATGGTATCGCGGCGCACTGGCGTTACAAAGAAGGCCAGCGGGAACGCGACGAGGATTTCGAGCGCCGTATCAGCTTTTTGCGCCGGCTGATGGAATTCGGGCCGGAGGTCGATAACGCCGAATCGTTCGTCAACACGATGAAGAGCGAGGTGTTTCAGGATCGCATCTACGCCTTCACACCCAAGGGCGATATTTACGACCTACCGGTAGGTTCCACACCGATTGATTTCGCCTATCACATTCATACCGAAATCGGGCATCGCTGCCGGGGAGCGAAGGTGCATGGGCGATTGGTCAGCCTGGACTATAATCTGAAGATCGGCGATCAGGTTGAAATTCTCACATCCAAACGTGGCGGTCCCAGCCTGGACTGGCTCAATCCCAGCCTGGGCTATGTCAAAACGCAGCGGGCAAAGGCCAAGATTCGCCAGTGGTTCCGCAAGCAGGATCGCGCCAAGCATCTTGCCAGCGGGCGCGAACTGCTCGAACGCGAGATGAAGCGTCTCGGCGTGATGGACAGCATGACGTTCGACGCGGTGGGGGCGTTGTTCGGTTACGACAAAGCCGAAGACCTGATGGTGGCTATTGGGGCGGGCGACATCAACAGTTCGCAGATCGCGGCGCGCATTCTCGAACTCGAGCGGCAGCACCACAAAGAAGAGCAGCTCGAAACCATGCTTCAGCCTACGCCCAGACCTTCGCCGCTGCACATTAATCCACCGCCGGGTGATGGCGTCAATATTATGGGGACGGGTGGGCTGCTGGTGCATCTGGCGCGCTGTTGCAGTCCGATGCCCGGTGACAACATCGTGGGCTATGTGACGCGCGGGCGCGGTGTTACCGTACACCGCAGCGATTGCACCAATATCCAGGCCAACCAGGAACCGGAGCGCCTGGTCGATGTAACCTGGGATCACGCGCCGACGGAGCAGCGCTATTCTGTGCCCGTAGAAATCATCGCCTATGATCGAGAAGGGCTGATGCGTGACATCAGCATTGTGATTGCGGACGCGGGCGTGAATATGTCAGCGGTCAATGTGTCCACCCGTCAGAATATTGCTACGTTCCAGCTTGTCATCGAGATCAGCAGCGTCGAACAGTTGACCCGTATCCTCACCCGCCTCGAATCTGTTGAAAACGTGGTGGAGGCTCGCCGCCGCCACATGGCCTGAGGCAGGCGTTCGGCATCGGTTGTTAGCATGAGCCGGCGCTGAACAACCATCTTTGCCGATGCTGACACCTGCCATAAGTGTCCGAAACGCAGGATGTGAAAATCGGGCACCTACAGACTAGTGCCTCTGCTACAAACAATCGTGTTGGTCTGTCTTTCGACTTTCATTTGCAAGTCCATTACTGGTAAAGTATAATATACTAACAAAATCAAAACCGGCCTATATTCTTGAGTCTAAGAAATAACAAGGCAGTCCACCTGATATGCTGGCAAGGGGGTATAGTTTTATGTATGGTTTGTCGTATCAACTGGCGGCGGAACAGTTCCAGCAGCTCAGCCCGACATCCCGGGTTATCGTGATTCACCCGAATTTTGCCCGGCAGCATGTCATTCTGGCGTCACTACTGGATGACGCGGGGTCGGTCTACGTGCGGTTTGATGGCCGGAATCTGACACGGGCGCAGCTTGATGCTCAGCTGCAGGCGGCGCTGCAAGCCCAGAACAATCAGGCCGGCCTGGCCGATGTGCGGCAACTGCTGCTCGATGAATGCGACTGCGCCCAGCCGGAGGCTCTGGATGCGCTGCTCACCGATGTTCTTGATCGGATGCCGGTTGGTCGCGTGATTGTGTGGACGCGCCATCCTCCCCATGCGCTGCTGGAAAATGACAACCTGCGTGGTCAAATGAGTTTTGTGCCGGTGGACGAGTCGCTGATGTTGTGGGACTATGCCCAACGCAATGGGGAAAAGAAGGTGCTGCTGGAGGTGCGCGCGCTGGGAACCGGGCGCGTGCTGCGTGATGGCAAAAGCGTGGATAACTGGGATGGTTTGCTGCCGCGTTCGCTGTTCTTCTATCTGGTCGATAAAGGCATGACCACGCGCAACGATATTTTTAATACCTTCTGGCCCAATCTTTCGGTGCGGGAAGCTACAAATGTATTTCATGTAACCAAGCGCAAGATCAGCGAGGTGCTGGGTACAGACCTGACCGTGTACTGGTCAGGTTTTTATCACATCTCGCCTGATATTGAATTAAGTTATGACGTGGTTCGGTTTTCAGAATTGTTTCAGGGCAGCGCCGTTGCGCCGCTTGCTGAGTCCGTGGACATGCTTACCCGGGCTGTTTCGTTATACCGGGATGACTTCCTGACCTCGCTGGAAATACCCTGGGTTATAGACCGGCGGCGCGAACTGCGGCAGTCCTATGGCGAGGCGTTGATCGGGCTGGCGAAAGCCAAAGAGCAACAGGGCGCAAAGCATGAGGCGCTGGGATTGTATCTGCGCGCTTCGATGACCACGCCACACCGGGAAGATGTGGCGCTCAGCGCCATGCAGCTTTATCAGGAACTGGATATGCCCGCCGATGCGCTGAAGGTTTACGAACGGCTGCGCACGGAATTGCAGCAGACTCTGGGCGTTGACCCGGCCAATCATTTGCAGGAATTCGCCGGTCAGCTAGAACAGGCGGTGATGAACAACCGCTAGTCCGGTGGACGTTTTACTGATCGAACCCTATTACGGCGGCAGCCATCGCGCCTGGGCGGATGGCTATGCACGCTACTCCGCTCATCGGGTTCACCTGATGACCTTGCCCGCGCAGTTCTGGAAATGGCGGATGCAGGGCGGCGCGGTGACACTGGCCCGCCTGTTTATCGAACAGAATTTACAGCCCGATGTCATCCTGGCGTCGGATATGTTTGATCTGTCGATCTTTGCCGCGCTCACCCGGCAGCGCACTGCCTCGATCCCGCTTGCGCTCTACTTTCACGAAAGTCAGCTCACTTACCCACAGAACACTCGCCAGAGTCATGGCACACAGTACGGATTTATCAATTACGCCAGCGCCCTGACAGCCGATGCAGTCTACTTCAACAGCGATTTTCACCGTCAGGTGTTTCTGGATGAACTGCCGCGGATGCTCAAGCATTTTGGTGACTATAACGAACTGGAAACGGTCCGTGTGATTCAGGAACGGTCGCAGGTGCTGCCCCTTGGGCTTGATCTGCGCCGGCTCGACGCTTACGCGCCCGCCGAGCGATCTGCCGGGGAAGCGCCGCTTATCGTGTGGAATCACCGCTGGGAAGAGGACAAAAACCCGCGCCTGTTTCTCGAATCACTTTACCGGCTGGCCGAGGCCGATATTCCGTTTCGTGTGGCGCTGGCCGGCGAGAATTTCCGTCGCGACCCGGCGGAGTTTGAAGAGGCCCGTGCACGGCTGGGCGAACGTGTCGTCGTCTATGGCTACGTGGCCGATTATGGTGAATATGCGCGGCTGTTGTGGCAGGCCGATTACGTGGTCAGTACGGCGTATCAGGATTTCTTTGGTATTGCCGTTGCTGAAGCGATCTACTGCGGCTGTGTGCCGGTGCTGCCGTACCGCCTTAACTACCCGGCACTGGTTCCCGAACCGCTGCGCGAGCATTGTCTGTACAGCGCCAATGACCTGTACTCGCGGCTGGCGGCTTTCCTGCGCGGCGAAATCCATGTCGAAACGGCCCCGCTTCAGCAGCACATCGCCCGGTATGACTGGCAGCGGATGGCTCCGCAGTACGACGAGGCACTTATTCGGCTGGTTCAGGGATAGCGAGCTGTTCCTGAAAACTGACCACAGCGGCTACCGATTCTTTGGCCCGCATCGAAATCACATAATCGCCGCCCGTGCGCCCGCGCTTGACTTTGGGGGCCAGCCCGATGCGCATATATTTGGGTTTGTTTTTGTTGGTGAGTACGACGATATTGTCATCCTGACGACCGATGGTTGCGGCGGCCACAGCCTTGCTGTCTTTGGGTAGTCGCATCGCGATCACGCCGGAACCAGCGCGTCCCTGCGTTGGAAATTCGGATGCCTGAGCAATCAGCGCCAGGCCGTTATCGGTAATGCACCATACATACTGGTTTTCGACCATCACAGTAGCGCCAACTACGCGATCTTTCTGCCCGCCAAGTTTGACGCCGCGCATCCCGCCGGCCGGCAGACCGGTAGGCCGGACATCGTTTTCCTTGAAGCGAATAGCCTGCCCCTGGGCGGTAACCAGCAGCATTTCGTCGTCGCCGGTAGTGTAATGCACCCAGCCAAGCTGGTCATCATCGCCGACGTTTATTACCTTGAAGGCGTTGGAGGACACCCCCGGCAGGTCTTCCAGACGCAGCCGCTTGACCTGCCCGCCGGTTGTCGTCAGGAATAGGTAGCCGATATCGACGCCCGGCGGCAGACTGAGTGCGGCGACCAGCGTATCGTCCGCGCTCAATGAACACAACCGGTGAAACTCCACACCGTCAGCGGGGTCATTGACCGGAGGTAGCTGCTGCACCGGAATGGTGGCGCATTGACCCTGGTCTGTGAACAGATAGAGGGTCTGGTTGGTGGTGCTGTGCAGGATAAAACGCGGCGGATTCTTGACCTCCGTCGTGACCTTTGGCGCTACATCTTCGTAGCTGCGGCCCATTAGCCCGTCCACCGTGATGGTCACCCAGGTATTTTCCTGCGGGACATGCAACTGCTCGGTGCTGGTCGCCATGCTGTCCACAATGATCGTGCGGCGCGGATCGCTGTAGGCCTGCTTGATGCTGGTCAGTTCGTCAGATATGACGCCGCGCATTTTCTGCGGACTTTTCAGCAGACCTTCCAGATAGGCGATCAGTCTGATTTTCTCTTTGTACTCGTCCTCGATCTTGCGCCGCTCCAGAGCAGCCAGCCGGCGCAACTGCATGTCGAGGATCGCCTGCGCCTGAATTTCGGTAATCTTCAGCGCCTTGCGCAGATTATCGCGGGCGGTTTCGACTGTGCGCGACTTGCGGATAATGGCGATGGCTTCGTCGATATTATCCAGCGCCTTGAGCAAACCTTCGAGGATGTGGGCGCGTTCTTTGGCGCGGGCCAGTTCGTATTCGCTGCGCCGCCGCACGATTTCCAGCCGGTGGTCGAGATAAACCTTCAGAGCCTGCTTGAGCGATAATATGCGCGGTTCACCATCGACCAGCGCCAGCATAATGATGCTGAAGGTGTCTTGCAGCGGGGTCTGCTTGAACAGTTCGGCCAGGACGCTGCTGGCATCGACTCCGCGCTGAAGTTCGATGACGAGGCGGATACCCTGCCGGTCCGATTCGTCGCGCAGGTCAGCCAATCCGTCGAGTTTGCCGCTGCGCACCAGCATGGCTATACGTTCTGCCAGCGCCGCCTTGTTGGTCTGGAAAGGCAGTTCGCTGACGATGATGCGCGATTTGCCGCGCCCCATATCTTCGATATGCACTTTGGCGCGGATGGTGATTTTGCCGCGTCCGGTGGCATAGGCGCTGACCAGCGTGTCTTCGTCGGAATTGAGGCCATCACGATGACGATAGACCAGCCCGCCGGTAGGGAAGTCCGGGCCTTTGATAAACTGCATGAGGTCCGAAGTGTTGATGTCTTCGAGCCTGTCCCAGTTATTGAGCATGTAAACGAGCGCGTCGCAGACTTCACCCAGATTGTGCGGCGGGATATTGGTGGACATGCCGACTGCGATGCCGGATGAACCGTTGACCAGCAGGTTGGGGATGCTGGCTGGCAGTACAACGGGTTCGCTCAGACTGCCATCAAAGTTTTCCTGAAAATCAACGGTGTCCTTGCCAATATCGACCAGCAGTTCTTCGCCGATCTCGGCCATACGCGCTTCGGTGTAGCGCATCGCCGCCGGGCCATCGCCATCGACGCTGCCGAAGTTGCCCTGACCATCCACCAGCACATAGCGCATGGAGAATTCCTGCGCCATCCGCACCATGGTTTCATAGACCGCCGCGTCGCCGTGCGGGTGATACTTCCCCAGCACTTCGCCGACGATACGGGCGCTTTTTTTGTAAGGCTGGTCAGACCGGATACCCATATCGTACATGGCGTAAAGAATGCGCCGGTGTACCGGTTTCAGGCCGTCACGGGCATCGGGCAGCGCCCGCGCAACAATCACGCTCATGGCATAGTCCAGGTATGCGCTGCGCATCTCCTGGTCGATATTTACAGGATGGATGACACCACCATTCATGCCGTTATCCTTAGTGGTCATTGTGGAGCACGTTCCTCATTCTAGGGCGCGGGTGTCCCGCTGTCAAATGCTGAACAGATGTTCTTATTATAGCACAAAATTCATCAGCCATTTAGCCGGCACGCCAGGTTTCCTATAGCGGCATTCAGAGGCCTATGGTAGTATGCCCCGCATGACCACAATATTGAAGCCTAACATCCTACTGCTCTCTTTTGTCGTCGGATTTCTGGTTGCCTCCTGTATCCCGCAGACGCCGATACCTGTCTATGTGACTCCTACCCCTCAGCAGCAAGCTGCTGAAGCGGGCACACCGATTCCAACTGCCGGCGGGTTAGCACCAACGGCAACCGCTGCTGAGCCGGAAATCGAACCGCCTACCGAGGAGGTCGAACCCTCAGCCACCGCCATTACATCGCCAGAGCCTGGCCCCACCTTTCTGGGGCCGATTGTTGGGCCGGATTATACCCCGCCGCCGACCTTTACACCCCGGCCAACGGATACGTCCACCCCGCGCCCAACGGAAGAAGAGCCGGAGGTAACCCCGACGCGCACGCCAACACCCGGCCCATCACCGACCCCGCTGCCTGGGCTGGACCCGGAGAATATGGGCGTCCAGTTGCATTCGCTGCTCGATCAAGCCGAATGGAACGAGGTGCTGCGTCTGACCCAGCAGCTCGAACTGGGCTGGGCAAAAGTGCAGATCGACTGGGAGCTGCTGCAACCCAACCCCGGCGAGATCAGCGTTGATTTTCGCCGTCAGGAACTCTACATCGAAAGCCTCAAACAGCGCGGAATGAAGGTGCTGGTCAGTGTTGCCAAAGCACCGGCGTGGGCACGCTCGAATCAGGCGGAAGATGGCCCGCCGGACGACCCGCAGGCGCTGGTCGATTTCCTGAACCTGATGCTGGCCGAGTTTGGCAACGCTATCGACGCGATTGAAATCTGGAACGAGCCGAATCTGCTGCGGGAATGGCAGGGCCGTCCCCTCAACGGCGGCGAATACATGCGCTATTTCACGCCCGCCTATCAGGCTATCAACGCCTATTCGGACTCGATGCGCAATCATCCACTGGAGCCGCGCTCGACCCCGATTGTGGTGGTTACGGCAGGGCTTGCGCCCACCGGCACGACCGAATCGTCGGTTGATGATCGGGATTACCTGCGGCAGATGTACGCCGCCGGGTTGGGACAGTTTCGGGATAATATCGCCATTGGCGCGCATCCCTTTCCCTGGGGCAACCCGCCGGATGCCCGCTGCTGCAATGCGGTAGATGGTCAGGGCTGGGACGATAACCCGGTGTTTTTCTTCATCCATACGCTGGAAGACTATCGCAATATCATGGTTGCTAACGGTCACGAGAATGTTCAAATATGGGCGACGGAGTTTGGCTGGGCGACCTGGGATGAATTCCCCGGTGATCCACCGGAACCCTGGATGAACTATACCGACAAGTGGCAGCAGGCTGCTCACACACTCCGGGCTTTTGAAATCGGGCAGCAGACGGACTATATCGGGGTGATGATCCTGTGGAATATGAACTTCGCGTGGCTGCCGAGTCTAATTGAGAACCGCGACGAGCGCGCCGCCTACAGCCTGCTGACACCGCTCAGGCCGCAGCAGGAACGCCCGCTTTACTGGATGCTCTACGACGCAGTGCGCCCGGACCTACAACTTGACCGCTACGACGCGGATTGACCATTGACCGATGGATTCTGCATCGGGGACATGCACTACGGCGAATCAAAAAGGGCGATGTACTCGCCCTTTTTGTTTACAACGGTGATCGGATTGGACTAGGCGTTGTAATTCACGCTGTCTTCGATGTTGTCGTAGTCGTCCTCGTCGGCGCTGTCGAAGTCTTCGCTTTCGGCATCCAGAGCGCCCTGATCGGCCAGCGAGATATTGGGCGCGACCAGTTCACGATCCTGGTAGGTATGGAAGCCCGTCCCGGCGGGGATCAGCTTGCCGATGATAACGTTCTCCTTCAGGCCGTACAGACGATCTATCTTGCCTTCGATGGCTGCGCCGGCCAGCACTTTGATGGTGTGCTGGAAGCTCGATGCCGACAGGAAGCTGTCGGTGTTCAGGGCCGCTTTGGTGATCCCCAGCAGTACCGGGGCGCCTGCCGCTGGTTCCTTGTTCTGCGCGATCAGCTTCTCGTTGATGTCCAGCAGTTGCAGGCGGTCAATTAATTCGCCCGGCAGCAGTTCGCTGTCACCACTCTTGGTGATCTGCACCTTCGACAGCATCTTGCGGATCACTACCTCAAAATGCTTGTCGGCAATAGGAACACCCTGATTTCGGTACACCTTCTGGACTTCGGCCAGCAGGTAAAGCTGTGTGGCTTCTTCGCCCAGAATGCGCAGGATGCGATGCGGATTCTTCGCGCCTTCGGTCAACTGCTGGCCCGGTGTCACCTTCGCGCCGTCGTAGACATCCGGCATGAGCCGCGCGCTGGAAGGAATTTCGTATTCCACTTCTTCGCGGCGTTCATAGCGGATATAAATCCGGTCCGGTTCGACATGCACCGTGCCGTGCATTCGGGCGAGGATGGCCTGTTCGCCATCGGGTGACTGCATCAGCACATCGCCCTGGCGGATTTCCTGCTCATCTTCGACCAGCACTTCCCATCCGGCGGGAATATCGTGCTCCTCGTTGATGACTTCGCTGTCGATGACGGTGGCGACACGGACTCCATCGCGGCGGCTGAGGCGGACGATGCCACCAATGTCAGAAATGACAGCCTCGCCTTTGGGTTTCTTGCGTGCCTCGAACAATTCTTCGACACGTGGCAGACCGCTGGTGATGTCACCGCTGGCCTGCGCTGTACCGCCGGTGTGGAACGTGCGCAACGTCAACTGCGTACCCGGTTCGCCGATGGACTGGGCGGCAACGATGCCGACTGCTGAACCGATTTCCACCATGTCGCCGCGCCCCAGATCGCGCCCGTAACACAGGGCACAGATACCGTGAATGAGGGCACAGGTCATCGGGCTGCGGACGCTCACTTCAGGAATGTCGAGGTTCTGAATGGTCTCGGCAATGTCCTCATCGATCATCTCGTTGCGCCCGACAATCAACTCGCCGGTATCGGGGTTGTAGACAGGTTGCGCCGCCACGCGCCCGACAATACGCTCATACAGCGTCTGGCCGGCGATGTCATCGGACCGGCGGATAGCCAGGCCGCGTTCTGTGCCGCAGTCGGTGCGGTTCACAATCACGTCCTGAGCCACATCGACCAGGCGGCGCGTGAGATAACCGGCGTCAGCAGTACGCAGCGCCGTGTCTGCCAGACCTTTACGCGCACCGTGCGTCGAGATGAAGTATTCCAGCGCCGTCAGACCCATGCGGAAATGGCTCATAATCGGCATTTCGATGATGCGCCCGGAAGGATCCGCCATCAGGCCGCGCATACCCGCAAGCTGGGTGATGGGGCCAAAACCGCCTTTGGTCGAGCCGGAGATCGCCATGATGGCAATCGGGCCGTAGGGATCGAGCGAGTCGCGGATGACATCCTGAAGCCGGTTCTTGGCGTTCGTCCACTCGTCGATGGTGATCTGGTAGCGTTCTTCCTCGGTCAGCAGGCCGCGCCGGAAGTCACGTTCGGCCCGTTCCACCACTGCTTCCGCCTGCGCCAGAATCCGGCTGCGTTCATCCGGGATGGTCAGGTCGGTTACAGCGATGGTCGTGCCGGAAATCGTCGCATAATGGAAGCCGATATTCTTGATGGCATCCACGATGTCGGTGGTGCGCTCGGAACCGATTTTCTGGTAAGAACGGGCGACCAGATTTTGCAGGCCGCGCTTGCCCATTGTCTCCTGCACAAAGCGCAGTTCATCTGGCAGGATGCGGTTGAACAGGGCACGCCCAATCGTCGTGATTTCGGGTTCATCCTGTGGCGGGCGGTTATCATAGATATTGCCCAGCAGAATCGGCGTGTGCAGGTTGACCATGTTGAGCCGGTAGAGGAATTCCACCTCATCCATGTCGACCACTTTGCGCCGCTCATGCAGGTTGGAGATCACAAGCTGATCTTGCAGTCCTCTTTTCTCGATGAGCTTTTTCATCTCGTAGGCGTTGGCAAGCATACAGTCAACTTCGCCTTCGAGCACGGCGCGGATGGTGCGGTCAATAGCCGATTCGACGACGCGGACGCGCCCCGTGTCGTCTTCCTCGGTGATGTCGCTGAACATGACCATGCCGGGGACATCACGATTCTGCACGTAGTAGTAACCGTTGGAACGCTCGGCGATGCCGACGCGGTTTTCTGGATCGTAGATGGTGTTAATGGTATGGAACCGTTCCGCTTTATCCGGCGTAGTGACTATCTCCACGGACGGGTCCATGGTCAGGTAGTAGCAGCCCAGCACCATGTCTTTTGATGGGCCAACGATAGGCTGACCGTCCGCCGGTTTGAGCAGATTGCGCGTGCTCAACATCAGGTCGCGTGCTTCCTGGACGGCCTTGTCGCTCAGGGGCACATGCACGGCCATCTGGTCACCGTCGAAGTCGGCGTTGAAGGCCGAACATACCAGCGGGTGAATCTGGATCGCCTTGCCTTCGACCAACTGCGGCTCGAATGCCTGAATGCCGAGACGGTGCAGGGTAGGGGCACGGTTGAGCAGGACGGGACGTTCCTTGATAACTTCTTCCAGAGCTTCCCAGACTTCCGGCTTTTCGCGCTCGATGATGCGCTTGGCGCCCTTCACGTTGCTGGCGTAATTCTGGTTGACCAGCCGGCTGATGACGAACGGACGGTAGAGTTCAAGCGCCATTGTCTTGGGCAGACCGCACTGGTGCAGTTTAAGTTTTGGCCCGATAACGATGACTGAGCGCCCGGAATAATCCACACGCTTGCCGAGCAGGTTGCGGCGGAAGCGCCCCTTCTTGCCCTTGAGCATGTCGCTGAGCGATTTGAGTTCGCGGCGGCCCCGGCGGCTGAGCGCCTTGCCCCGCTGACTGTTGTCGATCAGGCTGTCTACCGCTTCCTGCAACATGCGCTTCTCGTTGCGCACGATAACATCCGGCGCGCCGAGTTCCAGCAAACGCTTGAGGCGGTTGTTGCGGTTAATCACCCGGCGATACAGGTCATTCAGGTCGCTGGTGGCGAAGCGGCCACCGTCAAGCTGGACCATTGGGCGCAGTTCAGGCGGCAGCACAGGCAGAACTGTCAGGATCATCCATTCAGGCCGGTTGCTGCTTTTGCGCAGGCTCTCGACCACACGCAGGCGCTTGGTGGCTTTTTTCTTGCGCTGCTTGGAGCGTGTGGTGCGAACTTCCTGCCACAGTTCCTTCGCCAGCTTGTCCAGGTCCATGTTCTTGAGGATTTCGTAGAAGGCTTCGGCGCCCATTTCGGCATGGAAGACATTGCCGTAACGGCTCTTGAGTTCGCGGTAGCGTGTTTCCGGCAGGAATTGCAGCACCCGCAGTTCCTGAAGTTCGGCACGGGCGCGTTCGGCGCTCTGACGTACATTGGTCAGGCGGTTATCGAGTTCGCTCTGGAGTTCTTCGAGGCGAGCGTTGGCGCTGCTGGTCAGTTCCTCAATTTCGAGGTTGAGCTTGTTAAGCTCTGCCTCGCGCATCCGGTCGATTTCTTCCTGAATGTCGCCCAGATAAGCATTCACGGATGACTGCACGCGCGCTATGTGTTCGCTGGTAATCGTTTCGCCTTTGGCAGCGATCACCACGCCGGCGCTGTCAAAATTGATGTCGGAGCCAGTGGGTTTACCAATCAGTGAATCGACCCGTTCCTGGAGGTGCTGGGCTTCCTGCATGAGTTCATCAGTCAGCCGGGCAAGCTCTTCGTCGAAGTGGGTATGGATGGCTGCGACGCGCTCGTTGAAGCTGGCGAGGTAACCGTCGCGTTCCTGCTGGATCGCCTCCATCTCGTCGTGCAGGTCGCCCCCGAAGGCGATTTCCTTCTGCGCGAGTTCCTTTTCGACCCGACCCAGAGCTTTCTGGCGGGCGTCTTCATCGACAGCAGTAATGACGTACTGGGCAAAGTACAGCACCCGGTCCAGGTTGCGGCGGCTGATATCCAGCAGAAGGCCGAGGTAGCTGGGTACGCGCCGGGTGTACCAGACATGAGCGACAGGGGCGGCCAGTTCGATGTGGCCCATACGTTCGCGCCGGACAGAAGACCGCGTGACTTCCACCCCGCACTTATCGCAAACGATGCCCCGATAGCGCACATTCTTGTATTTGCCGCAGTAGCACTGCCAGTCTTTCGTTGGCCCGAAGATGGCTTCACAGAAGAGGCCATCCTTTTCAGGCCGCAGCCGGCGATAGTTGATCGTTTCGGGTTTCGTAACCTCGCCATACGACCAGGAGCGAATCTGTTCTGGCGAAGCAAGGCTGATGCGAAGTGCGCTGAAATCCTTCGCTTCCAAGGCGTACCCTCCTCTGCGTTAAAACGGTATGAAAAATGTCATTGGACCACTATACGGACTGGTGACCAGGTGGATACGGCTCATCCCGTTAAACAAATAAAAGGCTCTCGGAAATTGCTTCCGATGCCATTCACAGGTTGAACTGAGTATGAGCGACCATAGATGACAAATCATACCCTGACTAGCTGTTTCTGTCAAGGGTATGGCGGTTGTGGATATGGGTGGACTAGCCACTTGAGTACATCATAGCGCCAACCCATTTTTCTGTCAAGCCTGCGCGCCGTGACCTGCCATGGCACGAGATGGCTACCTGCCGGGCTGTGGGTGACGCCATGCTACTTTTCTGAGACCGGCTTTTTGCCCTCGATCTTATAGCGCAGGTAGCTTTCCATGAAGTCATTCAGGCGGCCATCCAGCACTGCGTTCACGTTGCTGACTTCGTAATCCGTGCGATGATCCTTGACCATCTGGTAGGGGTGCAGCACGTAGGAACGAATCTGGTTGCCCCAGCCGGCGTCGACGTTCTCACCTTTCAGTGCGGCCTTCGCGGCTTCCTGTTTTTCGCGCTCCATCTCGAACAGGCGCGCTTTGAGAATCTGCATGGCCCGCTCGCGATTCTGTTTCTGGCTGCGCTGGTTCTGGCATTGGGCGACGATGCCTGTCGGGATGTGGGTGATGCGCACGGCGGTGTCGTTTTTCTGAACGTGCTGGCCGCCCGCGCCGCCGGCGCGGTACGTATCGATGCGCAGGTCCGAGTCGTTAATCTCGATGTCAATATCGCCCTGAATATCCGGCCATAATTCGACCTTGGCGAACGAGGTGTGGCGGCGGCTGGCCGAATCGAACGGACTGAGGCGCACCAGCCGGTGCACGCCGCGTTCACTTTGCAGATAGCCGTAAGCGTAGCTGCCTTTGATTTCGAGCGTCACGCTCTTAATGCCTGCTTCTTCACCTTCGCTGCGTTCGATCACATCCACCTTGTAGTTGTTCTCTTCCGCCCAGCGCAGGTACATTCGCTCCAGCATTTCCGCCCAATCCTGAGAATCGGTGCCGCCTGCGCCGGCATGGATGGCAAGAATGGCGTTCTGGTCGTCATAAGGTCCCGACAGCTTGGCTGTGAACGACATCTTTTCGACCATTGCCGCAAGCGCCTTGACCTCTTGTTCGAGATCAGGCAGAAAGTCCTCGTCCGCCAGTTTGTCCAGTTCTATGGCATCGGCAATGCGCTGGGCGAGCCTCTGCCAGGGTTCAACCTGGGCGCGCAGCCGCGACATTTCCTGCATGATCTTCTGGGCGGCTTCCGGGTTATCCCAGAAACCTGGCTCGCCCGCCTGCTGCTCCATCTCATCTGCCTGGCGGACTTTTTCGGCAATATCCAGACGGTCCATCAGCCCGTCTACTTCTTTCTGCATATCGCGTAGTTGTTGTGTAAGATGACTCATGATTTACAAGGGCGTGCTGCTATCTGCCGCAGCCCTGTCTCCTTTCGTAAAAGCGAATCACGTTTTCTGCTGGCGCAGCGCCTCATACATGAACAGCGCACCACTGACGGATACGTTCAATGAATCGGCGATGATGCCCCGCATTGGTATGCATACTCGCTGGTCAGCCGCCCCTAACCAGGTCTCGCTCAGGCCCTCATCTTCTGCGCCGAGGACAATGACCGTTTTTTGCTGAAAGTCAACGTCAAATAACTCGACATCCCCATCCACTGCGGCGGCGATAATGTTATAACCGGATTCTCTAAAATATGTCAGCGCCTGCGCTGTGTTCAGTGTGTAGATGTTATTCGGAAAGCAGGCTCCGGTGCTGCTGCGTATGATGTTGGGGTTATATATATCCAGCGCCGTGTCGATCAGCACAATGGACCTGAAGCCGGTTGCGTCGGCAGTGCGCAGCAGCGCCCCGATATTCCCCGGCTTTTGCAGGTTGACGAGCGCCAGCAGCAGCATGTCGGACCTGCGGCGCAGTGCGTCCAGCCCCAGAGCAGGTTTTTGCCGCATGACAGCGAGGACGGGCGCGGGATTTTCCCGATAGCTCGCCTTCCGCATAATATCGGCAGTTACTTCATAGAGAGGTGCATCACCAAGCTGCCGGAGGATGGCTTCGTGATTGGATGCCAGAGCAGGGCAGTAGAATATGTACTCGACTGAATAGCCGCAGTTCAGCGCCCGTGCCAGATCACGCAAATCGTCAATAACAAAGAGTTGTTCTGCATCCCGACCGCGCCGGTCGCGCAGTTTTCTGATCTGCTTGACCTTCGCATTCTGAAGGCTGGTGATTTTGTCAAAGATAGACTCCGTTCATGTCGTTAATTCTCATCGAAAAGGCTCTTGACGAAGATTTCCGGGTTGAACGGAACCATATCATACATGCCTTCACCCAGGCCGATGTACTGGATCGGCAGTTTGAGTTTGTTGTAGATCGAAAACACCATGCCCCCTTTGGCCGTGCTGTCGAGTTTGGTGACGATCAGACCGGTTACATCCACCACTTCCCGAAACTTCTCGGCCTGCTGGAGGGCATTCTGGCCGGTTGTGCCATCGATGACGAGCAAAACCTCGTGCGGCGCATCCGGCACCACTTTCGACGACACAGTTTTGATTTTCGCCAGTTCGCCCATCAGGTTGTAATTGGTGTGCAGGCGTCCGGCGGTGTCGATAATCAGAATATCCTTGCCGCGCGCGCGGGCAGCTTCGGTTGCATCATAGACAACGGCAGCCGGGTCAGAACCCTGTTTGCCGGCAATGACGGGTACATTGATGCGTTCGCCCCACGTCTGCAATTGCTCGATAGCGGCGGCGCGGAAGGTATCGCCGGCTGCGATCAGTACCTTGCGTCCGCTGTTGTTCAGGCGGTTGGCGAGCTTGGCGATAGAGGTCGTCTTGCCGGAACCGTTGACGCCGACGACCAGAATAACCGACAGCGGGCGCCCGCTGATGTTCATAGGCGGCGGCGTTTTCAGTAATGATGCCAGCACTTCTCGCAGACCCTGCTGCAAGTCCTCGGTATGTCGGTAGCCCTGTTTACGCAGGACATCCAGCACGTGCTGGGTGGTATCGACACCGAGATCAGCCTGAAGGAGAAGCGCTTCAATGTCATCCCAGGTGTCGTCGTCGATGTCTGTGCTGCCGAGCATGTCGGCAATGCGCCCAAAGAATGAACGGCGCGTCTTGGACAGGCCCTTGCTAAAAATACTCAACAGGAATTACTCCAGGGTTAGGGTAACACGAATCAGTATACACGGGCGGTTGACCCAAAACAAGACTGCACACATGCGCTATAATGCTAGCTGGTGGAGGCATTTTAATGGACAAAAAATTGACTCATCTGGATGAGCAGGGCGCGGCGCACATGGTCGATGTCGGCGCGAAGCCGGATTCGGAGCGTACGGCGGTGGCAGGTGGTATGGTGTATATGCAGCCGGAAACGCTGCGTTTGATCCGTGACGGCGCGCTGAAAAAGGGTGACGTGCTGACCATTGCGAAAATCGCTGGTATTATGGCGGCTAAACGCACAGCCGATATTATCCCGCTGTGCCACCCAATTCCCCTGACAAAAATCGACGTTGATCTGACGCTGGACGAGGCAGCCAGTGCCGTGCGCATCAGAGCGATGGCGCGTACTGTGGGCAAGACCGGTGTGGAGATGGAGGCGCTCACGGCTGTCAGCGTGGCGGCCCTGACAATCTACGATATGGCGAAAGCGGTTGATCGGGCGATGCGTCTGAGCGAGATACGGCTGCTGGAAAAACACGGCGGCCAGCATGGCGACTATGTGGCTGAGGATGTGACGTGATGCAGGTGAAAGTGTTACTCTTTGCAACGCTTAAGGATATCGCCGGACAGAGCAGCCTGACCTTGAGTCTGCCCGATGGCCCGGCGACGGTAGCGGACGTGCGCCGAACACTGGCCGGCCAGTACCCGGCGATCAAGGCCAACATCGACGCGGCGATTGCGGCGGTGAACGAAGAATATGCGCAGAACGACGAACCGGTCGATAATGGCGATACCCTGGCGTTCTTCCCGCCGGTGAGCGGCGGCGCGCCTTACCCGGAAATCTTCCGGCTGGCGGATCAACCCATCGACCACGATGAAATCATTGCCGCGATTACCGTACCGGAAACCGGGGCGGTCTGCGTCTTCAGCGGCATGGTGCGTGGCCGAACCAGCAAACAGGACGGCCTGCTGGAAACCGAACATCTGGAATACGAGGCCTATGAGCCGATGGCGATTGCCAAGATGCAGCAGGTGGCGGCGGAAATCCGCGAACAGTGGCCGCTGGTGCAGGGCATTGCCATTATCCAGCGTATCGGCGTGCTGGAGGTGGGCCAGAATACCGTCTTGATTGCCTGTTCATCCGCCCACCGAAATCAGGGCTGTTTCGAGGCGGCTCGCTACGGTATTGACCGGCTGAAAGAGATCGTGCCGGTGTGGAAAAAAGAGGTTGGCCCGGATGGCTCCGCCTGGGTCGAAGGGGATTATATGCCGACTGCTGCTGACCGGCGGAACCACGAATAGCTATTGTCAGCAGTCTGCCAGCTATGGTACAAACAGCGACAATCCATAATTTTCATCGTTCTAACTCTTTTGGTGGAAGCGGCATTTCAGGAGGAAAGTGATCGAAGCGAGCAGGCGTGAGGTAAATTCCATCAAATCCGTTAGAACCTGTGATTTTCTTAATTGATACGGGAGTTTTCGGTATGAGACGTGTGGTCGTAACCGGATTGGGTGCGATTTCGCCTCTGGGACACAATGTGGCGGATACATGGACGGCAATCAAAGCCGGGAAAAGCGGCGTCGGGCCGATCACACGTTTCGATACAGATGGCTTTCTGGTCAGGATCGCGGCGGAAGTCAAGAATTGGGACCCGACCGTGTATATGCCGCTTAAGGAAGCGCGGCGGCGTGATCGCTACCAGCAGTTTGTAGTGGCTGCGGCGCGTGAAGCGATAGCGTCGTCGGGGTTGGAGGTGAATGACGAGAATCGGGATCGCACTGGCGTGATTGTGGGGGCGTCAGTTGGGGGTGTCGAAAGTTACTTTGAGCAGGCTCGGCTGTATTTCGACACAGGCGATCCACGCCGCGTCACGCCGTTTGGTATTCCCATGTTGATGGTCAACGGCGGCAGCGACCTGCTGAGTATCGAAACGGGCGCAACCGGACCGTCCTACGTGCCGATTTCGGCCTGCGCAACCGGCGCGGATTGTATCGGCCATGCTTTCGATCTGATCCGCATGGGGCGCATTGATCGGGCGCTGGCCGGCTGTGGCGAAGCACCCATTTTCCCGCTTGGCATCGCCGCGTTTGACCGCGTAGGTGCCTGTTCACGGCTGAACGATGACCCGGAAAATGCTTCCAGACCGTTCGATAAGAACCGCACCGGTCTGGTGTTCTCCGAAGGGGCCGGGGTGATTGTGCTGGAAGAACTGGAAAGCGCCAAGGCGCGCGGTGCGGAGATTCTGGCAGAAGTGGTTGGCTACGGTTCGACATCCGACGCATTTCACACCACCGCACCGGACCCGGAAGGGACCGGAGCCATGAAAGCGATCCAGCAGGCGCTGCGCGACGCGCACCTGAACCCGACGGATATTCATTACATAAACGCGCACGGCACAGCAACTGCCCTCAACGATGTGATGGAGACGAAGGCGGTCAAACGGGCGTTTGGCGAACACGCCTATAACGTGCCCATGAGTTCTACCAAGAGTATGACCGGACACGGCATGGGGGCGACTGCGGCGCTCGAAGCGATTTTTTCTGTCTTGGCGCTGCGCGATCAGGTCGCTCCGCCGACGATTAACCTGACCGAACCCGACCCGGAATGTGATCTTGATTACGTGCCCAATGCAGCACGTGACATACCCATGAAATACGTGATGAGTAATTCGTTTGGCTTTGGCGGCCATAACGTTTCACTCATCTTTGCACGCTACGACGGACAAGCATGAACCTGGATGATTTTCAGCGGCTGCATGGCCTGGAGTTTCGTGATCCAGCGCTGCTCGAACAGGCGATGACGCACCGTTCTTATCTGAACGAGCAGGATGATCCTGACCTGAGCGATAACGAGCGGCTCGAATTTCTGGGCGACGCCGTGCTTGATTTTGTAATCACGCGGGTGCTGTTCGCCCGTTTCCCCGATATGCCTGAAGGTGAGCTGACCCGGCTGCGGGCCGCGCTGGTGCGGACGGACACACTGGCCGAAGTCGCTGCTGTGTTGAGGATTGGCGAGGTGCTGCGTCTGGGACGCGGGGAAGAGCTTACCGGGGGCAGGCAGCGCCGTAATATCCTGTGCGATGCGTTCGAGGCGCTGCTTGGCGCGCTGTACCTCGATCAGGGATTGGAAGCAGCCGCAGCTTTTATCGTGCCGCGCCTGATGCCGATGGTCGATTACATTCTGGCTGAAGGGCTGCATATCGACGCCCGCAGCAAGTTGCAGGAATGGAGTCAGGCCGTTCATGCGCAGACACCGATCTATGTGGTGATCGATGAGGAAGGGCCGGACCACGAGAAGGAATTCACCGTCGAAGTCGTCATTGGCGATCAGGTGATCGGGCAGGGGCAGGGGCGCAGCAAACAACTGGCGGCTCAGGCGGCTGCGCGCAACGTCCTCAAGAAACTGGAGGCTGGCGAAATCCCGGAGCTAATGCCCTCACCCGCTGGCGATCTGTAGTTCAATCACAGCCATGCGGTGATCCGATGCGCGGCTTTCCATTACCCCGGCGCTGATTTCCTGCAATGGGGGCCGCAGCCACAGATAATCCACACGCGCTTGCAGGTTGGTGCGATCCAGTGTGTAGGAACGCACCGCCGGCTGCCCGGCGAACGGGTCCCGGAAACCGGCGTCGCGCATCTGCTGGATGAGCGGCGAAGTGGGCACATTGTTAAACGTCCCGCCCAGCACCAGCCGCCCGAAATTCCCCGTTGGATGATCGGCGGTGATGATGGTAAAAATCTCGTTTAGCTGCTGCGCCTGATCCTGTTCCTGCTCTTCCAGCGTTGGCCCTTCCTCAGCCGCCAGCAGCAGGCCCAGCCAGGTATTGTACAGGGTTACAACCCCAGCATCGGGACGCACCTGAACGCGCTGTAAGCCGGTCTGGTGGCCGGTGCTGGTGAGCCGTGTGCCTTCATCGAAGACGATCTCGATTCTCGACAGCACGGCCAGCCCTTGCAAGCCTTCGTTGGTAGGGAAGAAGCGCCTGTCCATTCCGAGCCGGCGCGCCAGCCATAATGCCTGCTCGACACCGTAGCTGGTGCTGCGTCCAATTTCGATCTCTTGCAGCAGAACGACATCTGCACCGCTGAGTTCAATGGTCTGGGCCAGTGCCTCCAGATCGTAATGAAAGAACTCGTTGTAACCAGCGTGGATATTGTATGTGCCCAGACGGATAACTGCCTGATCGCGCACGCCGGCGATGAGCGGGGGACGGGCGGCAAAGGCCGCGCCGGCGCTGGCGAGCGCAACCAACAAAAACCCGCCGATAGTCAACCAGGTGGGGCCGCCTGTCCAGGGGATGCGGCGAACGGTCTGGGTCATCGGCAGTGCGGCCAGAAAGACCCCCAGCAGCAGCAGCGGTAGGCCCATACCCCGGAAGCCGCGCAGCAGAGCCGTCACAAGGTTGTTGAGCGGCTCCAACGGCGTGGCGAGGTCGCGCACAAATGCGTATTCGTAGGTGAAAATATCCCCGGCCACCAGCAGACCGAACACCAGTGCGCTGACGATCAGCCACAGGCCGGAGAAACTGCGTTCGCGTTCTGCGCGTGGGCGCACCAGCCACCACCACAACAGACTGACGGCAAACTGCGCAGCGACCAGCGCGATTCCGGCGGCAATGCCCTGAAAGCGTGCGCCAAAGACCATCAGCAGAGCGATAAACAGCATCCATAGCCAGCCGCGCACGCTGCCATCGAAGGCGCTGATAAAGGTGCGTGCCTGGCTGCGCACTGCCGGGACCAGCGGCAGCAGGGTGGCCGCCAGCACCAGAGGGACGAACGTGGTGTAATCGACACTGGCCCGGCCCGCAATCGCGTTGGGCAGCGCCAGCAGCGTGATTTCCAGAAACAGCAGACCCCCAAGCCCAATTCCGCCCCAGAATGGGAGCAGGCCGTAATCCGGCGCAACACTGGATTCGCCCGGCTGGCTGCGGCGAACGGTGATGATGCTGAGGCCAATAGCGAGAAGCGACAGAATGACCTGGGTGCTGAGGTAGGTGGGCGACCACGAAATATCGAGTGTGTTGCCAGCCGCGCGGAAAAGCTGATCGGCCCCGAAGCCGATGACGAACAGGTAGGGGAGAATCTGGGCGCGCTGGCGGATCAGCATTGCGACATAAAGCAGACCGCCTCCGATCACCATCGCGGCGGCGTAGGTATCGCCCACCGAGTCCCCGGCCAGCAACGCGCGCCCAACAGCGGCAATGACTGCGGCGACCACGATCAGCCAGCGGAAGCGTCCGACGAACAGGGTCAGCAGCGGCAGCGCCAGCATATAGATCAGAAAGCTGATCTCGCTGCTTACTTCGGCTGGCTGAACGATGCCGGGCAGGGTCGGGTCAATGGCTGCCGGGTCGAGGACGCTGACGAGCGCGGCGCTGGCGGTGCGGCTGTAGAGCAGGCCGATAAGCAGGCGCAGCGATTGGACGAAAAAAATGCCGATCAATCCGGCTTCGAGGACATAGAGATGTTGTAAACGCAGGCGTTGCAGCATGTGTGTTCCCGGTACAGGGTCGGCAGTGCCGGTTCTGAATACAGCCCTTCGCAATCAGGTTAATTAGACAAAGTTTACTCTGGCGGTATAATTGTGCAACTTTCCCCGGCAGTCAGGAGGACGACGATGGAAAAGGTCGATGTGATCCTCAGCGGCGGCATAATCGTTACCATGAATGCTGATTTCACCCTGATCTTCGACGGCGCGCTGGCGGTTCGTGGAACAGAAATTGTTGCAGTAGGCGAGCGCGAGACGATAACCAAAGAGTATACCGCAGATGAAGTGATCGATTGTTCGGGCCAGTATATCCTTCCCGGACTGGTAAATGCCCACACGCACGTGCCGATGACACTGCTGCGCGGATTGGCCGATGACCGGCGGCTGGATGTCTGGCTGATGGGCTATATGATGCCCACTGAGCGCGAATTTGTCAGCCCGGAATTCTGTTATCTGGGGGCGCAGCTTGCATGTGCCGAACAGATTCGCAGCGGCATTACCACATTCGCTGATATGTACTACTTTGAAGCGGAGGTCGCCAAGGCAACGGCGGAGGCCGGTATGCGGGGCGTTCTGGGGCAGACGATCCTCAAGTTTCCTGCGCCGGATGCCAACACTTATGAGGACAGTCTGGCGTATGCGCGCCGGTTCATCGAACAGTGGCACGGTCACGACCTGATAACCCCGGCAGTTGCGCCGCACGCGCCGTATTCCAGCACTGAAGAACTGCTGAAAGAATGTGCGGCGCTGGCACTGGAGTACGACGTGCCGGTGCTGATTCACATCGCAGAAACCAAACAGGAGGTTGAGGACAACCTGCGCGACCGCGATATGCGCGTGGTCGACTGGGTCGAATCGGTTGGCCTGCTGGAAGCCAAGGTGCTGGCTGCGCACTGTGTCCACATCAAAACACAGGAAATGCACATTCTCCGCGATCATCATTGTACGGTGGCGCACTGCCCGACCAGCAACCTCAAACTGGCAAGCGGCATTGCTCCGGTGACCAAGATGCTCAATCACAGGCTGGTTGTCGGCATCGGCACAGATGGCCCGGCCAGCAACAATGATCTGGATATGCTCGAAGAAGTCCGGCTTGCTGCCATTCTCGCCAAGACGGACGCCAACGACCCAACGGCGCTGCCGGCGCGTCAGGCGCTGCTGATGGCGACGCGGCAGGGGGCCGAGGCGCTGTTCCTCGGTGACATTACCGGCAGCCTGGAACCCGGCAAGCGGGCCGATATTGTGGTGATGGATAGTGAGCGCACCCACAATATGCCGCACTTCCGGCGAGACCCGAACCAAGTTTATTCGGAGATCGTTTACGCCTGCAAGAGTACCGATGTCGCCCATGTGATGTGCAACGGAAAATGGCTGATGCGTGACCGCGAACTGCTGACAGTGGATGAAGCGGCGCTCAAGCAGGCGGCACGGGACTATGCGGTTAAGATTGATCGCTTTCTGGAAGCGCACGAAGGTGATGTCATCAGGATGCTGCTGGCGGTCACGCCGGGGCTGGAACGGGGTGAGAGCTTCGAGGTGCAGACCAAAGCGGTGCTGCGCGATGCGTCGGTGATCGACCAGTTGCTCCAGCATCCTGACGTGCAGGTACTCAGGATGAATCACTATCGCCAGTATGATACCTATTTCGAGTTCGATGATCCTGAGACAGGATGGCTGCGCTACCGCGAAGACGATCTGGTCAACGAGAAGGGTGAGGTGCAATCCGTGCGCAGCCGGCTGACCCTGACGATGCCGACCAAAGAAAACACCTTTAATTCATCGGTACTGCTGTCCCATTCGCGCTTTATCGCGCCGGCAGATCGTCCACTGCGCTTCTACCGCGAATACTTCAAGCCGGTAGCCGAGCGCGAACTGCAAAAAGACCGCCGCCGCTGGCATATTCATTACCAGGGCGTGTTGTTCTACGTCAACGTGGATAGTGTGCTGAAGCCCAATCTGCCGGACACGTTCATCGAGATCAAGAGCCGCACCTGGTCAGCGATGGATGCCGAGAACAAGGCCTATCGCATTCAGGAAATGATGGCGATTCTCGGCATTTCGCCGGACGACATTATCCTGACAGACTACATGGAGATGGAGGGCCAGCCCGAGTAGGAAACCGGCAGCAGCAGTCAGTCAGGATTTTCCATCCGAAAACCGTGACCCCGGACCGTCACGATGTACTGCCGGTCAGGGTCGAGTTCGTTCAGCCGGTCGCGCAGGCGGCGCACCAGCGCGTCGATAGCCTGTTCGCTCACACCTTCGCCCATAGCTTCCGGCCATACCGTTTCGACCACCGCCTCGCGTGTGCAGACTCGCCCGGCGTTGTTATACAGCAGTTCCAGCAACCGATACTGGGGCAGGCTGAGGGGTGGATCAAGTTCCTGTTCGCCCACAAAAACGCGCCGGGCTTCCCGGTCAAGGCGCAGGCGGCCTGCGATTGACTGGGGAGGATCAAACGGCAGCGGCGCGGTTGCGCCTGAACCGACAAACTGAATCCGGGCGATAAGCGCCAGATGAATTTCGTCGCCATCAGCAAGCTGACGAACACCCTTGAACTGGTTGCCGTTGAGCCAGGTTCCGTTCTTACTGTCAAGGTCCTCAACGAAGTACTTGTTGCCTTCCCGATAAATACGGACGTGCAGGCGGGAAATCTGGCGTTCGTCCAGTGTGAGATCCGCTTCTTCGCCTCGTCCGATAACAACGCTGTCTTTCTCCATTACCCAGTGCTGGAGCAGGCTGCCGTTGTTATCCTGCACAATCAGAACGGGACGTTCGGCCTCTTTTTCGGTCATGGGACTCCGCTGCTCTCTATGACAAGCTAAAAATCGCAAACAGGATTGAGCGCAAGGCCCACTCCAGAGCTTCGATACAAATTTTATAATATTTCTTTCCAGATGTCATGTCACTGCGCGGTGATCTCCACCCGCAGCGGCACAGCCATCGATTCGACATAACCGCCTGCCACGACAGCCAGTCCCTGATCGGGATAAATGGGCGTTGGGCCAGCCGCGACGGGCGGGATCGCCCCGGCTGAGTTGATGCGGTAAAAGGCGCGCACGGTTGCATTGCCCGAACGGATGGTGTCAGTGAGTTGGGAGGCCGGGATATCGAAGCTGTGGACGCATCGCTGCCGGGGGCCAAGCAGCCGGATATTCTGCTCCGGGTAAGTGCCGGTGTCGCTTCTGCCGGTGCTGCGTGCGAGCTGGTTGCCGGGGTCGATGATAATGCCCAGACCGCTGGAACCATCGTCGCCGATATTGACCTGATCCACATTGTAGAGAATCGGCACAGTGCCCAGAGAACGGTTGATAACCACAACATCAATTGACAGCACGCCGTTGGGATCAAACGGCACACTGCTGGCGCGCACATTCAGTTCGATGGCGTTGTTTGTCGCCCGGCCAATGAGCGACTGATGATTGGCGCGATCCACGGCTCGCCGCAGCCAATCGCAGGGGGTCGCTTCATCGATGCCAATTGATGAAACAAAGCGCGGCAGGTTGGTCGGACTCATGATGACCGAGAGCAGGATCAGAAGGAAGATGCCGACCAGCAGGTTGGGATTGTCTCTGCTGCGCGCTCGATTCAGGAAGCGCATGAGCTATCCTCCAGCCAGGCGGCAGTCGAGGCGATCAAGGCGTTGATGTCGAGCTGCGCCATATCAAACCAGTGTATTCCGGGGTCATGACCCCGGAACCAGGTGTACTGCCGCCGGATGAAATCGCGCGTGGCGCGGCGTGTGGCCGCCAGGGCATCTTCCAGCGGCACGCCATCCAGCAGATGCGCGGCTAGCTGGCGGTAGCCTAGCCCACTCATGGAAGGCAGCTTGCGATCATAGCCCATAGCCAGCAGGTGGCGCACCTCCTGAAGAAAACCTTCGTCCATCATCTGCGCCAGTCGCAGGTCAGCGCGTTCGTACAATTGGTTACGCTCCAGCGTGAGTCCGTATTGCAGTACAGTATAGGGTGGAGGGGTCTTTTGCTGCAACTGACTGATGGGCCTGCCAGTGGCGTGATAGACTTCCAGGGCGCGGATCACGCGGCGCACATTACGAGGGTGAATCATGCTGGCGGCGTCGGGGTCCACCTGCTGCAAACGCTGGTGCAGGGCTTCGGGACCGTGTTCGGCAGCCTCAGCTTCCAGCCTGTCACGCAGCGCGGGGTCGGGCGGCACTTCAGGGATTGACCAACCCTCGATCACGGCGGTCAGATACTGGCCGGTTCCGCCGACGAGCAGGGGAAGTTTGCCGCGCTGGTGGATGTCGTCAATTGCCCGGTAGGCAAGCTGCTGATACTGCGCGAGGCCGAGGTTTTCGTCCGGTTTTACCACGTCGATCAGATGGTGGGGAACCTGCCGCTGCTGCTGTGGGGTCGGTTTGGCGGTGCCGATATCCATATAGCGATAAATCTGGCGGCTGTCCGCGCCGATAATCTCTCCGTTCAGCGCCTGCGCCAGTTCGATTGCCAGCCCGGTCTTCCCCACCGCTGTCGGGCCGAGGATAACCACAAGAGGTTTTCTATACACCTTCAGCTTCTATCCCTCATCGAACGAACTGAACGGAGTATGATAGCACAATGGATGGTGTTGGCGAATTCATCTACTCTGCCCCTATCGCGCAATTTAACCCCCTCCGTCTGCCTGTGGCAGCCACCTCCCCCGGTTTCTGCGAAGCGTCCCTGTGGGGCGGGGGAGGTGTCGAGCGCAGCGAGACGGAAGGGGTGAAATATCGCCGTTATAACTGACGCAGATTAATTCGCTAACACCAGCCTGAAAGACTTTAGCCTGTAACCAGCGGGGGAGGGCTACCAGCCAAGCGCATCCTCCACATGGTCGATCAGCGGTTGGCCGGAGCGCGGCAGGGCGACTGCCACGACATCAATGCGCCAATCGCAGTTTTCCAGTTCATGTTCCGCGATGTAGCTGTGGGCGGCGGCAATCAAGCGGTCTCGTTTGCGCGGTGTGATGCTGACCAGCGCGTCCTCAGTGTTGGCAGCGCGGCGCGTCCTGACCTCCACGAATACCAGCACATCCCCCTCGCGCGCGATGATGTCGAGTTCGCCGCGTGTACAGTGCCAGTTGGTTTCAATGATGGCGTAATCTTTGCGCCGCAGATACTCTACCGCGATTCGTTCGCCCTGTGTGCCGGTTTGTTGTTTGCTCATGGGGTTGGTAGAAGTCGCCTGGTATGTTCAGGACAATCGTAGCGGGAGTTGCAGCGAGGGGCAAGCCTGCTGTGAACACTTAAGCAGTGTTACAATGGGCTTCGAGGTTGAAAAATAATGTTTTTCGGCTAATATTCGCTGTATTTTGGGGTCCTTCATTTCCTTTTACCTACGGAGTCAGACAATGGAAATATCGGTTCAAGCAGCGGGCATCCTGGGTGCGATCGCCAGTATTATCGGGCTGGGTTTTGCCTGGTATCAGCGCAGTTTCGTGCTCTCTCAGGATGCAGGTAACGAAAAGATGCAGCAGATCGCGCGGGCGGTGCAGCGGGGCGCGCAGGCGTTTCTGTCGCGTGAGTATCGTGCTGTAGCCATTTTTGTCGTGATTGTCACTGTGCTGCTGGTCGTGCTCAGCAGCGTGCCTGGCACGGGCATGTCAATCTGGACGGCGGTGGCCTTTGTATGCGGCGCGCTGGCGTCGGGCCTGTCGGGCTATATCGGCATGTATATCGCTGTACGGGCCAATGTGCGTACCGCTCAGGCTGCTTCGCAGAGCCTCAATCAGGGGCTGCGAGTGGCCTTTGCCAGCGGCACAGTAATGAGCACGATGGTTGTTTCGCTGGCGCTGCTGGGCATCAGCGTATTGTTTATCCTCTTTTCCAACCAGCTACCGCCGCAGCAGGCAGCCAGTGCGCTGGCCGGTTTCGGCTTTGGCGGCACATCCATAGCCATCTTTGCGCGTGTTGGGGGCGGCATTTACACCAAAGCGGCGGATGTCGGCGCTGATCTGGTCGGCAAGACCGAAGCCGGTATCCCTGAAGATGACCCGCGCAACCCGGCGACCATTGCCGATAACGTCGGTGACAACGTGGGTGATGTGGCCGGGATGGGTTCTGATCTGTTTGAAAGCTACGCCAGTTCGATTGTCGCGGCGATCTCACTGGCGACCCTGGGAGCCGGGTTAGGCGGCGAACAGCAGCTTGCCGGGCAGGTGTTCCCCGTGCTGGTGGCGGCTGCCGGCTTGCTGATCGGCATGGGGAGTACGTATCTGGTCAGGACACAGGAAAACGCGACGCAGGAAATGCTGCTGGGCAGCCTGCGCACCGGCGTCTACACAGCCAGCGCGGTTGTGGCGGTAGCGATTGTCGTCCTGGGCCTGCTGCTTAACCTGGGCTGGGGGGTGATCCTGGCGACGTTCAGCGGCCTCATCGGCGGCGTGCTGATCGGTTACTTTACCGAGTACTTTACGGCGGACAGCTATGCTCCAACGCGGGCGCTGGCTGACAGCGCCACCGGTGGGGCGGGCATTGTCGTGATTCGTGGGCTGGCGCTGGGGATGTTCAGCACGGTTGCGCCTGTGATTATCGTAATAATCGCAACGCTGCTGGCGACAGCGATGGCCGGCCTGTACGGTGTCGCGATGGCGGCAGTCGGGATGCTGGCGACGCTCAGTATTACGCTGGCAACAGACGCTTATGGCCCGGTTGCGGATAACGCTGGCGGTATCGCAGAAATGGCCAATCTTGATGATTCGGTGCGCAACCGCACCGACGCGCTCGACAGCCTGGGCAATACGACCGCCGCGACGGGCAAGGGTTTCGCCATTGGCAGCGCAGCGATGACAGCTCTGGCGCTGAACGCAGCCTTCGTGTCCGCCATTCAGGGGGCGAGCAACACGGCGTTCACAGTGGATGTGCTCGATCCGCGCCTGATCACGGGCCTGTTTATGGGGGCACTGCGGCCGTTTCTGTTCAGCGCCCTGACGATGCTGGCCGTTGGCAACGCGGCGCAGAAAATCGTGGAGGAAGTACGCCGGCAGTTCCGCGAAATTCCGGGGATCATGGAAGGCACAGCCGAGCCGGATTATGAAACCTGCGTGGCGATCAGCACCGACAGCGCCATCCGGCAAATGATTGTGCCGGGCCTGATCGCTGTCGCTGTGCCTATCGCCATTACCATTCTGGCGATCCTCGGGCGGGATAACTTCCTGGGCACACTGGTCGGGCGCGAAACACTGATCGGGATGCTGGTAGGCTCGCTGGTGGCGGCGTTCATGCTGGCGGTGACGATGGCGAACGCGGGCGGCGCGTGGGATAACGCCAAGAAGTACATCGAAGCCGGGCATCATGGCGGCAAAGGTTCTGATGCTCACAAGGCGGCTGTCGTCGGTGATACAGTCGGGGACCCATTCAAGGATACCGCCGGGCCGTCGCTGAATATCCTGCTCAAGCTGCTGGCGATTGTATCGCTGGTGCTGGCTCCGCTGCTGGCGACAACACCGGTCTAGCCAGATTGCCAACGGGGAAAAATCGAAAGGCGATACCACTAACCCGGTATCGCCTTTTTGGGTTGCGCTAAATGATTGGTTACGAGCTTCGTTCGAGAATCTTGCGGAACTTGTAACCGTAGACAATCATGCCTTTCGGGCCTTCGGTGGTCAGCTTGCGAGTGACCATCTCTACCCGGTCGCCTATCGCTACCGGGCCATCGAGGTCGGTCAACTGGGCGGTAATGAGCGGCCCTTCATCCAGTTGGATCAGCGCCAGCGTATAGGGGGCCTGTTCCTCGAAACCCTCTGGCGGCTCGGTCAGCGTCGTGAAACTGTAAATTTTACCTGTACCGGCAAAGGTGAAACGTTCTGGTTGCAGGCCGACGGGCTTTTTGTCAGTGAATTCCATGCGTTTGCCGCCTCTTACAGCGTCGGGACGGCGACTTTGGGGCGGGCTTTTTCTGCCTCGCTGAATCCCGTAGAAGGGTGTCCATTCACCTGAATGACCGGACGCGGTTGCAGGCTCACCTGCCCGTTAGGATTGCGAAATCCCTCAAGACGATAACGTTGCGCATTCAAGCGCCAGTGCCGCGAAATCTGCATTGTGAATTACACTCCTACACCAACGACAAATTGTGCAAATTTGCACGAATTTGAGTGTGATTATAATGGCATCCGCCTATCAAAAACTATCAGTGAGGGTCTGAAAGCTATCAAAGACTCTCGCAAACGTTAACGAAATCGACATGCGATAGGGCGTATTCATAATGAATTAAGCAAATAAGAGTTCGACAAAGGACTGTGACGCAGTATGTCACAGCCCCTCCAGCGGGAAGTGAACCCGCCGGCCTTCGCGTGCCGCCTGATACGCGCCCAGAATCATTTCGATGCAGATACGGCCATCTTCGGCAGTCGCCAGCGGCCCGCGTTTGCCGTGCAGATAATCGACGACGGCGCGCGGGACAGCCCGGATGCGCTCGCCATGTTGAACCAGCGGCAGATCAAAGTATTCCCAGTCGCCAGCCGCTGCCCGATAGAGCTTGAGGGCGACTGCTCCGGGTGGGTGCGGCACGTTGGATGAGGGCACATCACCATGATTGTGGATAATCGTGCCCTGATCGCCGTAAATCTCCGTTGTGGCTTCGGCAGCCAGCATGGTCGAACTGTTGAGCAGGATGCCCATCTCCCGGTTGGCGAAGCGATACACCGCAACCCCGTTGTCGTCGGGCGCGACGTTTGTGACCACATTGTCAATCTCAGCAATGACGCTGGTGGGTCTGCCAAGCATCCAGTAAAACCAGTCCGCCGCGTGCGAGGCATCGTCCATAAACATGCCCATGTTCTGGACCGGGTCGATGTGCCAGTTGCCGGGGTAGGCGAATGCCGGGTTGAGCAGGACCGGGATAGCATGACGGCGGCGCACCAGAAAAACCCGGCCCACTGCGCCGTCATCCAGCAGCGTCCTGATCTTCTGGTTGACCGGGTCAGCCCGCATCTGATAGCACAGGCTGAATTTGACCCCATGCTGCCTCACGGCGTCGATGATCCTATCACAGTCCGCCAGTGTGAGGGCCATCGGCTTTTGCAGCAGGATATGTTTTCCAGCCTGCGCGGCGGCGACAGCATGGTCGGCATGGCGGTTGGTCGGGCTGGTGATGAACACGGCGTCGATGTCTTCCCGCGCCAGCAGTTGATCGAGATCGGGTTCGTACTCAAGGGCATATTTCGTGCAGTTGGCTGCGCCGCGCTCGCGGTCATCGTCCCAGGCGGCCACAAGCTGCGCGTCATCGAAGTGCCTGATGACATCGGCATAGGCATGAATGTGAGCGTGCGCAAAGCTGATGATGCCCAGACGAAGGGGCGGTGTGTTACCGGGATCAGGCATGGCTGGCTCAATCCTTCAGTTTGCCCCGGTAGCGGCAGTAGGTCGCATAGTCAATTTCCGTGCGGCGGTTGATGTAATCGCGGGTGGTGGGGGCGCGTTTTTGTACCTCCCGGATGCGCTCCGTCACCAGCAGATCGAACGCATCTGATCCTGCGCCGCTGCCATAACTGACCATCAGGATGCGGGCTCCCGGCTGTGCGACATCGAGGATTGCTGTCCGGCCGACCATCCAGGAACCAGAATAGGTGTTACCAATTTCGCCGGACAGCAGGCCGGTTTTGTACTGCTCCGGTTTGAATCCCAGCGTTTCTGCCGCGCGAGTAGGGAATTTGACGTTCGGCTGGTGGAATACGGCATGGGTGTAATCGGCGGCTTTCGTGCCCATCATCTCCATCAGATTCTGAGCGGCGTTCAGCGTGTGGTGAAAATAGGCCGGTTCGCCTGTGAAGCGGTCGCCGTGACTGGGATATTCCTGGCCCGGTCGCCGCCAGAAATCAGGCGTATCGGTAACGAAGCTGTAGCTGCCCTGATAGATTGCGCAGGCCTCGGCTGCCGGGCCGAGCAGCAGCGCCGCGCCGCCGGAAGCCGCCGTGTATTCCAGCGCGTCGCCGGGGCG
>Ga0079224_100000918_pt1 | contig 31792 bp, 29 predicted proteins | sample Stecom2015_FD_80414 | JGI IMG/M metagenome (GOLD analysis project Ga0079224, IMG submission 80414) | Agricultural soil microbial communities from Utah to study Nitrogen management - Steer compost 2015 | ecosystem: Environmental > Terrestrial > Soil > Agricultural land | place: USA: Utah... | reverse complement strand
TGCGTCAGATGTCGTATTCACGCCCGTGACGGCGAGTACGGAGCCAGAAACCTCGGAAGCGACCGCCGAAGAGGAGGAAACCGTGGGCGAGGCGGAAGAGGAAGCTCTAGACATGGATGCAGGCGGCGTGGGCGCCGAAGAAAGGACGGACGAGGCTGAAAACGAAGATGCGCAGGATACCGAAGATGAGGAGGCGGTCGACGAGGCAGAATCAGTAGTAGCCGAGGATGCTGCTGTCCAGCATGTGGAAGCCGCCGAAACGACGGACTCCAATGAATCGCGCCTAGCGGAGGATGAAGGCGAAGCGGAGGAGGTAGAAGAGGAATACGACGACGCGGACTATCTTGCGCTAGAAGAAGAGGTAAGTGATCTCGATGGGCAGGGGGAAGTCGATAACCAGTCTGCGCACGAACCAGGAGGGGCACAACGTTCGGAAACTCCGGCATGGGAAGAGCCCCGCGCGGCGTCTCCGTCGCCCGGGCCACAGGAAGTCAAGCAGGAGGTGGTTATCGAAGCGAAGGAGGTAAATCTAAGCGAGGATCAGCTCGGGCCTGCGGAGCCGGCATCTGAAAGGCCGAGCCGCCCGTTGAGCATCAACGAAAGGCTGGCGGCGCAACTGAAGGGCGACAAGCCGAGCTTCCAGCCCGGAGTCACCCAGCGACCTGCACGGCTATCAGACATAAAAACGGCCGTAAGTCTCAATGATAAGCTGTTATTCATAAAAGATTTGTTCAACGGATATAGCCTAGCGTATAGCGAGGCCATCGAGCTGCTAAATCGGTATGAAACTTTGGACGAGGCCAAACAGTTTCTGAAATCGAACTACGCCGTCAAGAATAATTGGGCGGAAAAGCAAGACACCGTCGATAAACTCTACGCCATCCTGGAGAAGCGCTTTTCTTAAGCGGAGATCGGCCACCGGGCCGACTCGGTGTTAGGAGCCGAGCCCTGATGTCAGGCCCTCGCCAGCGGGCCTTTTGTCCGAATTTCACGACCATTTCATAATGGTCGGAAATTTGTCAAAAATGTGGCATATTTTTCGCTATTCACTTTGCGATTACTTAATCTGTCGCCGAGTTTGCTCGGAACGGCTGGAACTCGGGCCGTTGGCTTATACCCGATGCAGTAAAAAACGAACGTGGATTTGAAAATATAGTTACGGTAGAAAAATGAAGGGTATACGAATGATTCGGCGGACTGGATTGGCCCTGATGCTATTTTTTACGGTTTTTACGGTTCAGGCAAACCTCAATGATGTCATCGATGACATTGCTACGTGCATTAAGACGGCCAACACCAAAGGGTTGACAAAATACTTCTCGTCGACGGTTAGCATGAATCTGATGAATGACGAAGGTGTCTATTCTAGAGTACAGGCGGAAATTATCCTGCGCGATTTTTTCAATAAAAACCAACCTACCAACGTCCAATTTATCCATCGGCTGGATTCCAATCCTAACCTCAAATACGTCGTTTTAAATCTTCGCACCGCGAAGGAGTCCTATCGGGTGTCTTACCGGCTAACCAACGAGGACAACCTGTTCAAGGTGACTGAATTTCGAATCGAGCCCACCTCGTAGAAGCTACGGCAACTTATTATTTCCTTCGCGGCACCTGATCGCCAAACCCTCACTAGGAACTGGTTTTTCCATGAGCTTCGTTTAGAAAAAATGCCTGCGAATCTCCAAATTTGTTGTATTTTCGGCGTCAAAAGCCAAGGCGCCTAGTGGGTTTAGAGGGTCTTTTTGAGAAGTATGGTGGTTTGCCTCCTTCAGATCAGTGCCTCTTGATCCGGTGCTTTGTTAAGCCGCGTCTTGGATGAAGACAAGGTCTTAGCGGCAGAACTGTCATCCATACAATATGCAGGAAATTGAAATTATCCGCTCATTTATAGTCGGCGCGCTCAAAGAGGACGTGGGCGACGGTGACCACACTTCGCTGGCGACGATTCCGAAAGGAAGCCAGGGCCGGGCCCATTTGGTCATCAAGGAGCCGGGGGTGCTTGCGGGCGTCGACGTGGGGCTGGAGGTGTTGAAATCGGTCGATCCGGCGCTCCGTGCCGATGTGCGCGTCACGGACGGCACTGTGGTGGCGCCCGGCGACTTGGTCATGGTCATCGACGGGGATATCCAGCATATCCTGATGGCCGAGCGCCTGATGCTGAATATCATGCAGCGCATGAGCGGTATCGCTACGGCGACGGCCGCCATGGTGAAGCTGCTTGAAGGCACGCGTACCCGCGTACTGGATACGCGCAAGACGACGCCGCTGATGCGTTTATTGGAGAAACGCGCCGTGCAAATTGGTGGCGGCGTCAACCATCGGTTCGGGCTATATGACATGATTTTGATCAAAGACAACCATGTCGATTACGCGGGAGGGGTCACGCAGGCCATCAGCGCGGCGAATGCTTACCGAGGGCGGCTGGGAAAAGCGGTGGAAATCGAGGTGGAGGTCCGCAGCCTGGAAGAGCTAGATACCGTACTCGAGCATGGAGGCGTTGAGCGCATCATGCTGGACAACTTCTCCGTAGAGGACGTCCGGGTAGCCGTGCAACGTGTCGGCGGTCGGGTGCCGCTGGAGGCATCCGGTGGGATCACTGAGGGGACCGCGCGGGCCTACGCAGAAGCTGGGGTAGATTTCATCTCAATGGGCGCATTGACGCACTCGGTCAAGAGCTTGGACATGAGCCTAAAAGCTTTCGGTACTTGAAACGATTGGGAGAACGTCTTATATTAGCCAAATAGATACTCACCGATGTCGATCTATTTGTTAGGAGCTGTTCTGTTAGCGTACCTGTTCGGGTCCATCCCGACTGCCGTGTGGTTTGGGCAATCATTCTATGGGGTAGACGTCCGCGAGTATGGAAGCGGCAATGCCGGCGCAACCAATACGTTTCGCGTACTGGGGACGCGTGCGGGAATCATCGTTATGATTGTCGATATCCTGAAGGGCTGGACGGCCACCAACCTGGCTTATTTCATCGGCCCTTCGGTAACAGGACCGCTGGATGCCGCCCAGTTCGTCAATTATAAGTTGGCACTCGGAGTCATCGCCGTCGTCGGCCACTTGTTTCCCGTGTTCGCGGGCTTTCGGGGCGGTAAAGGTGTGGCTACGTTGTTTGGGATGGTGCTCGCTGTCCATTTTGAAGCCGCCTTGGTGTGTGTCAGCGTCTTCGTGATCGTCCTTTTGCTGACGAATTACGTTTCACTAAGCTCGATAAGTGCCGGGTTCGCTTTCCCGTTCAGTATCGTATTTCTCTTCCATTCGCCCGTTCGTTCCGTGTTGCTGTACGGAATATGCATCTGTGCCCTGATCCTCATCACCCACCAAAAGAACATCGAACGCTTGCTCAAGGGTAAGGAATCCAAGGTGTATCTGCTGCGAAAAAAAAACAAATAAATGTACGTTTTGATTTTCAGAACGGCATATATATTGCTATACCTGCCATGGCCCATCCGCTCACCGATTGATGCGAGGAGGGCAAGCAAGGGGCCGATTGCGGCCAATCTAAAAACTTTAGATAATACGAGATAATATGAAAAGGAATGTATTAAAAAGCATCTGTCTGTTATTGGTAGCATCGTTTGTGGCATCGTGTGCTACGGTGCCGCTGACGGGCCGAAGGCAGCTGAGTTTGGTAAACGAAGCGGAGATACAGCAACAGGCATCACTGGCCTACCGGGACTTCCTGGGAAGCGCAGAAACAAAAGTGGTGAAAGGTACGGCAGAGGACAAACAAGTGCAACGTGTCGGGTCGAGGATTTCGGCTGCGGTGACGCGGTTTTTGAATGAGAACGGCTATGGCAACCAGTACGATTTTGCCTGGGAATTCTCGTTGATCGAAGAGAAGGCCATCAATGCGTGGTGCATGCCTGGCGGCAAGGTGGCGATTTATACGGGTATCTTGCCGGTGACGCAGACGGAAGCCGGCTTGGCCACGGTCATGGGCCACGAAATCGCACATGCGATAGCCAAACACTCGGGTGAGCGTATGTCCCAACAGATTGCAGCACAGGTAGGTGGGGTTGCTGTGGGCGTGGCGACAACCGAGCAGTCGAATACCACGCGTGCCGTCATCAATACGGCCTATGGCCTCGGCGGGCAGTTGGCGTTGCTGAATTACTCGCGTAACCAAGAATTGGAAGCCGACCGTCTCGGCCTGGTGTTTATGGCCATGGCGGGCTACGACCCGCGGGAGGCCATAGGATTTTGGCAACGAATGGCACAGGCTAAGCAGGCTGGACAGGCTCCGCCTGAATTTCTAAGCACACACCCCAGCGACGCGCGTAGGATTAACAACATCAGCAAGCTCGTCCCCGAGGCAATGCAGTATTATAAGCAATAGGCTTTCCCGCACTGCGGCGCGAGCGGCGATTGCATCCGTGCAGTAAAGGTTTAATCGGCAGGATTAAACCTTTATTGTTATGTTTGTACTATTAGAAATCTTAGTTGATCAATCGTCTTGAATACGCGGCGCATAGCAGATATCCGAACCGATTATACTTTGAGCGACCTGCTTGAGAGCCAGGTTGCCGATAGCCCCATTACCCAGTTTTTACAGTGGTTTGACGAAGCGGTCAGCGCGGAGGTAATGGAGCCCAACGCGATGACGCTCTCTACCGTATCGGGCGAGGGAAAGCCATCGTCGCGCATTGTGCTGCTTAAGGACGTCACGCCCGACGGATTTTCTTTTTTTACGAACTACCATAGCCGGAAGGGCACGGAGCTGCTGGCCAATCCCCATGCCTGCCTGCTGTTCTTTTGGCCAGAGCTGCAACGGCAGGTCCGTATCGAAGGGCGGGCGACCGTGTTGCCCGAGGACGTTTCGAGTGCTTATTTCCGCACGAGGCCACGGGGCAGCCGCATCGGTGCGGTAGCATCGCCCCAAAGCGAAACGATCGAAAGCCGGGAACGGCTCGACGAGCGTATACGCGCCGTAGAGGAACAATATGCCGGTCAGGAAGAAATACCGCGGCCTGCACATTGGGGTGGATATCAGCTCGAGCCCGATCGTGTCGAATTCTGGCAGGGGCGAAGCAGCCGCCTCCACGACCGACTTTGCTACCAGCGCACGGACATAGCCTGGGATTTAATTCGATTGGCACCCTAAAATTTGATTTGTATGGAGTTTGGCGAAATTAAGGAACTATTGATATCCCAGCTGGGCCCGGAGGCGGTCGTAGGGGAAGAAACCGATGGCCTGCAACCTGCCTTGATTTTGGCGGCGGGCCAACTGAACGAGGCCTGCATGCTGCTGCGCGACCACCCGGATACCTATTTCGACTTTCTCTCCAGCATCAGCGCCGTGGACTACGGCCTGGAACAAAAATCGTTCTGGGTGGTGTACCACCTGGCTTCGATACCGTATAAGCGGCAGCTGACGTTGAAAGTAAACCCGGACGGTGGGCGTTCGTCGGATGACCTACCGACGGTGCCTAGCGTGAGCGCGGTATGGCGTACGGCCGAATGGCACGAGCGCGAGGCCTTTGATCTGATGGGGATTTACTTTGAGGGACATCCTGACCTGCGCCGGATCCTATTGCCCGAGGACTGGGAAGGCTACCCGCTGCGCAAGGACTACGAGGAAGCGGAATACTACCAAGGAATATCGATAAAATAGCATACGGCCGGATTGCCGGCTGCCAATAAGCATGGAAGAACACGTGTCGACCCCTAATGAAAGAAAGGCCGATCGCTATCAGGCGGGCCAACTGGCGTACGAGGCCCGAATGGCCACCCTGGGCGCGGAGGAGATGGTGCTCAATATGGGACCGCAACACCCTTCTACGCATGGCGTACTTCGGCTCGAATTGATTACGGACGGAGAAATCATCAAGGAGGTGATTCCCCATCTGGGCTATCTGCATCGTTGTTTTGAGAAGCATGCCGAATCGATGAACTACGGGAAAACCATCCCTTTTACCGATCGGATGGATTACCTCGCATCAATGAATAACAGCCATGCATTCGCGATGGGTGTTGAGCGTATGCTCGGCATCACGGATCGCATCCCTAGGCGCGTAGAGTACATCCGCGTATTGGTCTGCGAACTGAACCGGATTGCTTCCCACCTAATCGCGATAGGTACCTATGGAATCGATATTGGAGCTTTCACCCCGTTTATGTGGTGCTTTCGCGATCGCGAGCACATTATGAATATGCTGGAGTGGGTGTCTGGGTCGCGTATGCTGTATAATTACATTTGGGTCGGCGGCCTATTCTACGACCTGCCCGTCGGGTTCGAGGAGCGCTGTCAAGAATTCGTGGACTATTTCGAGCCCAAGCTGCCCGAGCTGGACCGGCTACTGACGGACAACCAGATTTTTATCGCACGGACCGCCAACATTGGCGTGCTGCCGGCTGACGTGGCCATCAATTACGGCTGTTCGGGCCCCATGTTGCGGGCGTCGGGCATCAAATGGGACTTGCGACGCGTGGACGAGTATTCCGTTTATCCGGAGCTGGAGTTTGACATTCCGGTTGGCGAAGGGGCTATGGGGAAAAAGGGCGACTGCTGGGATCGCTACAAGGTGCGGGTGGACGAGGTGAGGGAATCGGTGCGCATCATTCGGCAATGTTTGGAACAGCTATCCGGACCTTTGCGGCGAACGCCCGATTTTGACCCGCGGGCACTGGTGCCCAAAAAAGTGAACCTGAAAGCCCAGGATTACTATGTGCGGGCCGAAAACCCCAAGGGTGAGCTGGGTTTCTATTTTGTGACCCAAGAACGCTCGGATATCCCGTTGCGCGTCAAGGCGCGGGGGCCCAGCTTCAACAACCTTTCCGTGTTGCCCGAGCTTGCCAAAGGGGTGTTGATTGCGGACTTGATAGCGATATTGGGTTCGATCGATATTGTATTGGGTGAGGTAGATCGATAGCCTTGATTCTCAGTGGATTTGTTTTTGGGTGCTGAAGTGATAGATTGATATTGCAAAAAAAAGCAAAATAGAATTTGCAAAATGGTACGGAGTTCGTACTTTTGCGCCACGGTCGGCGAATGGCCGATGTTCCTTTTTTGCAGCCAGAGGCAAAAAAAAGGTAAGATAGGAGAGGTGGCAGAGTGGTCGAATGCGGCGGTCTTGAAAACCGTTGACTGTAACAGGTCCGGGGGTTCGAATCCCTCCCTCTCCGCACTAAAAAACCGGCAATCGCCGGTTTTTTTATTTAAACCTTAATTTGCAGGTCCCGTCCGGCCCTCAAAAGAGTCCCGATTGGGAGGATTCGCCGTTCGATATCCCATATCGTGGATAGCCCTCTCCAATGCTTCATTTAAGTCAGTGTAAGAAATGCCTAAATGTTCGACGGATTTGCGGTTGCTATAATAGGGGTAAGCGCACAGTGCGCGCATATTGTGTAGGCTGAGATCGGTGTTAATGCCGAGCGCGCGCAAGGCATTACCCAGTAGGCCTAACAGCGACAGTACGGCCGGAGGGACGCGGAACAAGCGTTGTCGTTGTCCGGTTATCCGCGAGAGCTTTTGGAAGAATTCGTAATAAGAAAGGTTTTCACCTGCGATTAGGTAACGTCCATCGGGGTGTTTTTGGTCGAGTGCTGTGAGAATGGCTCGTACCACGTCGCCGACCGCGACGAAATTCTTGCCTCCCGGAGGATACCAAACGAGGCGCTTACCTAGACTAGCCAAGAAGATCCGAGCGGAGCTAGGTTTGCCAGCGTGTGCGCCCACGATGAAGGTAGGATTCAGGATGGTGAGCTTTATGCCCCCGCTATGTGCCATAAGATAATCCTCTGCCTTCAACTTGCTTTGCGCATAGCCCAAGGCTGCAAACGGTGCCTTGATCTCTCGCAGCTCGGTGCCCGGACTGGTGGAGGTACCGTAGCCGACGGTATTGGCGGTGCTCACGAAAATGAAATGCTTGACGCCATCGGCTTTAGCGCGTTTGAATAAACGTACCGTAGCATGGAAGTTCGTTCGGTCGTGTTCGTCGGCAGCAAGGTTGGTCGCCGTCTCGGCTGCTAAATGCACTACCGCGTCCGCGTCTTGCAGGCACAGATGGTCTTGGTCGATCAGGTCGGCGGCCATCAGCGTGATGTTGGGCGCCTTTCGACCGCTATAATTGTTTGGGTTCCTGGTGAGTCCGAAGACCCGGTGCTCCGTTCCGGCCAGCGCGTTGGCCAGATGGGTGCCCACCAGACCCGTGATTCCTGTGATAACGACGTTCTTCATTTCTGGACGGCGAGCTCCCTTTTGATGTGGCGTGTTAAGAGTGGCGTCTTGAGCCATGCCGGAAGCAGTGCTAGAAAAAGCAGGCTGGGCCAGTTTAACAGTATGACTGAATCGCGCCGAATCATGCGCCGGACGCAATATCGGGCTACCTTGTCCGGAGTTACGGATGCCATACGCGCAAGCGCGCCCTGTCGCTCCATACGTTGGATGGAATCACGGTTGGTGCGCATCGGCCCCGGATAGACGACGCTGACGGATACTTGGGTGTCTTTTAGCTCTTCGTTCAGGCCCCGCGAAAAGGAGCGTACAAAGGCCTTGGAAGCCGGATAGACGGTTTTATAACCGATAGGCGAGAAGGCTGCCAAGCTGGATACATTGAGAATATACGCTCTTGTGCGTTGCAACAGGTTCGGTAGCAGCTGATGCGATAACAAGGAGGGCGTCATCACGTTGAGTTGGATAATCCGCTCAATGGATTCGTCCGTGGCGTCTACAAATTTCTGCGTGCCGCCAATACCTACGTTGTTGATCAGCATGTCTATGGGGAACCGGGCGTTCACCCAGTCGCCGAACTGCGCGACGTTTTTCGTGTTGCTCAGGTCGGTTTCATACGCGTGTGCTTGGATGCCGTACTGGCGTTTAAGCCGTTCGCATAAAGCGGGCAGGCCTTGGTCGGGCAGGCTGGTCAGTATTAGGTTCGCGCCGCTCCTGGCGAGCTCCATCGCGAAGGACTCGCCTAAACCTTGGCTGGCGCCAGTAATAACAGCGAAAAACGTATTCATCGGTAGTTGCTACGATAGGGTTACGTAGGTAGAACAACGATGCGGCCGGGCAGTTCGCCAATAGATCGTAAATTTTTTGACGGCATCGGACGAGCGGGGCGAGGTGAAGCGGCTAAGTCGTTGCGCTGGACGCGTTGCTCCGTTTCGCAGTCCGTGCTTATCGCAACGAGTCTACCGCTGTTTGCAGGGTAGGATCGCTGGCATCTACCGCGTAGTAGGAGGCAATGCGGCCGGCGGGGTTCAGGAGAAGGTAACGCGGAATCCAGTCCAGGTCGATGGCGTTGGTGAAGGTATTCTTCCGAGCCGTCCGGAACCAATAATGGTCGCCTTCCAGTGCGTGCTTTTCGATGCCATCCTTCCATTGCTGTTCGTCACGGTCGAGGGAAAAAAATACGACTTGCACGCTAGGATTAGCGGCTTGGAAGGCTTTTAATGCTGGGAACCCTGCTATGCAGTCGGGACACCACATCGCCCAGATGTACAGGAGCACGGCCTTGCCTTGATGTGCGTCCAGTATGTCGCCTGCCGTCGATTGTACGCCTTGCAGATTAAAGACAGGCTGTGCAAGAGCCGAATCCGGAAATGTGGTCTTCATAACCGCAGGTGATTTTTGCCCGACAGCGGTGTGGCCTACGAACAGGAATAAGAGGATGGTGACGATGTTTTTCATCATTGCAACATGCGCTTTTTGCGCGACCCGCGCCGGTTACCCTTCGCGGCTGCGCAACCCGAATCGCGATTATATTTCGCGGTCGGTATCCCAGTTTTCAAGATAGTCAGCCACGCGTTTTACGAACATGCCGCCGAGCGCGCCGTCGACCACGCGGTGGTCGTACGACAAGGACAGGTACATCATATGTCGGATGCCAATTAAGTCGCCGTGCGCCGTTTCGATGACGGCCGGCTTTTTCTTGATGGCGCCCACCGCTAGTATCGCTACTTGGGGCTGGTTAATGATGGGGGTACCCATGATATTGCCAAAGGCCCCGATGTTGGTTAGCGTGAAAGTGCCGCCTTGCGTGTCATCGGGTTGCAACTTGTTGTTGCGGGCGCGGGTAGCGAGGTCGTTGACCGCCTTGGTCAGCCCCACGAGGCTGAGCTGGTCCGCACGCTTAATCACGGGCACGATCAGGTTGCCAGATGGAAGCGCCGTGGCCATCCCGATGTTGATGTCGCGTTTTTTAATAATGCGCGTACCGTCGACCGAAATGTTGATCATCGGAAAATCCTTAATCGCCTTGCTTACTGCCTCGATGAATATGGGAGTAAAGGTTATTTTATCGCCTTCCCGTTGTTCAAAAGCGCCTTTTACTTTATTGCGCCAAAGCACCAAGTTGGTGACGTCGGCTTCCACGAACGAACACACATGCGGCGAGGTGTGCACGCTCCGGACCATGTGGTCGGCGATGAGCCGACGCATGCGATCCATTTCGATAATTTCATCGCCCGATGCAGGAATCACAGGGGGAGCGGGCGTAACGGGGCCTGTCCGCGCGACGGGGTCGGCAGCGTGCGTGGCGGGCGGTGCGGCATGACCGGCCGTTTCGGCCGCAGGCTGGGCCTTGCGTTGTTCTACGTAGGCGAGGATGTCCTGTTTGGTCACCCGACCCTCGCTACCCGATCCGGGGATTTGGTCAAGCTCTTCGAGGCTGATGCCTTCCTCGGTTGCAATATTTTTGACCAGAGGCGAGTAGAAGCGGCCAATGGTTGGTTCGACTTCCTTGTTAAGTTGGTCTATACCCGGTATCTGGCTTTCCACCAACGGGTCGTCTTCTACGGGCACGTCCTCGCCAACAATCTGCGGATCGGCCTCGGCCACCGGTTCTACATCGGCTTCCTCCTCTCCCTCGGCTTCGCTATCCGTTTCGATAATGGCGACGGTTTCGCCCACTTGCACGACCTGGTCTACGACGCAGCTCTGCTCAGCCAACACACCTGAAACCGGGGAGGGCACGTCTGAATCCACCTTGTCTGTCGCGATCTCTAAAATCGGCTCATCTTCCTCTACCCGGTCGCCCGGCTGCTTCAACCACTTCACTACAGTTGCTTCAGAGACGCTTTCGCCCATGCGGGGGAGCTGTACGTGAATTTGTGCCATACGGATCTTTTTCGTTTGCTTCTGAACGGTGACTAAATTAGATATTTTATCGAGGAAAAACGAATGGGCGGAATATTATTCTTTATTTATATGGGTATCCGATGTTTAATTTTTGATTGACGGCTTTATCCAAGTTTTGATGGTAGGAAATGCAAGGTAACCTTACTTGTTTTGGGAAACCGTTTGACCCCCGTTACGAAACGGATAGCGCGACGCCATGTCCATGCCGCGGGGCCGGGCTACCGCTCGTTGGGAAGGTAATTCTGGGACTAACGTGTGGCAGGTGAACACAACAGTTGCAGATGGGAACTTATGTCGCGTTAGCTAGAACCCGATTTGGACAACGCCCTCGGACAAGCGGGTCAGCTGCGCTAAGGACGACCGGCGCAGCCAAGCCATGTCATGGCCGGCGTTGGGAATATCGGACTGCTTTCTTGGACTCTGGTTTCGTTGCGCTATACGCTAATACCAGTTGCGTGTACGGGGCTGCCATAAAATTTGCTGGCCTTGTCGTCAAATGCCGATGCGCTTTCCGTGGTGTGGAATGAAATTTGGCCGCTCTTAGAACACAGGACATCGACTTCGGGATGGCGGCGGAGGTAATCGGCCAAGCTGCGGGCTACCGTCTCACCTTGGGATAGGATGCGAATGTGCCGAGGCACAAACTCATGGATTAGGGGAAGGAGCAGGGGGTAATGGGTACAGGCAAGGACGATTGTGTCGATGTCCGCGGACTGCTCCAGCAGCTCGTTGATATATTTCTGCACATAATAGCGCGCTCCGGCCGATTCCAAGTCGTTGTTTTCCACCAACGGCACCCAGAGAGGGCACGCTTGCTGGTAGACGGTGATGTCTGGAAAGAACTTCGCGATTTCGATGCGGTACGATTCGGACCGGACCGTGCCTGGCGTAGCGAGGATGCCGACATGTCTCGATTGGGTGTAGCGGCCAATACTTTCGGTGGTGGGGCGGATGACGCCGAGCAGCTTGCGCAGGTCGCTATAGCGCGGCAAGTCGTTTTGTTGAAGGGTCCGGAGGGCTTTGGCGGACGCTGTATTGCAGGCGAGGACTACCAGGTGGCTTCCCAATTCGAACAGCTTCTCGACGCATTCTTTCGTGTAGGTGTAGACGGTTTCGAAAGAGCGCGTGCCATAGGGTACACGGGCGTTGTCGCCCAGATATATATAATCATATTGCGGGAGCTGCTTGACGATTTCTCGAAAAACCGTCAGGCCGCCATATCCGGAATCAAACACGCCTATCGGGTTCATTTTCGCGGGGGATAAAGTGGTTTAAAAGACGTGTCGTTGGCGCGCCGTGGCGCACCAACGATACGTCCGATCGGTGCCGTAGTGCTCACGCTAACGCAGCAGGTATGGCTTCTCTTTATAGGTTTTCCAGAGGAACTCACCAAAAAGGGTGTTGGCCCAAGCAAACCAAGACCGCGTGAAATTCCTCGGGTCATCCTTGTGGAACGATTCATGCATGAAGCCGGTGTCGCCGTGGGTCGCCTGTAGCGACGCAATGCAGGCTTTAATTTCGTTGTCGTCGCGCGAAGTCAGCCCCTTCATGGTAATGGCCATCGGCCAGATCATGTCCCGGCCGATGTGCGGGCCACCAATGCCTTCTGCAGCGCTGCCCTTGAAGAAAAATGGGTTGCTCGGCGACCACACCAAAGCGCGCGTGCGTTGATAGATGGGGTCATCCACGTGCACCGCTCCTAGGTAGGGCAGGGAAAGCAAGCTCGGGATGTTGGCATCGTCCATCATCATGTAACTGCCAAATCCGTCCACCTCGTAGGCATATACCCGTCCGTGCATGGGATGGTCCACTACGCCATATTCGTTGATGGCCTTTTCCACTTCGTCCGCCAGGTCGAGCATCTGCGTTGCCAATGTTTGTTCGTTAGCGATATTGGCCAGCATCTCCGCCGACTGGCGCAGGCTGACTACCGCAAATAAGTTAGAGGGAATCAGGAACGAAAAAATGGTGGCGTCGTCGCTGGGCCGGAAGCTGGAACAAATTAATCCGACCGGATTGACTGGGTATCCCCACCCGTCTACCTGCAAGGTGTCGCTCCCACGAGCGGTCGTACGCTCAAAGCGGTAGGGCCCGAGGCCGTCCTTGCGTTGCTGTTCAACGAACGTTTTATATATATTGGCCTGTGCCTTAATCCATTCCTCGTCAAAGGGAGCCGTATCATTCGTTTTTTTCCAGTAGGCGTACGCCAGGCGTACCGTATAGCAAAGCGAATCGATTTCCCATTTGCGCTCATGGATTCCGGGCCGCATGTCCGTATGGTCGGTAAACCATTCTCCCTTGTGTTCCGGATCGTTATAAAACGCGTTGGCATAGGGATCGATATTGATGCACTGGCTTTGTTTGTTTACGAGTCCGGCAATAAGACGCTTCAGTTCGGGGTCCTCGGCCATGAAGGGCAGGTAAGGCCACACTTGGGCGCAGCTGTCGCGCAGCCACATCGCATCGATATCTCCCGTAATCACGTACGTGTAAGGCTTGCCGTCGATCTCTTCGGGAAATACCGTGGTGTCGAGGGTGTTGGGAAAGCAATTATTAAACAGCCAGGCAAGCTCCTTATTGGGTACGTTGTCGGTGAATTCGGCAATGGCGTTTTCGATGGCAGGGCTGCTAAACCGCCGCTCGGCAGCCGGCACGCGTACAACGGGAAATCGTTGTCCACTGTTGGCCAGGGAAAACTTGCTGGACAGGACCCCTGCCGCCCCCAGAATGCTCGCTTGTTGGATAAATGTTCGTCGCTTCATGTGACTCTTCTTATTTTAGGTAAATATCATATTAATTCGCGTGTTGCCGAAACGGAAACGAGCCGCAATATGCGAAATATCCCTTTAATACCGTGCAAAAACGTTATAGCAGAAACAAAAATTCTCCACGATGGTCATCTCGGTAACGCCGCCGTACGGCCAGCCACCTTATCCTTCGCGCCCAAAAATTGGGCGTTTATACCTCGGCCCTATCCCAAAACGGTATGTCTTAAGGGATCGTGTAATGAATTATTTCCCAATTAGAGGTCGATCAGACGCGGTGCCTACGGTTCGTTGGGGCACGGTTTTCCCTCCGTCCTGTTCTTTTGCCCAAAAAACAGCTAACTTCGGCCAGACTGGCTTAGTTTTGGATAGCAATCTTATTTTTGCGGATAAAGCAATCACTATGGGTTTACTTTTACGTGCCGTACGGTCTTGTTGTGCAAAGATGGCCGTAGCGTGCCTGCTTATGAGTATGGCAGAGGGGGCGTTTGCTCAATCTACCTACCAACCTTACTCATACCAATATTACCAAAAGCTTAATAATGTATGGTACAGCCCCGATACGCGTATCCACACCGCCGTTAAGCCGAAGCCGGTTCGTCCGGAATGGCAGGAGCGCCATGATGCCTTGATGGAGGCGGGAGTCCAACGCCGCCATACATGGGGAGGGCGCAAGCTGTTTAACGAGCACCTGATCGACGTGCGGAAAGACGACCATACATTTTACATCGATTTCCTTCCGGATTTTCAGGTCGGGCACGATTTCGCGGCAGGCGGCAGGACCACTTGGGTGAATACCCGAGGCGTGCAGGCCGGCTTGTCTATCGCCGACAATTTTTCTCTCTACGCCAATATGTTTGAAAACCAGGCCCTGTTTCCGCGATACTTGGACGACTACATCACCAAGCGTGCCGTAGTTCCTGGACAGGGGTACGGTAAGACCGTGGGAGATAATGGCAAGAAGGATTGGATGTATGCTACGGCAAACCTCTCCTACACGGTGAACGACTACCTCAACGTAACCTTGGCGTATGACAAAAACTTCATCGGCGACGGATACCGGTCCATGTTGTTGTCAGATGTATCTTCCAATTATACATCGCTTAAGCTCACGGGCCAAATTGGCAACGTTGAGTACTTGAGCATATGGGCTTATATGCTCGATCCGGTACACCCCCGTTCGACGGACACCCTGGTTCGGGCTGGCGATAACTGGAAGTGGGGCGCATTTCAGTACTTGGACTGGAACATCACGAACCGAGCCTCGGTAGGCCTGTTTCAGTCGGTGGTATGGGGCAATCGCAATGCGATGGGGCGGCGCGGCTTTGACTTCAACTACCTTAATCCGGTCATCGTGATGCGTCCCGTGGAGCTTACCAACACCTCCTCGCCGGACAAGATGCATCTCGGCCTCAATGCTAAATACAAGGTGCTGCGCAACGTGACGGCATACGGGCAGTTTATGCTGGGCGAGTTTGTGGGCAAGGAGTTTTTCAAGGGCAATGGTTACGTGCACAATAAGTGGGGTGCGCAGTTGGGCGCACGCGGTTTCGATCTCTTTGATATCCGGAACCTCAATTTCCTGGCGGAATTCAATACGGCGCGCCCGTATACGTACGCGCATTTTGATCCGGTGAGCAACTACACGAATTACGCCGAATCCTTGGCCCATCCTTGGGGGGCTAATTTTCGTGAATTCCTGGCTATTTTCAACTATTCCTACCGTCGTTTTGACTTTTCGCTGCAGGGCAACTACGGGCGGTTCGGCACGGATCCGGACGAAGCCACGAACTATGGCGGGGACTTGTTCAAGTCCTACGAGTCCCACGTGCATACCCATGGCAATACCATTGGACAAGGAGTAGCCAACACGGTGTTATACGGGGATGCCCGGGTTTCCTATGTGCTGAACCCGAAATACAACCTACGGGCCGAGTTGGGCATGGTCTACCGCAATCACCGGCGCCCCGACGAAGGGTATCGGCACCGCACAGGTATGATCAACTTGGGGTTACGAGCGTCGTTTCGCAATTTCTATTACGATTTTTGAAAATTCTGTTACTTTTGTTGGAGACCAAGTCGCCATGAAAAAAATCACCATTATCAACGGACCTAACCTGAACCTGCTGGGCAAGCGCGAGCCGGGCATTTACGGCGCGCAGGACTTTGCCTCGTACTTCGAGCAGTTGAAGTCGCGCTTCGCCTCGGTGGAATTCGATTATTTCCAAAGCAACAGTGAAGGCGCCATTATTGACAAAATACACGAGGTCGGCTTTTCGGAGGGAGGTATCGTGCTCAACGCTGGAGCCTATACGCATACGTCGGTGGCTATTGGCGATGCCATCGCGGCGGTAGTGGCGCCCGTGGTAGAAGTGCACATTTCCAACGTGCACGCGCGCGAATCGTTTCGGCACCATTCCTACCTGGCAAAACACTGCAAGGGAGTGATTTGCGGTTTTGGGCTAGACAGCTACCGGCTCGCCGTCGAGAGCCTTATCGCATGAGTTTTTCTTAGAATTCGCTATTCCGCCGGCTCGGCGTGGCCGTCATGATGACCAACAGGCTGCTAAGGGCACAGACGGCCATGATGGCCGTCATCGGCACGGCTGTCATATTGTGGAAGTAGCTCACGAGGGCCGACGAGATCGCGCCGATACCCATTTGTATGCATCCCAGCATCGCCGATGCGCTGCCAGCCAGCTTGCGAAAGGGAATAAGGGACAGGGCAGACGTATTGGGAAAAACGAAACCTTGGCAACCGAGGAAGAGAAAGATCAATCCGACCATGATCGGCAGGTTTATCCAGCCGGCCGCCGTCAGGGCTGCGAGCAGGATTCCGAAAAAGCTTTGCAGTATTAATGCGCCCTTGGCGAGGCGTTCGCTCGGAATCCGGTTGAGGAGCACGCCGTTGATCTGCGTGGCAATGACCAATGCCGCGGCGGCCATGGCGAATACCAGCCCGTATTGCGTTTCTGTCAGGCCATACAAGTTTGTCATCACAAAAGGAGACCCCGCTAGATAGGCGTAGAGACCTGCGGAGGCCAATGCTCCCGAAAAAGCGTATGATAAAAACTGCCGTACGGACAACACCCGGTAAAACGACGTAAACACCGCTTTGGGTTTAAGAGAAATGCTTTTGTCCGGCTGTTTTGCGGGAGGCAGAAAGAGTACGACGGCGACAAAGACCGCGATGCCGATGCTTCCTAGCACCACGAAGATGCCATGCCAGTCGCCCACCCGCATAATATAGCTGCCGATGGTAGGCGCGAGGATGGGGGACACCCCGGTCACGAGCATAAGCCAGGAAAACACCCGTGCGGCCTCTTGGGGCGGGAAAAAATCCCGAACCATGGCGCGTGAAGCCACCATGCCCGCGCAGCTGCCCAGCGCCTGTACGAATCGGTAGGCCACTAGCGAGTCGGCCGAATCGATGAATGCGCAGCCGAAGGATGCGAGGATGTAGATGACTAGGCCGACGAGAAGCGGTCGTTTGCGACCAAAGCGATCCAGAAGCGGGCCGTAAATGAGCTGGCCCGCGGCTATGCCGATGAAAAAGGAGGTTAACGACAGTTGTACTTGCGCCACGGAGGTGTCCAGGCTAGCCGCGATACCTTCAAAGCCCGGCAGGTACATATCGATCGACAACGGGCCGATCGCTGACAGTAAACCCAACACTAAAATGGCGGTCATCGACTGCCGCTTGGTAAAAGCCATGCAAAATCCTTTAATCGCCAGCTGCCCCGGCAGGTGTATGTCGCTGACGTATCCACACGTCGAAGCCCCGGAAAACCGGCCGTTTATCGATGGCAGGGCTGGCCAAGCTATTTTTTGGCCCGCGATATGCGCTTGGGCGCGGGAGCCGGCCGAAATGCCAAGTAAAGCCCCGCGAGCACGAACGGGATGCTCAGCAATTGTCCCATATTGTATTGCATGCCATCTTCGAACGCTTCCTGGTTTTCTTTGAAAAACTCAAGTACAAACCTCGCGCCAAATAAGGTGATCAGGAAAATCCCGAAGATAAGTCCTGGTTTCAGATTGCTCTTTTTGTGGTAGATTGTCCAGAGCAAGGCGAATATCGCGACATAGGCCAGTGCTTCGTAAAGCTGCGCAGGATGGCGCGGAATGGCGTCCACTTTCGCAAAAATCACCGCCCAAGGCAGGTCGGACGGCAATCCAATGATTTCGGAATTGAAGAAATTTCCCAAGCGTACGAAGGCGCCGGCCAGCGCCACCACGATGACCAACCGGTCGGTGATCCACAGGAATTCGGTCTTCGTTTTGCGGCAAAACAGGTACAGGCCTACCAAGATTCCGATGGCTCCCCCGTGGCTGGCCAGCCCGTGGAATCCCGTAAGCGTAAATTTGCCGTTGATGTACGTATACGGTAAGATCATCTCCAGCGGATGGTCCTTATAGTAGTCGAACTCATAGAACAAGCAGTGCCCGAGGCGTGCGCCAAGCAGTGTCCCCAGAAAAATGTAAATGCTCAATTGATCCAGCAGCTCCTGCGACTTGTTTTCGCGCTTAAAGATACGGAGCATCAGGATGTAGCTGACGATAAACGCCAACAAGAAGCAAAGTGTATAGTACCGGAGGGTAAAAAAGCCGATAGTGAACATTTCGGGATCGGTGTCCCACAGGATTGCATTAAGAAAACCAGTCATAACGGTTAGCGAGATTTGTTGCGGTAAATATACTGTTTCTCATCGGTACCGTGGCAAAATGCTTAAAACCGCCCCGGCCCAACGACCATCACTTAAGAATGCGTTTTATTTTGTTCGACTTTTTGATCAGCTTGTAAAATTTATCGTAATCCTCGTTCTCAAGTAGGTCATGCATGTTTTGCAGCTGCTTGATGTGTTCCTCCAGTACTTCGAGCACATTCTCCCGGTTTTGTCGGAAGATGGGTGTCCACATATCGGGCGAGCTTTTGGCCAAACGTACGGTTGATTCGAAGCCTGACCCAGCCAACTCGAAGATGCGGCCTTGGGATTTTTCCTTTTCCAATACGGTAAGCGCCAAGGCAAACGACGTGATGTGCGAAATGTGTGACACGTACGCGGTATGCATATCGTGTTCGGTCGCGTTCATGAAGGTGGTTTGCATTTCCAGCTGTTCGGTGATCTGGTCGGCCAGCTCAAATGCATCCTCATCGCTATTGGCCGCATCGGTATACACCATCACTTTGTTGGTGAATAGTCCGTTGAATGCTGCCTCGGGACCGGAATATTCCGTTCCGGCCATGGGGTGGGCGGCCACGAGGCGTCCGCGCTTGGGGTGCTGTGCCACGGCTTCCAGTATATTGGACTTGGTGGACCCCATGTCAATGACCACTTGGTCGGTTACCATGTCCAGCACGCTGGGTAGCAGCTTCAATATGGCGTCCACCGGCGTGGCGAGGATGATTACCCTGCTCTTGGCCACGGCATCAGCCAGTGGAGCCGACTCGTCGATCAGTCCCAGCTCGGTGGCTTTTTTAATCGTCTGTTCGCTGTTGTCGACCCCGATGATGTGGTAATCGCGCGATTTCTCCTTTAGAGTGAGGGCAACCGACCCGCCAATCAGCCCGACGCCGACTATTGCAATGTTCATAGTTTATATGTTGATATTTCTATTTCCGTCTTTTGATGCGCGCGATCGCTTCCTCGAACCGTTCGATGGGGGCACATAGGCTAATGCGGACGTAAGCATTGCCCGCGTCGCCAAAAATACCACCGGGCGTGATGAAAACACGGGCTTGGTCGAGCACTTCATCGCTTAGTGCGTATCCGCTTGCGTAGCGCTCGGGGACCCTCGCCCAAACAAACATTCCCACCTGCCCGGGATCGTAGGAGCAACCCAAGGTATCGAGAATCGCATAGACATATTGCCTGCGTTCGCGATAGGTCTCGTTCAGGCGTTGGTACCAATCCGGTCCCAGGCTGAGGGCTTTCGCTGCCGCCATTTGCGTGGGCAGGAACATGCCCGAGTCCATATTGCTTTTGAACCGCAGGATGTCGTTAATGCGCGTAGGGTTGGCCACGAGCATGCCGATGCGCCATCCGGCCATGTTAGCCGATTTGCTAAGCGAATTAAGCTCAATCGCTACGTCCATCGCGCCTTCGGTTGCCATCAAGCTGCGAGGTTGTTCGTTAAGGATAAAGCTGTACGGGTTGTCGTGGCACAGCAGGATGCTGTGTTTGCGTGCAAAAGCTACAACGCGCTCGAAAAATTCGGGCGTGGCCGCCGCGCCAGTAGGCATGTGCGGATAGTTGATCCACATCATCTTGACGGCCGATAGATCCTGGCGTTCCAGCGCATCCAGATCCGGAAACCAGCCAAGGGCCTCGGACAGGGCGTATGGCACGACGCTGGCGCCGCTTAGCCGTACGGCCGACGCGTAGGTGGGATATCCGGGATTAGGTACCAATACCTGGTCACCCTCTTGCAGGTAAGTCATGCAAATGTGGACGATGCCTTCCTTGGAGCCAATCAGTGGCAAGACTTGCGTATCCGCATCCAGGGTTACGCCATAGTAGCGGCCATACCAGGCTGCTACAGCCTGGCGGAGGGCGGGCACGCCGCGGTAGCTTTGGTAGGCGTGGGTGTCGGGCTTGGCGGCGTAGTCGACCAAGGCTTGTATCACCTCCGGGTGCGGGGGCAGGTCCGGGCTGCCGATGCCCAGGTTGAGCACGTTGGCGCCCGCTTGGTTGAGCGCGTCGATTTCCCGCAATTTTTTTGAAAAGTAGTATTCTTCCGTATGTTGGAGGCGCTTAGCGACTTCGATTTCCATGGATTGCATTTTGGTGCGCTAAATTAAACAAATATGTTCGGAATTATACGGCGCAATGCGAGGTCGTAATTGGTTTTCGCCATCCATGCCCTTGTCTGCACACCGCCGAAAATCCCGCGATGCGCAGCATTAAGTGCATATTATGAAGGGCAGACATCCGAATCCGCCCGGGGGCGTTTCGGGGATCGGGTCACGATGTTGGCGATTGTGCGGGGCAGGTTGACGGTTTTTATTACCTTTGCAGCTCGTTTAGTCGTTGATGAAAACATACTTCCGCTTACTCGCTTTCGCCAAGCCGATCGGGAAATACGCCATACCGTACATCTTGTGTATGACGGTGATGGTTATGTTCAGTACCCTGAATTTGGCGTTGCTGGCCCCGTTGCTGCAGACCCTGTTTAATTCCGATCCCGGCGCCGAGATCGTGCAGCGGCCACAGGAATGGCACGATATCCTAGGCTATTTCAATTATTATGCACAGCAGGCTAACCTGCAATATGGTCCATACGGCGCGTTGAAGCGGGTGTGTGCGGCCATTATCCTATCGGTGTTTATCAGCAACCTCTTTCGCTATCTTTCCCAGCGGGTCATGGAAAACCTGCGTATCCATACGTTGCTGAACTTGCGGCGGGCTGTATTTAACAACGTGATGGGGCTTCACTTGGGCTATTTCAACAACCAGCGAAAGGGCGATGTCATCTCCAAGATCGCGTCCGACGTACAGGTGGTCCAATTTTCGGTGACGGGCACCTTGCAGGTAGTGTTCAAGGAGCCGCTTCAGATCATCTTCTACCTGGTGGCGCTGTTTATGATTTCGACCCAGCTGACCTTCTTCTCCGTATTGGTCATTCCCGGGTCGGCATTCTTTATCTCCATGATTGTTAAGCGACTCAAGCGGCAGGCTACCGAGGCGCAGGAGCGCTATGCTAATATGATCAGCTATCTGGACGAGGCGCTTTCGGGCATCCGCATCATCAAAGCCTTTAACGCGGTGGATTTTGTCAAGAAGCGTTTCCACAACGAAAACAAAGCATTCTCCCGGCTCAGCCGGCGTATGGTACGCAGGCAGCAAATGGGCTCGCCCGTATCCGAATTGCTGGGCGTGAGCATGGTGGCTGTCATCCTCTTGTACGGCGGGCGTCTGGTACTGACAGAAAGCAGCGATTTGGCGGCCACGGAGTTCATCACGTACATCGCTATTTTTTCGCAGATCATGCGGCCCGCCAAGGCCCTGACGGATTCGTTCAGTACCATTAACTCCGGCCTGGCGGCAGGTGAACGTGTCCTGGACCTGATTGACCAGCGGAGCGAAATCATCGAAAAGCCGGACGGGAAACGTATCGGGTCGTTTGAAGATAAGATTGTACTGCGTGACGTGCACTTCTCCTACGATACCAAGGAAGTGCTTCGGGGAATCAGCCTGACGGTGGAAAAAGGACAAACCGTCGCGCTTGTCGGCCCCTCAGGTGGGGGCAAGTCTACCATTATCGACCTCATCCCCCGTTTTATGGATCCCGATAGCGGGCAGGTGACCTTTGATGGGATAGACCTCAAGGACTTGCAGGTGGAATCCTTGCGCAGTCTCATCGGGCTGGTCAACCAGGAGTCCATCCTGTTTAATGATACGATCTACAACAACATCGCGTTTCCGGACGAGCACGCACGGCCGGAAGACGTGGAAGCGGCAGCGCGCATCGCCAATGCACACGACTTTATCACCGCTACCGAACATGGATACCATACCAACATCGGCGACCGTGGCGCGAAGCTCTCGGGTGGACAGCGCCAACGGATTTGCATCGCACGGGCCGTCTTCAGGAACCCTCCCATTATGTTGCTGGACGAAGCCACGTCGGCACTGGATACGGAGTCCGAAAAGCAGGTGCAGGAGGCCCTTTCTAACCTGATGAAAAACCGGACGACCCTCGTGATCGCGCACCGCTTAAGCACCATTAAGCACGCCGATAAAATCGCCGTGATCGATGCGGGCCAGATCGTGGAGGTGGGGACCCACGCGGAACTGATTGCGGCTGATGGGCTGTATCGCAAGCTAGTGGATATGCAGCTGTTTGACGAATAAAGGCGCTTGTCGCCCGTTTAGTCGTTTATAGCCTAGTGCATTGTCCGATTAGTCCCGGACGGGCGGGCGGTCGACTTTTGGGCTTGGTCGAATGGTGAAGTGGTGCGTGTCCGGCCGTTCCTCTCGGCAGGTTTCCTTTGTATCCCGCCTGGATTTTCGTTATATTTGCGTACCAAGAAAACAGGGAATGGAAGCGGAGAACAAGCTCAATCTAGTCATCAACAATAAGCATGTAGACCCGGCGTTGCGCACCATCGCCGAAAAAGTGAAAGCCGGAGAGCGCGTGACGTTTGACGAAGGCGTGCTGCTCTACGAAAAAGGCGAACTGGCCTATTTGGGTGTGCTTGCCAACTTTATCCGCGAGCGGCTGCACGGCCACCGGACCTACTTTAACCGCAATTTCCATATCGAACCCACCAACCTGTGCGTATACGATTGCAAGTTCTGCTCGTACTCGCGGCTGATCAAGCAGCGAGACGAGGGGTGGGAGGCTACGATGGACGAGATGATGGCGCAGGTGCGTTCGTATGACAATGAGCCGATCACCGAAGTGCATATCGTGGGTGGCGTATTGCCACAATACGATATGAAATTCTATATGGAGCTGTTTAGCGCCATCAAAAAGCACCGTCCAAATTTGCACGTCAAGGCGCTGACGCCCGTGGAGTACCACTATATCTTCAAGAAAGCCAAAGTCGACTATGCCACAGGAATGGCCATGATGAAAGAAGCCGGGCTGGAGTCGATGCCCGGAGGCGGTGCAGAGATTTTCCATCCGGATGTGCGTGATGAAATTGCGAAAGACAAATGCAATGCGGAGCAATGGCTTGCCATACACGAGGAATGGCATAAGCTGGGGATGCATTCGAACGCCACCATGCTGTATGGACACATTGAGGAATATTGGCATCGCGTAGACCACATGGAGCGCCTGCGGCAGCTGCAAGACCGCACGGGTGGCTTCCAAACCTTTATTCCGCTCAAGTTTCACAATAAGGACAATCAAATGTCGGACGTGCCGGAGGTATCCGTGGTGGAGGATTTGCGCAATTATGCCATTTCCCGGATTTACATGGACAATTTCCCGCACATCAAGGCCTACTGGGCGATGATTGGGCGCGAAACCGCCCAACTGTCGCTGGGCTTCGGCGTTGACGACATTGACGGCACGCTGGACGATACCACGAAGATCTATTCGATGGCTGGTGCCGAAGAGCAGAATCCAGCGCTGAGCACGCGTGAACTCGTAGGCCTTATCAAACAGGTAGGCCGGCATCCGATCGAGCGCGATACCCTCTACAACATCATTATGGACTATAACGACGTGGTTTTTGAGGAAGACGAGACGGCTGCTAAGCCCAAATTCTATGCCTTGCCCGTCGTGAACAAATAATCGATTTTTTTGGAAAAAGAACTCTTTATCATCCGCCACGGCCAAACCGATCTCAATCTCCGAGGTATCGTACAAGGGCGTGGCATCAATTCCCCGCTTAACGAAACCGGTTTCCTACAGGCCAACGCATTCTACGAAGAATATGCCGAAGCCGGATTTGACCGTATTTATACCTCGTCCTTGCTACGTACCCACCAGACGGTAGCGCGTTTCGTTTCGGACGGGATCCCGTGGACGCAGCACGCCGGATTGGATGAGATCAGCTGGGGCATCTACGAAGGCAAGGACCTGACGCCGGCCATCCTAGAGGGATTCGCTGCGTTGACCGACGCGTGGGAGAGAGGCGATCTGGATGCTAGCGTGGAAGGGGGCGAATCACCCAACGCACTTGTCGCAAGACAACGTCAGGCCCTGGACGAAATTGTTAGCCGCGAGGAAGACCGAAAGGTATTGGTATGCATGCACGGACGCGCCATGCGTGTGCTGCTATGCTGGTTGACGGGCAAGCCCGTGTCGCAAATGGAGGACTTTCCCCATACCAACACGGCACTCTACCGCGTACGCTATGCCGACTCGCGCTACGAAATCGTCGATGCGTACAATACGCGCCACCTGGAAGGATTAGTTATAGCTTAATGGAAAAAATTCGTTTGTCAGCGGTGTCATACACTAATACGCTGCCTTTTTTGCACGGACTGCGGCAGAGCGACGACTTGCTAGAGCAGGTAGACTTGACGTTGGATATTCCAAGTGTCTGTGCTCGAAAAATGGTCAGCGGTGAGGCCGACCTCGGCATCGTGCCGGTGGCCGCGCTCCCTGAAATCGCGGACTGCCGGATCGTGACCGACTTCTGTCTAGGTGCCGATGGGCCGGTAGATTCGGTTTTCATCTTCAGCAATAAGCCTGTAGAGGACATACGAACGTTGCGGCTGGATTCCCATTCCCGCACCTCCAATGCCCTAGCGCGCGTGTTGTTGCGCTTTTACTGGGAAATGGACGTGCAGATCGTCGAATCGGACGACGCGGATGCGTTTGTTCAGATAGGTGACCGGACCTTCGGCAAGAAACAACAGACACCCTATTACTACGACCTGGCCGAGCATTGGAAGGCTTTCCAAGGCCTGCCTTTCGTGTTTGCCGTGTGGGTGGCTAACAAGCCCTTGCCCGACCCGTTTGTCGAGGCGTTCAACGAGGCGTTGGCGCGCGGGGTGGAGCAGCGCAAGGAAGTGGCCGAAGGCATCGATAAGCGATCTGATTTTGATTTCGTGCATTACCTCACCACCAACATCGACTACCGGCTCGACGAGCGCAAGCGCCAGGCCATCGACGTGTTTCTCGGGTTGTGGAAGAAAATCGAGACCTTAGTGCCACAGTAGCTCCCAGTTACTGGGCGAGAGGGATCCGTCCGTAAAATTTGAAGCGAGGGGGTTGTTGTTTGCAAATAATTTATAAATTGGCAACGGGATTGCTCTAATTACGAGTTAATAATGGCCGATTATGCGACTAGAAGACGAGATCAAGGTGAAAGGATTTCATAACGAATGGCACAAGGCGACCATCAATATCCTGTTCACCGGCAACTGGATTAACGATATATTGGAAAAGCGCGCGGGAGCAAGGCAAATCACGATCCAACAGTTCAACGTTTTACGCATTCTCCGCGGACGATACCCCAATCCTGCAACCAATCGCATGGTGAAAGAGCGCATGATTGACAAAATGCCCGATGTGTCGCGGATTATGGACAGGCTCGTGGCCAAGGGTTTGGTTTCGCGGTCGCAGAACTCCGACGATCGGCGCGCGGTGGACGTGGTCATCACGGAAAAAGGCATGGATGTGCTTGATGAACTCGACGAGTCCATGCTGATGATGGACATTCTGGAAAAACATATCACCGAGGAAGAATGCTACATGCTGAATAACCTGCTCGAGAAAATGCGCGGATGTGAGTGATCTCGACTGCCACGAACACAGTTACAACGTCGGTGGCGCGGTTAGCTTTCTTTTCTTCTCCCTTTAATGGTCGTGCCCGTGATGATGTTCGCGATGGTGTCCGTGTCCATCGTGATCGTGAGGGTGGAAAGCAAAATTGAGCAAGGATATTGCGATGCCTAAAATCACCGCCGTCATCTTTTTCCGATTGAACTTATGATGGTCGGCAGACCCTGATTCAAACAGTATCGTAGTCGATATATGGAGGAAAATTCCGATGACGATAGCCATAATGCGGTCGGAGTATTGGTCGATGTCTCCCATGGCGCCGGCACTGATTCCCTTGCTAAGGAGGAAGCCAAGTGGCGTCATGGCGGCAAAAACTGCGATAAGCGCAACGATCCTGGTCTTGGAAAGGTCGGCATGCAACAACAGCGTGGCCAACGCAAACGCGGCGGGCACGTGGTGAAGGGCGATGCCAAAGACCAGTTCGTTTTGGTGGTGCGATGCGAGGGGCATCCCCTCCAGAAACGCATGCAAGCACAGGCTAATCATGATGCCCAGTGGAAACAAACCCCGTGTCGATTCAGACCGGTGGATGTGCCCGTGTTCGATTCCGTGCGAAAATTGCTCCATGACCAACTGGAACACGAAGCCCCCCAACACAAATAAACCTAGGATCTCGGGGGATGTATTGGCCGAATGGTATACGTGCGGCAGCAAGTGCAGCACCGTAATCGAAAACAAGTAGGCACCGCTAAACGACAGGACAAGCTTGAGCAAGCTGGTGTTGTCGCGCTTGACCACGAATACGGATACGCCCGCCAGAAACGCGGAGATGAATAGTATGGCAACAATCAATGGTGCGCTCATGCAGCAGGTGTTGTGGGTTCTGAACTAAGGCTGGGCTGGATCAATCGGAACACATAGCCGGTCAAGATACCGATCATGATGCCTAAGATTGCCCCGCCGATGATGTCTAAAGGATAATGGACGCCGACATACACTTGGGCGAAGCTGATGGTTGCAGCCCATGCCAGACTAAGCCATAAAATGTGCTTCCACCGGCGGTAGAATACCATAATCAGGAAAAGGGAGATCGCAAAATGATTGGTAGCGTGGGAGGAGGTAAACGAATAGCCGCCGCCGCACCGCGCACGCAGGATGACTTCCTCTTTCAGTTCGACGTCGTTGCAGGGCCTGACGCGCTGGACCGAATTCTTGATGACCGACGATGACACTGAATCGGCGATACCGAACGTAATGAGCAAGAACACGACCGCCAATACCCCGCGCATCCTATAGTTCTTGATGCAGAACACGATGATGAAAAGGTACAGCGGTGCCCATGTATACGGGTTGCGCATGATCGGAAGGAACCCATCAAAAAAAGCATTGCTCATGCCGTTATTGATGGCGATGAACAGGTCCTGGTCGAAAGCGATAAGCTGATCCATTGCAGCAAGGGTTATCGTTATCCTTTAAATGTGGAGCGGCCGGCGCGGGGGCTTGATGGGCCCGTTTTAGCGTTGGTGCTCAGCGAGTTTGGCTTCGTCGGATTCTAAATTAAACAAAGTTGCAACAAAAGTAAGTAAATTATTGGGGTTTGTCACTTGGTTGCGTCGTATTTTGTTTGGCAATATTACTAATTTTACGCACATACGATTATTGTACTTTAATTTAAGCTATGACACTTATTAAATCGATCTCTGGCATTCGCGGTACTATCGGCGGTCAGCCAGGCGACGCGTTGACACCTATTGATATTGTGAAGTTTACGGCGGCGTTCGGTTCATTGATTACCGAAAATGCGGACAACAAGCGCATTGTAGTCGGCCGGGATGCCCGTATTTCGGGCGAGATGGTTAGGAATTTGGTAGTGGGCACGTTGCAGGCGTTGGGGATCGACGTCATAGACTTGGGGTTATCCACGACGCCCACCGTCGAGATCGCGGTTCCTGCCGAGAAGGCTGCCGGCGGAATTATCCTTACAGCCAGCCACAATCCGGCTCAGTGGAATGCCCTGAAGCTTCTCAACGCTAAAGGCGAATTTATTGACGACGCGGCTGGGCAGCTAGTATTGGCCAAGGCGGAGGAGATGGACATCGATTTTTCCGACGTTCATCAGTTAGGCACGGTGACGCCCAATGACGATTACCTACGCATTCATATCGAGCACGTATTGGCCTTGGATTTGGTCGACGTAGAGGCCGTTCGAAAGGCAAACTTCCGGGTAGCGGTTGACGCCGTCAATTCCACCGGAGGCATTTTCGTGCCTGCATTGCTGGAAGCCATGGGGGTTGAAACGCTATACAAAATCCATTGCGAACCGACCGGGCATTTTGCCCACAACCCCGAGCCCTTGGCCGAAAACCTGACCGATCTGTCTGCACTGGTGGTAGAGAAAGGTGCAGACTTGGGCATCGCGGTAGACCCCGACGTAGACCGCCTGTGCTTCGTCATGGAAAATGGCGAGATGTTTGGTGAGGAATACACGTTGGTGGCCGTGAGTGATTACATCCTGCAGCATACACCTGGCAATACGGTATCCAATTTGTCTTCTACCCGGGCCCTGCGCGATGTCACGGCCAAGCACGGCGGCACGTACTACGCGGCCGCGGTAGGCGAGGTAAACGTGGTGACGAAGATGAAGGAAGTAGGTGCGGTAATCGGGGGCGAAGGCAATGGCGGCGTTATTTATCCCGCTACGCACTACGGTCGCGATGCGCTGGCCGGCATTGCGGTCTTTTTGACGCACCTAGCCAAGTCAGGTAAATCCATTTCGGAGCTACGGGCGGGCTACCCCCAGTATTTCATGTCGAAAAATAAGATCACGCTCACGCCTGGCTTGGATATCGACGGCCTGTTGGCCACGATGCAGCAGCGTTATCAGCATGAGGACCATAGCACCATCGACGGCCTTAAAATCGATTTTGCTGAGGAATGGGTACACTTGCGCAAGTCCAATACCGAGCCGATCATCCGTATCTATGCCGAGGGACCTACGCAAGCTCGCGCGGACGCCATCGCGCAACGCATGATGGATGAGGTACAGGCCATCGTGGCTCGGAAGTAGGGCTTAGTAGTTTTTGACGATCGACTCCAACACGTCGAGCCCGTGGTCGAGTTCGCGCTCTTGAATAATCAAGGCGGGTCGGAAGCGGATAGACCGACTGCCACAACCCAGGAAGAGCACGCCCTTTTCGAAGCCCTGCTTGATGAAGTCGTCGCGTAATTGGCCGTTGGGGAAATCAAAGGCGGCGAATAGGCCGCGGTTTCGGATATTGCTCATCACGCCGTATTTTCCGGTAAGTTCCCCCAGTCGTCGGGCTAAATATTCACCGGTGGTAGCGGCATTTTCGACGAGGTGGTCCTCCTCGATGATCTGCAGGAATTTCGTGGACCGTACCATGTCGGCAAGGCTTCCGCCCCATGTGGAGTTGATCCGTGAGGATACACGAAACACGTTGGTCTCGATTTCGTCGACACGCGGTCCGGCCAAGATGCCGCATACCTGCATTTTCTTGCCAAACGCGATAATGTCTGGGCGTGCCCGTAAGCCGAAGTGCTCGTGCGCCCAGAATTTGCCAGTCAGGCCCACGCCGGTCTGTACTTCGTCATAAATCAGTAGGGCTTCATTCTCATCGGCTAGCTGACGCAATGCTTCCATGAACTCGCCCCTGAAATGGTTTTCACCGCCTTCGGCTTGGATGGGTTCGAGCACAATCGCGCATATTTCGTCCCGATAATCGGAAAAAGCCTGCTTGATTTCCGAAATAGCGCGTTGCTCCCGACGTTCCACGTCCGCTAGGTTTTCCTCGTTTAGCGGAAACGCGATCTTGGGATTACTGACGCGGGGCCACCCGAATTGGGCGAACCATTTGGTCTTTTCGGGTTGTGTATTGGTCAGGCTCAGGGTGTATCCCGATCGGCCGTGAAAGGCCTGTTCGAAATGGATGACCTTCGTGCCTTTTGCGGTGGTATAGCCTTTTTCGAAATTTTTCTGCACTTTCCAGTCCATTGCCACTTTAAGCGCGTTTTCGACGGCAAGCGCACCGCCCGACACGAAGAAGGCGTGGGGCAAATAATCCGGGATGCCAATACGGCTGAATGTCTCCAAGAAATAGGCGTATTCCGTCGTGTAGATATCGGAGTTGGATGGATTGGCCAACGCCGCGTTTAACAAACTTTTCTTGAAGGCCTCGTCGTTGACGGCTTTGGGGTGGTTGTAGCCAATCGGGACGGATGCGAAACAGGTGAACAAGTCCAATAGCTTCCGATTATGCTTCGAATCGTATAGCATCACTCCCTGGCTACGATCCATATCGAACGTCAGGTCGTAACCGTCGGCTAAAACGTGGCGTTTCAACGTAGCGTGCACCTGGTCGGGTAAGATCGAGTTGTCATACATGGTCCATAACTGGATTGGTGTTCCTTCAAACCTACGCAAAAACGCCGGGTGGGGCAAGTCTTTTCCGTGTCAACGCCCTTATTTCCACCGATTATGGGGCTTAAACGGTTTAGGCTTTGGTTTGGTTGTGGTCCCGGTGAAACCTACGAATCTCGACTCATCCGATAGCCGCGTCCAGCTCCGCGTATTTACCGAGAATGCCCGTCAGACCGCCCGTGTGAACCACTAATACCCGCTCGCCGCGCTTAAAATATGCTTGCGTAGCCAAGTCGGCAAGCGCATAGCACGCTTTCCCGGTATACACGGGTTCGATCAGGATACCCGTCAGGCTCGAAAACCGCGCCACGAAGCGGAGCAGCTCGGGTGTATGCTTGGCATAGCCTCCAAAATGGTACTCAGTGTGCAGATGGAGGTTGTCCAGCGGCACGCCGGGAATAAGGCGCTCGACGGCCTCCTTAAGGAAGTGGCCATCCTTAAGGACGGGAACCCCGTGCAAGCGTGTATGCCACGCGCGGTTGGCGATGCCTTTTGCCAGGCCGGCCAAGGTCGCTCCCGTGCCGCAGGCGCAAAAGACGTGGTCGTAAGTTCGGTCGAGTTCGTCGATGAGTGCCGCGCACCCGCGTACGGCGAACGGGGAGTAGCCGCCCTCGTCAATAAAATAGGTGGAGTCGGACGATCCGGCGAACTGTTCATACAGGGCTGGCTTATCGCGGTACGCCGAGCGGCTGATAAATCGAAGTTCCATGCCGAAAACCCGGCAGAGGGAAAGGACCGGATTGGAAACGGGCTCGCCACGCACGAATGCCGTCGTCCGAAAGCCGAATGTCGCGCCTGCACAGGCGACAGCCAATAGGTGGTTGGACCAGGCTCCGCCGAACGTGACCAAGTGGTCTTTCCCGTGTTCGCGGGCGTCCAGCAAGGTGTATTGTAGTTTTCGCCACTTATTACCCGAGATGAAGGGGTGTATTAAATCGTCGCGTTTGATGTCAACCTGAACGCCTGCTTCCGAAAACTCGGACAGCTCTATCGGCATAACGGGGCTGTGGAACGTGAACGACAGGTGTCTCATCACCGCAAAGATATCCCTTTGCGCGGACTTTGTAGACGTGGTTCGCCAGCGAAAGATCGCGTGATTCGGAAGACGGATGGACCCAGCCTCCTGAAAGTCCTAGGTCGCCCCGTAGACCAAAACAGCTAGGCGGCTCGCGCTTTCGTATGTAGCGCATTTTCTCTAAGTTTGCCGCATGGTGGACGAGGAAGAGTTCCAGGAAAATACCGATCAGGATCTGTACGAACATTTGCGCATTGTCGTAGACAAGGGGCAGGCGTTGCTGCGGATCGATAAGTTCC
>Ga0079224_100000914_pt1 | contig 31851 bp, 27 predicted proteins | sample Stecom2015_FD_80414 | JGI IMG/M metagenome (GOLD analysis project Ga0079224, IMG submission 80414) | Agricultural soil microbial communities from Utah to study Nitrogen management - Steer compost 2015 | ecosystem: Environmental > Terrestrial > Soil > Agricultural land | place: USA: Utah... | reverse complement strand
GCGCGCCGGGCCGGTGCTGCCGGCCGGCTGCGCCCGGACCAGCTCCCGCAACTCCGCCGGCTCGCTCACCTTCACGCCGTCGACCGCGGTGATCACGTCACCGGCGGCGAGCCGCCCCTCCGCCGGGCTGTCGGCGACCACGTCGACCACCACCACCTGGCTCGGGTACCCCAGGTAGCGGAGCGCGGCTATCTCCGCGGCGCTCTGGGAGCGGGCGAACTCCTGCTCGTTGCGCTGGATCACTTCCTGCCGGCTCTGCCCGGGCGGGTAGACCAACTCCTCCGGCACCACCGCCCGGTCGTCGTCCCACCACGCCTCCATCGCGTCCCACAAGTGCCGGGGAAAGACCACTTCGACCGTGGTCAGATGCAGCTGCCCCGCCGACTCACTCGCCTCGCCCCCGATGATCTGGATCACCTGCTCGCCGTGGGGGTCCACGCCAAGGGTGTCGTAGGTCGGGCCCGGGCGCAGCACCACGTACGGCACCGGCGCGCTCAGCACCCCGATCATCAGCACCAGCACGATCAGGGCTCCGAACAGCACGGTGAGGCCGCGACGTTGCATACCGGTCAGCCTAGTCGGCGCCCGCTACCGCCGGTGTGAGCGCGGTGGCGGGCGGGATGTTACGCCCAGCGCGAGACCGGGCCGTGGCCGCGGTCAGCACCCCGAGCGGGGCGATACCGTGGAGAACGTGCCTGACAACCCGTTCGGGTTCGCCCTACCAGGCGGACAGCAGCCCGACCCGTTCGACCCACAGCAGATGCAGCAGCTGTTCGCGCAACTGCAACAGCTGTTCGCGACCGGCGGGGCCGCTGGCCCGGTGAACTGGGACCTGGCGCGCCAGGTCGCCGCCAGCCAGTTGTCGGCGGCCGGAGATCCGCAGGTGCCCGCCGCCGGGCGGGAACAGGTGGCGGAGGCGCTGCGCCTGGCCGACCTGTGGCTCGAGCCGACGAGCGCCCTGCCCTCAGGGGTGACCGCCACCGCGGCCTGGAACCGCAACGAGTGGATCTACCACACCCTGGAGGTGTGGAAGAAGCTGTGTGATCCGGTGGCCGATCGCATGGTCGGGGCGATGGACGACCTGGTGCCTCCGGAGATGCAGGGCACGCTCGACCCGATGCGGATGATGATGCGGACGTTCGGCGGGGCCCTGTTCGGGGGCCAGCTCGGCCAGGCGCTGGGCTCCCTGGCCGCCGAGGTGCTCTCGGCGGGGGACATCGGGCTACCGCTGGGGCCGGCCGGCACCGCCGCCCTGGTACCGGCGAACATCGCCGAGTACGGCGAGGGGCTATCGATCGATGCTGATCAGGTCCGGCTGTACGTGGCGCTGCGGGAGGCCGCCCACCAGCGGCTGTTCGTCCATGTGCCGTGGCTGCGGGGGCATGTGCTCGGGGCGGTGGAGGCCTACGCGGCCGGGATCCGGGTGGACCGGGAGCGGATCGAGGACCTGATGAACCGGCTCGACCCGACCGACCCCGAGTCCCTGCAGGAGCTGCAGCTCGACGGCATCTTCGGCGGGGGCGACAACCCCGGGCAGGCGGCCGCGCTGGCGCGGTTGGAGACGGTGCTGGCCCTGGTCGAGGGGTGGGTGACCCACGTCGTGGAGATGGCCGCGACCGGCCGACTGCCGGATGCGGCGAAGCTGGGCGAGGCGTTTCGACGGCGGCGCGCCGCCGGTGGTCCGGCGGAGCAGACCTTCGCCGCCCTGGTGGGGCTGGAACTACGCCCCCGTCGGCTCCGGGAAGCGGCGGCGCTGTGGGCGGCCCTCACCGAGCATCGAGGGATCGCAGGTCGGGACGCGCTGTGGGAGCACCCGGACCTGCTGCCGACCCAAGAGGACTTCGCCGACCCGCAGGAGTACGCCCGCCGACCGGCCGAGCTCGACTTCCCGCCGGAGCCGGACGACGGCGCGGCCAGTCCGACCGAGGAGCCGGGTCCGCGGGAGTGAACGCGCGCCGGTTCAGCGCAGTTCGGCGGCGGTCACTCCTTCCAGGTAACCGCGGGCTCGCTCCGCCTTGGGGTAGCGGCTCACCAGCGCCCAGAAGTAGCTGCCGTGTGTGGGCACGATCAGGTGCACGAGCTCGTGCAGCAGGACGTAGTCGAGTACCCACTGGGGCATGCCCCGCAGCCGCTCGGAGATCCGGATCGTGCCGTCGTGGGGGGTGCAGGATCCCCACCGGCTGCGCTGGTTGGAGACCCAGCGGACGCTGGCTGGCCGCAACTCGTACTCAGGGAGGTAACGGGTAGCAAGCTGGCGGGCACGCTGGTTGAGTTCCGCATCCGAGATGCTCCGCCGACGACGGGCGGCCAGCCGGGCCAACATCCGGTCCACCCACTCGTCCTCTTCCGCCCGCGAGAACCGGTCGGGGATGAGCACTACGACGCGTTCCCCGTCTCGGTATGCGGACACGGTGCGTCGCCGACGCCGGCTGCGCCGTACCTCGACCACCGGCTTGTTGCCCATCAGGAACCGGTGGCCACCACCGGGGTGTCACTGCCCATGGCCGCACGCTAGCCCGCAAAAATCGGTTCCGCCAGGCTCTCGGCAAGAAGTGCCCCAATTTATAGCTACATATCCGGCGTGTCCCGAGGATGATACTCGCCACAGTATGTCCAGCGAGAGACACTGCATAGAGGGGCGGTACGCCGCCGACGTCGACCAAGGAGGGAAGGTGGCCGAGCCGGTGGAGACGTACAACGGCTACTGCGTCAAGTGCCGGACCAAGCGCGACTTCGAGGGCACCGTGAACGTCTCGAAGACCGGGATGCGGATGGCCAAGGGCCGGTGCCCGGTCTGCGGCACCACGGTCAACCGGATCCTCGGCAAGGCCTGACCCGTCGCGATTGATCCGGCTCCGGGCGGAGCGACCGAGCCGTCACTCCGCCCGCGCGAGGCACCTCTCCGTCACGCACTGTCGCACCAGCGACACCCAACCCACCCAGGCTGTGGACAACCTGCGAAAAACCTGTGGATAACCCGTGCTTACTGAGTAGTAGCTGTGGACAACCTGACGTGCGCGGCGCCGGCCGGTGCCAGCGTGTCCGGGCATGACCCATCCGCAGCGCAACTCCTCGACCCGGGCTCCTTCCCTGGATCCACTGGCGAGCCTGACCCGGCCCACCCTGCTCCCCGGCCTACGCCGACTCTGGCGTGACCGGTACCACCTCCAGCTCGGCACAGACCCGGCCCGGGCGGTGGTGCTGGAGCTACCCGATCCGGCCGCCGCCGGCATCCTGGACCTGTTGGACGGATCCCGATCAGTCCGAGCGGTCATGGCCGTCGCCCGCCGCCAAGGGATCAACGAATCCGATGCCCGGACCCTGCTGACCGCCTTACAGGCCGCCGGACTGGTAGTCGGCGCCCGGAGCCTGCTCCCGCCGACCCTGCCCGCCTTGATCCGGCAACGGCTGTGGGAGGAGGCGGCGGCGCTGGCGCTGCGAGGAGCGGAGCCACCCGGACCCGACCGGCCGTCCCGCGGACCAACCCCGACCCCGGCGGCGATCCTGCGCCGGCGGGCCCGCGCCCGGGTGCTGGTCACCGGCCCCGGCCGGCTGGCCACTTCGATCGCGCTCACCCTGGCCCGCGCGGGTGTCGGGCACGTACTCCCCACCCGCGACGCGAAGCGGCCGACCGACTCCGGCGCGGGCCGCGCCGCCGCCCCGCCCGAAGAGCGGGACGAACAGCTCGCCGCCCAGATCCACCACGCCGCCCCGGGCACCCGGACCGGCCTGATCCCTCGACGCGAGCTCGACTTCGCGGTGTTGGCCGGGCTGACCGCCCCGGCCAACCTCACCGCCGCCGGCTACGCCCGGCAGCGCCTCCCCCACCTGCTGATATCGATCCGGGACGGGGTCCCGGTAGTGGGCCCGCTGGTCCCACCCACCGGTAGGCCCTGCTTGCAGTGCGTGGAGCTCCATCGCCGCGACCGCGACCCCGACTGGTCGCACGTCGCCTCCCAGCTGCTCCGTCCCAGCGACACCCCCTGCGCGGCCGCCACCGCCCTCGGCGCCGCGGCCTTGGCCGCCACCGACGTCCTGCGATGGCTGGACGGGGAGCGGCCGGCGACCCTCGGAGTGAGTGTCGAGGTTCACGCCCCCGATCAGCTGCGGCGACGGACCTGGCCGCCTCACCCGGAGTGCCACTGCTCCCGTCGGCCGCTACGGGGGCCGCTGTAACCGGGATAACTACCGGATCCAGGACCAGTCCTGGCTCGGACGCTGCTGCTACCGCCTCCGGTCAGGCACAATCGTCAGGTGAGCGAAATACCGCGCCGAGCTATGAGTCGGACCGCCCGGCTGGCTGGCCTCCCACTCGGATTCGCCGGCCGAGCGGCGCTCGGGCTCGGGAAGCGGGTCACCGGCCTCGCCTCAGAGGTCCTGTCCCCAGAGCTGCAACAGCGCACCGCCGAGCACCTGTTCCGGGTACTGGGTGAACTCAAGGGCGGCGCCATGAAGCTTGGCCAGGCGCTGAGCATCTTCGAAGCCGCCCTGCCGGAGCACCTCGCCGGCCCGTACCGGCAAGCCCTGACCCGGCTCCAGGACGCCGCCCCACCGATGCCGACGTCGACCGTGCACGCGGTGCTGACCGAGCAGCTCGGGCCGGACTGGCGGACAAAGCTGGTGGAGTTCGACGACCGGCCGGCCGCCGCCGCCAGCATCGGGCAGGTGCACCGCGGCGTGTGGCAGCCCGATCCGAGCCAGCCACCCCGGCCGGTGGCGGTGAAGATCCAGTATCCGGGGGCGGGGGAGGCGCTGGTCGCTGACTTGACGCAACTGTCCCGGGTGGCGGGCCTGTTCCGCGCCTTGCAACCGGGGCTGGACGTCAAGGCGCTGCTGGCGGAGTTACGCGCCCGGGTCACCGAGGAACTGGACTACCAGCTGGAGGCGAGCGCCCAGCAAGCATTCGCCGAAGCGTACGCGGACGACCCGGGGATCAAGGTTCCCCGGGTGGTGGCCGCGGCGGAGAAGGTGCTGGTCACCGACTGGTTGGACGGCACCGGTCTGGCCACGGTGATCGCCTCCGGCAGCCAGGAGGAACGCAACCGGGCCGGCTACCTGCTGGCCACCCTGCACTTCTCCGCACCGGCCCGGGCCGGGCTGCTCCACGCCGATCCGCACCCGGGCAACTTCCGGATGCTGCCCGACGGTCGCCTCGGGGTGGTGGACTTCGGCGCGGTCGCCCGCCTCCCCGACGGCCACCCGGAACCGATCGGTCGCCTGGCGCGGCTGGCACTGGCCGGGGACGCCGAGGCGGTGTACGAGGGGCTGTGCAAAGAGGGCTTCATTCGGCCTGAGCTGGACCTGTCGCCGGCGGACGTCCTGGACTTCCTCCTGCCGATGCTGGCGCCGGTGCGGGACGAGGAGTTCCAGTTCAGCCGCTCCTGGCTGCGGGAGGAGGCGGCCCGGGTGGCCGGCCCGCGCAGCCCGGCCGCGGCGATCGGTCGGCAGCTGACCCTCCCCCCGTCGTACCTGCTGATTCACCGGGTCACCATGGGGTCGATCGGGGTGCTGTGCCAGCTGGAGGCGCGGGCGCGCTACCGGGAGATCCTGGAGCGCTGGCTACCCGGCTTCGCCGAACCGTAAATCGTGGGCAGTCATGCCCGTGGGGGCCGGCCGCGTTCGCGGCCGGCCCCCACGTCATCTCTGATTCCGGTCCCCCACACCGGGGCGTGATCAGCTCACCACTCCACCCCTGCGGGGTCGGTGCCGCGGGTGCCGCCTCCGCTCCGGCGCGACGGGGCGATGCCGCCGGCATGATCGGTCCCGGGTGAGCAGTTCAGGCAGCAGACAATGATCCGGTACGTACCACATCGTGACTCACTCCTCGGCAGGTCGGAACGGGTGGGCGGGCGGGGAGGGGGCCCGTCAAGCGGCGAGATTGACCGCTCGCCGGGCCGGGGTTGCTTCGGGCAGTTCACGCACCACCCGAGCCACCCGGTCCGCGGTCTGGTGGCGCAGCTCCGCGTCCCGGGCGAGATCCTCCTTACGCGGCCGCCCCCGCGGCCGCTTCCGGGCGATGACCCGGCCGCGCTCGAAGATCTCTCCACCCCAGACACCCCATGGCTCCTGCCGCTCCAACGCGCCCGCCAGACACTGGTGCCGCAGTGGGCAGTCACCGCACAGCGACTTGGCCAGCTCCAGCTCGGCCGGGGAGTCGGAGAACCACAGGTCAGGGTCGAACGTGCGGCAGGGAAGGGCGGCTGGGCCGATCCGTGCTGGTTGCCGGAGCGGCACCGGCGCCAGACTCATCCCGGTCACCTCTCTCTGATCTCGATCTCGTGAATCTTCTGGACAATGAAGGAGGCCGCGGATCCCGGTGTGCGGGTTCCGCGGCCTCGAGGTGAGCCGGCTGGCCGGTAGCTAGGCCGACCTACCTCGAGGTGGAACACCGCTCGTGCCTCCCGCGATGGCCGCAATGGCGATGGGGAGGGCCCGGTGGTAGCCGATGGCATCAGCGTTGGTCCGGACGACGGCGCCCCAGGTCCGCGCGAACTCACGGGTCTGCTTCAGCCCACAGGTCTGCGTGGATCCATCCCGCTCATTGGCGCCGGCTACTACCGGTCGGGGCAGGTCGTCACCGGACCAACGGGCAGTCGGGGTCGCTGGTACCCGGGCAGCAGGCAGCGACGGTCGCCGGTCCATCGTCGTCAGCACTACCGTCACCTCCTGCCTCGATCGTGCGCACGGGAGCTACCCGTTGCTGTCCGGCACACACTATGCGCCCCGGAACGGCCGCGCAAACGAATTAACGGTCCAATCCCCGACTTGTTACCTCGGTTACATCCGCGCCCGCGATCAGGGCCAGTACCGCCGCCCCGTACTGCGCCAATTTGCGCGGGCCGATCCCCGCGATCGTCGCCAGTTCCGCCTCCGTGGTCGGCCGCCGCTCCGCCAGCGCCGTCAAGGTGGCGTCGGTGAACACCACGTACGCCGGGACCGACTGCGCGGCCGCCACCTCCCGGCGCCACTGCCGCAGCCGCTCGTACAGCTGCTCGTCGCGATCGGACGGACAGGTGGCGCACCGACCGAGCTTGCGATCGGTGCCGGCCAGCAGGGTGGTGCCGCAGATCCGGCAGGTCACCACCGGCTGCGCCCGGCGCGCCGCCCCCCGCGGGGTCGGTCCACCCCGGCCGGAGTCGACCTCCCAGTGCGGAATGAACCGGCACGGCCGGCGCGGCCGACCGCCCGGAGACCGGGCCTGCCCGTACGACAGCCACAGCCATTCCCGGGCCCGGGTGATCCCGACGTACAGCAGCCGGCGCTCCTCCTCCAGCGCGTCGGCGGTCCGGGCGTAGCTCGTCGGCAGGGTGCCCTCGACCAGGCCGACCAGGAACACCGCGTCCCACTCCAGTCCCTTGGCCGCATGCAGGCTCGCCAACGTCACCCCCTCCACCGTGGGGGAGTGCTGGTGGGCCGCCCGCCGGGCGAGCTCCTGTACGAACTCGTCCAAGGTGGTGGCCGGCACCTCTTCGGCCAACGTGACCAACGCTTGCAAGGCTTCCCACCGCTCCCGGGTCGCGCCGCCCGGCGGCGGCCGATCCGGCTGCCAGCCGATCCGGGTCAGCGCCTCGGTGACCTGCGCGGCCAGCGGGGCCGCCTCCTCCGGCGCGGTGCGGGTGGCGGCCCGGATCGCCACCATCGCCTGTCGCACCTCCGGCCGGTCGAAGAACCGGGCCGCCCCGGTCACCACCGTGGGCACTCCGGCCTCGGCCAGCGCCTCCTCGTACCCCCGGGACTGGGCGTTGGTGCGGTAGAGCACCGCGATCTCCCGCGGCGGGACGCCGGCCCGGATCAGCTCCGCGCACCGGGCGGCCACCGCCGCCGCCTCCGCGACCTCATCCGGGAAAATCTTCAGCTCCGGCTCCGGCCCCGGGGGGCGCTGCCCCTGTAGCGCCACCCGCAGCCGCCCCTCCTCCCCCTGCGCCTGGGAGATCACCGTGTTGGCCAGCGCCACCACTTGCGGGGTGGAGCGATAGTCCCGGACCAGTCGGACCACCACCGCGTGCCGGTACCGGCGCGGGAACTCCCGCAGATAGACCGCGCTCGCCCCGGTGAAGGAGTAGATGGTCTGGCTGGCGTCACCGACCACCGTCAGGTCGTCCCGCTCCCCCAGCCACGCCTCCAGCAGCCGCTGCTGCAACGGATTGACGTCTTGATACTCGTCCACCACAAAGTGCCGGTACTGGGAGCGGATCTGCGCGGCCACGTCCGGGTGGTCCTCAATCGCCCACACCGTGGCCCGCAGCAGATCCTCAAAATCGATCACCCCTCGGGAGCGCTTGATCTGCTCGTACGCGGTGTACACCGCGGCCACGGTGGCCGGATCCCAGGCGGTCTCCCGCTGCGCCTTGCCGGCGGCCACCACGTACTCGGACGGTTCGACCAGGCTGGACTTGGCCCACTCGATCTCGGTGGCGAGGTCCCGGGCGGCCGTCCGGTCCGCGGTCAGCCCCACCCAGGCCGCGGCGAGGGTGACCAGTGGCGCTTTGCTCTCCACCAGCTCCGGGAGCGGTCGACCGTCGAGTAACCGGGGGGCGAAGTAGCGTAGCTGCCGCAGCGCCGCCGCGTGGAAGGTCCGCGCCTGCACTCCGTCGACGCCCAGCTGCGCCAACCGCTCCCGCAGTTCGCCGGCGGCCCGGGTGGTGAAGGTGACCGCCAACACATGCCGAGCGGCGATCTCCCCGGTCACCACGCGGTACGCGATCCGGCGGGTGATCGCCCGGGTCTTGCCGGTGCCGGCGCCGGCCAGAATGCACACCGGCCCCGCCGGCGCGGTGACCGCGGCCTGTTGCTCCGGATCCAGTCCGGCCAGCACCGCCCGCACCGGATCGTCGGTCACCCGCACCTCCTCACCGCTGGCGGCGCCACCCCCCGTACCGGGCGCCGGCCGATGTGGGCATCATCGCAGGCGGTTCCCATCATCGGTCGAGTAGTGTCGGTATCGGCTACCCCCGGAGGTTTCCATGCTGACTATGTACTCCACGCAGTGGTGTGGTTACTGCCGCCGCCTCGCCGCCCAGCTGGATCGCGAAGGCATCGCGTACCGGGTGGTCGACATCGAGCAGGATCCGGCCGCCGCCGAGTACGTGATGAGCGTCAACGGCGGCAACCGGACGGTGCCGACCGTGACTTTCCCGGACGGCACCGCGCTGACCAACCCGAGCATCGCCGAGGTCAAGCGGCAGCTGGCTGCGGCCAACTGATCCACCGTCACCTCCGGCGCACCGCGGTCCGCCGGAGGTGGCCACTCCGCCGCCGGCTCCTGCGCTCAGGTGAGCGGGCACCGATTGCGCATCAGCGGTGGTCGTCGGGGGATTCCTCGCTCGGGTCCGCCGCGGCGGCGGGACCGGGCTGGTCACCGGGCGGGGCGGCGCGGTCGGACGCGTGCGCCACCCCCCAGGCCACCAACCGGACCAGCCGGGCGTCGGGCGGACGCCGAGCGGGATCCACCCGGTCCCGTGACCGGGCGGCCCACCGCTGGAGCACCTGCAGGATCTCCGTCTCCACCTGGGCCAATTCGTCGGCGGTCAACAGCCCCCAGCTGTAGGTGGAGAACCCCGCTTCCCGCCACGCCGGCGGCGCCGCCTCCCGGCGGACAAACCATTCCCGCAGCGCCGCTATCTCCTGGTCGAGCATCACCTCGTTGAGCACATCGCCGGCCTGCGCCCGCTCGGGTGGATCTTCCCGCCGGGACACGTCGATCTGATGGGCGATCAGTCGCCACGGTCGCCGGCGGCCGGTGCCGCTCTCCGCTTCTTCGATGAACCCGTACCGCGCCAGTTGCCGCAGGTGCCAGGAGCAGTTGGCCGGTGATTCTCCGGTCCGCTCCGCCAGCTCCGTGGCGGTCGCCTGCCCCAGGTCCGCCAGCTCCGCCAGGAGTCGCAACCGGACCGGATGAGCCATCGCGCGCAGCGCCCGAGGGTCCCGGACCTCCCGGAGAGTCTCCGTCCCGGGGGGCGTGGGCGGAACCGGACGGGGGTCACCATCAACCTCAGACACTATGAAAGCGTAACTTTCGAAAGAAATCTTTTCAAGGCTTCCTCACGCCGGAGCGGCGCCACCCCGCCGCACCGGTGGTCCACCCGTCCCGCCGCCGGGGCCGATCAGCGGCCGGTGAGCCAGGTACGGATCAGATAGTGGGCGATCGAGGCCGGACCGGGCAAGGCGACCGTCCCCGGCGCCGCCGCGCCGTGCGGCGCCCCCGCCGGGTCCGGCCGGTCGGACAGCAACTCCGTCACCTCGGCCCGGGTGAACCACCGCACCTCCGCGATCTCCGCCGGAGCGGGGCGCACCGGCTGAGTCGGGTCGGCGTACCCGGTGAAGCCCAGCATCAACGAACTCGGGAACGGCCAGGCCTGGCTGCCCTGATAGCGCAGCTGGGTCACCTCGATGCCGACCTCCTCCCGCACCTCCCGGACCACCGCGGCCTCGGCCGACTCCCCCGGCTCCACAAACCCCGCCAAGGTGGAGAAGAACCGCCGTCCCCCCTGGCCCCGCCAAGCGGCGTTACGCCCGAGCAGACAGCGCCCCTCCGGTCCCGACACCCCGTCGTGCACCAGCACGATCACCGCCGGATCCACCCGCGGGAACACCTGCGCGCCGGACGGGTCGACCAGCAGCCAGCCCGCATCGGCCGCCTGAAGGGGGGCACCGGTGGCCGGCGAGAACCGATGCTGCGCGTGCCAATTCGCCAACGCCACCGCGGTGGTGAACACGCTGGTGTCCCGGTCGGACAGCGCTGCGCCCACCTCCCGCAGCGTCACCGGTCGCGCCGCGGGCAGCGTGGGAAGTTCCGCTACCACCGCGAAGTACGGGGTGTCGTCCGAGTCCACACCGAGGAACAACCGCAACCCCTCCGGTGCCTCGGAGGACGCGATGAACACCAGTTCTTCCGAGTCATCACCGGCGCTTCGACACAGGGTGCGGCCGGCCGGGCTCACCACCAGCACGTGCGCCCGTGCCCAGGCCTGCTCCAGCCACGCCGGATCGGTCCGACGCTCCGCCGCCCGATCCAACCCGGTCCGCGCCAGCGGCGGGGCCGACTCCGGTCCCACAGCGAGCCCGCCCGTCACCACGGTTCGCGGGTCACCGGCCCCAACCGGGCCAGGCCCGCCTCCACCTCGGTGGCGTCCCCCAGCAGCACCGGCACCGCCCGCGCCGGCGCCAGGTACCGGGCAGCCACGGTCGCCACATCGTCCACAGTAATGTCCGCCAACGCCTGGGTGTACCGGAGCAGGTAGTCCAGGCGCAGCCCGAACCCGGCATAGGTACTGGCCAACCCCGCCAACCCCGCCTGGGTGGCCATACTCAGCTGGATGGTGCCGAGCGCGTACTGCCGCGCCTGCGTCAACTCCTCCTCCGTCGGCGGCAGACAGGCCAACCGTCCCAGCTCATACCAGGTCTCCAGCAGCGCCGGCGCGGTCACCTCGGTGGCCACTTCGGCCGCGACCACCACCACCGATCCGGCCTCCGAATGCTCCACCGTCGACCGCGGGCTGTAGGAGTAGCCCTTGTCCTCCCGGATGTTCTCCACCCAGCGGGAGGAGAAGTACCCTCCGAAGATCAAATTGGCCAGCTGCAACGCGGGGTGGTCCGGGTGGTGGCGACCGACCGCCGGCAACGCCAGCCGCAGCGACGACTGCACCGACTCCGGACGGTCGGCCAGCAGCAGCGGGCCGGGCACCAACGGCGGGGTAGCCGGCAGAGTCACCGGCTCCTGGCCCCCGAGCCAGCCCCCCAGCCGGTCGGCGGCCACGTCCAAAATCGCGTCCGGATCGAGATCACCGACCAGCACCAGAGTCGCTCCCCGCGGACTCACCCGCTCCGCGTGCAGCCGCCGCAGCTGCTCCCCGGACACCGCCTGCACCTGCGCGGGCTCCGGGGTCTGCTCCCCGTATGGGTGGTCACCGTAGATCCGCCGCAGCAGCACCTCCTGCACCAGATGCGCCGGCTGCTTCCGCGCCACCCGGATCCGGTCGACCAGCCGCTCCCGCTCGGTCACAACCTGCTCCTCCGGGTAGCTGGCAGCGGTCAGCACCTCGGCCAGGACCGACAGCAGCTGGTCCAACCGGCTGGCCAGGCCGTTGCCGGCAACCAGCAGCCGGTCCGGGTTGACCGAGGCCGACAGCGCCCCTCCGGCGGCCTGCAGCTCGGCGGCGATCTCCACGTTGGAGCGCGTGGCGGTACCCGACAGCAGCGTCTGGGCCAGCACCGACGCACCGGGCAGATCCGCCTGTCCGAACGGGACCCGCAGCCGGACCTCCACCAGCGGCACGGTGGCCCGCCGGATCGCGATCACCGTGAGCCCGCTCGGCAGCGTCCGCTCCGCCGACTCCGGCAGGGTCAGTTCCCCCAGGGGTAGGAGCTCCGGGACCGCCCTCATTCCCGCTCACCGCCCCCCGGGATGATCTCCAAACTCGCCCGCCGCTGCGGCCGGAGGGTGGCCGCCGCGGCCCGCACCTGCTCTTCGGTCACGGACCCGATCAACTGCGGAAGTCGGTTGACCATGGCGGGATCACCCCGCTGGAGCTCCAGTACCGCCATGGCATGCCCCCGTCCGAGCACATCGTCGCTCTCCCGGAGCAGCTGGCTGGCCATCCGGGCCTGCACCCGGGCGAGCTCCCCGTCGGTCAGCCCATCGGTGGCCAACCGGTCGAGTTCCTCGTCCACGGTGGCGAGCACTCGCTCCACGTTGCCCTCCGGAGGCAGGTACGCCTGCAGCACCAACGCGGTGGGACCCCGTACCGCGAACGGCTCCGCCATGAACCCGAGGTACCCGCCGATGCTGGTGACCGACCGGTCCCGCAGCACCAGCCGCTCCACCAGCCGCGACGCGTCCCCGTCGGTGAGCACCTCCGCCAGCACCACGTACGGCAGGTAGCCGGTCAGGTCGTTGATCGGATCCGGCACCCGCCACGCCATCGCCACCGCCGGCAGCGGCGCCAGCTTGTCCAGCAACTCCGCCCGCCGCTCCTCGGTCAGGTCCGGTTCGCCGAAGTCGGGGCGGGGTGGGGCCGGGCGGGCGGGTACGTCCCCGAAGTGGCGCTCCACCAGCACCCGGGTCTGATCCGGGTCGAGGTCCCCGGCGACCGCCAGCACCGCGTTCCCCGCGGCGTAGTAGGTCTCGAAGAACTCGGCCGCGTCGGCCACCGAGGCCGCCTCCAGGTCCTCGAACGAGCCGTACCCGTCGTGGGCGTTGGGGAAGGTGTCGAACATGACCGGCGGCAGCCGCAGCCACGGGAACCCGCCGTACGGCCGGTTCAAGACGTTGACCCGAATCTCCTCCTTGACCACGTCCACCTGGTTACGCAGGTTGGCCTCGGTCAGGTTGGGGCCGCGCATCCGATCGGCCTCCAGGAACAGCGCCCGCTCCAGCGCCCCCGCCGGCAGGGTCTCGAAGTAGTCGGTGTAGTCCAGGTGGGTGGATCCGTTGAAGACGCCCCCGGACCCCTGCACGTACCGGAAATGGGCGAATTTCTCCAGGTTCTCCGATCCCTGGAACATCAGATGCTCGAACAGGTGCGCGAACCCGGTCCGCCCCGGCGGCTCGGACCGAATCCCGACGTCATAGACGACCGCCACCCCCACCACCGGCGCGCTCGGGTCTGGTGAGATCACCACTCGCAACCCATTGGGGAGGGTGAAGCGTTCTACCGGGTAGTGAGTCTCAAGCGTGGATCCGGTCGCGGCGAGCGGACCGTGCGGCGTGATCCGGGATGCTGACACCTGCCGACCGTAGCAGGTCCGCCGGCACCGTCACGGCACTGCTCCGCGCCATAGCCCCGAGGGGGTCCATTTACCAGGAAATTGCCCGACTTGGTATCCGCCAACCAGCCTATTCATAGATCAATTCCCACTTCGCTCACCGGTTAGCATCAACTGACCGCCGTCTGGCCATCCGGGCCGACGGCGGAAGGGGGGATCGACCAGAGCACAGTGACGAGGCGGTGAACGAATTATGGAGACCCCCTTCCGCGCATTCGGAGGTCGACATCTCGACCAGCTGCTGCGGGAACGGACGAACTTTGACGGGGAGGAACGGCTCCAGGCACAGGCGGTAGCCGCTGTGCTCCCGTTCCGGATCAACCAGTACGTACTGGACGAACTGATCGACTGGTCGGCGGTTCCGAACGATCCGATCTACCGACTCACCTTCCCGCAGCCCGGCATGCTGGTGCCGGCCGATCTGGACCGCATGGTGGGCCTGCTTCGCAGCGACGCCGCCCCCGGGGAGGTGGCGGCCGCCGTCCACCAGATCCGGCGCCGGCTCAACCCCCACCCGGCTGGCCAGTTGGACCAGAACACTCCCTACCTGGAGGGGGAGCGGCTGTCGGGCATGCAGCACAAATACCGGGAGACGCTGCTGGTCTTCCCCCGCCAGGGACAGACCTGCCACGCCTACTGCAGCTACTGCTTCCGGTGGCCGCAGTTCGTGGGCGACCAGGAACTGAAGATCGCCACGGACGACGTGGCCACCATGGTGAACTATCTCCACCGGCACCCGGAGATCACCAGCGTCCTGATCACCGGCGGGGATCCGCTGATCATGCGGACCGCGGTGCTGCGGCGGTACCTGGAGCCGCTGCTGGCGATCGACACGGTGGAGTCGATCCGGATCGGCACCAAGGCCCTCAGTTACTGGCCGCACCGGGTGCTCACCGACCCGGACGCCGCCGACCTGCTGGCGCTGTTCCGGCAGGTGGTGGCCGCCGGCAAGCACCTGGCGGTGATGGGGCACTACTCCCATCCACGGGAGCTGGAGCCGGCCCCGGCCCGGGAAGCGGTCGCGCGGGTGCTGGCCACCGGGGCGGTGATCCGCAGCCAAGCCCCGATGATCCGGGGGGTGAACGACGACGCGGACGCGTGGGCGCGGCTGTGGCGGGAGCAGACCCGGCTGTCGATCGTGCCGTACTACATGTTCATGGAGCGGGACACCGGGGCGCAGCACTACTTCTCGGTGCCGCTCGCCCGGGCGTACGAGCTGTTCCGCACCGCCTACCAGCAGGTGTCGGGGTTGGCCCGGACGGTCCGGGGGCCGGTCATGTCCGCCACCCCCGGCAAGGTCTGCGTGGACGGCGTGGCCGAAATCCACGGGGAGCGGGTGTTCGCGCTGCGGATGCTGCAGGCCCGCGACCCACGGCTGGTGGGCCGGCCGTTCTTCGCCCAGTACGACCCGGACGCGACCTGGCTGACCGACCTGAAGCCGGCGCTGGGGGCGCAGGAGCTGCTACCGGTCCCACTGGACTGACCGCTCCTGCCCCTCGGCGCCCGCGCCTGGTCAGCTGGGCGCTACTCGCTCGACCGGTCGCTGGTCACCGCGTCTTCGCCGCGGTGCGCGCCGGTCAACCGCGTTGGTCACCGGTGGTCGCGCCGGTAGCCGCCGGTTCCGCCTCCTCGCCCCCGGCCTGAGTCGGCACCCGGGGTGGGCGGACGGTGGCTGCCCGGCGCCCCCGGGCGATCCGCCGCTCGGTGTACTCCGCCAGCTTGCTCAGCAGGTAATTGACCACAATGAAGAGCAGGCCGACCAGCAGATAGAACTGCAGTGGGTTACGCAACAACCGGTGCTCGGCCAGCAGGTTGGCGGTCCGCATCACCTCGCCGTAGGTGATGATGAACCCGAGCGCGGTGTCCTTGAGCACCACCACCAGCTGGCTGATCAACGCCGGCAGCATGATCCGGTACGCCTGCGGCAGCAGGATCCGCAGCACGGTCTGGTTCGGAGTCAGCCCGATCGCGTACGCCGCCTCGGTCTGGCCGCGGGGCAGCCCCTGCATCCCGGAGCGCAGGATCTCCCCGATCACCACACCGTTGTAGAGCATCAGGCCGATCACCAGTGACCACATCAGCGACGGCAGCGGCAGGCCGAACAGGTTCAGGTCCGGCGGACGCAGCCCGAGCTGCGGCAGTACCCGCCACACGAAGAAGATGGTGATCACCACCGGGGCGCCCCGGAACACCTCCACGAACACCCGAGTGATCACGTTCAGGCCCAGGGTGGTCCCGCGCAGCCCCCACGCCATCGGCGCCGACAGCCCCGGGAACCGGCGCTGCCGCAGCGCGTGCAGCTGCATCCGGATCACCGCCAGCAGGGTGCCGAACAGCAGCGAGAACAGGATCGCGAACACCGCCGCCAGCAGCGTGGCCCGCAGCCCCTGCCCGAGCCGCCGCCAGACCGGCGGGAACAGCTCGTGGTTGGGGTCGATCAGCGGGCCCCACTTCTCCATGGACAACTGCCCGGCGTCGGCCAGCGGCTGGTAGACGAACCGGTAACCGACCCACACCAGCAGCAGCCCGGCCAGCACACTGACCACGGCGGTGATCCGGCGGGTACGGGGCCCCGGGATGTCGTAGAGGACCGTCTGCTGGCTCATCGTCCCACCGCCCGCCGCTTCTCAATCTGGTCCAGGAGCAGCCCCAGCGGCACCGTCATGATCAGAAAGCCGACGGTGACCGCCAGGAACACCGGGATCGCCGGCTCGCCCCGGGCACTGATCAACTGCTGGTAGGTGGCGGACAGGTCGCCGGTCAGCCCCATGAATCCGAAGATCGCCGAGTTCTTGATCATCGCAATGATGACGCTGCCGAGTGGGACCACCGCCGCCTTCCAGGCCTGCGGCAGTACCACGTACCGGAGGTTCTGGGTGAAGGTGAGGCCGAGCGCCCGGGCCGCCTCGGCTTGGCCCGCCGGGACCGCGTTGATGCCGCTGCGCAGCGCCTCGCACACGAACGCTCCGGTGTAGAGCGCCAGCGCGAAGATCGCCATCCGGAAGTACGGCAGCTCGATCCCCAGCCGCGGGAAGATGACGTCCAGGCCGGGGATCCGCAGGAAGTCGGCGCGGATCCCCAGGTGCGGCAGGCCGAACACCACCATGAACGCCACCACGGTCAACGGGACGTTCCGGAACACGGTGACGTAGGCGGTGCCCACCCACCGCAGCGGCGGCAGCGGGGAGATCCGCAGCACCGCCGCCACCGTGCCCAGCAGCAGCGACCCGACCGCCGCCAGCAGGCACAGTTGGAAGGTGAGCAGGAACCCGCTTGCGAACAGGTCGAGGTTGTCCACAATCGCCCTCACCCGGTCACCTCCGGCTCCTGCTCACCCACCAACGTCACTCCCTCTCAGATGGTTCGCTGCCGACGTACGTCCAGACGCGGACTAGTACCGGTCCACCGCCGGCGGCTCCGGCAGCTGCGGGTCGAACTGGCCCGCGGTGCGCTCCCACGCCGCCGCGTACCGGCCGTCCTCGTAGATCTCTTCCAGCAGGTCGTTGATCCAGCTACGGAAGTCGTCCTTGCCCTTCTGGACCCCGATGCCGTACGGCTCCTCGGTGAAGGTACCGCTCTCCACCAGCTTGAAGGTGCCCGGCTCCTCGGCGATGAACCCGAGCAGGATCACGTTGTCGGTGGTCACCGCGTCCACGTCCCCGGCCTTGAGCGCGTCCACGCACCGGGTGTACACATCGAACAGCACCAGCTGCTCCGCCTCATTGGCCAGGTACGGCCGGATCTGCTCCGACGGGGTGGAGCCCTGCACGCTGCAGACGGTGTGCTCGCCGCTTTCGAACGACTCCGGGCCGGTGATCTCGTCGTTGTCGGCCATCACCATGATGTGCTGCCCGGCCATGTAGTACGGGCCCGCGAAGTCGACCCGCTCCTTCCGCTCAGAGTTGATGGTGTAGGTCGCGATGACGATGTCGACCTCGTTCCGCTCCAGCAGCTCCTCCCGGACCGCGGACGGGGCCTCCACCCACTCGATGTTGTCCTCCGTGATCCCGAGCTCCTCCGCGATGATCTTCGCGATCTCGACGTCGAAGCCCTCCGGAACCCCGTCCAGGTTCACCTGACCGAACCCGGGCTGGTCGAACTTGGTGCCGACCCGCAGCACCCCGGCCTCGGCCAGGGCCGCCATGGTGGAGCCTTCGGGGAACTGCGAGGCGTCGCCGTTGCCCCCGTTGTTGTCATCGCCATTACCACCACAAGCGGTAAGCGCCAGCACACCCACTGTGGCCAGCGCCGCCAGCCTCCTGAACTTCATTCCGTACTCCCTTTCTGGCAACCACTCAGTGAACTCAGTGCGTCAAGACCTTGGAGAGGAAATCCTTCAGGCGGTCGCTGCGGGGGTTGGCGAAGAGCTCCTCCGGTGGTGCCTGCTCCACCAGCTCGCCGTCCGCCATGAAGATCACCCGGTTGGCGGCGTGCCGCGCGAACCCCATCTCGTGGGTGACCACCACCATGGTCATCCCGTCCTTGGCGAGCGAGTGCATCACCTCCAGCACCTCGCCCACCATCTCGGGGTCCAGCGCGCTGGTCGGCTCGTCGAACAGCATCGCCTTGGGCTGCATCGCCAAGGCACGCGCGATCGCGGCCCGCTGCTGCTGCCCCCCGGACAACTGGGCGGGGTACTTGTTGGCCTGGTCGGCGATCCCCACGCGCTCGAGCAGATCCATCGCCCGGTCCCGTGCCACCGCCGGCTTCTCCTTCCGGACCTTGATCGGCCCCAGGGTGACGTTGTCCAGCACGGTCTTGTGGGCGAACAGGTTGAAGGACTGGAACACCATCCCGACCTCGCTGCGCAGCCGGGCCAGCGCCCGCCCCTCCGCCGGCAGCGGACAGCCGTCGAACCGGATCTCGCCGGAGTCGATCGGCTCCAGCCGGTTGATGGTTCGGCACAAGGTGGACTTTCCAGACCCGGAGGGTCCGATCACCACCACGACCTCTCCGCTCTCCACGGACAGATTGATGTCCCGGAGCACGTGCAGGTCCCCGAACCACTTGTTGACGGAGTCGAGCACGATCAACGGCTCCTGGCCCGGCGCATCCGCCGGGTCGATCGTCCCGGCCTCCCCGATCGAGGGTCGTTCCATAGTCCGGACACTCTACGGTGCGCGAGGACGCGAACGTCAGCTCTGATCGATCACAGTGCGATAACAGCTCGGCGTCATCATCGCCACAATCCCCTCCTAAGCTGAGCGAACCCCCATCAGCTCGGAGATCCGGGACCGGCCGAACGGAGGAACTGGCGGTCCCGCGCGGCTCTATCCGGCCCCGGTGGCGCGCGGCGGCAGGCGGGGTCCGCGACCCTACGCCTCCTCGCCGATGACCGGGACGGCGGTCACCAACGCGGTCAGTCCCGCCTCGTCCAGCAGCGTGGCCGGGCGCACCGTCAGCTGCTCCGCCACGTAGTGGAAGCCGGCCCGCACCCGCGCCACCGGCACCCCCGCCAGCCGCGCCCACGCCAACCGGTAGACCGCCAGCTGCACCGCCGCCGCCTCCGCGGCCGAGCCGGAGGGCGGCCGCCCGGTCTTCCAGTCGATGACGTCGTAACCGCCATCGTCGTCGGCGAACACCGCGTCCATCCGGCCCCGCACCAGCACCCCGCCGATCTCCACCACGAACGGCACCTCCACCGCCACCGGTGTCCGATCCGCCCACTCACTGGCCAAGAAGCGCTGCTGCAGCACCATCAACCGGTCGTCCGCCGTCGGATCACCATCGGCGGCCCCCGGCACCTCGTCCAGGTCGAACAACTGGTCGGCGCCGTACCGCTGCTCCAGCCAGGTGTGGAAGGCGGTGCCGCGGCGGGCGTACGGGGCCGGCCGGACCGGCACGGGTCGACGCAACCGCCGGGCCAGCCCCGCCGGATCGGCCCGCAGCGCCACCAACTGGGTGGCCGACACCTGCTCCGGCAGCGGCACCTCCAGCGCGGCCCGCCGCGCGGCCCGCCGCTCCCGCTCCGCCAGCAGCAGCGTCACCTCCTCCGCCCACCGCCGCTCCTCCTCCGACCCGGCGGGATCCACGGCGCCGGTGGCGGCCGGCTGGCCGTCCGCGGACGCCTCCGGGGGCTGCGCCCGCGCGGCCGCGGCCAGCCGGTCGATCTCGGCGCGGACCAGCTCGGCGGCCGCGGTCAACGCCGGCCGCCGCTCCCCCAGGGGATCCACCGGCCAGGCCGCCTCGGCCTGCCACTCCTCGGTGGGGTTGGTGGCCTCCGCCGGCGGCGGCGGTGCCCAGCCATCCACTTCGCCCAGCCCGGCCCGACAGCACTGGGCGATCTCGGTCAGGAACACCGACGGCCCCCGGGGCTTCTTCACCTGGTCAGCCCACCAGTAGCCGCTGCACAGCAACAACCGCCGAGCCCGGGTGACCGCCACGTACACCAGCCGGCGCTCCTCCCGCTCGTCGTACTGTTGCCACTCCGCCTCGAAGGCGCGCCGCGCCTGCTCGACCTGCTGCTGACTGGTGGCGCCGGCGGGATCGAAGACCGGCAGCCCCTCCGCGTCCCCCCGCAGCGGAAACGGCACCACTCCCAGCCCCTGCAGGTAGTGATCGGCCCGTTTGGCCGGAGCCGGCCACACCTGCGCGGTGAGCCCCGCCACCGCTACCACGTCCCACTCCAGGCCCTTGGCCGCGTGGGCGGTGAGCAGCTGGACCGCCCCCTCCGCTACCTCCACCTCCCCGGGGGTCAGGCCCCGCTCCTCCGTCTCGGCGGCGGCCAGATAGGCCAGGAACGCGGCCAGTCCCGCCCCCGGCGCCTCCGCCGCGAACCGGGCCGCCTCCTCCGCCAGCGCGTCCAGGTGCCCCCGGGCCAGTCCGGCGTCCCCGTCGGGGCCACCCCGCACCGCCACCTCCACGTCCAGGCCGATGGTCCGCTCCACGTCCACGATCAAATCGGGCAGCGGTTGATCCAACCGGCTCCGCAGCTCCGCCAGTTCGGCCGCGTACGCCCGCAGCCGCTGGTATCCGGCCGGGGAGTAGGCCGCCGGATCCCCCAGGTCCGCCAACGCCTCGGACAGAGCCGCTTCGTCCAGCCGGTCCACGCTGGCCTCCGGCTCGCCGGCGGGGTCCGGCCCGGAGTGGTCCGGATCGGTGCCGGTGGCGCGGGCCAGCGCCAGCGCGCGGGCCCGCCGATGCAGCGCCACCAGGTCGCGGGGGCCGATCCGCCACCGGGCGCCGGTCAGCAGCCGCACCAGCGCCGCGCCGTCGGTCGGGTCGGCGAGCACCCGCAAGGTGCACACCACGTCCCGCACCTCCGGGGTGTCCAGCAGCCCCCCGAGGCCGACCACCTCCACGGGGAGGCCGCGCGCCCGCAGCGCCGCTTCGATCGGCGGAATCTGGTCCCGCCGTCGGATCAGCACCGCGGTGGTGGGGCGCTCCTCCGGGCCCGCCGCCTGCCACGCGGCGGCGATCTGTTCGGCCAGCCACTGTGCCTCGTCCAGGAAGGTCTCCCGAAGCGTGCACCGCACGGTGGCGGTACCCAAGCGGGCGGCGGGGTCGCGCGCGGCGGCCAAGGTGGCCACCTGGGCCCCGGCTGCCCGCAGCGGCTCCGCCAGCTGGTTGGCGACCGCCAGGATCTCCGGCCGGTTCCGCCAGCTGGTGGTCAACTGCCGGACCGGCGCCGGCCGTCCGTCCGTGGTGGGAAACCGGGTCGGGAACCGGTCCAGGGTGCCGGCGCTGGCCCCGCGCCAGCCGTAGATCGCCTGGCAGGGATCCCCGACCGCGGTCACCGGATGGCCGTCACCGAACAGCGACTGCAGCAGCACCACCTGGGCGTGGCTGGTGTCCTGGTATTCGTCCAGCAGCACCACCCGGAATCGCTCCCGCTCCCACTGACCGACCTCGGGATGGTCCCGGGCCAGCCTGGCGGCTCGCGCCAGCTGGTCGGCGAAGTCCAGCGCCTCCCGCTCCTGTTTACGGCGGGCGAACTCCCGCACCAGCGGCAGCAACCGGAGCCGCTGCTGCGCTCGGGAGATCACCTCGCGCACCGGCGCGTACGTCCGCCCGGGGGGCGCGGTCAGCGCGGCGATGAACCGTCCGGTCCAACGGGCCACCTCGTCCGGCTCCCGCAGGTGCTCCGCCAACTCCGCGGCCAGCGCCAGCACCGCGTCGGTGATGCTCGCCGGCGAGAACGTCACCCCGGACATGTCCCCGTCCCAGGTCCGGACCAGCTCGTCGGCCAACTGCCAGCGGGCCGCTTCGGTGAGCAGCCGGGCGGTCGGTTCGTAGCCGGCCCGCACCCCGTGCTCGGTGAGCACCCGGGCGGCGTAGGCGTGGTAGGTGGTGACGGTCGGTTCCCCGACCCAGCGGGGGCCGTCTCGCCGACTGTCCTCGGGCAACCGGCGCCGCAGCTGCCCGAGCCGGGTCCGGATCCGGTTCGCCAGCTCCCCCGCGGCTTTCCGGGTGAAGGTCAGCCCCAGCACCTGGTCCGGCTGGACGTAGTCGTTGGCCACCAGCCAAATCACCCGGGCCGCCATGGTCTCGGTCTTGCCCGACCCGGCCCCGGCCACCACCAGCAGCGGCGCCACCGGAGCAGTGATCACCGCCGCCTGTTCCCGGGTGGGGGGCGGGAGCCGGAGGAGCTTCGCCAACTCGTACGGGGTGTAGCGGGGGCCGGCGTCGTAGGCCGCGTGGGCCCGCCCCACCGTCGGGATGGAGACAGCGGTCACGGCTGCACCACCTGCCGTCCCTGCCCGGAGATCGGGCAACTGGTGCGGACCGGGCAGGTGCGGCAACGGTTGTTACGGGCCGCCCGGAAGGTGGCCCCGGCCATCACCTCACCGGTACGCGCCAGCAACGCCTGGGCCCACTGGGGGTCCTCCGCTTCGGCCAGGGGGGGTTGGCGCTGTTCCCGCGCCTCCCGGCTGGTGGTGCCCAACTGCACCAACGCCGCCCCGCCCGGTTCGGTGCCGTACTCGGCGAACGCCCCGGCCGCCACCGCCGCCTGGTAGGCCCCGAGCTGGGGATGGGTGTCCACCTCCCGCTCCGGCGGGGCCTGCTTGCCGGTTTTGAGGTCCACCACCACCAGTCGACCGTGTTCGTCGACCTCCAGCCGGTCCACCCGGCCGCGCAACTCCACCCGTCCGACCCGGACGGTGAACTCCCGCTCCACCGCCACCAGTCGACGAGGATTGTCCGCGACCCAGCGCAGCAGTTTGTCGATCATCTGCTCGGCCCGGTCGTGCTCCGGTCCGGCCAGCCAGCGGGCGGCGTGCTCGATCGCGTCGAACCGGGCGTCCAGCCACTCCAGCAACACCTGTCGGTCCACGTCGGCCCGATCCGCCAGCATCGCGGCGGCGTGCACCAGGTTGCCCACCCCCTGGGCGGCGCTGGCCGGTCCCTGGCCGCCGTGCCGTTCCAACAACCACCGGAGGCTGCAGCGCAGCGCGGACTCCATCGCCGACGGAGATACCCGCACCAGGTCATCCGGCCCGGCCAGCGGGCGGCTGTCGGACAACGGGGCCAGCCCCCACCACTGATCCGGGTGGGCCCCCCGGACCCCCGCCAGGGCCAATCGGGCCAACTGGGTGGCGGCGGCGCGACGGCGTGCCTCCGGCGCCGTCGGGTCCGCCACCGCTCGCCGCAGCTCCGCCACCAGCGCGGGCAGGGTCATCCCCCGGGACAGTCGCCCCATCGGCAGCGCTGGTGCGGGGTCGGGGACCTCCGGGGCATCCGGCTCCGGGTCAGGGTTCCCGCGCGGACCGGGCACCGCGTCCGGGCCGGGCTCCGGGCCCGAGTCGGCCTCCGGGTCCGGGTCCACCCCGGCCAGTTCCCGGAGGAAGCGGCTCGGCTCCTCCACAAGGTCTACTCCGGTGGCCTCCGCCGCCACCGCCGTGGCCAGTACCACCCGCCGTGCCCGGGTGACCGCCACGTAGAACAGTCGCCGCTCCTCATCCAGCAGCGCGGACCGCTGCCCGGCCCGGTCCAGCGGCCGCCCGGCGGCCAGATCGACCAGCTGCTCCGCTCCCAGCACGCTGTCCCGCAGCCGCAGATCCGGCCAGATCCCCTCCTGCACTCCGGGCAGCGCCACCACGTCCCATTCCCGCCCCTTGGCCGCGTGCACGGTGAGCAGCTGTACCGCCTCTCCCCGCTCGGCGGCCGGAATCCGCCAGTCCCCCGGGAGCTGTTGACTCTGCAGGTGGTCCAGGAACACCCCGACCCCGGCCCCCGGCAGCTGCGCGGTGAACCGCGCCGCCGCCTCGAACAGCGCCAGCACCGCGTCCAGGGCCCGCTCCGCGGCGTCCGCCCGGAGCCCATCGGCGCGGCCGGCCTCCTCTCGGTGCTGGCCGGTGGCCAGCGTGGTCCAGCGTTCCGCCAGCCCACTGGCCTGCCAGACCGCCCACAGTACTTCCTCCACCGTGGCCCCCGCCGTCACCGCCTCCCGCGCGGTGGCCAGCAGCCGGGCCAGCCGCAGCGCCGGTGCCGCCCAGCGGCGCTCCACCAGGGTCAGTTCCGCGGGGTCACGAACCGCCTCCACCAGCAGCTCGCCCGTGGGGCGAGGGTCGCCGGCGGACCGGGCCAGCGCGCGCAACCCCTGCCGAAGCTGACGCTCCGTGAACGGATCGGCACCCACCAGCGGTGAATGCAGCAAGGCCACCACCGTGGGCTCGTCCATGCTGTCCGGTTCGACGGCGCACCGGAGCAGCCACAGCAACGGGGTCACCGCCGGCCGGGCGGTCAACGGCAGATCCGTGAGCTCCACGGTGAGGGGGATGTCCACCGCGCGCAGCGCCCGCTCCAGCCCCGCCACCTGATGTCCCGCGCGCACCAGCACCGCCATCCGCGACCACGGCACCCCGGCGCGGAGATGCAGTTCTCGCAGCTGGTGCGCGATCCAGCCCGACTCGGTGACGGCGGAGCGGAACACCCGCACCCGTACCTCGTCCGGAGGGTGCGGCGTCGTCGCCACCCGCCGCCGGTGCCGGGCCGGGCCGCGCAGCCGCCCCGCCACTCGATCCGCCGCGCGGAGCAACTCCGGCCCGCTCCGGTAGCAGCGGCTCAAGACCAGCACGGGGGCGGGCTCGCCGGTCGGGGTCGGGAACTGATCCGGAAACTGCCGCACTCCCCTCGGGTCACTGCCCCGGAACTCGAACGTGGCGGAATCCGGGTCGGCGAACACCACCAGGTTGGCGCCGCCCCCGGCCACCAGCGCCAACAGCTCCCGCTGGGCGGGGTCGGTGTCGGCGTATTCATCCACATAGATCATCGCCAACCGCTGCCGCTCGCTGGCCAACAGCTCAGAGTCGCTGCTCAGCAACCCCACCGCCGCCCGGACCAGCTCGGCGGGGTCGTAGCCGACTCCGAGCCGCCCGGTGGCATCCCGCAGCGCCAGCACGGCCTCGTACTCGCGGCGAAACTCCGCCGCCGCGCGCCAGTCTGGACGGTCGAGCTGCTCGGCGTAGCGTCGCAATTGATCGATACCGATCCCCCGCTCGGTCGCGCGGAGCAGCAGGTCCCGCAGCTGGGCGGCGAACTCCCGGGTGGGCAGCGCCGCCCGCAGCCGCTCCGGCCACCAGTGCGGATCGCCGGCCAGCAGCTCCCGGATCACCGCGTCCTGCTCCGGCCCGGTCAGCAGCCGCGGCGGTGGCTCCCCATGGGCAACCGCCGCCCGGCGCAGCAACCCGAACGCGTACCCGGGGAAGGTGCGCACCAACGGCGGCGTGACCACTCCCCGCGGCGCGATCCGCTGCGCGATCCGCTGCCGCAGCGTGGCCGCGCCCCGGCGACCGAACGTGAGCACCAGCAGCCGATCCGGCGCGATTCCGGCCGCCACCCGGGCCGCCACCGCCTCCACCAGCATGGTGGTCTTGCCGGTGCCGGGGCCACCGAGCACCAGCAGTGGCCCCCGGTCGTGCGCCACGACCCGTTGCTGCTGCTCGTCCGGTGTGGGCGGGGCCGGCGCCACCGGCGGGCGTCTGACCAACCGGTACGTCGCGACGGTACGGCTCACGACCGCTATGAGACCACGCCGGACCGACAGGCGACAGGCGACAGCCGGTTAGGACCGGCCTCCGTCCGGGGTGTTGTCACTGGCCCGGATGAACTCCACCGCCTCGTCCACATCGTCGGTGACGTGCATCAGGGCCAGATCCTCCTGGTTGATCTTGCCTTCCCGGCACATGGTGTCCCGCAGCCAGTCCAACAGGCCGCGCCAGTACGCCTGCCCCATCAGCACCACCGGGAACCGGACCACCTTGCGGGTCTGCACCAGGGTGAGCGCCTCGAACAGTTCGTCCAGGGTGCCGTAACCGCCCGGCAACACGACGAATGCCCGGGCGTACTTGACGAACATGGTCTTGCGGACGAAGAAGTACCGGAACCCGATGGCGATCTCACACCATTGGTTGAGCCGCTGCTCGTACGGCAGTTCGATGCCCAGCCCGACCGACAATCCTCCCGCCTCGGTGGCGCCCTGGTTGGCCGCCTCCATCACCCCGGGCCCACCCCCGGTGATCACGGCGTAACCGGCCCGCGCCAGAGCCTGGCCGAGTCGCCGGGCCATGTCCCACTCTGGAGCGTCCGGTTTACTCCGGGCCGAGCCGAACACGCTCACCGCGGGGGGAAGCTCCGCCAGGGTGTCGAATCCGTCCACGAACTCCGACAGGATTCGCAAGGCGCGCCAGGATTCCCGGCTGCGCCACTCCTCCCGCGCGCGGGAGTCCAGCAAGCTCTGGTCAGCGGTGGTGGTAGGGATCGCCGGACCCCGCAGGATCACCGGGCCAACGATCCGTTCCTCGCCGCCCGGCTTGTCGCTGCGCTCCACGACATTCACCCCCAGGTTTTCCGGCATGGTGCAACCGATCGCGCGGTCACCGCGTCTTTACTAACACATACGCGGTATGCGACGGCTGCTTGGGGAGGTAACGCGCATGATGACCCGCCACTCGCTCACCCGCGTCCGCCGGCAAATGCAGCAGCGGATCCGGCTGACGCTGGTGCAGCGCCGGGTCGACGCCCAACTCGCCGCGACGCCGCCTCCGGAGTCCCCCGCGGAGTCACCCCCCGCCGCCGACTCCGCCCGCGAGTCGTCGGCGCCGACGGCGGAAGAGCGCCCGCACGCCGCCTAACCCGCGGCCAACCAGCGCCGGAGCACCGCCGCTCCCTCGCGGATCTTCGGGATCTCCACCCGCTCATCCCGGGTATGGGCGAGGAACGGATCCCCCGGCCCGTAGTTCAACGCCGGAATCCCGAGCGCGGCGAACCGGGACACATCCGTCCAACCCAGCTTGCCGACCGGGGGCTGCCCCACCGCCTGCAGGAATTCCGCCGCGGGCGGGGCGGTCAGCCCCGGCATCGCCCCCGGCGCGGCGTCTACGAGCCGCACCTCGTACCCCCGGAACACCTCTTCCACGTGCGCCACCGCCTGGTCGATGGTGCGGTCCGGGGCGAATCGGTAGTTCACCTCGATCTCGCACTCGTCCGGGATCACGTTGCCGGCCACCCCGCCGCTGATCCGGACCGCGTTGAGCCCCTCTCGGTACTGGCAACCATCAATCTCTACCCGGCGCGCCTGATACCGGGTCAAGCGCGCCAGCACCACTTCGGCGGCGTGGATGGCGTTCACCCCGCGCCAGGCGCGGGCCGAGTGGGCCCGCACCCCGGTGGTGCGCACCACCGCCCGCAGCGTGCCCTGACAGCCCGCCTCCACCACCCCATAGGTCGGTTCCAGCAGCACCGCGAAGTCCGCCTCCAGCCACTCCGGGTGCGCGGCGGCCACCAGCTTCAGGCCGTTCCGGTCCGAACTGACCTCTTCACACTCGTAGAAGAGGTAGGTCACGTCGTATCGGGGCTCCGGCACGGTCAGCGCCAGGTGCAACGCCAACGCCACCCCGGACTTCATGTCCGAGGTGCCGCACCCGTACATCAGATCGCCCTCGATCCGGGCGGGCAGATTGTCCGCCACCGGCACGGTGTCCAGATGCCCCGCCAACACCACCCGCCGGGAGCGGCCCAGCTCGGTGCGGGCCATCACGGTGTGCTGATGCCGCTCCACCCGTAGGTGCGCGGCCTGCCGCAACACCTCCTCCACACAGTCGGCGATCTGCTTCTCGTTGCCGGAAACCGACTCGATGTCCACCAAGGCCCGGGTCAGGGTCACTGGATCGGACACCACCGTCGGGGTCAGCGGGTTCGTCATGGTGACCCACGGTAGCCTGACCGCCGACGGCAATCCTCGCCCGGCACGGAAGGATCTGGACCTCGACCATGAGTTCGCATCTGAGTTCTCCGGCCTGGGGTGTCGGCCTGGCCACGGTGACCGACGCCGGCCTCACCCTGGACTGCTGGTTCCCCGGCGACGCGCTCGGGCTCGGCTCGGCGAGTGAAGAGGATCTGGCCGCCCGGGCCGAGGCGGTGGGGCTGGCACGCACGACCGGACCCGGCGCCCTGCCGGGGCTACGGGTGGAGCCGGTACGGGTACGGATCGGGTCGCTCGCCGACCCGCCGAAGGATGCCGCCGACGCGTACCTGCGGCTGCACCTGCTCTCCCACCGGCTGATCCGCCCCCACCAGGCCAACCTGGACGGGATCTTCGGGCTGCTGGCCACCGTGGCCTGGACCTCGGCCGGCCCCTGCCCGCCCGAGCGCGTGGATGAACTGCGGCTCAAGGAGCGGGCGCAGGGCCGCCACCTGGCGGTGTACGGGGTGGACAAGTTCCCCCGCATGACCGACTACGTGGTACCCGACGGGGTCCGCATCGCCGACGCCGACCGGGTCCGGCTGGGTGCCCACCTCGCCCCCGGCACCACGGTCATGCACGAGGGGTTCGTCAACTTCAACGCCGGTACGCTCGGCTCCTCCATGGTGGAGGGGCGGATCTCAGCCGGAGTGGTGGTGGGCGACGGCTCCGACATCGGCGGAGGCGCCTCCATCATGGGCACCCTGTCCGGTGGCGGCACGGAGGTGATCCGGGTCGGGCAGCGCTGCCTGATCGGCGCCAACGCCGGGATCGGGATCTCCCTGGGCGACGACTGCATGGTGGAGGCCGGCTGCTACGTCACCGCCGGCTCGAAGGTGACCATGCCGGACGGGTCGGTGGTGAAGGCGCGGGAGCTGTCCGGCGCCTCCAACCTGCTGCTGTGGCGCAACTCGGTCACCGGTGCGCTGGAGGCCCGCCCCCGGTCCGGGACCGGGATCGCCCTCAACCCGGAGCTGCACCAGCACAACTGACGCCGGCGCCGCCACCCCCGCCCGGCCTCAGGTGAGCTGGACGATCAGGTCGGCCCGGTGGCGGGTGGTGGCGATCAACTCGGCGTTGCGCTGGTCGCTGCCTCGGGCGCGGGCGGCCGCCTCCGCTCGGGAGCGGCCGTGGGCGACGTGCCGGGCGATCAACCGGTCCAGCCGCACCTGCTCGTCCCGCTCCAGGTACCAGACCTCGTCCAGCAGCGCGCGCACCTCGCCCCAGGGCGCCGCCGGCACCAGCAGATAGTTGCCCTCGGTCACCACCAGCGGGAGCTCCGGCGGGACCGGGATGGCACCGGCGATCGGCTCCTCCAGCCCGCGGTCGAACCGGGGGGCGTACACGGTCTCCGGGGCGGGGTGCCGCAGCCGGCGCAGCAGCGCGACGTAGCCGGCGGCGTCGAAGGTGTCCGGGGCGCCCTTGCGGGCATGGCGGCCGAGCCGGTGCAGCTCCGCCTCGGCCAGGTGGAATCCGTCCATCGGCACCAGCACCGCCGCGCCCGCCAAGGCCGCGACCAGCCGCGCCGCCACAGTCGACTTCCCGACCCCGGGCGCGCCGGCCAGCCCGAGCAGCCGCCGCCGTCCCTGGGCCAGCAGTCGACGTGCCCGCGCCACCAGCGCGGAGAGGTCTGCCTCCGGCACGCGCAGTACCGGGGGCGCGGACGCGGATCGGCGGCGCGGGGCGCCGGGAGCGGCCGTGGTCACCCGGCCAACCGGGCGACCGCGGCGGTCACCCGGTCATCGGTGGCGGTCAACGCCACCCGGACGTGCTGCCGGCCGGCGGGGCCGTAGAAGTCGCCGGGAGCGACCAGGATGCCCCGTTCGGCGAACCAGTCCACAGTCGACCAGCAGTCCTCGCCCCGGGTCACCCACAGATACAGCCCCGCCTCGGAATGCTCCACGGTGAATCCGGCCCCGGTCAGCGCGGCGCGCAACCGGTCCCGGCGGGCGGCGTACCGCTGCCGCTGCTCCGCGGCGTGCCCGTGGTCGGTCAGCGCCGCCACCATCGCCGCCTGCACCGGCGCGGGCACGATCATCCCGGCGTGCTTACGCACCTCCAGCAACCCGCCGACCAGGTCCGGGTCCCCGGCCACGAACCCGGCGCGGTAGCCGGCCAGGTTGGACCGTTTGGACAGCGAGTGCACCGCCAGCACCCGCTCGTAGGAGCCGTCGCAGACCTCCAGGACCGATACCGGCTCGGCGTCCCAGCCCAGCGGCAGGTAGCACTCGTCGCTGGCCAGCACCGCGCCGCGCTCCCGCGCCCAGTCGACCATCTTGCGCAGGTGCTCGGCGGGTAGTACCCGGCCGGTGGGGTTGGCCGGCGAGTTCACCCACACCAACCGCACCCGGGAGGAGGGGCCGACCGCGGTCAGCGAGTCGGACCGGACCACCGTGGCGCCGGCCAGTTGCGCCCCCACCTCGTAGGTGGGGTAGCAGACGCTCGGGATCACGACGATGTCCCCCGGCCCCAGCCCCAGCAGGGTCGGCAGCCACGCGACCAACTCCTTGGAGCCCACCGTCGGCAGCACCGCCAGCGACTCCGGGTCGATCCGGCAGGTGTCGGCCAACCAGCCCCGGATCGCGGCCTGCAACTCGGAGGACCCGGCCGTCCGCGGGTAGCCGGGGGCGTCGGCGGCGGCCGCGAGCGCGCGCCGGATCCGCTCCGGCACCGGGTCCACCGGGGTGCCGACCGACAGGTCCACCAGGCCATCCGGGTGGGCCGTCGCCCGCGCCCGGGCCGGCGCGAGCCGATCCCAGGGGAAGTCGGGCAGCCCGGCCACCCGGGTGGGGCGGGCGGGGTCAGTGGTCACCGTGGTGACTCAGTGCTCGGTCTGTCGGGGCGGCAACGCCGCCACCACCGGAGCGTCCTTGTTGATCTTGCCGATCTTGGCCGCACCGCCGGGTGAGCCGAGGTCGTCGAAGAACTCGTAGTTCGCCGCCACGTAGTCCTTCCACTGCTCCGGCACGTCGTCCTCGTAGAAGATCGCCTCTACCGGGCAGACCGGTTCACATGCCCCGCAGTCCACACACTCGTCAGGGTGGATGTACAGCATCCGGTTGCCTTCGTAGATGCAGTCGACCGGGCACTCCTCGATGCATGCCTTGTCGAGCACATCCACGCACGGCTCAGCGATGATGTAGGTCACTGATCGTCCTTCCAGACGTGCCTCACCGCGATCTCCCGCGGCCAGGTCCAGCCTAATATCCCGTTCCGGAGGGGGTCCGACGTGCTCGTGCCTCAGGATATCGGTCACCGGGTGGTGGTACGGCGGGTCGTGGGGATCCGCCACGGCCGACCGGTGTTCTCCGACCTGATCGGGGAACTGACCAGGTTGACCGACACACAGTTGACCGTGGCCACGCGCCGGGGGGAGGTGACGGTCGAACGGGACGCCGTGGTGGCCGCTAAACGAATCCCCCCGCGTCCCCACATTCCTCCCCGGTAGCCCCCTAGCGCGAAATTTTCGCATTAAGGATTTATCCACTAATTGTCCGCTTATTTACTTGTTGCGGCTACCCGATTGGGTTTGAATGGCTCGAGTGAGCGCAAACCCCCGGAACCGGGATGAACGGTTGCGCCGGATCGAGGCGGTGACCGACACCGCCCTGGCCCGCCTGACCCTGGACGACCTCCTGGTGGCGCTGCTGAAACGAGTGGGTGACCTGCTGGAAGCGGACACCGCCTCCGTACTGCTCCTGGACGAACCCGCGGGCCAACTGGTGGTGACCGCCTCCCAGGGGCTGGAAGCGGGGGCCACCCAAGGGTTCCGCCTACCGGTCGGCGAAGGCTTCTCCGGTCGGATCGCGGCGGAGCAGCAACCGGTCATCCTCACCGAGGATCAGATCGACGCCGCCACCGTCCGCAACCCGGCGCTGCGGGAGAAGGGCCTCCAGTCCCTGCTG
>Ga0079224_100000912_pt1 | contig 31859 bp, 34 predicted proteins | sample Stecom2015_FD_80414 | JGI IMG/M metagenome (GOLD analysis project Ga0079224, IMG submission 80414) | Agricultural soil microbial communities from Utah to study Nitrogen management - Steer compost 2015 | ecosystem: Environmental > Terrestrial > Soil > Agricultural land | place: USA: Utah... | reverse complement strand
TCGAGCGCGACGAGAAGGGGCGCGTGATCGCGGCCAGGCACAAGGTCGACGGCCAGCCGGTGAAGATCGGCGGCATCGAGAAGATGTCGAAATCCAAGAACAACGGCGTCGACCCGCAGACCCTGATCGAGAAGTACGGCGCCGATACGGTGCGGCTGTTTACCATGTTCGCTGCGCCGCCGGATCAATCGCTGGAATGGTCCGACAGCGGCGTCGAGGGCGCTTACCGCTTCCTGCGCCGGCTCTGGTCCGTGGTGAATACCCATGTCCAGCGCGGCCCCGCGCCGGCGCTGACGGTGGATGCGCTCGACGCCGCGCAGCGGGCGTTGCGCCGCAAGACCCACGAGGTCATCAAGGGCGCGAGCGAGGACATCGGCGAGCGCTACACCTTCAATACCGCCATCGCCAAGGTGATGGAGCTGATCAACGCGGTCAGCAAGTCGCTGGACGACACTGCCCCGCAGACCCGGGCGGTGATCCAGGAGGCGCTGGATGCGGCGGTGCTGATCCTGGCGCCCATCACGCCGCACATCTGCCACGAGCTGTGGCATGCGCTGGGCCATGAGGAAGCGGTGATCGACGCCGCCTGGCCGAAGCACGATCCGGCCGCGCTGGTGCGCGACACCGTCACCCTGGCGGTGCAGGTCAACGGCAAGCTGCGCGGCACTATCGAGGTCGCCGCCGATGCCGACCAGGCCGCCATCGAAGAGCGGGCCAAGGCCGAGCCCAACGTGGCGCGCTTCCTGGAAGGCAAGCAACTGGTGCGGGTGATCGTGGTGCCGCAGCGCCTGGTCAACCTGGTGGTGAAATGATGCGCGCGCTCCGGCTGCTCCTCGTCGCCTTGCTGCTGGCGACCACCGCCTGCGGCTGGCGCCTGCGCGGGATGGGGGAAAGCTTCTCGCTAGAAGGAATCGCCCTTTACCTCAATGCCGGCTCGGTGAACCCCGAGCTGACTGTGCCGCTCGAGCGCAGCCTGCAGGCCTCCGGTGCTGAGTTGGTGGCCGAGCCGCAGCTGGCCGATGCCGTGCTCACGCTGCTGGGCGAGTCGACCCGGCAGCGGGCCGCCTCGATCAGCGCCGACGCCAGAGTGCAGGAGTACGAGCTGCTGTACACGCTTCGCTTCCGGCTCAGCTCGGCGGCCGGCGAGGTGCTGATCGACGACGAGGAGCTGCAGCTGGCCGAGATTTACCAGTACGACAGCGGCAACGTGCTGGGCACGCAGTCCCGTGCCGCCGGCGTCCTCGAGCGGCTGCGCCGCGACGCGGTGCGGATGCTGTTGCCGCGATTGCAGGCCACCCTGCGCCCGCTGCAGCAGTAGGAGTAGCGGACCTTGATCCGGCCGGACGAGCTGGAACGCCACCTGTCCCGCCGCTTGGCACCGGTTTACCTGATCGGCGGCGAGGAGCCGCTATTCGTCCGCGAAGCGCAGGATGCGGTGCGGGCAGCGGCCCGCAAGGCAGGCTATGCCGAGCGGGTGGTGCTGGATGTCGAATCGGGGTTCGATTGGAACCGCCTGGCCGAGGCCGCCGCCAATCTGTCCTTGTTCGGTGACCGCCGCCTGATCGAGCTGCGGCTGCCGACCGGCCGGCCGGGCTCCGCCGGCAGCAAGGCCATCGCCGACTACTGCCAGGCGCCCAGTCCGGACGCCATTCTGCTCATCCTTACCGGCGCGTTGGACGCCGGCCAGCGGCGCGCCGCTTGGGTCAACACGATCGAAAAGGAGGGCGTGTTCGTCTACGCCTGGCCGCTGCCCTTGCCGCAGCTGCCACAGTGGGTCGAGGAGCGGCTGCGGCGGCACGGGCTGAGCGCCACGCCGGAGGCGGTCGAGCTGCTGGCGCTGCGCTCCGAAGGCAACCTGCTGGCCGCGGCGCAGGAGGTGGAAAAGCTCGCCCTGCTGTTCGACAAGGGCGCTCGGCTGGATGCCGAGCAGGTGGCGGCGGCCGTTGCCGATAGCGCGCGCTATACGGTGTTCGACCTGTCGGATGCCGTGCTGCGCGGGCAGCTTGGCCGCTGCGTGCGCATCCTGCGCGGCCTGCAGGACGAGGGCGAGGAGCCGGTGCTGGCGCTGTGGGCGCTGGCCCGCGACCTGCGGGTGGCGACCGGGCTGGCCGAGGGCGCGCCGGCGCAGGAGCTGTTCAAGCAGGAGAAAGTGTTCGGCAAGGTGCAGCAGGCGGCGTTGCAGCGGCTGGCCCAGCAGGCGCCGGCAGCGGCGCTGCGCGAGCTGTTGCAGCAGGCAGCCAGGATCGACCGGATCATCAAGGGCGTGGCCACCGGCAGGCCGTGGGACGAACTGTTACAATTGACGACAGCCGCGGCGCGCCTTGCGGGCCGCGGCGGGCGCTGACCAGGAGCCTTGCCGCCGCCAGCGCGGCCGGTCGGCGCGCGCTGGCGAATCAATGCAGGAATCAGCCATGACCGACATCGATATCCAAACCTACATGCAGACCTTGGGCCGGCAGGCGCGCCAGGCTTCGCGTGCGCTGGGCCGGGCCGAGACCGGCGTCAAGAACGACGCCCTGCTGCAGATCGCGGCCGCGATCGAGCAGTCCACCGAGCGGCTGCTGGCCGCCAACGAAAAGGACCTGGCGGCCGGCCGTGCCAACGGCCTGGACGCAGCGCTCCTGGATCGGCTGGAGCTCAATGCCGAGCGCATCGCCACGATGGCGGAAGGGCTGCGCCAGATCGCCGCGCTGCCCGATCCGGTCGGCGCGATACGGGATATGGCTTATCGGCCCAGCGGCATACAGGTGGGCCGCATGCGGGTGCCGCTGGGGGTGGTCGGGATCATTTACGAATCCCGGCCCAACGTGACCGCCGATGCGGCAGGGCTGTGCCTTAAGGCCGGCAACGCCACCATCCTGCGGGGCGGGTCCGAGGCGCTGCACTCCAACATGGCCATCGCCGAATGCATCCACGCCGGCCTGCGCCGGGCCGGGTTGCCGGAGACGGCGGTGCAGGTAGTGGAGACCACCGACCGGGCGGCGGTGGGCGAGCTGATCCGCATGAACCGATACGTCGACGTGCTGGTGCCGCGCGGCGGGAAGAGCCTGATTGAGCGGATCACGCAAGAGGCGACCGTGCCAGTGATCAAGCACCTGGACGGCGTCTGCCACGTCTACATCGACGACCGCGCCGACCGCGAGAAGGCGTTGCAGGTGGCGCTGAACGCCAAGACCCAGCGCTACGGCACCTGCAACACGGCCGAGACCCTGCTGGTCGCCGCCGGCATCGCCGAGTCCATCCTGCCGGAGCTGGCCGAGCGCTACAGCGCCGCTGGGGTGGAGCTGCGCGGCTGCGAGCGGGCGCGGGCGCTGGTGCCCTCCATGCGGCCCGCGACCGAGGAGGACTGGAGCGAGGAATACCTGGCGCCGATCCTGGCGGTGCGCATCGTCGACGACCTGGACCAGGCCATCGAGCACATCGAGACCTATGGCTCGCACCACACCGACGCCATCGTCACGGAGGATTACAGCCGGGCCTGGCGCTTCCTGCGGGAAGTGGATTCCAGCTCGGTCATGGTGAATGCGTCCACCCGCTTCGCCGACGGCTTCGAGTACGGTTTGGGCGCCGAGATCGGCATCAGCACCGACAAGCTGCACGCCCGCGGTCCGGTGGGGCTGGAGGGCCTGACGACGGAGAAATTCGTCGTCCTGGGAGATGGTCATATCCGCCGTTGACGCTTGCCGGCTCGGGCAGGCGCCGATGCAGGAGCAATCGCCATTTCAGCAGCGCCCATAGGAATTTTCGGCGGGACCTTCGATCCGGTTCATTTCGGCCACCTGCGCTCGGCGCTGGAAGTGCTGGAAGAGCTGCAGCTGGCCGAGGTGCGTCTCGTTCCCTGCCATGTTCCGCCGCACCGCGAGCGCCCCCGGCACGATGCCGACTGCCGCCTGGAGCTGCTGCAGCTGGCGGTCCAGGGCGTGCCGGGGCTGCTGGTCGATGACCGCGAGCTGCGCCGCGACGGGCCGTCCTACACGGTGGACACGCTGGCCAGCCTGCGGGGGGAATTTTCCCAAACCCCGCTGTGTCTAATCATTGGCATGGACAGTTTCTTGAATCTGCCCAGCTGGCACCGTTGGCGGGAGTTGACCGATCTTGCCCACATCGTCGTGCTGAGCCGCCCTGGCTATGCCTTCGACGGCAGCGGCGAGCTGGCCGAGTGGCTGCAGGGGCGGCGGATTACGCAGCCGCAGCAGCTGGCAGTCGAACTGGCCGGAAGCGTTTATTTCCACCCTGTCACCCAGCTCGATATCTCGGCGACGCGGATACGCAGCCTGATCGGCAGCGGCCGCATCCCGCGCTTCTTGATGCCCGATGCCGTTTGGCAGCGGATCGCGGCGCTGGGGTTGTACGGTTGGCCCGGCGGGGACATTCATCCACAACCTGCAAAAGGTGGTCATGACTGAAGCTGAACTGCGTCTAGAGCAATTGGAGCAGGTCGTCCGGGAGGCGCTGGACGAGATGAAGGCGCTCGATCCGGTCGCGCTCGACGTGCGCGGCAAGACGCCGTTGACCGACATGATGTTCATTGTCTCCGGCAGCTCGACTCGGCACGTCAAGTCGATCGCGGACAACGTGGTCGAGAAGGTGCTGGAGGCGGGCTGGCGCCCCATCGGCATCGAGGGTGAAGAAGCAGCGGAATGGATTCTGGTGGACCTCGGCGACATCGTCGTGCACGTGATGCTGCCGGCGGTGCGCGAGCTGTACCGGCTGGAGGGCATCTGGGGCATCGATGCCGACGAAGAGATGGAAATGCCGCTGCTGAGCCGCACCAGGCGGTAATCCATGCGCATTCTGATGATCAGCGTCGGGCAGAAAATGCCCGACTGGGTGGCGGCCGGCGTGCGCGAATACTGTGGCCGTCTGCCCGCGAATTTCCTGCAGCTGGTCGAGCTGCCGTTGGCTGTCCGCACCAAGTCCAGCGATCCCAGGCGAGCGCAGGCGGAAGAAGCGCAGCGCCTGCTCAAGGCCATCCCTGACGGCGCCCATGTCATCGCGCTCGATCCCCGCGGCCGCGCCCTGAGCACCGAGGAGCTGGCCGAGCGCCTCGACGGCTGGCAGCACGAAGGCCGCGACGTGGCCTTTCTCATCGGCGGCCCGGACGGACTGACCGCCGAATGCCTGGCGCGCAGCGACGAGCGCTGGTCGCTATCCAGGCTGACCTTCCCCCACATGCTGGTGCGCATCATCCTAGCCGAGCAGATCTACCGCGCCTGGACCATCTTGCGCAACCATCCTTATCATCGCTGAAGCGGCCGCCGTGGCCCGGAGGGTCCGGAGCGTGCCGGCGGCGCGTTGACGGCTTCCGCTGACGCCAGCGCTACTTCTGGCGCATCTCCTGCAGCGCTTCGTTCATCGCCGCGCCTTGGTCTATCCCGAGAGCGTAGCGTCACATGAGCCCCGTCTTGGCATAGACTAGAGCTTGCATTATTTCGCCAGCGCGTTCAGGTAGAGCGTGCTTGCGAAATGAAATCAGGATCAGTCACCGCCGATGGCGCTGTGCTGTAGGCTCATACGGTTGCACAGGGAAGAATTTATGCAGACGGAACATACCCCGGACATTTACCTTGCCTCGCGTTCGCCGCGACGACGCGAGCTGCTCGATCAGATCGGCGTGCGCTACGCCTGGGTGGCGGCGGATACCGAGGAGACGGCCAAAGAGAACGAAGCGCCCGAGGTCTACGTGCTGCGGCTGGCGCTGGACAAGGCGCGCGCCGGGCTGAAGGCGCGCGAGAGCGGGCTGGAGCTGCCGGTGCTGGGCGCCGATACCATCGTGGTGCTGGACGACGAGCTGCTGGGCAAGCCGGAGACCGAGGAACAGGGCGTCGCCATGCTGCTGAAGCTTTCCGGCAGGACCCACAAGGTGCTGACGGCGCTCGCCATGGTTGACGGCGAGCGGGAGGCGACCCGGCTGTCGGTCAGCCATGTGACGTTTCGCGAGCTCAGTCGCGAGGAGGCCGTGCGCTACTGGCATACCGGCGAGCCCTGGGACAAGGCCGGGGGATACGCCATCCAGGGGCGGGCGGCCGTGTTCATCGAGCGACTGGAAGGCAGTTATTCCGGCGTGATGGGATTGCCGCTGTTCGAGACAGCGCAATTGCTCGAGGAATTCAACGTTGCCTACCAGCGGCACTGGTAGCACGCGCGTGGCACAGGAAATACTAATCAACGTCTCCACGCGAAACCCGCGTCGCCCTGGTCGAAAATGGGGTGCTGCAGGAAGTCAGCATCGAGCGGGCACGGCGCCGCGGGCTGGTGGGGAATCTTTACATGGGCCGGGTGGTGCGAGTGCTGCCCGGCATGCAAGCGGCCTTCATCGATGCCGGTCTGGAGCGAACGGCGTTCCTGCACGTCAACGACATCATCCAGCCGCCGCCGGGTGCCGAGGGCGCGCCGGTACGGCGCAGCGACAACATCAGCGACCTGCTCACCGAGCAGCAGCGGGTGCTGGTGCAGGTGATCAAGGACCCGATCGGCAGCAAGGGGGCGCGGCTCACCACCAACATCACCATTCCATCCCGCTACCTGGTGCTGCTGCCGCATCAGCCGACGGTGGGTGTCTCGGCCCGCATCGAGGACGAGACCGAGCGCAGCCGCCTGAAGGCCATCGTCCAGGGCTTTCTGGAAGAGGGCGACGACAACGGCTATATCGTGCGCACCGCGGCGGAGCTGGCCAGCGAGGAAGCCTTGCGGGCTGACCGGGACTTCCTGCGCAAGCTGTGGGATTCGATCCGGCGCCGGGCCGAGATCGCCCAGCCGGGCACGCTGGTGTACGAGGACTTGCCGCTGGCGCTGCGGACCCTGCGCGATCTGGTCGGCAGCGAGGTGGAGCGGATCCGGATCGACTCGCGGGAGAATTACCAGCGGCTGGTCGAGTTCTGCGAGCAGTTCCTACCGGAAATCGCGCCACGCATCGAGTACTACCCCGGCGAGCGGCCCATTTTCGACCTCTACGGCGTCGAGGACGAGCTGCAGAAAAGCCTCGAGCGCAAAGTCGTGCTGAAGTCGGGCGGTTATCTCATCATCGACCAGACCGAGGCGATGACCACCATCGACGTCAACACCGGCGCCTATGTCGGGCATCGCACGCTGGAAGAGACCATCTTCAAGACCAACCTAGAGGCCGCTCATGCGATCGCCCGGCAAGTGCGGCTACGCAACCTCGGGGGCATCATCATCATCGATTTCATCGACATGGTGGACCCGGAGCACAGGCGCCAGGTGCTGCGCGCCCTGGAGAAGGCGCTGGAGCGCGATCACGCCAAGACGCAGATCAGCGGCGTTTCCCCACTGGGCCTCGTCGAGATGACGCGCAAGCGAACGCGGGAGAGCCTGGAACACATCCTCTGCCAGCCTTGTCCTACCTGCTCGGGACGAGGATCGTTGAAGACGCCGGAAACCGTCTGCTACGAGATCTTCCGGGAGATCATGCGGGCAGCGCGTCAATTCGAGGCGCGGCAGCTGCTGGTGCTCGCCTCGCAGGACGTGGTTGATCTGATGCTCGACGAGGAAAGCGCTTCGCTGGCTCAATTGGAAGAGTTCATTGGTCGTCCGATCAAACTGCAGGCCGAGCCGTTGTACACGCAGGAACAGTACGACGTCGTCCTGGTGTGACTGGCGCTTGAAAGCGGTGGGAGCGCAGATTGCGCACATCCTGGTTGGTCAAATTGAGATGGGGCGTGGCGGCGGTGCTGGTCGCCCTGCTGGTGCTGCTGGCCGTCAGCATGAGCCTGCTGCGGCTGGCGGTGGCCTATGCGCCGCAGCTGCGTGGGCAGGTCGAGCAGGTGCTGGCGCAGGCGCTAGAGCGGCCGCTGACGCTGGGCGGCTTGCGCGCTACCTGGGCTGGCCGCCACCCGCGCTTGATCCTGGAAGACGTGCGCCTGACCGGCGGCTCGCTGGCAGGGCTGGAAGTCGCCGAGCTGAAGGTCGACATCGACCTGCTGCGATCGCTGCGGACCATGCGGCTGCACCTGGCGCAGGTGGAGGCTGCCCGCCTGGACGTGCATGCCGCTTATGCCGATGACGGCTCGCTGCGGCTGACCCGCATCGGCAATGCCGACATTTCCGCCGCCGCCCTGGAGGAGGGCGGCGGGCCGCGCCGCCTGCCGGCGCAGGTGCGTCTGCGCGACGCCAGGGTGCAGATCGTCGATCTGCCCGCTGACACCACCTATCGCTTCGGCGACGTTGAGCTCGAGCTCGCCAGCGTGGGGCAGGGCTATGCTCTGGGCGGCTACATACCGCTGCCCGGCGTGCTGGGGCAGAGCATCCGCTTCCGCGCCGAGTGGCAGGGCGGCCTCGGCTCGCCCGCGCCTTTCACCGGCCAGCTCTATGTCGACGCCCGCCGGCTGCGCCTGCAGCCCTTGTCCTCCCTGCTGCAGCGGCTGGGGCCGGTGCCGGCCGTCCAGGGCAGCGCCCATGTCGAATTCTGGGCGGATCTGACTCCGCGGGGCCTGGCCCAGGCCAGTGGCCGCCTCACCCTGCTCGACATAGCCCTGCAGGACGAGGCGCAGGCCTGGCGGATGGTGGCCGGGCAGCTCAAGGGCGTGTTCCATTGGCAGCAGCAGGAGCAGGGTTGGGATCTGGCCGTGGCGGACTTGTCAGTGGCGTCGGCGTACCGCGTCTGGCCGCCCACCGAGCTGGCCTTGCGCCTGCGGCGGCAGGCCGGGTCGCACACCCTGGAGCTGGCGAGCGAATACTTGCATCTGGGCGATTTTGTGACCGCGGCTGGCATGCTGCCGCTGGTCCCAGAGCCGCTGCGGCAGTGGCTGCTGGCGGCGCAGCCAACCGGCGAGCTGCTGCAGCCGCAGCTGGTTCTGCGCTGGGGGGAGCAGGGGCTGGAAGATTTTGATGCGCACGCCGTCTTTCGCGCCGCCGGCCTGCGGCCGTACGGGCGGGTGCCGGGCGCCAAGGGGCTGGCCGGCAGCCTGCGGATCGATCGCCGCGGCGGGCGGGTCGTCCTCAACGCCGGCCGTGGGGAGCTGGAGTTTGCCGCCGTCTTCCGCGAGCCGCTGCCCTTCGATCAGCTGCAAGGGGAAGCGTTTTGGCGGGTGGATGACCATGGCTGGCAGGTGAGCGCGCCGCTGATCGAGGTCGCGAATGAGGACGGCAGGGCCAAAGCGCGTCTGCTGCTGCTCGGCGGCGAGGGGGGCGCGCCCTTCATGGATTTGCGCGCCCAGGTGACCGACGCCTACAGCACGCATCTGAGCCGCTATCTGCCGGTCCCGGTGCTGCCGCCGTCGGTGCTCTCCTGGCTCGACCGCGCTGGCATCCGCAGCAAGGTGCCGCAGGCCGACCTGATCCTTTACGGCCGTCTCGACGAGTTCCCCTATACCCGCAACAACGGCCTGTTCCTGGTACAGGCTGATTTCGCCGACCTGAGCCTGGACTACCATGCTGGCTGGCCGCCGGTGGAGGCGGCGACGGGCCAGCTGCGCTTCCTCGGCAACAGCATGGCCATCCGCGTCGACAGCGGGCGCATCCACGGCGCGACCATCGAGAGCGCCGTCGCTCGCATCGACCGGTTGGGTGGGGAGCCGCTGCTGATCGACGGGCAGGTGCGCGGCAGCGGGCAGCAGTACCTGGCGTTTCTCCAGGCGATGCCCGTGGTCGGCGACGGGCTGCGCGAGCAGCTGGCGGCGATGGAGCTGACCGGCAGCCATCCGCTCGAGATCAGCCTGAACATTCCCCTGAAGCCGGGGGCCAGGGTGCAGCTGCAGGGCAGCGTGACGCTGGAGGGCGCCGATTACCGCCTGCCCAAATGGGATCTGGCGCTGGATCAGCTGCAGGGGGTGGTCCAGTTCGATGAACGCGGCGTGACCGCGCAACAGGTAGTCGGCTTCTATCGCAACGTGCCGGTGACGCTGAGTGCCGAAACCATCCGCCAGTCCGAGCGGGAGCGGATACGGCTGAGCGGTCATCTGCGGGCGCCGCCGGCCGTGCTGCTCAGGGACGCGCCGCCACCGATTATCAAAGGAGAGACGAGCTGGCAGGTACGCTTGCTGCTGCCGGGATTTCAGTCGCCGCCACCGGCCGCGGGTCCCTTGCTGGAGCTGCAGATCGTCTCCGAGCTGCAAGGTATCACGGTCGCGCTGCCGCCGCCGCTCGGCAAGGCGGCCGCGGACAGACGCCCGCTGCGGATCAGCGTTCCCATCGGTGAGAGCGGGGTTGGCGCGGTCAGCGTCCGCTACGGCGACGAGCTGCGGGCCTTGCTCGGACTCGCGCGCGACGGTTTCGAGGTCACCCGAGCCGCGGTGCAGTTGGGCGCAGGCCGACCGACGCTGCCGCGGCAGGGGGTGGTGATACGCGGCGCGCTGGATGTCCTCGATCTGCAGGGCTGGAGCATGCCGGCCTGGTCGGGGCAGGGAGCGGCGGCGCCGCGGCTCAAGCTGCAGGACGTCGACGTCCGCCTGGGGCAGCTGCGGGTCTGGGGACAGCAGTTCCGCGATGCCGCGATTCGCGCCCAGGCGATCGATACGGGCTGGACGATAGCGCTGGATGGGCCGGACATGCGCGGCTTCGTGGTGCTGCCCGCGGACAGGGGGCAGCCGATCCTGGCCCAGCTGGAGCGCCTGCGGCTGCAGGTCCCTGCCTTCGACGGCCAGCCGAAGCAGGCGGCATCGCGGACGGCGGAATTGCCCATCCTTGATGTGACCGTGGCCGAGCTGGCGCTGGGCGAGCAGACGCTGGGCCAGCTGACGCTGCAGACGCGACAGGCGGACGACGGCGTGGCCATCGAGCAGCTGCGCATCGACGGGCCTTTCTTCGAGCTGCAGGCCAACGGCAGCTGGAATCGCGCCAGCGGACGCTCGCGGCTGCAGGCCAGTCTGGGCAGCTCCAACGCCGGCCGGTTGCTGGATGCGCTGGGCTACCGCAACGCCATGCGCGGCGGCAGGCTGCGGGGCGGCATGGATGTCTCCTGGGAAGGCCGCCTGCTCGACTTTTCGCTGCCGGCGCTGTCCGGCAATCTGGATTTGAGCTTGCGCGACGGCCAGATCCTGGCGGTCGAGCCTGGCGCCGGGCGGCTGTTCGGCCTGCTCAGCATCGCCGATTTGCCGCGACGCCTGAGCCTCGACTTCTCCGATCTGTTCGGCAAGGGCTTCTCCTACGATAAGCTGGAGATACACCTGCTGCTGGCGGATGGCGACGCCCACACGCGCGAGTTCTATATGCAGGGGCCGGCCGCCAAGGTGGAGCTCAAGGGCCGCATCGGCCTGGCGGCGCGCGATTACGATCAGCGCATCACGGTGACGCCCAACGTGTCGACCGCGTTGCCCGCCATCGGCGCTGTGGCGGGCGGGCCGATCGGGGCCGTGGCCGGATTCGTGACCCAGAAGCTGCTGGAAGACGAGATCAACAAGCTGTCGCGCTATCGTTACCGGGTTGCCGGCAGTTGGGATGCGCCCAAGATCGAGCCGGTAGCGACACAGGACAACGACGGTCGCGAGCAGGCGGAAGCCGGGGAGGAGGTGACGACGCCATGACGATGAGAGCCTTGGTCGCAGCGGTGCAAATGGTCAGCGGGCCGGAAGTCGGGGACAACCTGGCGCAGGCAGCTGCGCTGCTGGAGGAAGCGGCCGCGGCCGGGGCCAGGCTGGCGGTACTGCCGGAGAATTTCGCCTTGCTCGGCAGCGACGAGCACGACAAGCTCGACATTGCCGAAACCGATGGCAACGGCCCCGTCCAGGCCTTCCTGGCTGAGCAGGCGCGCCGGCACGGCATCTGGCTGGTCGGCGGCAGCGTCCCGTTGCGCAGCGAGGAAGCCGAGCGGGTCTATTCGGCCTGCCTGGTCTATGACTCGGCGGGCGAACGCCGGGCGCGCTATGACAAGATCCATCTGTTCGATGTCGAGGTGGGGGCCCAGGAAGCCTACTGCGAGTCGCGCACCGTGAAGCCGGGCCGGCTGCAGCCGGTCCTGGTCGATACCCCGTTCGGCCGGCTGGGGCTGAGCATTTGCTACGATGTCCGCTTCCCGGAACTCTTTCGCCGGCTGGTGGCCGAAGGTATGGAGCTGCTCGCGATTCCTTCGGCCTTCACCGCCACCACCGGAGCCGCCCACTGGCAGACGCTGGTACGGGCGCGGGCCATCGAGAACCAGTGCTTCGTCATCGCGCCCGGCCAGGGCGGGGAGCATCCCGGCGGCCGCCGCACCCACGGAGAGAGCATGATCGTAGGTCCGTGGGGCGAAATGCTGGCCCGGCTGGACAAGGGCCCCGGAGTCGCGCTCGCCGAAATCAACCTGGAGGCGCTGCACCAGTTGCGCCGCCGCTTCCCGGCACTGACACACCGCCGCTTCTGAGGTGAGGGATTGCATGACCGATACTGCTGCTAACAATCTGCAACTGGTACGCCAGCACATACTGGAGCCCGCCGGCCTGACCGAGCGGGACCTTGAGCGGGTGTTTGGCCAGCTGATGGCGCCTGGCGTGGACGCCGCCGATCTTTACTTCCAGGCCAGCCGTCACGAGGGCTGGGTGCTCGAGGACGGCATCGTCAAGGAGGGCAGCCGGAGCCTGGACCAGGGCGTGGGTGTGCGCGCGATCAGCGGCGAGAAGACCGGCTTCGCCTACTCCGACGAAATCATCCTGCCGGCGCTGCTGGAAGCCTCCGGCGCCGCCCGGGCCATCGCCCGCAGCGGCCAGAGCGGCCGCTTGCAAGCCTGGCAGGCCGGTGGAGGGCTGTCGCTTTATGCCCCCATCAACCCGCTGGATTCGCTGACCGCGGAGGAGAAGATCGCGCTGCTGCAGCGGCTGGATGCTGAGGCGCGCCGTCTCGACCCGCGGGTCGAGCAGGTCATCGTCAGCCTTGCGGGCGTGCACGACATGATTCTGGTCGCCAACAGCGACGGCCGCCTTAGCGCCGACGTCCGGCCGCTGGTGCGGCTCAACGTCACCGTGATCGCCCAGCAGAACGGCCGCCGCGAGACCGGCTCCAGCGGCGGCGGCGGGCGCTTCGGCTACGAGTATTTCCTGGAAGGCGACCGCGCGCTCAACTATGCCCGCGAAGCGGTGCGGCAGGCGGTGTTGAACCTGGAGGCGGTGGAGGCCCCGGCCGGCACCATGCCGGTGGTACTGGGGCCCGGCTGGCCTGGCGTGCTGCTGCACGAGGCGGTCGGGCATGGCCTGGAGGGGGACTTCAACCGCAAGGGCACCTCGGCCTTCGCCGGCCGGATCAGCGAGCGGGTCGCATCGCCGCTGTGCACGGTGGTGGACGACGGCACGCTCGACCGGCGCCGCGGTTCGCTCAACATCGACGACGAGGGCACGCCCACGCAGACCACCGTGCTGATCGAGAAGGGCGTACTCAAGGGCTACATGCAGGACAACCTGAACGCCCGCCTGATGGGCACCGTCTCCACCGGCAACGGCCGGCGCCAGTCCTACGCCCATCTGCCTATGCCGCGCATGACCAATACCTACATGCTCGCCGGCCCGCACGATCCGGAGGAGATTATCCGCTCGGTGAAGAAGGGCCTGTACGCGGTCAATTTCGGCGGTGGCCAGGTGGACATCACCTCGGGCAAGTTCGTTTTTTCCGCGAGCGAAGCCTATTTGATCAAGGACGGCCGGATCACGGTTCCGGTCAAGGGCGCCACCCTGATCGGCAGCGGGCCGGAGGTGATGACCCGGATCAGCATGGTCGGCAACGACCTGCAGCTGGACGGCGGGATCGGCACCTGCGGCAAGGACGGCCAGAGCGTCCCGGTCGGCGTCGGTCAGCCGACGCTGAAAGTGGATGCGCTGACGGTTGGCGGGACGGCGGCTTGAGGAGTGGCGATGTTGGTGACTGAAACGAAAGCGGCGCAGGCTGGACTGCCGCCGCAGGAAACTTTGGAAGAGCTGGTCAGCCTGGCGCTGGCCGAGGCCAGGAAGCAGGGTGCCAGCGCGGCCGAGGCCGGCGTGGGCGTGGACATCGGCCTGTCGGTGAACGTGCGCCGGGGCGAGGTGGACACCCTGGAGCACCAGCGCGACCGCGGGATCGGTGTCACAGTCTATTTCGGCCACCGCAAGGGGAGCGCCAGCTCCTCGGACTTCCGCCGCGAGTCCATCATCGAAACCGTGCAGTCGGCCTGCGCCATCGCCCGCCATACCTCGGAGGACCCCTGCCAGGGGCTGGCCGACCCGGACCTGCTAGCGCGCGAGATACCGGACCTGGACCTTTATCACCCCTGGGATCTGGATGCGGAGGAGGCGATCCGCATCGCCCGCGACTGCGAGGCGGTAGCCCTGGCGGCCGACCCGCGCATCTGTAACTCGGACGGTGCCAGCCTCTCCACCTATTCCGGCATCCGGGTCTATGGCAACACCAACGATTTCCTTGCCGGTTACAAAACCAGCCGGCATAGCCTGAGCTGCATGGTGGTCGGCAAGGAAGGCGACGCCATGCAGCGGGATTACTGGTACACCGTCTCCCGCGTCCCCGAGGAGCTCGAGGACGCCGAGAGCGTCGGCCGCAAGGCGGCCGAGCGCACCCTTAAGCGCCTGGGTGCCCGCCGCCTAAAGACCTGCACTGCGCCGGTGCTGTACGCGCCGGAAGTGGCGCGGGGGGTGCTGGCGCATTTCATCTCCGCCATCAGCGGCGGCGCCTTGTACCGCAAGGCGAGCTTCCTGCTCGATCACCTGGGCAAGCAGGTGTTCCCTGGGTTCGTGCGCATCGAGGAGCAGCCGCATCGCCCGCGCGGGCTGGGCAGCGCGCCTTTCGACCAGGAAGGCGTGGCGACCCGACAGCGGGTGCTGGTCGAGGACGGCGTGTTGCAGGGCTACGTGCTGTCCAGCTACTCGGCGCGCAAGCTGGGCATGCGCAGCACCGGCAACGCTGGCGGCGTGCACAACCTGGTGATCCAGCCCGGCGAGCGGGACTTCCGCGGCATGCTGAAGGAGCTGGATCGAGGCTTGCTGGTGACCGAGCTGATGGGGCAGGGGGTGAACATCACCACCGGCGACTACTCGCGCGGCGCCAGCGGTTTCTGGGTGGAGAACGGCGAGATCGCCTATCCCGTCGAGGAAATCACCGTGGCCGGCAACCTGCGTGACATGTTCCAGCGCCTGCGCGCCGTCGGCAATGACGTCGACCCCCGCGGTAACATTCTCACCGGCTCGCTATTGATCGACGGCATGACCATCGCCGGGGAGTGACGCACTCGCGATCCCCGCCCGCGCAGGGCGGGGATCGTATGGGCTCGAGCCCCGACGTGGTGGCCGCCGTCCGTCCATCCCCGCGCCCTTGGTTCCGTGTGAGCATGAGAGCTGGAGAAGGGCCGCTCGGCTTTCACGGTGGACAGGGACAAGGCGCTGCATCCGGCACGGCCTTTCTGCCGTCGCGCCGGCGCTATTCGGCTTCCCCGAAGCGGTTGTTGACCAGGCTTTCCAGGGCGTCGAGGGCGGCGTCGGCGTCAGGACCTTCGGCGGTGAGGATTAGCCTGGTGCCGCGGCTGGCGGCCAGCATCATGATGCTCATGATGCTCTTGCCGTTGGCTTCACGATTGTCCTTGCGCAAGCGGATCTCGGAGCTGAAGGTCGAGGCGAGGGTGACGAATTTGCTGGCGGCACGGGCATGCAGCCCGAGCTTGTTGATCACCTGGATCTCTCGGCTCGGCACGCGTCGGTTCCTCTGGCAGTGGAAAGCGCTCAGTCGCAGAAAGCCTGCATGACGCCGTCGCGTCCGCCGCTGAGGGCCTTGCTGGCTAGCTCGCGCAGGCTCAGGTGGGGATAGTTCAGCACCCGCAGCAGCATGGGCAGATTGAGGCCGGCTACGACGGCGGTCCGGTGCTTGTAGCGCAGGGCGCAGGCGATGTTGCTGGGGGTCGAGCCGTAGGCATCGGTGAGGATGAGTACGCCGTCGCCACTGTCGAGCTCGGCGATCATGCGCTCGCTGTTCTTCCGTATGACGTCGGGATCGGCGCTGGCGCCAACATCCAGACAGCCCACCCGCAAGGGGTGGTCGGGGAAGGTGGCGGTGGCGACCTTCAGCAAGGCTTCGCCGACGCCGGCATGGGTAATCAGCAGCAGGCCTACGCTCATCCCAGCTCTCTGTGGCTCAGCAGGACGTTGTCCGCTTCCTGACGAAAATGCTCGGCCAGCCGTTCGGCGAGGTAAACCGAGCGATGCTGGCCACCGGTGCAGCCGATGGCGACGGTCAGGTAGCTGCGGCCTTCACGCTGAAAATGGGGTAGCCAGGTCGCAATGAAATCCCGGATTTGGCAGTACATCCGCTCGACGCTCTCCTGGCTCTCCAGATAGGCGCGGACCTCGGGGTCGCGCCCGGTCAGGGGCCGCAGCCGCGGCTCCCAGTGCGGGTTGGGCAGACAGCGAACGTCGAATACGTAATCGGCATCCTTGGGCACGCCGTGCTTGAAGCCAAAAGAGGTGAACTGGAGCGAGAGCGTGCTGCTGTTGCGCCGGTCCATGCGGCTGCGAATGATCTCGCGCAGCTGATGAACATTGGTGGTGGATGTGTCGATGACAAGGTCCGCCCGCTCAAGTATGGGCGCCAGCAGCTCCGCTTCCCGCTTGATGGCCTCGCCCAACGGCACGTTGGGTAGGCTTAGCGGGTGGCGGCGGCGGGTTTCGCTGAAGCGCTTGATGAGGGTGTCCTCGGACGCCTGCAGGAACAGGATTTCGCTCTTGAGGCCTCGCTCCTTGAGCTCGTCGATCACCAGCGGGAACTGCGACAGGTCCTCGATGGCGTTGCGGGCGTCGATGCCGACGGCGTAGCGGTCTTGCGACTTGCCCCGTGCTTCCGTGATGTGGCGGCCAAAATCGCCCAGCAGGCCGATCGGGAGGTTGTCGATGCAGTAGAAGCCGATGTCTTCCAGCGTGTGCAGGGCAACACTCTTGCCCGAGCCGGACAGTCCACTGACGATGACGAGCTTCATCAATCTTCCTTTCCCCCTGGCCCCTGTGCCGTGGTCCCTGGCCAAGTGGCCTGCACGCCCGGCTTGGCGTGCATCTTGACCGCGGTTTCTACCAGCAGCGGGAGGTCGCGGTTGCCCATGGCCGGAAGCCGCAAGCATGGGATGGTGATTCCCATTATAGAACGATTGCTCCAGTCGACCATCAGGGGGTCGGCGGGGGGTGGGGCGGCGATCAGGGCGATCTCAAGATCGATCCGCTGCGAGGCGCGAAGCCGGTCGTGCCCGAACAGCTCGGCGACGTCGAGCACGCCCAGGCCACGGATTGCCAGCAGCCCGCGCAGGGCCTCCGGACAGCGCCCATGCAGTTCGCCATGGTGCAGGAAAAGCTCGACCGCGTCGTCAGCAATCAGCTGGTGGCCGCGGTCAAGCAGGCCGAGGACGATGTCGCTTTTGCCGGTGCCGCTGTCGCCGGTCAGCAGCAGTCCGCGGCCGGCGACGGCAAGCAGCGTTCCGGGGACGGTGGCGATGGCATTGGGGGACACGGTCAGCTCGAGCGGGCGGCTTCCCAGGCGAGCAGGTTCTGGAAGATGGCGTCCGGCTCGATGGGTTGACGCAACCGCTGGCAGAGTTCCTGGTCGCTGAACATCTCGGCCAGGTCGGCGAGGATTTGCAGGTGCTCGTCGGTGAAGTGCTCCGGCACCACGAGCGCGAACAGCAGGTCGACTGGCTGGCGGTCGAAGGCATCGAACTCGACGCCCTGGGTCAGCCTGAGGAATCCCCCGCGAGCTTCCTGCAGCCGCTCCAGGCGGGCGTGGGGCAGGGCGACGCCGTGTCCCAGGCCGGTGCTGCCCAGCCGTTCGCGGCCGATCAGTCTGTTAAGAACGGCTGCTGCCGAAATGCCGCCAGCTTCATCGGCCAGCATTTCGCTCATGATTTCCAGCGCTTTTTTCTTGCTGGTGACGTCGGAGACGACGCGAATCCGCTCTTTGGTCAGCAGGTCGGTGATCTTCATCGTGTCACGCCGCGACGCCCGAGGACGTCGCGGCGGTCGCTCCTTTGCAGATCAGGTGGTTGCATTCAGTTGCGCTTTGAGGGCCGCGCCCTCGCCGCGGTTGTGGCTACCGCTTTTTTCCTTGTACTTAGTCAGCTGACGGTCGACGCGGTCGATCAGGCCGTCGATTGCCGCATACATATCCTCATGCACCATGTTGGCGTATAGGGTGGTCCCTCGCAGCTGGATGGTGGCATCCGCTTTCTGTTCAAGCTTGTTTACGGAAAGTACGACGTTGACGTTGATGACGTTGTCGGCGCGCTGCAGCAGCCGCTGGAACTTGGACTGAACGTAGTCGCGCAGAGAGGGGGTGATCTCGACGTGGTGCCCGGTTAGGTTGATATGCATAGGGAGGCCCTCCTTTCGAGCTAACGCAGTCTCCTGCGTTCAGTGGACGAAGCGATATTCATCGCTTCGCGGTACTTCGCGACTGTTCGTCTGGCAACGTCGATGCCTTCTTCCCGCAGCAGCTCGGCAATGCGGTTGTCGCTCAACGGGTTGGCCGGGTCCTCGGCGGCGATCAGGCGGCGAATGCGGGCCCGGATCGCGGTGGCCGAAGCCTCGTCGCCGTCGGTGGTCATGACGTGACTGGAGAAGAAGTACTTGAATTCGAAGGTGCCCCGGGGAGTGTGCATGTATTTTTGCGTGGTGATGCGGGAAATGGTCGATTCGTGCATTCCGACTTCCTCGGCCACTTCACGCAGCACCAGCGGCTGCATGTGCTCTTCCCCGTGGTCGAAAAAACTCTGCTGCCTGTCGACGATGCAGCGGGCAACCTTGAGCAGGGTCTCGTTGCGGGAGCGCAGGCTTTTGATGAGCCAGCGGGCTTCCTGGAGATGGTTGCGCAGGGTGGTGTTGTCGGCGCTGTTGTCGGCGCGGCGTACCAGGCTGGCGTAGTAGCTGTTGATGCGGATGCGAGGCAAGGCGTCCTGGTTCAGCTCGGCATGCCACTTGCCGTTCAGGCGGCGCACGATGACGTCCGGGATCACATAGTCGACGCGCTGGTCGGAGATGCTGGACCCCGGGCGGGGGTTCAGCGTCTGGATCAGCGCCATGGTCGACTGGAGGTCGGACTCGCTGATTTTCATCCTGCGCATAAGTTGAGAGTACTGCCGATTGGACAGCAGGTCTAGATGCTCCGAGAGCAGTGTTTTGGCTTGCTCAAGATATGGAGTCGCCGGATCGAGCTGCTCAAGCTGCACCAAGAGGGCCTCAGCCGGGTCACGGGCTGCCACGCCGACCGGGTCGAAGCGCTGGATGCGGCGCAGCACCGGCAGGACGTCGCTTTCCTCCAGCTCCCACTCCGGCGGCAGGCTGGCGATGATGTCGTCCAAGTCGCAGCTGAGATAGCCATCGTCGCGGACGGCGTCGACGATGGCTTCGGCGATGGCGCGCTCGCGTTCGGTGAAGTTGCTCAGATGTACCTGCCACAGCAGGTGCTCCTGCAGGCTGCCGGTGGAGGCAGGCTGGTTGACCAGCGGGTCGTAGTCGTCCTCGGGGGTGCTAGCGCTGTAGCTGGTGGAGCCGTCGAAGATGTCCTCCCAGCGCGCGTCCACCGGCAGCTCCTCGGGGATGGCGTCGGCTGCGGCAGCGTTCGGCTCCTCGTGCTGCAGGGACTCGGCTTCGAGCGTTGCCGGCTCGGCGCTGGCGGTTGGCTCCGGCACGAATTCGTCGTTGTCCTCCAGCAGCGAAGCCTGATCGTCGTCGTCGAATTCGTCGGCAGGCTCCAGCATCAGGTTGGAGTCCAGGGCCTGCTGAATCTCGGTATGCAGCTCCAGCGTGGAAAGCTGCAGCAGGCGGATGGCCTGCTGCAGCTGCGGTGTCATCGTCAACTGCTGGCCCAGCTTGAGCTGCAGGGATTGCTTCATGCTTGCCATGAGCCGTGCCTCACTCGCTGGGTCCAATCGAAAATTCTGAAATGTGATTCGTCATATATGTTTTCGGCAGCCCCATGACGGCGGCTTGCCTTGATGCTAGCCCAAAAACGGGCGCTGAGAGAACGGCCGCAGGCTGACAGCATCCATGACGCGCGCTGCCCGACGTTCCTGCTCCGCCGCCTTACATGCGGAAGTGCTCGCCCAGATAGACGGCGCGCACCCGTTGGTCGGCGAGGATTTCTTCCGCGGTCCCGGAGGCAATGACTTGGCCGTCGCCGAGGATGTAGGCGCGCTGACAGATGCCGAGGGTCTCGCGGACGTTGTGGTCGGTGATCAGCACGCCGATTCCGCGCTCGGCGAGGTGACGGATGATGCCCTGGATGTCCAGCACCGAGATGGGGTCGACGCCGGCGAAGGGCTCGTCGAGCAGAATGAAGCGCGGATTGGCGGCGAGCGCCCGGGCGATCTCGACCCGGCGGCGCTCGCCGCCGGAGAGGCTGATGCCGCGCGAGTCGCGCAGATGGCCGACGTTGAATTCGCTGAGCAGATTGTCCAGCTCCTGCCGCCGCTGCTCGGCCGAGAGCTCCTTGCGCAGCTCCAGCACCGACATGATGTTCTCCGCCACGGTCAGCTTGCGAAAGATGGACGCTTCTTGCGGCAGATAGCCGATGCCGCGGCGGGCGCGCAGGTGCATCGGCAGGTTGGTGATGTCCTCGCCGCCGAGCTCGATGCGTCCGCTGTCCGGCATCACCAGCCCGACGATCATGTAGAAGCAGGTGGTTTTGCCGGCACCGTTGGGGCCGAGCAGGCCGACGATCTCGCCGCTGTCGACGGTCAGCGACGCTTCCCGCACCACCTGGCGCCGGCGATAGCTTTTGGCGAGCTTGCTAGCAACCAGCTTGGTCATCGGCCGTCGTCGCTTTGCTGCTCGTTGGCGCCTTCCTTGGCGGGATGGATGACGATGCGGACGCGCTGCTCGCTGCCTTCGGCGGATTCCGCGGTCACGGTGTCCTGCCGCATGTCGTAGCGGATGGTATCGCCGGTCAGTTCGTTCTTGCCCTGGGTCAGCACCGCGTTGCCTCGGAGCAGGATGTAGCCCGGCTCCTGGGGGTGGTATTCCATGTAAGAGGCGCGGGCGTGCACGTATTCCGTCTGCCCTTCGGGCAGCTGGCGGAAGGTGGCGTTGCGGCCTTCCGCGATGGCTCGCGCCAGCTCGCCGTCCGGCGTGGTGTAGACGGTCATCTTGTCGGCGGTGATGCGCATGGTCCCCTGGGTGAACACGACATTGCCGGTGTAGACGCCCACACCGGTGGCGTTGTTCATTTCCGCGTGGTCGGCGGTCAGCTCCATGGGCTGCGAGGAGTCGCCGCCCGACCTTGGGGCGGCGCTGGCCAGGCTTGCGGCGGGCATGGCCAGCAGGCCTGCCAGCAGCAGGAAGAGCAGGCTATTCGCTCGGCGGCACATGGAGCCCTCTGACTTCCGATAACAGCACATAGCGTTCTTCATCCAGGAAAACCTGGGCGCCGACGCCGGTCAGCCGGCTCTTCTCCTGCCGGACCAGCACGGGGGCCGCGGTTTCCGCGTATTTTTGCGGCGGGCGCAGATAAACCTCGCTGGTGTCGATGACGACTTCCTGATTGGCCGGGGAGCGCGGGCGCCACAGACGCACCTCGCCCAGCAGCAGAGCCTCGTCGCCGTCGGCCCAGATGCGGCCGCGCTCGGCCTCGCCGCGCCAGGGCTCGCCGGTTTCGGTATACAGCACCATGGTCGGCTGCTGGAGCAGCCAGACGTCGTCGTCCGGATGGTGGGTCATGCGGACGGCGGTGGCGCGGTACTCTGGCCGGCCCCGGGCGTCGGTCTGCAGCAGACGGGCGCCGGTCACATAATAGTCCGTCCCGGCGGCCTCATCACGCACCGTCGGCGTCTCCGGCTCCGGCTTGCCGAGCAGCTGCCACCCCAGCAAACCGGCGGCTGCCAGCGCCGCCAGTGCGAGCACGATCTGGTTAAACCTGGGCATATTGTTCCAGCAGCGGCCCGAGCTTGTTCTGGGCGGTCAGGATCAGCTCGCAGAGCTCGCGCACGGCGCCCCGGCCGCCGCCGCGGCGGGCCTGCCAGTGGCAGTGCTGCGCCACCCAGGGGTGGCCGTCGGCGACGGTGGCGGCGAAGCCAACGCGGCGCAGCACCGGCAGGTCGATGAGGTCGTCGCCCATGTAGGCGACCTGCTCCGGCGCCAGCTGCAGTTGCTGGAGCAGCCCCTGCAGCGCCGGCCACTTGGCATCGCGGCCTTGCAGCACGTGCAGCAGGCCGAGCTCTTCCGCTCGCCGTTGCACGATGTCGCTGCGGCGCGCGGTCAGCAGGGCGACCTCGATCCCGCTGCGGCGGAGCATGCTGATGCCGAGGCCGTCGTGGATGTGGAATGCCTTTTGCAGCTCGCCTTGCGGGCCCATGTAGATATGGCCGTCGGTGAGCACGCCGTCCACGTCCAGCACCAGCAGGCGCACCTTGGCTGCCCGCTGCAGCACGTCGGCTGCCGGCAGGCTGAAATAGGCTTCAGGAATCGCGGTCATCGCTTCACACCACTCCGGCCCGCAGCAAGTCGTGCATGTTGAGGGCGCCAATCAGGCGGCCTTCGTCGTCCACCACCGGCAGCGCGTTGATCTTGTACTCTTCCATCATGCTCACCGCCTCCACAGCCAGCTGGCGCGGCCTGGCGGTGCGCCCGCCCGGAGTCATGACCTCGGCGACCACAGTGTTGTGGATGTCGACACCGCGATCGAGGCAGCGGCGCAGGTCACCGTCGGTGAACACGCCTTGCAGCTTGCCGTCGGGGGCGGTGACGGCGGTCATGCCCAGCCCCTTGGCGCTCATCTCCAGCAGCGCTTCGCGCAAGGGCACGTCCGGCGCGACCTGGGGGATGCGCTCGCCGGTGTGCATGATGTCCTCGATGCGCAGCAAAAGACGCCGGCCGAGCCGTCCGCCAGGGTGCGAGCGGGCGAAATCGTCGGCGGTGAAGCCGCGCGCCTCCAGCAGGGCGATGGCCAAGGCGTCGCCCATCGCCAGCGCCGCCGTGGTGCTGGCGGTCGGGGCCAGGCCCAGCGGGCAGGCCTCCTTGGCCACGCTGACGTCGATGTGCGCCGAGGCTGCCTGCGCCAGGGTGGATTTGGGGTTGCCGGTGAGGGCGATCAGCGGCACCTGCAGGCGCTTGATGAGGGGCAGGATGGTGATCAGCTCGCTGGTCTCGCCGGAATTGGAGATGGCCAGGACCACGTCCTCGGGGGTGATCATGCCCAGGTCGCCGTGGCTGGCTTCGCCCGGATGCATGGAAAACGCCGGCGTGCCGGTGCTGGCCAGGGTGGCGGCGATCTTGCTGCCGATGTGGCCGGATTTGCCCATGCCGGTGACGACCACCCGGCCCCGGCAGTTGAGGATGTAGTGACAGGCGCGCACGAAGCTCTCGCCGATGCGGCTGCGCAGCGCCAGCACGGCCTCCGCTTCGGTCTCCAGGACGGCGAGCGCCAGCTGCTGCAGGCGGTCGTCGGTGATGCGGCTGGCCTTCAGGCCGCTGCTGCCGATGCCCGACAGGCCGCGGTCGTCGCGTCGCGCTTTTTCCTGTGCAGCCAATGCGCAATCCTCTACAGTGATAGACTGATTCGAGTTCGGGGCGGTAAGTCTAGCAGTTTGACTCCCGCTGCGGCTTTCCGGATACTCGCGACACCTTACAACCTGTTCGCCATGCTGGCTGCGGCATGCTCCTCACGGTGCCGCAGACCCTCGTACCCGACACGCACACACATATAACATGGATCCCGCGCGGCAAGCTTCGGACGTACTGATCGAGATTCGCGGCCTGCGTTTCTCGCGCGGTACGCGCATGATCTTCGACGGCGTCGACCTCGATATCTATCGGGGACAGGTCACCGCCATCATGGGGCCCAGCGGCACGGGCAAGACCACCCTGCTGCGCCTGATTGGCGGCCAGCTGCGGCCCGACAGCGGCACTATTCGCGTCAACGGCGTCGACGTGCACCAGCTGAGCCGCAGCGAGCTCTATAAGTTCCGGCGCAGCATCGGCATGCTGTTCCAGAGCGGGGCGCTGTTCACCGACCTCAGCGTGTTCGACAACGTCGCCTTCCCGCTGCGGGAGCACACCAAGTTGCCGGAAAGCCTGATCCGCACCCTGGTCCTGATGAAGCTGGAGGCCGTCGGCCTGCGCAACGCGCGCCACCTTATGCCGGCGCAGCTGTCCGGCGGCATGGCCAGGCGGGTGGCGCTGGCCCGCGCCATCGCGCTGGATCCGACCATGGTGATGTATGACGAGCCGTTCTCCGGCCAGGACCCGATCTCCATGGGCGTGCTGGTGCAGCTGATCCGCAAGCTCAACGACGCGCTGGGCTTGAGCAGCATCGTGGTGTCGCACGACGTGCAGGAGACGGCGGCCATCGCCGACCGCATTTGCCTGATCTCCGAAGGCAAGGTGGTCGAGGTGGGGACGCCGGAGGAGCTGTTCGCTTCCCGCTCGCCGTGGTCGCGGCAGTTCATGCATGCCATGCCCGACGGGCCGGTGCCGTTCCACTATCCGGGGCCGGATTTCCGCAACGATTTGCTTGCCGAGGTGAGCTCATGATCGAGCGCTTGCGCGCCATCGGTGAGGCCGTCCTGACGACGTTGGCCCGCGTCGGCCGCGGCCATCTGTTCCTGCTGCAGGCCCTGGCCGGGGTTCCCAGCGCGCTGCGCCGGCCACGGCTCATCATCGATCAGCTGTACTCGGTCGGCGTGCTGTCGCTGATCATCATCATCGTTTCCGGGCTGTTCGTCGGCATGGTGCTGGGGCTGCAGGGCTATTACACCCTGGTCGACTTCGGCGCCGCCGAGCGGGTGGGGCAGCTGGTGGCGCTCTCCCTGGTGCGCGAGCTGGGGCCGGTGGTGACCGCGCTGCTGTTCGCGGGCCGGGCCGGCTCGGCGCTGACCGCCGAGATCGGCCTAATGAAGGCGACCGAGCAGCTTTCCAGCATGGAGATGATGGCGGTGGATCCGCAGAAGCGGGTGATCGCGCCGCGCCTCGTGGCCGGTTTCCTGGCGGTGCCGGTTCTGGCGCTGATCTTCAGCTTCTTCGGCGTCATGGGCGGCCACTTGGTGGCGGTCGAGATGGTCGGCATCGATGCCGGCGCCTATTGGGCGCAAATGCAGGCCAACGTCAGCTTCGTCGATGACGTGTACAATGGAATCCTGAAAAGCATCGTCTTCGGTTTCGTCGCCACCTGGATAGCGCTGTTCGAGGGCTATGATTCCGTGCCCACGACGGAGGGGGTCAGCCGCGCGACGACCAGGACCGTCGTCCATACCTCCCTGGCCGTGCTGGGCCTGGACTTCGTACTGACCGCGTTGATGTTCAATTAAGGAAGCGAGCGCCATGCAGAGCTCCCGACTGATCGAAATCTGGGTTGGCCTGTTTGCCGTGCTGGGCCTGGTGGCCCTGTTCGTGCTGTCGATGCGGGTGAGCAACCTCAGCGATTTCAACGAGCCGGACGGCTATCCTCTGACCGCCTATTTCCAGAACATCGGTGGGCTTAAGGTGAAGGCGCCGGTCACGGTGGCGGGAGTGCGCATCGGGCGGGTGACCGCGATCGAGCTTGATCCGGACAGCTTCAGCGCCAAGGTCACGCTGATGATTCGGCCCGAGTTCAATCAGCTGCCCGAGGACACCAGCGCCGCCATCCTGACCTCGGGCCTGCTGGGCGAGCAGTACATCGGCCTGGAGCCGGGCGGTAGCGACGAGTATCTCAAGCCCGGCCAGCGCATCGAATACACCCAGTCGGCGCTTGTCCTGGAGAACATCATCGGTCAGTTCCTGTACAACATGGCTGCGGGCGACTAGGCACGGAGGCTGGCTGGCGCGTCGTGACGAGTAAGGAGGCAAGATGAGACGGTTGATTGCCATTCTGGCCCTTGGCCTCGGTCTGGTTGCTGGGAGCGCGCTGGCCGGCGCGCCGGAGGCGCTGGTCCGCGAGACCACGGAAAAGGTGCTGCAGACCCTGGAGCAGAACAAGGAGCTGCTGCAGAAGGAGCCCGAGGCGGTGCAGGGGCTGGTCAGCGAGCTGGTCCTGCCGCACTTCGACTTCGAGCTGATGAGCCGGCTGGTGCTGGCGCGCAACTGGCGCGAAGCCAGCCCGGAACAGCGGCAGCGCTTCGTGGAGGAGTTCCGCCAGCTGCTGATCCGCACCTATGGCACCTCGCTGCAGCAGTACTCCGGCCAGAAGGTCGAGTTCCTGCCCTCCAAGCCCGATCCAGATCCCAAGCGTGCCCTTGTCCGCACCCAGATCCTGCAAAGCGACGGCCCGCCGATACCGGTGGACTATCGACTGCGGGAAACCGAGGAAGGCTGGAAGGTTTTCGATGTGACGATAGAAGGCATCAGCCTGGTGCGGAATTACCGCACCTCGTTTGCGAGCGAGATCAGCAAGGACGGCCTGGACGCGCTGATCGAGCGCCTCCGCCAGCGCAACAGCAGGTCGGGGTAAGCATGAGTGAACCGCGTCTGGAAGCCGGCGAGCCCGGTCTGTTCCGCCTCTCCGGCGAGCTGACCTTCGACACCGTGCCGGAGCTGCTCAAGGAGGGGGCGCGGCTGCTGGCCGGCGCGGCCGAGTTGCGGATCGATCTGTCCGGCGTGCGGCGGGCCGACAGCGCGGGTCTGGCGCTGCTGGCGGAATGGCTGCGCGAAGCCGGCCAGCGCCGGCTGACGCTGCGCTATCTCAACGTGCCGGCCCAGCTGCATAACCTGGCGCGCGTGAGCGGTCTCGATCAGGTGCTGCCTTTCGAGTCCGCATGGCCGGAAGCGGAGGAACCAACGACATGATGGATGCACAACAGATCAAAACCTGGATCGAGGAGGGCCTGCCGGATGCGACCGTGGAGGTGGTCGGCGACGGCTACCATTTCCAGGCCCTGATCGTCAGTCCCAGCTTCGAGGGCAAGTCCCTGCTCGAGCGCCAGCGCATGGTCAAGACGCTGCTGCAGGAGCATTTCGACTCCGGTGCGCTGCACGCGCTGTCGATGCGCACGCTGACTCCGGAGCAGTGGGAGCGGGAAAGAAGCTGATCGTCTATGGATAAGCTGATCATGACCGGCGGAGTTCCGCTGCAGGGCGAGGTGCGGATCTCCGGTGCCAAGAACGCGGCGCTACCGATCCTGGCGGCGACCCTGTTGGCGGACGGTCCCGTGACCGTCGGCAATGTCCCGCATCTGCAGGACATCACCACCACGCTGGAACTGCTCGGGCGCATGGGGGTGAAGCTGACGGTGGACGAGCGCATGAACGTGGAGGTAGACGCCACCACGCTGCACTCCCGCGTCGCCCCCTACGAGCTGGTGCGCACCATGCGCGCCTCCATCCTGGTCTTGGGGCCGCTGCTGGCGCGGCACGGCGAAGCGGTGGTTTCCCTGCCCGGCGGCTGCGCTATCGGCGCCCGGCCGGTCGATATCCATGTCGAGGGCCTGCGGGCGCTGGGCGCCGACATCCGCATCGAGAACGGCTATATCAAGGCCCGCTGCAATCGTCTGCGCGGCACCCGGCTGGTGCTGGACACTGTCACCGTGACCGGTACCGAGAACCTGATGATGGCCGCCACCCTGGCCAAAGGGACCACCATCATCGAAAACGCCGCCCGCGAGCCGGAGGTGGTGGACCTCGCCAATTGCCTCAATACCCTGGGAGCGCAGATCAGCGGCGCTGGCACCGACACCATCGTCGTCGAGGGCGTCGACAGCCTCTCCGGCGGGCGCTACAGCGTGCTGCCCGACCGCATCGAGACCGGCACCTACCTGGTCGCGGCCGCCATGACCGGCGGCCACATCCGCTGCAAGTCCACCAACCCGGCCCTGTTGGAAGCCGTGCTGCTCAAGCTGGAAGAGGCGGGAGCGGAGATCGATACCGGCGAGGACTACATCGAGCTGCGCATGCGGCGCGAGCGGCCCAAGGCGGTCAACGTGCGCACGGCGCCGTATCCGGCGTTCCCGACCGACATGCAGGCGCAGTTTTGCGCGCTGAACGCCATCGCCGAGGGCGTGGGCACGGTCACCGAGACCATCTTCGAGAATCGCTTCATGCACGTGCAGGAGATGCAGCGCATGGGAGCGAACATCCGGCTGGAGGGCAACACGGCGATCAGCCACGGGGTCGAGCAGCTGAGCGGGGCTCCGGTCATGGCGACCGATCTGCGTGCCTCCGCCAGCCTGGTACTGGCTGGCCTGGTGGCGCGTGGCGAAACCCAGGTGGCCCGCATCTATCACATCGACCGCGGCTACGAGTGCATCGAGGAGAAGCTGGCCCAACTCGGCGCCAACATTCGGCGAGTTCCCGCATGAGCGACAAGCAGCTGACCATCGCCCTGTCCAAGGGGCGCATCCTGAACGACACCCTGCCGTTGCTGGAGAAAGCCGGCATCACGCTGCTGGAAGATCCGGAGAAGAGCCGCAAGCTGGTGCTGCCGACCAGCCGGGACGACGTGCGCATCCTGCTGGTGCGTGCCTCCGACGTGCCGACCTACGTGCAGTACGGCGGCGCCGACGTGGGCGTGGCCGGCCGCGACGTGCTGATGGAGTTCGGCAGCTACGACCTCTACGAGCCGCTGGATCTCAGGATTGCCCGCTGCCGGCTGATGGTCGCCGGCCAGCCGGGGGCCAACGAGCGGCCGGGGCGGTTGCGGGTGGCGACCAAGTTCGTCAACATCGCGCGCAGCTACTTCGCCACCCAGGGCCGCCAGGTCGACGTGATCAAGCTGTACGGCTCGATGGAGCTGGCGCCCCTGGTCGGCATGGCCGACCTCATCGTCGATCTGGTCGATACCGGCAACACCTTGCGCGCCAACGGACTGGTTCCGCTGGAGCACATCGCCGACATCAGCGCCCGCCTCATCGTCAACAAGGCGGCGATGAAGACCAAGCACCGCGCGGTTAGGGCCCTCATCGACACCCTGGAGCAAGCCGTCAGCGCCCGAGCCCGCTGAGCCGAGCGGGCGCTGCGGCCGCCCTGCCGGCAGCAGGCCTGAACGGGCTGTAAACCGGGCGCCCGAATTGCGCTAGAATCAGCGGCTCGGGCAGCGGCCCGCGTTTCCTCGAAGTCTATTTCCTGTCCGGATGTCAGCGCCATGCTCAATATCAGACGCCTTGCCACCACCCAACCCGATTTCTGGCCCCAGTTGCGCGAGCTGGTGTATTGGGAGCAGGGGGCCGAAGCCAAGGTCGAAGCGGTGGTGGCGGACATTCTGGCGGCGGTGAAGGCCCGCGGTGACGCGGCGCTGCTGGAGTACACGGCCCGCTTCGATCAGTTGCAGGTCGATTCCGCGCAGGCGCTGGAGCTGCCGCCGGCTGAGCTGGACGCCGCGCTCGACAGCCTGCCCGCCGAGCAGCGCAAGGCGCTGGAGGTGGCGGCCGAGCGGATCCGGCGCTACGCCGAGCGGCAGAAGCTGCAGTCCTGGTCCTACACCGAGGGCGACGGCACCGTGCTGGGCCAGCAGGTCACGCCGCTGGACCGGGTCGGTGTCTACGTTCCGGGCGGCAAGGCGGCCTATCCCTCCTCGGTGCTGATGAACATCGTGCCGGCCAAGGTGGCGGGGGTGCCCGAGGTCATCATGGTCACGCCCACGCCGGCCGGGGAGCGCAACCCCATGGTGCTGGCGGCGGCCCGCATCGCCGGCGTCGACCGGGTGTTCACCATCGGCGGCGCCCAGGCCGTGGCCGCGCTGGCCTTCGGCACCGAGACCATTCCCGCGGTGGACAAGATCGTCGGCCCAGGCAACGCCTACGTGGCCGCGGCCAAGCGCATGGTGTTCGGCGTGGTCGGCATCGACATGATCGCCGGTCCGTCCGAGATCCTGGTGATCTGCGACGGCAGGACCAACCCGGACTGGATCGCCATGGACCTGTTCTCGCAGGCCGAGCACGACGAGGAGGCCAAGGCCTGGCTGATTTCCCCCGATGCGGCCTTCCTCGACCAGGTTCTGGCGTCGATGAACAAGCTGCTGCCGGAGCTGGAGCGGCGCGACATCATCCAGGCGTCGATGAATGCCAACGGCGCGCTGATCCACGTCGCCGATCTGGCCGAAGCGGCCGAGGTCGCTAACGTGATAGCGCCCGAGCACTTGGAGCTGTCCGTGGCCGAGCCGGAGGCGCTGCTGCCGTTGCTGCGCCATGCCGGTGCCATTTTCCTCGGCCGCTACACGTCCGAGGCGCTGGGTGACTACTGCGCCGGTCCCAACCACGTCCTGCCGACTTCGACCACGGCGCGCTTCGCCTCGCCGCTGGGCGTGTACGACTTCCAGAAACGCACCAGCATCATCAATTGCTCGCCGAGCGCGGCCGTCATGCTGGGCCGTGTCGCCAGCGTGCTGGCCCGCGGCGAAGGGCTGACCGCGCACGCCCGCTCGGCCGAGTACCGGCTGGAGCCGGAGAACGGCTGAGGCGGGAGCAGGCCACGCGCCGTGCTGGCGCGGCAGGGTGCTGGGTCAGCGCACTGTCGGCCGCTCGGCGACGATGGCTTCGGTCTGGAACGGGCGGCCCTGGCGGATGCCGTCGATCCGCAGGCGCTCGCCGGGCTTGTGCTGGGTGATCAGCCGCAGCAGTGACTGCGAGTCGCGCACCGGCTCATCATTGAGACGCAGCACGATGTCGCCCGGACGCAGGCCGGCGCGATCGGCCGGGCCATTGCGCAGCACCCCGGCGATGATGACCCCTTCGGTGCTGGACAGGCCGAACGATTCGGCCAGCTCCGGCGTGATCATCTGCGCCTCGATTCCCAGCCAGCCGCGGATGACCCGGCCGTGCTGGATGATGTCGGCCAGGACCTGCTCGGCGAGCTGGACCGGGATGGCGAAGCCGATGCCCATGGAGCCGCCGCTGCGACTGTAAATGGCAGTGTTGATGCCGATCAGGTCGCCATGCGCTGTGATCAGCGCGCCGCCGGAGTTGCCGGGGTTGATGGCGGCGTCGGTCTGGATGAAGTCCTCGAAGGTGGACAGCCCCAGCTGGGTGCGCCCCGTGGCGCTGATGATGCCCTGGGTGACGGTCTGACCGACCCCGAAGGGGTTGCCGATGGCCAGCACCACATCACCCACCCTGGCCGCGCTGGAGTCGCCCACGGTGGCGACCGGCAGGTCCGGCAGATCGATGCGCAGCACCGCCAGATCGGTTTCCGGGTCGGCGCCCACCAGCACGGCTTTGGTGAAGCGGCCGTCGTTCAGCGCCACCTGAATCTCGTCGGCGCCGTCGATGACGTGGTTGTTGGTCAGCACGTAGCCCTGCGGGCTGACGATGACGCCGGAGCCGAGGCTGGTTTCCACCCGCTGGCTGGCGTCCGGCAGCAGGTCGCCGAAGAAGTGGCGGAAGAACGGGTCATTCAGCAGCGGGCTGCTGCGTCCCGCCACGCGCTTGCTGGTGAAGATGTTGACGACGGCGGGCGCGGCCTTGTTGACGGCGGCGGCGTAGGATACCGGGTCATGGCCGAGCGCGTCTGCTGGCAGCGGCTCGGCACGGCGCAGTTCGACCACCGGCCGCGGCGACTCCTGCGTCCGCAGCAGGTCGGGCATGAAAGTGACGACGGCCACGGCGACTGCCGCGCCGACGAGGACGTAGCTTAAAACGAAGCGCAGCAAGCGTGGCATGCGGTCGTTTACCTTATGATTGCTGGTGCGGTACGCCGTCGGCGTTCGGAATGGTTGGCATTGTATAAGAAGATGCCGGCCTGCGCCCACATTGCACCGATGGCGAAGAGGGGGTTTCAGCGCGCGCGCTAGCGGCGCTGAGGCAATGCGCGAAAGGGAGTGGCGAATTGGTCAAACTGCATGAACTGACGGCCTATGTCGACCAGCTGCTGCGCAGCAGGGAGATCTCCGACTACTGCCCCAACGGCCTGCAGGTCGAGGGGCGAGCCGAGGTTCGCAAGATCGTCAGTGGCGTGACTGCCAGCCTCGCTTTGCTGGAGGCGGCGGCCGCCGCTGGCGCCGATCTGATCCTTGTGCATCATGGCTACTTCTGGAAAGGGGAGCCGCCGCCCGTCGTCGGCATGAAGGCGCGCCGCCTGCGCCTCCTG